>Ga0209066_10001641_pt1 | contig 29040 bp, 37 predicted proteins | sample All_14_2_FD_187198 | JGI IMG/M metagenome (GOLD analysis project Ga0209066, IMG submission 187198) | Freshwater microbial communities in response to fracking from Pennsylvania, USA - Allegheny Zone_MetaG_DW_15 (SPAdes) (version 2) ...
GTATCCTGTCGGCGTCTACAAATCCTGGTGATGTCGTATTCGATCCCTTCTGCGGATGCGGAACTACTATTTACGCGGCCGAAAAGACCGGCCGCAAATGGATCGGATGTGATATTGCCATCCTCTCTATAAAGCTGGTGCGTGAGGTCCTGGCAGAGCGCTATCGACTAGTGGAAGGTCATCACTTCGAGGTGGATGGCATACCCGTTAGTGTTGAACAGGCGCATGAACTATTTAAACGCGACCCATTTCAATTCCAGCACTGGTTTGTTGAACGTGTTGGTGGCTTTCCCATGCAAAAGAAAGTGGCTGATCGCGGCATTGACGGCCGAATTTACTTTGAGATGCAGAACGGGCTTTGCGAAATGATCCTTTCAGTCAAGGGGGGCAGGTTGGGGCCGACCGACGTGCGCGACCTGCGCGGCGTTATTGAGCGCGAAGATGCTGCTATGGGGGGATTCTTGTCGCTGAACGAGCCGACCAAAGCCATGCGTGCGGAAGCGGCCGCCGCAGGTATGTATACCTGCGGGGACCTTCGGTACCCGCGCCTGCAGCTCTTGACGGCTAAGGATATTTTTGAGGGTAAGCGGGAGTTCCAAATGCCGACACGCATCAATACCAAGATCACCACGGGGCAGCAGTCATTACCACTGTGAACTTTTTAGCCCCATGTGAGATGCGACACGACGCCCGCCACGATTTCGACCTGCCCAGGGCTGGCGAGGGTGGATGCAGGCTCTTCGCCGAAATCCAACTTTCGGACGTTCTCGCGGAACGCATCACCCGCAACACTCTGTGGCGGAGCGGCGATCTGGATCGGCATCTGGTGTTCGGGTCGCGAGGATCTGGGCCATAGCCAGACCGACCCGTCCGTCTCCTGCCGGAACTCTTTGCACGTCATTTCGACGTCCCCGGCGTCATTCCAGCGGCGGATAATGACGGCATCACCCGACTGTCGGTCCGGGAGATCGTGCACCGATGCGCAGATCAATAGCGTGCCGGGCGGATAGACCAGGTTCATGCTTTCCCCGCGAACCTCCAGCGCGAATAGGTCGACGCCTGCAAATTTCGACGGGCGGGGGATTACCACCTCCTGCCATGCATCGGCTTCCCCTTCCCATTCCCAATTTGGCTGCCATAGCCCGGCCTGGACATAGCCCCGCAGATAGATCGGTTTAACAGGGCGTTTCGCGGGCTGCGGATCGCCCTTGCCATACAGTATCCATTCGGGCGGAACGCCATAGGCCCGGCCGTACTTGGCCGCCGCATCGGCCCGGATGCCCCGCGTGCCGTTCTCATGGGACAGGTAGGTGGGTTCTTTCCAGCCAAAGGCCCGCGCGGCATCGCTGCCGCTGTCATAGCCTGCAGCCTCGCGTGCGGCCTTCAGCCGGTCCCTTGGCTCATCCATCTGCATCATCCCCTATGATGGGCGACGTATCGCATAACGCGCTATGCATTTGGCATTGACAGCACGCTATGCGTTATGCATAACCTGTTGCCCATGACCGATACCGATTCTGAAATCCTGCGTATCCGCAACCGCCTTGGCTGGTCTCAGGCCGAAATGGCAGAGGCTTTGGGGCTGTCTCAAGCGACCGTCAGCCGGATGGAGCGCGGGGTTCTGCCGGAGCGGAAAGCGGTCCTGCACTTAGCCCGTAGCCTGGAAGAGGGGCGCGCGGCATGAGCCCCCCCTCAATCCGGTTTCGGCAGGGTCAGCCGCGTCTGCTGGGCTATCGCCTCGGCCGCGCGGGCGACGGTTTTCCAGAGTTCCCGTTTCGGGCCGTCTTCCCCCAGGGATCGCATACGCGCCGCGTAGGCGAGGTCCCCGGCGGCCCGGATCAGCATCAGTTTCCCGCTGATGCTGCTGATGATGCGGTGTTCCATCTGTCCCCTCCCTCGGGTCGGGGCATCGCATCGCGCCCCGGCGCCCGGTCCTATGGCCCTGCCCCTCTCGGCCATTGTGACCGGGCGCCGCTTTTTTTGCCAGCGCGCGGGGGGCGAAAGGTCCCGGGTCTCGGTTCACGGATGTTCGCCCGGGATGACGTGGAAAACATTAGCGGATCGGGGGCGGCATTATGAGGGGGGCGATTGCGCAGGGCCTGCACATCGCGCCCGACGCCATGGAGCTGGTCGGCGCGCGCATCGCGATGTGGTGCGGGCGGGAGCCCGCCAAGGTTTTGGCGCGGCGCCTGGGGGCCAATGACCGCACGGTGCAGGGCTGGCGCGACGGGCGCCCCCCTGCGCTGAAGCACTTGCACCGGATGGTGGAGTATTGGGGATCGGCCTTCATCGAGGATGTTTTCGGCGATGTGCTGCAGGCCCGGCCGGGTGATTTCGCGGCCCGGATGCGGCGCATGCGCGCTGAGCTGGATGTGATGGAGGCGGAATATGCAGGGATTACAGCGCGCATGGGCCATGGCGCGGCTGCACTGGCACCGGTGGCGCGCGCGGCATCACCTGGACAGGGTCAACGATCTGTTGGCGCGGCTGGGGCTGTAGCGACCCGTGCGGCCGCAATGCTGATGCTGGGGCTGGCCTGTTTCGGGGCGGGCGCCGCCCTGCTGGGGGATGACGATCACGGGCTGATCCGGGCACGCGCCCCGCGCCCATCGGTGGTGCGTGCCATACGGTTACCGGGGAGGGTGGATGTATGAGTGATACCGCCCCCAGCCCGTCCATTCCCCTGCGCCCCGATGCCATCATCGCCAAGCTGCCGCATTTCGCACTGACCGAGTTGGAGCGGCTGCGCCGTTACCTGCTGGATGCGATGCGCGATGCGGCTGATCTGGTCAATGCGGGCCATCACGGCGCGTTGTCGGCACAGCTGGGCTTCGGGGTGGATGATTGCCCGTTCCCGGGCGATACGCGGCCGCGCCAGCGCGCCCGCTGGGTGGAGCTGCATCGGGCGGCATTGCTGGAGGGGCAACCCAAGCCCCCGCGCGGCCCGGCCCGGCCCTGGCCCATCGATCCACAAGAGGAGGTTTGGTCATGATCCGCACGGCGCTGATCGTGGTGGTCGCGTCCTGGCTGGTATCGGCCGTGCTGCTGTATTCGGCGGCGGTCGGGCTGAGCCGTGTGGGGGTGCTGTGATGCCCGGCCAAGCAAGGCCCGAAGCGCAGCGCATGGGGCCGCCGGATTTGCCGGGCGGTGTACAGCCATGACTACCGCGCTGACATTGTCGATCTGGGCCGGGGTGCTGATCGCGCTGGCCTGTGCCTGTGCGGTCAGTGCGCGGCGGGCTTTGGCCTCGGGCCGCGAGGATGATGCCGATATCTGGATTGTCGCCGCATGGCTATGCGGTGGCATGGGCGGCCTGCTGGCCGTTCTGTTGGCCCTGTCCGTCAGGATGGGGATGTGAGCGTGTCTGTTTCCTTCCCGTTCGATGACTGCGCCGGGGCCGACCAGCCCCGGCGGCTTTTCCCCGGCGCGCATGATCGCCGCGCGATCTGGGGCGGGGTGTATGAGCCGGCACCCCAGGAATGGTATCGGGAGGAGGATTGGGCGGCCGCCGCCCTGCTGATCACGCTGCGTCGTCGCGGGCTGGTGCAGGCGGAAACGCGGTTCTGGGACCCCTGGGCCGGGTCCGGCTCCACGGTCGGGGCGGTACGCGCGGCCGGACATGTCTGCCATGCCAGCGATATCGTTGACCGGGGCTGTGCGCGGCCCTGGCACCAAGCCGATTTCCTGGGGCTGGCGGAAGGGGCGGGGGGGAGTATCATCGGTAACCCGCCCTATGCGGGTATCCGCGAGCATATCGACCAGGCGCTTGCCCTGACCGATCGGCTGGTCTGTGTGCTGGTCGCGTCCAACCTGCCCTATGGGCACCGGGAATGGTTTTCGGCCCGGCCGCTGGTGCTGGAATGCCGGACCAGCCCCCGCCTGAATTGCCCGCCGGGGCATAAGCGCCTGCCCAATAACGGCGGCGGACGCATGATGTATTCCTGGCTGGTGTTTGACCGAGCCGCCCGGCCCTGCGGCGGGGCCTGGATGCATGATTACGCCATTCGTCCCGACCTGGTGGAGGATAACCCGAAATGAGCAATGCACGCGGATTCGCGCCCGATCCGGATGGCCGCACGCGCGATGCCTATGTCGCCGTGACGCTGGTGGTGCCGCAATCGGCAACCCCGTTCGAGGTGGTGGATTACGTCAGCCGCGCCCTGGCCGATTACGCCGCGCGGATCACGGATGGCGGCACCGGGGTTATCCCCGCGCATTTCCGCACGCATAGCATTACCGCCCCGCATGGGGTGCGGGGGTGATCAGTCGTCTCAACCGGTCGGGCATGACCACGCCCGATCTGATGCGCGAAGCGGCGCGGATCGGCGCGGCGGAGGAGTTGGGGAGGATATGGGGCGATGATCTGGACGAAACCGCGATGCGGCTGCCCAGGCTGCAACCAGCCCGCGCGCTATGTGTTCAGCAGGCCAAGCCGGACCCGTCTGCGACGGGTGTTTGAGGTGGTGGCCCGCACCTGTGCCCGGCATCGCCAGCGCGGCCACGCGCTGTGTGCCGCTGTGTCCGGCCCCTGGTCGCGGGATTATGGCGATGCGGCGCGGGTGACCCTGCCGCCCCGCCGATCCCCGCCGATGCAGCCGGGGGCGTTCTGATGGGCAAAAAGCGGTTCAGCCCGGATGTGATCGACGCGGCCAATGGGGCGGTCAGCATGGCCGATCTGCTGTCGCGCGCCGGGGTGCGGTTGACCGCGCGCGGCGGGAAAATGGTCGGGCTGTGCCCCTTCCATCGGGAGAAATCCCCCAGCTTTACCGTCTATGGCGATCATGCCCAATGCTATGGCTGCAACTGGTGGGGCCGCCCGATTGGTTTCGTGATGGCGCATGACGGGGTTGGTTTCGTGGACGCCGTCAAGCGGTTGCTGGACGAAGGTGGGTTGGGCGACCTCGACCCTGCGCGCATCGCCGCACGGGCGGAAGAAACGCGCGCGGCCCAAGCGGCGGCCGAGGCGGAATATGCCCGCCTTGTGGAGCGGGACCGGCTGCGCGATCTGGACTGGTGGGCACGTGCCGCGCCCTGGCAGGGCAGCCCGGTCGAAACCTATCTGGTTGCCGCGCGCGGGCTGGATGCGGGCGCGCTACGGGCACTTGGCCTGCCCCGGCTGCGCTGTGCCAGCCTGTATTACCAGGATGGGCTGGACGGGGCACGGCTGGGGCCGTTTTCGGTGATGCTGGGGCTGATCCGCGACCGGGGGCGCATGCTGGGCGTGCATCGCACCTATCTTCGCCCCGACGGGTTAGGCAAGGCCGATGTGCCGGTGCAGAAAAAAACGCCCAAGGGGCTGAAAGGCGGGTCCATCGCCCTCTACAGCCCGCGCAACCCGCGCCGTGTGGTGATGGGGGAGGGGATAGAGACGGTGTTATCGGCGGCCTGTGCGGCCATGCTGGCGGGGCGGCTGGCGCCCGATACCGCCTATCTGTCGAGTGTCAGTTTCCCCAATTTCTATGGCGCGGCCAAGCATGGCTCGCGCGGGGTGGCGCTGCCGGGGGGCGGGTATCTGCCCAGCGATATCCCCGATGATCACCCGGGCATCTGGCTGCCCGACAGCGTGCAGGATCTGACCTGGCTGCGCGATATTCCGAAATCGGATGCGGAGGGGATGGCGCTGCTGCGCCGGGGCATGGCGCGGGCGCGTGCGCACGGCGTTCGCAGCACGCGCTATGCCGACCCGCCATCACTGTCAGTTGAGGGGGAGTGTGTTTGATGCCCCACTCAAACCAAATCATCCAGATCGACCCGCAGGGCCTGCGCCAGGCGCGCCAGAACCTTTGCGCTACCGGTCCGCTTGCCGCTTTCGATCTGGGACAGATAGGCTTGCGCGATGCCCGCAGCTTCCGCCAGGGCCTCCTGCGACATGCCCCGGTGCTCGCGGAACACGCGGACGGGGCTTTCCCCATCCAGCATGCGCTTGACCTCCTCATAGGGGATGCGGTCGCCGTCGTCGGACGCCTGTGCTTCCTGGAACAATTCCTCATCCGTCTTGTGCGCATCGCCCGTCAGGCGGTTGTACTCATCCCAGGGGATCACGGCATAGGCCGGGCGCCCATCCGGCCCGGTAATGATCTGCGGCTTGTTCATGGCCTTACCCTCCTATCTGTAGACATCGCCGCGCGGGGCGATGCGCTGAACCTCAATGATGCGGATCACATCTTCCCGGACGTAAATCACCCGCCAGTCACCGACCCGCAGGCGGAACGCCGCAACACCCTGCAACCGCTTGGCGTCGATATCCTGGCGATCCGGGTCCGCCGCCAGCTTCTGCAGGGCTGCATCGATGCGCGTCTGCATCTGCTTCGGGGCCTTGCGAAGGTCTTTGGCGGCGTTGCGGGTCAGGGTGATCTTGTACATCGGTCTTTGCTCCTTACAAAGACATTTATAGCGAATTGCTATGGACCATGCAAGCGAAATATAGCGCATTTCCAAGAAAAAATAGCAATTAGCTATGTATCAATCCAGTCCGTATATGGGGGAATTGTCCATGCCGTTTGACGCGACCCGGCCGGAATTGATCATTGACCTGTTCGCGGGTGGTGGTGGCGTATCCACGGGGTTTGAAATGGGGCTGGGGCGATCCCCCGATTATGCCGTCAACCACCGGGCCGAAGCCCTGGCGATGCATCGCGCCAACCACCCCAACACCCGGCATGTGACGGAAGATGTCTGGCATTTCGACCCGCGCGCGGTGATCGGGGATTGGCCGGTCGGTATCCTCTGGGCCAGCCCCGATTGCAAGCATTTCAGCCGGGCCAAGGGGGCGATTCCGGTCGATAAAAACATCCGGGATCTGGCCTGGGTCGTGGTCAAGCTGGCGCGGGAAATCAGCCCGCGCATCATCATGGTGGAAAATGTACCGGAATTCCTGGATTGGGGGCCGCTGATCGAAGATGACCAGGGCCGGTGCTATCCCGATCCCGCGCGCAAGGGCGATGAATTCCTGCGATGGCAATCCGCGCTCAAGGCGCTCGGCTATCGGGTGGAATGGCGCAAGTTGCGGGCCTATCAGCACGGAATACCGACCCTGCGCACCCGGCTGTTCGTGATCGCCAGGCGCGACGGTCGGCCCATCGTCTGGCCGGAAATCACGCATGACCGGCCGGGCGCCCCTGCCGTGATGGCGGGTCGCGCCAAGCCCTGGCGAACAGCGGCGGAAATCATCGACTGGAATATCCCCTGCTATTCGATTTTCGACAGCTCCGCCGAAATCTGGGATCGCTATGGCGTGCGGATCAGGCGCCCCCTGGCAGAGGCGACCATGGCGCGGATTGCCCATGGGGTCTGGCGCTGGGTGTTGACCGATCCAGACCCGTTCATCCTGACCTTGACCCATGGCGGGCGGCTGGAACCGATCCGGGAGCCCCTGCGGACCCTGACCAGCGCCCATCGGGGGGAACGGGCGCTTGTCATGCCCTCCCTCGCGGCATCCATGATCGATACCGGTAATGGTGAACGGTCGGGGCAGGGGCCGCGCGCCTATGGGGTTGATCGCCCGCTGCGCACCATCACGGCATCGGGTGCGAAATCGGCGCTGATCGCAGCCCATCTCTCCCCGCAATATGGCACCTCGCGCGGGGCATCCGCCCGCGCACCCGTCGGGGCGATAACCTCCGATGGGATGGGCAAACAGGCCGTGATTGCCGCTTTCCTGGCGCAGCACAATGCGGGGGGATATTCGGGGCCTGGACGGTCGGCCCGCGCGCCACTGTCCACCCTGACGGCGGCAGGGTCACAACAGGGCGTGGTGACCACATCGATGTCGGAAGGCAGGGCGGGGCATGCCGAACATGTTCGCGCCTTTCTGACCAAATATTACTCCGCCGGGCAGATCGCCCAATCCCTGCGCGACCCGTTGCATACGGTTACGGAAAAGGCGCGGATGGGGCTGGTTACCGTGCATGGCGTCGATCTGCAGATCACCGATATCTGCATGCGCATGCTGGTGCCGTGCGAATGCTATCGCGCCCATGCCTTCCCGGCTGATTACATCGTCGATCACGGCATTGATGAGGATGGGCGAAAAATCCCGCTTAGCAAAACGCTGCAATATGATTTTGTCGGTAACAGCGTGCCGCCCGAATTCGTGGCGCAACTCTCCCGCCTCAATGCCCCCGAACTCGCACGCGGGGGGATGGCGGCATGAGTGCAAAACGCCAGGCCAAGCCCGCCCGCCCGAATGCCGGGCGGGACATGAACGACGCGGCGCGCGACGGTGTGTCGCCCGAAGCCATTGCCGATGCGGTCGATCAGGCCCGCGAGGTGATGGGCGATGCCGCGCCCCCCGCACCCCCTGATGATGATGGGGGCTATGCGGGCCGTCCCGGCGAAATCGATATGGAGCGCTGCCCGATCCAGTTCCTGGGCAAGGATCGGCGCAATTTCTATATTGCCGATGTGGAGGGGGGATTGCAGGCTGTCTCGCGTTTCAGCCCGGTGGAGATTGAGCGGCTGTTCTATGGCGATCTGACTTGGCTGATGGACAGTTTCGGCTATTTCGACAGCCCCGCGCCCAAGGGCCGCGAACCCTATCGCGCCCCGCATTTCCGCGCCTTTGCCATGGCGCAATGCGCGCAGGCGGGCTGGTTCGATCCGGGGCAGCATATAAGGGGGCCGGGCTGTTGGCCGGATGGGGCAGAGCCCGACCTTGCCGGTAATCTGGTGCTGCATCGCGGGCGGGAGGTCTGGCACATCACCCATGCGGATGACGGGTCGGGCATGCGCTGGCAGCGCCACCGCCCCGGCGTGCGCATTGGTCAATTCGTCTATCCCCGCACCGATGGGGTAGGCGTCTCGCTGGGTGATGCGCCGCTGCGTGATGATCAGTATGAGGATCTGCTGCGCCTGATCGGCCGCATCCCCTGGGCCGATCCGAAACGCGACGGGGTGATCTATCTGGGCGGGATAGCCCTGTCGTTTCTGACCGGCGCCGTTCCGCACCGGCCGGGGTTTTTCGTCACCTCCGCATTCGGCGGGGGCAAATCCACCATCAGCCGGTTGGCGGCGGTGCTGGCCGATGGTCGATACCTGCGCAATTACAGCGAGGCTGCTATCCGCGATGATGCGGTGGAGCGGCGCGGTGCCAGCCTGATCGTGATCGATGAGGCCGAGAAAAAATCCGGCCCGGATCAACAGGAAAAAATCCTGCCCATCGTGGAAATCGCGCGGCATGCATTTGACTGGGCCGGGGGGACATTCGGCCGCGCGGGCGGGGGCAGCACAGGCATTATCCATGCCAATTTCATGTTTTTCGGCATCGATCCGCCACCGATGGGCAATCAGGATATCAGCCGATTTCCGACCCTGCGCCTGAAACCGTTGGAGGCGGGACCGGAAGAGATATTGGATTTCGAAGGGCATAAGCAGCGGGTCAGCGCCTATGGCGGGGCGATGCGACGGCGCATGCTGGATGGCTGGCACCGCATGGCTGATCTGCATGGCCGGTTCCGCCGCGCCCTGATGCTGACGGGGCATGACCCGCGCGGGGCCGATGTGTTCGCCGCTTTCCTGTCCTGTGGCGCGCTGCTGAAATTCGGGGGTGCTGCGATGCCCGACGAATTCGTGGCGCGCATGGTGGCGCGCTTCGCCCCCGACAACATGACCAATGCCCAGGAATTCCGCGACCCGGCCGAAAGCTGCCTTAACCGGTTGCTGACCAGCCATAACCCCGAATGGCATTCCGGCACGCAGGAGTTGATAGGCGAGATCGTATCGGCTGCCCTGCAGGCAAGCCACGTTCCAACCGACCCGTCCCACACCAAACTCCGCCGGTTGGGTCTTGCCTGGCGGGAGGTGGATTGTGGGGATGCGGGGCGGTTCCAACATCTGGCGGTTGCCTATGAATGGGAATCGCTGCGCAAACTGTTCCAGGGCTCAACCTGGGACCATGGCGGGTGGAAGGCCGCCCTCTTGAAACTGCCGCCGCATGTGATGCTGAGCGGCGCTGCCCTGGCCCCGCGCCGCAGTAGCGAGCCGATACGGTTCGGGCGGGGCGCATCCAGTGCCGCAACCTGCCGGGCGGTGCTGATCCCCGTGCACATCGTCAACCGGTATCTGTCGACGGAGGATATGGACGCTCCCCCCGCACCCCCCTTCCAGGGCGGGGATGGTGCCGGTTCGGGCGACCCGCTGGATGGGGATGGGGCATGATGGCGCCCTGCCTGACCCGGATTCGGGGTATCGGTCCCGGCTCTGTCCCGGTCACTGGGACAGGGCGAAAGCCAGGGATTTCCTGGGCTTGTGGCCCCCCTGTCCCGGTTGTCCCGGTTTTTCCGGATTTGCGGCATCGCATAGGCCCATGCACGCGCGCACGCGCCACGCATCTTCTTCTTATTCTTAATATCGGGACAGGATTAATATAATGGCTCAACCCCGCAGCATCGCTGGTGTCCCGGTCCTGTCCCGGTCCTGTCCCGTTTTGCCCGGCACCGGGTCGGAGATTGTCCGCGCCAAGGTGGAGGCGGAATTCATGCGTCGTGCCGATCCGGATTGCATCGCGCTGGTCTCGACCGGGGTTGCACGGGTCGAAGACGGGAAGGTGCTGCGCCTGCGCGTTGATGGCGACGGAAGGGAATACTGGATCATTGATCCCGAGCTGACGCTGGGCTGGCGCGCGGGGCAGGGGCTGGATGATGCCCCCGCCATCATCGCCGGGGTGCGCGTGTTGCTGGCCGATCATGGCCTGCGCTATCTGCGCATGCCGCGTGCCATGGTGGATCGGTTCGAAGGGCAGATGCGCAGTTGGGCCGGGGTGCGCATCCCCGATGATGACCGTGCCGACATGGCGGCGGCGCGCGAAGCGCTGGGCCTGACCGACACGGCGCGCCGCTGGTCGGATGCCGATGAACGGTCGTTCCTGCGCATGGAAGGCTGGATTGGTGCGCTCCCCGCCGATCAGCGCCGCGCCGTGCTGGCTATCGGGGTGCGCGGCATGTCGTTGCGCAAGGCCGCCGCCGCCTTCGATCTGGGTGGGAAAACCTGGGCCGCGCGCCTGTTTGATCGGGGCTGCGATGCCCTGGAACTGGCCATTCGCGACTATGCCGAAAAAAATCTGAAATAGGGGGTGGACAGTTTGGCCGGAATCGCGGCCCGAATATGGGACTGTTGGATAACTGGGCCTCGGGGGCGTCACCCCCGGGGCCTTTCGCTTTTCGGGGGGCCGTGGATGTTCGATCTGCAGATCACGCCAACCGGGGATTGGGCCAAGAAACTGGATCAGCTGGAAGACCGGTTGTTCCGTCAGGCTGTGGCGGCGGGCTTGACCAAAACCGCCAACCGGGTTCGCTGGGAACTGCGCGACCAGATGCGCGCCCGCTTTGACCGGCCCGTGCCCTTCACCCTCAACTCGGTCACGGTGCTGGATGCCAAGCCGGACAATCCGGTGGCGCGCGTCTTCTTCCGCGAATTCGCGAATAAGGGCACGCCTGCATCGAAATATCTGGCGCCGCAAATGAGGGGCGGTGCACGCCGTTTCACGAAATTTGAAGCTGCTCTCTGGCATCGCGGTATGCTGCCATCGGGGATGTACGCGATCCCGGCGAAGTACGCCAAGCTGAATGCCTATGGCAACATCAGCCCCGGCCAAGTGGTCAAAATCCTGTCGAACCTTCGGGCATTTGGCGAACAGGGCTACATGGCCAACCAGCGTAGAGACGGAAAATCTAAAGGCGTTCGTCGCCGGGATCAGTACGTTGTCGGCGGCGCTCATGCGGGACGGCCCGACCTCAAGCCCGGCATCTATGAGCGCCGGGGCGACAACCTGCTTCCCGTGATGATCTTCGTTCGGGGCGTGCATTACAAAATTCGTTTTCCTCATGTCGTCATCGCTCAAAACGTGATCAAGCACCGATTGCCACGCGATCTAGCCAGCGCAATCCGCACAGTGCAGCGTGAAGCCCGTTAATGGGTCCCTCCTGGCCCAGGGGGCCACGCCGGGAATTCAAGCGCCGACTTAGGTCGAGAGATTAATAAAAATCAACGAGTTAAGCCTATTAAGGATCGAGTTAAGGCGGGGTTAAGCCGATGCAAACCATCGTCAGCAAAGCGGATTTCGCGCGGCATCGTGGTGTGAGTGCGCCGCGCGTGTCGCAGTGGATCGGCAAAGGCCAGCTTCGCCCCCCGGCGCTTACGGCAGAGGGGCGGGTCTGGCTGGAGGAGGCGGAGCGTCAGTTGGGCGCGACGCTGGATGTCGGCGGGCAGATGGGCAAGGCCCTGCGCGAGCCTGGGGCGAACGCCGTGCGCGTGTCATCCACGCCCCGCGCGGTTGACGAAAACGACCCCGCACGTCGTCAGGCCATCGCGAAAGCGCAGATGGCGGAGATGGATGCGGAACGCGCGCTTCGCCGATCCATGGAGGAGCGTGGAACCTATGTCCTGACGGCGGGTGTGAAACCGTCCTGGGCCAAAACGCTGGGGACGGTGCTGGCGTCGATTGAAGGCGCGCTGATCGACAGGGTCACCCTGGCAATGCAGGCGGATTTCGGGGCTGACCCCCGCGCCGTCAAAGCCCGGCTGCGGGCCGTGGTTCGGGAATGGCGGGAAGATTTGGCGGAACACGCGGTGAAGGAAGTGGGCGCCGCGCCGGAATTCGTGGCGGACCCTGCGCGGGTGGATGGGGCGAATGATGGAGGCATATCTAGCCAATCCTGAGCGCATGGCATGGGAGGTGGTAGCCAGCGTCGCACCGCCCGACCCGCCGGTTGACTACATGGCCTGGGCCGGAGGAAACGTAGTCTATCCTCCCAGCAGTCCGTTTCGCGGTCCGTTCGACCCGCGCAAATGGCCGTTGTTGGGTCGGATATTTGGTGCACTGGCCCCGGACCATCCATGCAAATACGTTACCCTTCTCGGCTCCGCGCAAACCGGGAAAACCAATATCGCCTTGATATTTCTGGGCGGCACCATCGATCAGCGTCCCTGCCCCATGCTGTATGTGCAGGCGAGCGACGGCAACGCGGTAAAATTCAGCCGCACGAAGTGGGGGCCGTTTGCCCGTTCCGTTCCGTCGTTGTCCGGTGCGTTTCCGTCGGGTGGCGCGAAAGAGGGCGGCAACAGCACCCTGTACAAAGAGCGGACCGACGGGCGCGGCTGGCTGCTGATTGCCGGTGCGAATTCGGAGGTCTCGCTGTCCCAGATCAGTTGCGCCGTTGTCGTCGAGGATGATCTGTCCAAATGGACGGACAACGCTGCGGGCGATCCCGAGCCCCAAGCCGACAGTCGCGCCAAGGGCTATCTCGAGGCCAAGATACTCAAAATCGGCACGCCGCTGCTGAAAGACAATTGCCGCACCACGCGCGCCTATCAGGGCAGCACGATGGAGCGGCCCTGGACGCCATGCCCGCATTGCAACGAGCTGTTCGTGCTGGACTGGGAAAATATGCGCAGGTCCCTGGAGGGGGACGACGCGGACCCGACCCAGGTCCACGCGACCTGCCCCGCTTGTGACCGCGCGATTGAGGAGTATCACCGCGATTGGATGATGGAGCGCGCGGTCTGGCGTGCCGAGCATCCGGAGCGGGAAAGCTACAGCGTCGGGTTTTGGACCTGGACGGCGCATTGGCCGTTTACCCCCTGGGTCGATATCGCGCGGGAATGGCTTGCCGCACGCGGCAACCCCGCCCGCGAACAGGTGTTTCTGAACGATTGGGCGGGGGAGGTGTTCGACGCCCCGTCCGACGCCCCGCCTTGGGAGGAGTTGCAGAAGCGCGCGGATGCGAATGAGCGGCGTCGCGGGATTGTTCCCGTCCCGGCCCTGCGGCTGGTGTTTGGGATCGACTGTCAGGGCGACCGCGTCGAATGGGCGCTGTGGGGTTTCGGTCGCGGCCGTCATCGCTGGCTGATCGATGCGGGCGTGGTACCCGGTCACATCCGCGAGACGGAAACCCGCAAGGGGCTGAGTGAGGTCATCGCGCGGGAATGGCTGGTGGAGGGGGCTGCCGGTCGCGTCGTCGCCGATCTGGCGGTGATCGACGCGGGCTACAGCCTGCCGGATGTGCAGGGTTGGGCCAAGGTCCATCCCGGCATGCGCGGCGTGCACCCTGCCACGGGAAAGCCGCGCCCCGGTGTGATCATGATCCGTGGCGCCCCGGGCGATGCAGCCCCTGTCCTGAAACTGGTCAAACAGGTTCGCGAGGATGGCCGGCTGATCAAGACATCGCGCCGGTTTTTCAACATCGGCGCAAGCCCGCTGAAGATGGGGCTGTACTACGATTTGAAACGGCCCGACCCGTTGCAGGATGGCTATGTCGATCTGCCCTATGGGATCGAGGGGGCCGAACTGCAGCAGCTGACGGCGGAGCGCAGGCGCGAAGTCAAGCGGCGGGACGGGTCGAAAAAATACGACTGGGTCAAGCCGGAGGGCCAGGCCAACGAACAGTTGGACATGGCCGTCTATGCCGCCGGCGGCGCCTATCGTCTGCGGTGGGAGGTGATGTCCGATCAGCAATGGGCGGAACTGGAGGCGGAACGCGCGGCATTACTGGACACATCCCCCATCGTGGATCTGGAGGAGATGTTGTTGCGTGCCGCATCAAAGCCGCCACGCGGCCTGCCAACGGCGGCATCGGCCAACACGGCGGGTGAAGCGTCCGCCCCTGCGAACGGCGTGCGCACGCCGGATGCGGGCACGTTGGTGCAACCACAAAAACCGGGGAGGCGATGGTGACGACACTGACACAACGTATCGCCGATCTGAATGCCGCCCTGGATGGCCTGATCATGGGCCGAACCGAGGTGTCAGTATCGCATAACGGTAAATCGGTGTCGTTCAAACCGGGGGACGAACCGGCGATCCGCCGCCGCATTGCCGAACTGAACCGAGAGCAGGGGATACGGGTCCGCCCCCTGAAGCCATATTTCTAGGGGGCGGGTCATGACGCTGGTCAATCTGGACGGCACGCCCATGCGGGCTGCGCCGAAGGCGGAAACGCGCACCACATCCTATGTTGGGGCGGATTGGGCGCGGGCGGAAACACGGGGCTGGAATGTCCGCCTCACCTCCCCCGACCGGGAGATTTTGCCGGAGCGGGCCGATCTGGTCGCGCGGCAACGGGATCTGGCCCGCAATGACGCGTTTGTGCGCGGGGCGATCCAGACCAGTGTTGACCGCACCATCGGGGCTACCTGGTCCGTCCAGTCCATGCCGGATTATCGGGCTCTCGGACTGTCCCCCGACTGGGGTTATGAGTTCGGCCGTGCGGCGGAACGGGTATTTCGCAACTGGCACGGCGACCCGCGAAAATTTCATGACGCGGCGGAACACCAGACATGGCCGGAGATGTGCGGCATGGCCTGGTCCGGCATCATGCTGGACGGGGAAGCGGTGGCCGTTCTGAGGTCGCTGGATCGCGGCGCGCCCCTGACCACGGCGGTACAGATGGTCGATCCGGATCGGCTGGGTAATCCTGACGGACGCCCGGATGAGGATCTGTTACGCGGCGGCGTGTCCTTGAATGATGCAGGCGCGGCCATCGGCTATCATTTTCGCGATGCGCATCCGGGCGATATCGGCGCGTCCTGGCGGTCGGTCAACTATACCTATATTCCGCGCCGCACCAATTGGGGCCGGGCGATGGTAGTGCACTGGTTCCGCAAGTTGCGGCCTGACCAGCATCGCGGTGTGTCGCCAATTTCCGCCTTGGTCGAACTGGCGGCGATGACCGGCAAATACAAACGGTCAGAGGTGCAGTCGGCCGTGCTGTCCGCCAGCCTTCCGTTCTTTTTGCGCGGCGCGATGCCGGATCAGTTGGGGGAGTTGTTTGGGGACGCCAGCGACGAAGGAATCGGCGGGTTCGGAAAACTGCTGGATACGCGCGGGGAATTCTACCGCGACCATGAAATCTCCGTCGATGGCGCGTCCATCCCCCGGCTGTTTTCGGGTGACGAGGTCGTGGTGCCGGAAACGACCCGCCCGCATGCCGGGCTGTGGTCGTTCTATCAGGTTTTTTTGCGGCATCTGGCGATTGCCACGGGCGGGACCTATGAACAGATCAGCCGGGATTGGAGCCAGGTCAACTACTCCTCCGCCCGGGCTGCGTTGAACGAGGCGTTTCTGTATATCCAGAATCGACGGGCGGAGTTCGGGGCGGGTTTCTGCCGCCCGATCTATGCGGCGGTGTTGGAGGAGGCGATTGATACCGGGCTGCTGCGCCTGCCGCCCGGCGCGCCTGATTTCTGGGATGGCTTCGCGGCCTATACCCGCTGCTACTGGCTGGGGCCTGGACGGTTGTCGGTCGATGAGACCAAGGAAGCCGACGCGTCGGGCAAAAAGGTCGAACAGTTCCTGTCGTCGCCGCAGGATGAAGCGGCGGCAATGGGCCGGGATTTCGAAGAAATCCTGGATGACCACGCGCGCGCCGCCCGGATGATGCAGGAACGCGGGCTGACCCGGGTCAGCACCACGGGCTATGCCGCGCCCCAGCCGGGGAATGCGGCGGTCAGTGCCGCCTAGGGGAGATCGTGACAATGGATCTGGTATCGATCCGGGCGCGCATGACGCGCCCGCTGGTGGCCGATCTGCGCACCATCGATGCGGTGCTGTCGGCCATTGGCCCCCGCATGGGGCTGGGGCCGGCCCGGCTGGCATCCGACCCGATGCGCGTGATCGGCGGCCGCAATCTGGCGATGGAGGATGATGAGGCGGGGGAGCGTCGTCGCATCTCCGCTTTCCCGCCGCTGGATATGGAATCTCCGCGTCCGGGGGAATGGCGACCCTATGACGTGTATGGGCCGCTGGCCCTGATCTGCGTGCATGGGGTGCTGGTGTCGCGCGGGGCCTGGATCGGCGCCGATTGCGGCATGACCAGCTATGAGGGGCTGCGTATCCAGATTGATACGGCCCTGGCCGACCCCGACATTCGGGGCATCGTGTTTGATGTCAACTCGGGGGGTGGGGAGGCGGCGGGGTGTTTCGATCTGGCGGACCGGATTTATGCCGCCCGCCAGATCAAGCCCAGCCTCGCCATCGTCGGCGACTGGGCCTGTAGTGCGGCCTATGCGGTCGCCTCCTCCGCGGCAGGGATGGCTGCCCCGCGCGTCTGCGATGTGGGTTCCATCGGTGTCTGGTCGCTGCATTGGGACATGTCCAAACAGTTGGAGGCGGAGGGGCTGGCCCCGACCCTGGTTTTCGCGGGCGACCACAAAATCGACGGGCATCCCTTCGCGGCCCTGCCCGACACGGTGCGCGACCGCATGCAGCGGGATGCCGACGATATCCGCACCCTGTTTGCCGAGTGTGTTGCCCGCAATCGCGGGCTGTCCGTCGATGCCGTGTTGGCGACGGAGGCGGATGTCTATGCCGGAGCCCAGGCCCTGGAAACGGGCCTGATTGATGAGGTGGCGGACCGTCACGCGGCGGTGGCCGAATTTCTGGAGGTGATCGGATGAGTGCCAAAGCTGGTGGCGGCCTGCGCGCCGCGCTGAGTGGTGTGTTCAAACGCGGCGCGGGGCGGGTCGAAGACATGCCCCCGAAGGAGGAGGAGGAAGAAAAGGCTGCCCCCGCCACGACGGAAGGCGAGGAGGAGGAAAAGGCCGCGCAGGAGGGCGAGGAAGAAAAGGCCAATCCCGCCAAGGCGGAAGGCGACGAGAACGAGGAGGAGGACGCGCCGGTTGCCGGCGACAATGCCCAGGCCGCCCGCGACCGCGAGCGCCTGCGCACCGCGCGCGTGCTGGCCGATCCGCGCGCGGAAGGCCGCATGCGCCAGGCGGCCCGCCTGCTGGCGCAGACCGACATGTCTTCGACCGACATTCTGGGCCTGTTGGGCGATAGCCCGCGCGCCATCCGCGCGGGGGGGTATCCCGATCCGAAAATCGGTGCATCAGCCCCGCCTGCCCCGCAGGGCGGCGCGGCGCTGATCGCCGATGCTCAGCGTCGGCGCGATGCCGCAACGCAGAAGGGGAATTGACATGGGTGAACTCGCAACCTGGTCTGGCACTGCGCCGAAAGTCTTGGGCTCTCTGGTCGTCAAGGAATTGGACCCGGATTTCAGCCGGTCCAACCGCACGCTCCTGGGCGGCGCTGGTTCCTCCCGCTCCATCGTGCTGGGCACCGTGCTGGGCGCCATTCTGTTTGCGGCCCCGGTCGCCGCCGCTGCCGGTGGCAATGTGGGTAATGGCGTGATCGGGGGGGTGTCCCTTGGGCGCGATACGCAGATCGGCGTCTACCGCATCACATGCGTTGCGGAAGCGGCCAACGGCGGCACCTTCTCGGTCGTCGCGCCGAACGGCGTTCGCCTTGCCGACGCGACGGTCGGTGTCGAATATGTCGCCGCCCATCTGGAATTCGAAATCCAGGATGGCGCGACGGATTTCGTTATCGGCGATGTATTCACCATCACGGTCGCGGCGGGGTCCAGGAAGCTGGTCGCCCTTGATCCCGATGCGACGGATGGATCGCAGATCGCCTCCGATGTCGCGTTCCGGGAGACGGTCGCGCCGGATGGCGTCGATGTCGGGATCGTTACGCTCTCGGGGCATGCGATCCTGAAATCGGGCGGGCTCGTCTGGCCTGATGGCATCACCGACAACCAGCGGAACGCCGCGCTTGCCGATCTGGCGGCGCTCGGCCTGCGCGTCATTATGGAGGGCTGATCATGAATGACATCAACACCTGGCGTTGGCCCTTCACGAATGCGGAAACGACGGAAGCCGTCAACCTGCTGCCGAATGTTTATGGCAAGATCGGCGGCCTGGGTCTGTTCCCTGTCGATGCGATTTCCAGCACGGTTGCGCGGGTCGATATCAAGGACGGTACCGTTTCGGTTATGGGCGCGTCTGACCGCGGCGCTCCGCCCAACCAGACTCTCTCCCGTGATGAGGAGGGCATCAAGCTTGTCCAGGTTCCGCATTTCCCGGGCCGGGATCGCCTGACCCCGGACGATATTCAGGACAAGTTTCTGTTCGGCACCAATTCGCTGCGGACGGTCCAGTCTGCCGCGAACGACTTCCTCGCGAAGCTTCGTATGCAGCACGATATCACGCTGGAATACCTGCGCATGACTGCCTTGAAGGGGCAGCTTCGCGACGGCTTCGGCAAGCTGTTGCTTGACAGCTATTCGCTGTTCGGGGTCACCAAGAAAATCGTGTACTTCGATCTCGCCAATGATGCGGTAAATCCCCGGACAAAGACCTATGAAATCCTCCGTTACATGGAGGATAATCTCCGGGGTGAAACCATGACGGGCGCCCGTGTCGAGGTTGCGCCGGATTTCATGGATACGCTGATCGACCATCCCATGGTCCGCGAGGCGTTCTACTATGCCTCTGCGGGGCGTAACGTGGATGATGTCCGAAAAAACTTCAGCTATGGCGGCGTGACCTTCAGCGAATACAATGCGAGCGTGTCATTGCGTGATGGCACCTCTGCTCGTCTGATCGAACCGGGCTTCGGCCATGCTTTCCCCGTGGGCATGACGCAGGGTACGGACAAAACCTATGCGGCCCCAGCACATCGCATGGGCGCGGTCAATCGCCCTGGGTCGTTGATCGACGTCTCGGTACTCGATCTCGATCACGGGTCCGGGATCGAATTCGATCATCAGATGAATGGTCTGCCGATCTTCCGCCGCCCTGCTTTGTTGGTGGAATGCCGGAAGGGCGCCGATCCGGGCTGATCGAAATCCTTGCCTACCTTGTCGGAAACTGCCCCCGCGCGCGCCGTGCGCGGGGGTGTCTTTTTGCATCGGCCCGCGCCGTGTCGCGCGGCGTGGCCCCATGCAAATCGGCGAATATGGAGGGTGCATCATGTCGGAATTTCTGAAATCGGGCCGGGTCTATATGGCCGGTTTCGACCCGCTGCGGTCCGCCGCGGCGCGCCGCGCGGGCCTGCCGGATCAGTCCGCCAAGGAAGCGGAATCCAAGGCCCGCGCGGAAGCGGATGCCAAGGCCCGCGCGGAAGCGGAAGCCAAGGAGGCGGAAGCCAAGGCCCGTGCGGAAGCGGAAGCCAAGGAGGCGGAAGCCAAGGCCCGTGCGGAAGCGGAGACCAAGGAGGCGGCCGCTTCGCCTGTTTCGCCGCCCGCCGATCCCGCGCCGCAGCCCCGTTCCCGTCGCCCGCCCCGCGATAACGGCGGCTGATCCCGCTACCGTCGCCCGCCCTAGGGAGTGCCCGCCATGCCGGTGGATTTCGGCCGTACCGGTCGCGCGATCCTGCGCGCATTCGGGGAGAGTATGACCACGCCCCGCGCCGCCATCCAGGTCGATTTTCGCGACGGGATGGCGGAGGTAACGGGGCTGGAGGGGCAGCCCATTGTCGGGCGGCTGGTGCAGGGCGGCTTTATGCATGCTGATGATCCGGCCCTGGCGCGCGGCCAAACCGTGACCGTGCGCGGCACATCGTTCCGGGTTTCGCGCGTCGACCCGCCCGACGATAGCGGCTGGTCAACCATGGTGCTGGAGGTGGCGGGCCATGCCGGATAACCGCGCTTTGGACGATCTGGCGGGCGATATCCTGGCCGCATTGACCCGCGCCAAAACGGCGGGCTGGTCGATCACGGTGCTGGATACGCCATCCGACGACATCCCCGCCGATGAGATGCCGGTGGTGGAGGTTTTTCCGGATAGCGAGGATGAGAGTTTTGCATCCTCCGCCATCTCCCCCCAGACCACGGGGGCGGTGATGATCGTGGTCAAAACCACGGCATCCAATGGCTGGCGCGCGCGGGTCAAACCTCATGCCGATGCCGCGCGCGCCGTGTTGTTGCAGGATGCGGCGCTGTGCGATGCCTGGGGTCTGCCCGAACAGTTAAGCCGCAGCTGGCGCGCGGGGGGCGATGGGCATGCCTTCGCCGGCTGTCTGATCCGCGCCACCTATCGCTACACCACGCTGATTGAGGCCCCGGCCCGCCCCGATATCAACCGGGTGGATGGGCTGGGCGAATTCGCCGGGCATCAGCTCGGCTTTACCATCATCCGTGAGGAGGGCTGACCGCCATGCGTATCAATCCCAGTTCGGGGGCGCGGCTGCGTCACCCGCTGTCGCAATCCGTGCTGGTGCCGGCCCCTGAGGGCCATGAGGTGCCGTCCGACTGGGGTCGCCGCCGCATCGCGGACGGGTCGGCCCTGGAGGTCAAACCCGTCAACGTCAAGGCGCAGAAAAAGGATTCCGGGAAATGAATTTCGCCCGCATCCCGACCGATATCCGCGTCCCCGGCTTCTATGCCGAGATCGACGGCAGCCGCGCCGGCACCTTTTCCTGGACGACGCGGCGCCTGCTGATCGGCATTGCCCTGACCGAGGCGGTGACATTCAATCAGCCGATGCGCGTATCAACGGTGGAGGAGGCGCGGGCTCTGTTCGGCCCCGGCTCCCCGCTTGCCCATATGGTCGATATCTATCGCAGGAATGACACCTTCGGCGAAATCTGGTGTCTGCCGATTGCCGATGACGGCACCAAACCGGCATGGACCGTCACCTATACCGGTACGGCGACGGAGGCGGGGACCCTGCCGCTGTATATCGCCGGGGTGCGCGTGCGGGTTACCGTGCCGTCCGGCATGACGGCGGCGCAGCTGGCAACCGCCGTTGCCGCCGCGATCACGGCCGATACCTCGCTCTATGTCACGGCCACGGCCGATGCCGGGGTGGTCACCCTGACGGCGCGGTTCGGCGGGGCATTCGGCGATCAGATCGATATCGGCCATGCCTATCGCGGCCGCGCGGGTGGCGACATCATCCCCGCCGGCATCGCGGCGGCCGTCGCCAATACGGTCGCGGGGTCGGGTGATGCGGAAATCGCGGATGCCCTGGCATCCCTGGGGGAGGAGAGCTACGACCACGTCGCCAGCATGTTTACCGACGCAACCAATCTGGATGCGGCCGATGAGAGTTGGGATGACGTGACCGGGCGCTGGTCCTGGGACCGGCAGGTCTACGGCCATGTCTATTCCGCGCGGCATGACAGCCTGTCCGACCTGGGCACGTTCGGCAATTCCCGCAACGGCCCGCATCAGTCCACCTACGGCGTGCAGCCGCGCATCAAATCGGCGCCCTGGGAAATCGCGGCGGGGGCAATCGCGCAGCTTGGCCGGTCCATCGACAACGACCCGGCCGTGCCCGCCCGCGATCTGCGGATCACGGGGATTTTCGCGGCGGCGGAAGGCATGACGTGGACGCGCGGCGAGGCAAATTCCCTGCTGTTCGATGGGGTTTCCACCCTGCGGGTCGCCGATGACGGCTCCGTCTGGATCGAACAGACTATCACGCATTACCAGCAAAACCCGCAGGGGCAGCCGGATAATGCGTTCCTGAAGGTCAACACCCTGGCAACGCTGGCCTATGTGCTGCGCCGGCTGCGTTTCGTGGTCGATCAGGCGACGTTCCGCAAGAAACTGGTTTCGGATGGCAGCCCCAACTATCTGGGGTCGAACGCCGTGCGGCCCCGTGATCTGACGGACGTCATCCTGGCGGAGGTGCGGGTCCTGGTTGACCGGCACATCCTGGAAAATTACGAGGCGATGGCCGCCAACACCTATGCGGAGCGGGACCCGGATAACCCTGATCGCGTCAACGTGCTGTTCTCGCCGGACCTGGTCAACCAGCTCGACATCATCGCGGTGCTGGCCCAGTTCCGCCTGCAATACTGATAGGGGGTGGTCATGAGCAACAAGATCGGCGGGCCGCTGCATTTCAACATCGGCGGGTCCGCGTTTTCCTGCAACGGCGAAGGCGAGATCACCTTCGCGCGACTGAAGCGGGAAGCCCTGGTGGATGATCAGGGCCGCACCTTTTACACCGAAATGCCGCAGGCGGGCTCCATCACGGCCACCCTGCTGGTGGTGCCGGGGCTGGATGTGCATGCGGTGACCGATGGGGTTGACGGCACCGCCGTCATCTCCGGCTATACCGGTGACGGTCGGCGCTATGTGCTGCGCAATGCGGTGCATACCGGCGACGGCAAGGTGACGCCCAATACCGGGCAACTGCCCGTCATCTATCATGGGGATATGGAGGTATCGGCATGACCGGCCCATCCGTCGCGGGCACCGCACCCGGCATGGTGCGCGCCCCCGCCCCCCAGGGCGATGGTGCGCGCCAGCGCAAACGCGAAACCGTCACCATCACTCTGCGCCAGCCGATCAGCATGGATGGCGCCCCCGTTACCTCCGTCCGCATCCCGCCGATCAAGCCCAGCCTCTATGCCCGGCTGGGCGGGGTTTTCATCATGTCCGTGCCGTCCGACCCTGGGGTCGGGCTGTCATCGGACACTATGCGGGTGGAGCCCAACAATCAGGCCATCCATCGCTATATCAAGACCCTGACCGGCTTGACCGATGCGGCGCTGGATGAGTTGGACCCCGCCGATTACGGCGCGATGCAGCAGGTGATCCAGGATTTTTTGTCGGCATACAGCCCGGCCTGATCGACCATCTGTTCGAGGCGGCCCGGCTGCTGCATTGCGATGCCTGGGGGGTGCTGGATCGGGACTGGGACGCGGTCGAACTGACCATTGCCCAGGCCCGGCGCATCGCGGCGGCGGAACAGGCTGAAATCGACCGGGCGAATAGGGGGCGGGGATGACGGAATTCGGCATTTCCATCCGCGCGGTCGATGCATTCCGCCGCACCTTCGCCTCCCTGCGCGGGCGGTTCCAGGCCCTGCGCACGGAATTCGCCGGGGTTGGGGCTGCATGGCAGCGCACCATGCGTGGCCTGGCCCCCATCGGGCGGTTGCTGGCCCCGATCACCGGGCTGCTGGGGGCAGTGTCGGCCGGTGGGCTGTGGAAACTATCCACAGATTTTGCCAATACCGCCGATGCCGCGATCAAATTCGGGCGCTCGGTCGGCCTGTCGGTGGAGAGTTACCGCGAGCTGCAATTCGCGGCGGATCGCAGCGGTGTGGGCCAGGAAAAACTGAATGTCGGGCTGCGCACCTTCGCGAAAACCCTGGGGGAGGCGAAAAACGGCCAAGGCGCGCTCTATGCCCTGCTGGAAAAAGCCAGCCCCGCGCTGCTGCGCCAGCTTCGCGCCACCAGTTCGGTGGATGAGGCGATGGATCTGATGGCCGATGCGATGCAGCGGATCGAAGACCCGACCCGCCGGGCGATGCTGGCCCAGATCGCCTTTGGCGAAAGCGGTGTCGCCCTGACCGGTATGCTGGCGGATGGACGCGCGGGGCTGAAGGCCCTGCGGGAGGAGGCGCGCCGCTTCGGTTTCGTGATTTCGGAGGATGCGGCGCGGGCGGCGGAGGCATTCAACGACCGTCTGACCAATATGCGGGCCGCGTTTTCGGGCCTGCAAACCGTGATCGGCGGCCAATTGCTGCCGGTGCTGTCACCGCTGATTGATAAAATCACGGAATCGGTTGTCGCCTTCGTGCAGTCCGGCCGCGCGGTGGAGGTGTTGCAGCCGTTGCTGCAGCGTTTTTCGGCCTGGGTTGATGGCTTCGACCCGGGCGCGGTGGCGGAGGGGATGATCGGCTTTATCGACCGGGTGTTGGGGCTGGTGGAGGCGCTGGGCGGTTTTGGCAATGTGATGATCGGCATAGGCGCCATCATGGCCGGGCCGTACCTGCTGTCGTTGTTGCAGGCTGGTTGGGGTGTTGGGCTGCTGGTCAAATCGCTCGCCGGTCCGGCGATTGCCGCGATCAAGAATTTCAGCATCGCCATTCGCGCCGGCTATGGCGTGATGGCTGCGTTCAATTTGGTGATGGCGGCCAATCCGCTGGGGCTGGTCATCATCGCGATTGCGGCGGTCGCCGCTGCCGCATGGCTGATCTACGACAATTGGGATTGGATTGTCGGTTGGTTCCAGGGGATCTGGGACGGTATCGCGGCCATTTTCAGCGGCATCGGTGATCTGCTCAACGCCATCATCGTTGGCGATATGACCGCGACCGTTGATGCGCTCAAGGCCATCTGGGACGGGTATTATCAAGCCTGGTCGGCCCTGTGGGGCGGCATTGGCGATATCATCGCCGGGGCCTGGGGCATAATTTCGGACCTGCTGGGCATGATTGGGGTTGATGTGTCGGGGGTAACTAGGATGTTCACAGCCATCCCCGATGCGGTGCGCACGGCGTTCGCGGGGATGGGCGACTATATCCGGTCCCAGGTTGCGGGACTGACATCCTGGTTGCCGGACGGTATCCGCTCCAGCCTCGGCCTCGACATCAATGCCGCCGCCCCCGCCGCTTCCGGGGGGGATGGCGGCATGATCCGCGACCCGGCCCAAGCGGCGCGGGTGGAAGGCGCGGTCGGCGTCGATATCCGCCTGACCCAGGACGGGCGGGTTGCCAGCATCGGCACGCGCGACAGCGGGGCTGCCACGGCCCATCTCGACCCCGGCGCGGGAATGGCCTACGCGATGCCGTAAACGATCAACCTGTTGGGGGCTGCTATGCCATTGGCCGATGCATTGCAGCCGGGCTCGTTCCGGGGCGTGCCGTTTAACGTGCCGGATGACACGTTGGATGGCGGGCGGCGCGGGCCGGATTGGGAATTTCCGCTGCGTGAGGGGAGCTATGCGGAGGATCTGGGGGCGTCGCAGCGCCGCTGGCGTCTGTCGGTCTATGTCGTGGGGTCCGATTGGCTGGATCAGGCGGCGGAACTGCAGCGGGAGTTGGAAAAGCCGGGTCCTGGCGAACTGATCCACCCGGTGGACGGTGCGGTGATTGTGCAGGTCCGGACCTGGCAGCGTAGGCGCGCCCTCTCCACCTCCGGCCGGGTGGATTTTGATATCAGTTTTGTGGAGACGGATCGGGGCGTGGCCCCCCGCCCGATCCCCGACAGCCGGGCTACGGTGGTCGCATCGGGGGACGCGGCGATAGCCGCCATCATCGCCGATGGGGCGGGTACGCTGCGCAGCGATGTTCCGGATTTTGCCCTGGCTGATCTGGATGGGCTGGCCGCCCTGTCGCAGGGGGATTGGGCCGGGGTGGCGGGCCGTGCGGCGGGTGCCGTGATCGCAACCGCGCCCGTATCCTGGGCTGCCCCCGTGGCAGCCCTGACCACGGTGGCAGGGGTGACGCTGGCTGCCTGGGCCGTGTTGCAGTCTGGGGCATCCGGCATCGCCGCTGCGCAGGCAGCCCTTGCCCGCTTCCTGGGCTACCCGACCCTGGGCGCGCTTGGCATCGGTGGTTATGCGCCGGGGCTGGGGGCGGCGGTGCCCGCCTTTCGGATCACGACCCCGGATCGGCTGGTGCAGGCGCGCAATCGCAGCGTGTTTGCAGCCAGCATGTCCGGCATCAATGCCGTTGCCGCCGCGACCTGGGCGGCCCGGGCCGATTACGCCTATCGCGACGATGCGGTTGCCGTGCAATCGCTGGTCACCGCCGCATTGCGCGGGGCAACGCGGGCGATGGCGGATGTGGAGATGGACGGGGCCTATCAATCCCTGCGCCCGCTGACCGCCGCCGTCGTGTCCGATCTGACACAGCGCGCGGCGGGGCTGGCGACGATTGAGCGGGTCGATCTGGGCACGTCGCGCCCGTCGCTGGTGGTGGCCCATGCCCTATGGGCCGATGCAACCCGCGCGGGCGAGTTGGAGGGGCGCAACCCAGATGCGCTGCACCCGGGCATATTGCCTTGGGCTTTGGAGGCACCATCGCGATGAGGATCGATTTGGAGGTTGGCGGTAGCCGGTATGAGGGCTGGGTGTCGTTTTCCGTTTCCTCCTCCCTGACCGGGGTCGCTCGGACCTGTGACATGGCGGGGTCAATGCGCTGGTCATCCTTGGATGTGCCGCCGCCGATCCTGCCGCCCGCTTCGGCCCGCATCCTGGTTGATGATGCGCCGATCCTGAACGGCATGATCGAACGGGTGCGTCCGGGCCTGGGGCCGGATCGCCATCCGCTGTCCCTCTCTGGCCGGTCCCGTACCGGGCTGCTGGTCAAATGTTCGGCCATTGTGCCCGGTGGGCAGTTCGTGGGTGTGACGCTGGATCAGATCGCACGGCGGTTCGGGGCGGAACACAACATTCCCGTGATCGTGGATTGCGATTGCGGCGCGCCGTTTCCGGAGGTTGTGGTCAATGGCGGCGACAGTAAATTTGCGGTGCTGGATCGGATGGCCGCCGCGCGGCGCGTGCTGCTGACCGATACGCCCGATGGGGCATTGCGCCTGACCCGCGCCATCGGCACGGGAGAGGTGGAGGTATTGCGGGAGGGGGACGGCCGCTTGGTGGAGGCGGACCCCGAATATACCAGCGATGCACGCTATGGCCTGTATCAGGTGCGCTCGCAGCAGCCCGCCGCCCTGGATGGCGACGTGGCTGCGGAAACCATGGTGCAGGGCACGGCAACCGATCCCGCCATGCCCGCATCCCATGTGCTGCTGCATCAATCGGCCGATCCGCTGACCCCGTCGGGCGCGCGGGAACTGGCCTCCTGGCTGGCCCGCAGACGCGCGGGGGAATCCTTGTCGGTGCCCGTCACGCTGCGCGGGTTTTACGCCCCATCGGGCCGGATCTGGCAGCCGGGAATGCTGGTGCATCTCTATGCCCCGTCGATCTGGGTTGATGCCCGGCTGGTGGTATCGGATGTGACGCTGTCGCTGGGCAATGACGGCGCGCGCGCATCGCTGACCCTGGTTCCTGCTGCTGCCCTGACCCCGGAACCCGCCGCCCCGCAGGATCGCGGGCAACGCGGCGTGCATGCCTGGTCTGAGTTGCGGGATGGTGTGTGATGACGCTCTCCGATCTTTATCGCCGCATCGCCGGGCTGATCGTCAAGGGGCGGGGGCTCGCCAGCCGTCAGTCCGCGCATCTGCTGATGGATGCGACATTGCGGGAGGGGGAGGTGCGATCCGATATCCCGGTGATTGAAGGGTATGGGCTGACATCTCGCCCCCGCCCCGGCGGGCGCATCCTGGCTGCCTGCATGGGCGGCGCGCGCGAAATGCTGGAAATCTGGTGTGCCCAGGACCCCTACCGCCCCCAGGATGGGGAGGAGGGGGCGGTCATCCTGTACGGTTACGAGGATGGGGCTGCCCCGCATCGCATCCATCTGCGCCCCGGTGCGCGGATCGAAATCATCGGCCAAACGGTCGCGGTCACTGCGCGCGGGGACGCCACGGTAACGGCGGCAGGCAATGCCACGATTACGGCGGGCGAGGTCGCGCGGTTGGGCGGCAAACATATCGAAATCCATGCCGCCGAAACCCTGCGCATGGACGTCAACGGCTACGGCGAAACCTGGGAATGGGATGCGGATGCGGAGGTTTACCGCGTCCATACCCGCATGATCGGCCCGGTGGAAGCCGGCACAACCGGCCCGGTCGAACCGCCGGAGCATGAGGCCCCCTAACACCATGAGGTAGCATCATGATTTTCCGGCATCGCTGGGACGGCACGGCGTTTCGGGCCGATTGGGGCGATGCCGATGTGCCGCGCCTGGCGTCGCTGGTCATCCGTCGCCTGTTTACCGATGCCCGCGCCGATGCGGGCGAGGTTCCGGCGGGGGAAGATCGGCGCGGGGCCTGGGCCGATGCGCTGCGTCCTGATCGCGACCCGATGGGCTCCAAACTCTGGCTCTTGCCGCGCCGAAAAGCGACGGAGGAGACCAGGGTTTGGGCGGAGCGGGAAACCCGCCGCGCCCTGGCCCAACTGATCAGCGACGGCGTCGCCTCCGCGGTTGAGGTTACCGCCTCCTGGATCGCCCCGGAACAGCTGGGGCTGCAAATCCTGCTGACCGGGCCGGATGGCCCCGCCCGCTACGCGTTTGATCTGGCCTGGAGTGACGCATATGCCGTTGGATAGGCCCAATCTGACGACGCTACAGCAGGATATCGAGGCCGATCTTCTGTTGTCCCTGGGGGAGGCGGGGTTGTCCCTGCCCGATGGGGATACCCAGGCCCTGGCCGATGTGCTGGCAGGCGCGATGCATGCCCAATATGGCTATGTTGCGAACGCCGTGCGTGAGATTTTCCCGCAGTCGTCGCGCCTGTTCCTGGGGCGATGGGCCGATCTGCGCAGCGTGTTGCGCAAACCTGCGACCGCTGCTGCCGGCACGGCAACCGCGACCGGCACGCCGGGCGTGGTTATCCCGTCCGGCACGTTGCTGCGCCATGGCGATCTGATTTTGACCACCACGGGCGGCACGGTGGGGGAG
>Ga0209066_10001642_pt1 | contig 29037 bp, 30 predicted proteins | sample All_14_2_FD_187198 | JGI IMG/M metagenome (GOLD analysis project Ga0209066, IMG submission 187198) | Freshwater microbial communities in response to fracking from Pennsylvania, USA - Allegheny Zone_MetaG_DW_15 (SPAdes) (version 2) ...
GCCCGCCGCACTGGACCATCAGCGGGAAGGGGCCGTCTCCTTCCGGCTTCCTGAAATAGCCGATGATCTCCGAGCCCTCGAACGGGATGCGGACCACCTCCATCGTCTGCGGCAGCAGGTCGGCGTAGCGCATATAGGCGGCCAGCGCCTTGGCATAGGCCGCCTTCTTGCCCGGCGTCGTCGGCGTGGGGAACCGGCCCATGGTGTAGGTGGCGAACGCCGTCTTGAACAATTCGCCCTTCTCGGCCGGATCGGTCGCGGCCTCGGCTTCGGCCACGACCTTGTCGCCGGCGTCGATCCAGACCTTGGCCCAGTCTTCGGGATCCAGGGACCGGAGAGCCGCCATTGCGGCCTGTGCGTCTGTGAGACGGATGCCGCGGCCGGGATAGCCGTTCGCCTCGTTCCGCCTGATGACTTCGGCCTTCAGCTCTTCCAGGGTCCGGGGCGGCGCAATGCGCGGGTCCGAAAGACTCATCGGTTCGTTCCTGTCGTGTCGATGTTCGGGGCTGCGACCCCGGCGGATCAATAGGGAGCGGCCAGCGCCTTGGTGGCGACGGCCAGGATGTTGGTCGTCTGCTGGCGTTCGGTGCCGGCCATCTCGAGGTTGCCCTGTTTGACCGAGGTTTCGACCACAAGCTTCGCCCGCTCGAAACGCCGATCCATGAAGGCGCGCAGTGCCTGCGCCACGTCGTCGGTCCTGGCCAGTTCCTCGGCCAGGACCAGGCCGTCCTCGACCGCGATCCCGGCGCCGGAGGCCATGTGAGGCGTCGTGGCGTGGACGGCGTCGCCGATCAGCACGACCCGGCCCTTGTACCAGGGGTCGGGAACCAGCAGCCACTCCAGGGGCCGATAGACGATGTGCGAATCCTCGCCAAGGCCTTCGCGTACGGTCTTCACATTGCCGCCGAAGGGTGCGAGCAACCGGGCCATGTGTTCCAGATGGGTCTCCGGCGCGAACCACGGATTCCCCGGCACGTGCTCCAGGGCATAGACATACATCTTCTCCTGAGAGATCGGCGACATACCGACCTTCAGGGGGCCGCCGAAATAGATTTCGGCCCGATCGACCTCGGGCGGGCGGTCGGCGATGATCCGCCAGCAGCCCTGTCCGGTCAGTTGCGGCTTGGGCGCATCCGGGAAGATCATCGTCCGCATCTTGGAGAAGATGCCGTCGGCCCCGACCACCAGGTCGTAGCGTTCCGCGGCTCCGTCGGTCAGGACGACGTCCACGCCGTCGTCATCCTGTTCCAGCGTCTCGACGGTGACGCCCAGACGGACCTCGATCCCGGCGGCCCGGACCCGCTTCGACAGGATGTCGTGCAGCACGGGGCGCATGATGCCGCCGCCGCACATGATCAAGGGCGCGCCTTCCGGCGCATGGGGCGGGCCCGGAATGCGTTCGCCGTCGAAACGTACCGGCCTCATCCCTGTGTGGATGAACCCGCGCTGGCGGATTTCGTCGATGACGCCCAGGGCCTCGAATGCGCGCAGCGACAGCCCCATGATGGTGATGCCGGCGCCATAGACCCGCCAGTTGGGGTCATTGTCGATCAACGTGACCGTCGCGCCATTGCGGACGAGCGACAGCGCTGCCGACATCCCGCCGATGCCGCCGCCGACGACCAGAACCTTGTCTATCATGTGACTGTCCCCCGTCCGGCCGTCTTAGGCCGGGACCTGCCAGAGGCCCTTGTCCGCATCCTTGGTCTGGTGCGGGACGTTGCCGGGGATGATCCGACCCGTGCCCCACTGATCGACCAGATCCGGTCGCATGGCATAGGTCGTCGGCTGCCAGGTCGCCTCGTCGACCTCCTCCAGATCGGAAGTGTATTCGACGGCGTTGCCGTTGGGCGTCAGATAGTAGGTGAAGGTGTTCTGACCCGCCGTGTGGCGACCCGGTCCCCAGCTCAGGGTGACGCCTTCCTTGGTCAGCCGACCCAGGCCGCGCATCATCTCGTCCACCGAGGCGACGTCGAAGGCGACGTGGTTCAGCGCGGGAGGCCCGCCCATGATGGCCAGTCGATGATGCGCCGAGTTGCAGCGCAGGAAGACCATGAACTCGCCGATCCAGTCCGACAGCTTGAAGCCCAGTACGTCCTCGTAGAATTTCACCAGACCCTTCACATTGGGCGAATGCAGGACGATGTGGCTCAGGCCGACGGGGATCGACTCGCCGGCTTTCAGCGTGCGTGCTTGGCGTTTGCTGGTGTCGCAGATCACCTCGATCGCGCGGCCGTCGGGATCGAAGAAGCGCGCGGCATATCCGCCGGCCGGAGCCGTCGAAGGGCACGGTTCACTGATCGCCTTGGCACCGGCGGCGAGCGCCTGGGCATAGACGGCGTCGACGTCGACGCGGGTTTCGGCCAGGAAGGCAATCAGGTCCGTCTTGATCTCGTCGTCCTGCCGCAACCGGATGACGTAGGGATGGGTCGAACCCTCGGCGGCGAAATAGACCTTGCCGTCCTGCTCGCCGACCTCGGTCAGGCCCCAGGTCTCGCCATAGAATTTCCGCTCTGCCGCGAGGTCGGGCACGGCATGGGCGACATAGAGGAGGTCGGTCACTCGGGCGGTCATGATCGGTCGTCCTGATCTGGAACAGCGAAGGGGTGGTACTCGACAGACGAGGATCGGTGCCGTTCCGGGGTCCTTTCAGTCCGCGCTTGTGAAAGGCGGTACCGACGAAGGTCCTTGAAGCTCTGGTCCTCACCCGTTCGAGTGGCTCTTGGTGGCCGTTATTCCTAATATACGGAATAAAAGTCGCGGGCGCAATGATCCCCTGTTTGAAACGCATCGCCCGACTGGGTCGCCACCGACGCTTGTGACCTAAACCATTATTCCGTATCAAAGGAAATAAGCCGCCCTGAGAGGTGGATGGGGAGGTGACAGATGACCACGGACTTGTTCGACCTGAACGGCCGGGTGGCCGTCGTGACGGGGTCGACGCGAGGATTGGGGCACGCGGTGGCCAAGGCCTTGATCGCTCATGGGGCGACCGTGGTGGTTTCCAGCGAAAATGCCGAGGACACGGCCGCCGTGGCAGCGGAACTGGGCGCCGTAGGCATCCCCTGCGATGTCGGCGACGACGCGGCGGTCGCGGCCCTGGTCAGCCAGACGGTCGAGAGGCTGGGTGGCATCGACATCCTGGTGTCCAACGCCGGCATCACGGGCGGGGGCCCGCCCGCAACGCCGACCGACATGACCGCCTTCGACCGGGTGATCGCCATCAATCTGCGGTCGATGGTTCTGCTGACCAAGCACGCCCTGCCGGTCATGGCGCTGCGAGAAGGGGCTTCGGTGATCTTGATGGCCTCGATCGCGGGGTTGAGAGGCAATGCGCGGATCGACGCCTATGCCCTGGCGAAGGCCGGCGTGGCTCAGCTGGCGCGCAACATCGCGGTGCAGTGGGGCCCAAGGGGCGTTCGGGCCAATGCGATCGCACCGGGTCTGATCGACACGGCGCTGGCCGATGTCTTCAAGGCCGACGAGGCGATCCTGGCCCGGCGGATGCAGATGACGCCGCTTCGCAGGATGGGCAAGCCGGAGGAGATCGCAGGCGCAGTGGTCTTCCTGGCCGCTCCGGCGGGGGGATTCGTCAACGGCCAGGTGCTGGTCGTGGATGGGGGCACCGTCATCACCGATGGGAGCTGATCGCGTGCACCCTTGCCCGTGTCAGTCCAGATGGTCGTGGACGGCGGCATCGCCGGCACGCCAGTAACCCGCCGCCTTGATCCAGGCCGGGTTCTGGCCACGCTGTACCAGATGGGCGCGCGCAGCCTTGGCCACGCCGCTCTCGGCCGCGATCCATGCATGGCCCTCACCCTCGGGCAGGGTCGTTTCGGCCAGGGCGGCGAGCAAAGGCTCGGGGTCGGCAGCGCGCGAGGGCGGGCGGTGGATCCATCGCACGGAGACCTTGGCACTCGAGGAAAGCGCCATCTGTTCGGCCGCATCGACGACCGTCACCAAGACGAGGACGGTCGCGGTGGGTCGCAATTGCTCCAGCCGACGCGCGATCGCGGGCAGGGCGGTCTCGTCGCCCGCCAGCAGATACCAGTCGAAATCGTCGGTCAGGACCATGGATCCGCGTGGTCCGCCGATCGACAGGGTCTGGCCGGGACGCGCCTGCTCAGCCCATGCCGTCGCCGGACCGGCATGGTGCAGGGCGAAGTACAGCGTCAGTTCGCGTGCTGTGGGATCGTAGTGGCGGGGCGTGAAGTCTCGCATGGCCGGAGGGCCGTCCGATCCGTCCGGAAAGAACAGCTTGACGTGGTCGTCGTGTCCCAGGCTGACGAAGCCTTCCAGATCGTCACCGCCCAGGACAATGCGGATCATCCGGGGCGTCAGCCGGTCCTGGGACAGCACGGTCAAGGTTCGCCGCTTCAGTTCGTGACGGGTTCGGACGACGGCGTGTCGCTCGGTCATGCTTGTTCCTTGCGGTTGGTTCAGGTTCTGGACGGCGCGGATCGTGGCGATTGCTCGGGCAGAGCGACGCCGTCGACGGTCGCGGGCTTTGCGTCCAGCAGGACGAAGGCCAGGCGTGCGGTCTGGTCCGCGCTGGGGTTGCGCCAGGCGTGCATGGTCCCTCGCTGGACGATCACGCCCCCTGCCCCGACCGTCGTGGTCATGCCGTCGTCCAGTTCCAGCTCGATCTCGCCGGAAAGAACGATGCCGTAGTCCAGACTGTTGGTGCGATGCATCGCTGACCGGCTGCCGGGGGCCATGTCGACGATCCGCAGAACCGAACCGCCGGGAAGGGTCAATCCGACCTCTCGCTCGCGGCCGTCGGTCGCATCATCGTTGTCGACCGGGACCGTATCTGTGGTCCACATCAGGCTGAAATGGACCGTGCCGCTGGGGTTGGCGGTGGCGGCGACCGTATCGTCGGTGATGATGACGGCGCGACCCCGCTCGTCATGGCCTGTGACGACGCGACGGGTGGGAGGAAGGAGCATGACCGGTTCTCCGATGCCGGGCCACAGTCGGCCTGTATTCCTGCACTAAGGAATAACTTCGGTGATCACAAGCGGGTGTCTTTCGCCGAAGAGGCCGGGCAAGATCCGTGTTCAGATTTACCTGGCTGTAAAAACCGACGTGAACGTCGATGGCCTACCGAGGCTTCAGCCCATTCAGCAAAAGATCGACCAGGAAAGCGTTGAAGCGCGCCGTGAACGCCTCCTTGTCGGTGCCGGGCTCAAGCAGTGGCGTGACCAGGGGGTCGGCCGACACGAAGAAGTCGCTCGCGCCCAGGATGACCAAGTGCAGCAGCAGGGGATCGACGGAGCGCAGGGTCTCGCCGCCGTCCGCCTTCAGCAGTTCGTCGTAGAAGGCGACCAGGTCCCGGTTCATGTCGCGCGTTCGGGCGCGGGTGACGTCGGTGCCGCTGTCGGTCAGTTCCTCGATGATCAGCCTGTGCATGAACGGTGCCGTCCGCACCAGCGCCAGCGTCTTGCGGATATGTTCGACCAGCGCCGCCTCCGGAGGCAGGGTGCGTGGCGCAGTGTGGGTGGCCTTGGACGTCACCCGGTCCGCCACGGCCATGAGCAGACGTGTCCGGTCCCCGAAATAGTACCGCACCAGGGCCGGATCGACGCCGGCCTCCTGGGCAATGCGCGAGATGGTCACCCGCGCGGGCGGGATGGTCCTGAGCAGGGTCTCCGCCGCCGCGAGCAGGCGATCCGCCCCGACGTCGTTGTCGCCGTGGACCGGTCGGCCCTTGCTGCGCTTGGGCTTTGTCGGCGTCGTGGCCAGGGCGCTCTTGCTCATCCTCCCATTAGGACCGGGTGGAGCGACAAGGCAATCCGGGCTCGCTCTCTGTTGTGGGAATTCCTCTGTCCGTGCCCGCGGCCAGCGCCCAGCCGACCCCTGAAAAGAGGCAGGCGGGAGGGGCTTGGCCTATTCGCCGACCCGAAGGACGTCACCCTCGAAACCGGAGCTGCACAAGAGGGTGGCGATGGATCCGCTTGAAGGTCCGATGCCGGAGATCACGACCTTCTTCGGCACGGCCTATTCCGCGTCCGGCTGGGTGTCGGGCCGGGCCTGAGCGAAGGCAGGCAGGGCGGCGCAGGCGGCATCAATGGCCATCAGCCGGGGCCAGCGGATCTCGACGCCGAACCGGCGGGCGTTGCCCATCTGGGGCACCAGACAGACGTCGGCCAGGCTGGGGGTGTCGCCGAAGGCGAAGGGGCCGGGCTGATCGGCGACCAGGGCCTCCAGGGCGTCGAAGCCATGGGCGATCACGTCCCGGGCCCAGGCCTGGGTGACCTCGGGCGCATGGCCCAGGGCCTCCAAAGCCTTGAAAATCTTGAGATTCTGCACCGGATGAATGTCGCAGGCGATGACCTGGGCAAAGGCCCGGACCTGGGCCCGTGTCACGGGATCGAACGGCAACAGGGCCGGGTCGGGGCAGGTCTCGTCCAGATACTCGCAGATGGCCAGCGACTGGGTCAGCACCCGCCCGTCATCCAGGACCAGGGCGGGCAGCAGCCCCTGGGGATTGATCGACAGGTAGTCGGCACCGCGCTGTTCGCCGCGACGCAGATGCACGAAGCGCGGGTCCGCCGTCAGTCCCTTCAGGTTGAGGACGATGCGGACACGCCAGGCGGCGGAGGAGCGGAAATAGCCGTGCAGGATCATGTCAGACGGCCGGGGGACCGATGGTCACGGTCAGGCTGCCTAGGCCCTGGATCGTGCCGACCAGGACATCGCCCTGCACCACCGGACCGACCCCGGCGGGCGTGCCGGTATAGATGAGGTCGCCCGGTTCCAGCCGATAATGACGCGAGATGTGGGACACGACGTCGGCCACCGGCCAGATCATGTCGGCCAGGTCGGCATCCTGCTTGACCTCGCCGTTGACCTCCAGCCGGATGGAGCCTGCGGCGGGGTCGAAGTCACCGACCGGATGGATGGGCCCCAATGGCTTGGACTGTTCGACATTCTTGCCGGTGTCCCACGGTCGTCCATCGGCGCGGGCCTGAAGCTGAAGATCGCGGCGGGTCATGTCCAGGCCGACGGCATAGCCATAGATCAGGCCCGGAGCCGCCTCGACGGACACATCGCGGCCCGAAGCCCCGATCGCGATGACCAGTTCGATCTCATAGTGATAGTCCGCCGTGGACTGCGGATAGGCGATGACGCTGCCGTCCGGTACGACCGTCTCGGCCCAGCTGGTGAAGAAGAAGGGCGGTTCACGATCGGGGTCGCGACCCATCTCGCGCGCATGGGCCGCATAGTTGCGGCCGATGCAGAACAGCCGGCGGACCGGGAAGCTGTCGCCGGTCGTGGTGGGGGCCAGGACTGGCGGCATTGGGTCAAAGAGCAAGGTCACGCGGTATCTTCCCTGTAGAGGTTCAGCTTTTCCTGACAGGCGCGGTCGGAGTATCCGAACAGCACCAGGGTTTGGGTGGCGTCAAGGCGCAACGGAGCCCAGGACGGGACGACCAGCACGTCGCGCGGTGACAGATCGATGATCTCGTCACCGACATGAGCCCGGCCGGAACCCTCCACGACGACGAAGACGGTGGCATCGGTGGATCGGCGCGTCCGCGTCGCGAATCCGGCAGGCAGAAGCCGGACATGAGCCGAGATGGTGGCCATGACGGCCCCTCCGTCGGCCGGGTTCAGGAATTCCAGCGCATGGCCCAGATGAGGGTCCGGGTCCGCCGTCCGGGCCAGGGCGTCCAGGGCGGGCCGCCAGTCGGCATAGGGATAGTGGAACAGCGGCTGGCGCGCGGGTCGACGATCTGCCGAACTGCCCCGCAGAGGGCGCAGGTTTCGTCCATAGCGACTTGTGGTGTCGCCCGGCGGGGTCGTTTCCGGATGCTGGTCCTCGCCCAGCTTTTCCGAGAAGCTGGCGTCGAAATGACTGACGGTCGGAATATCGAGGCCGTCCAGCCAGATCATGGGGGCGTCGGTCGGATTGCCGTGGTCGTGCCACTGTCCGCCGGGCGTCAGGACCAGGTCGAAAGGCCGCATCATCGCCTTCTCGCCGTCGACGGCGGTATAAGCCCCTTCACCCTCCAGCACGAACCGCAGGGCGCACTGGCTGTGGCGATGACAGGGGGCCACTTCGCCGGGCAGGATCATCTGAAGCCCGGCATAGAGGCTGGTTGTGATCCGAGACGCTCCCCGCAGGCCGGGATTTTCCAGGATCAGGACGCGGCGCTCCGCCTGGGCCGCGCTGATCAGGTCGCCGGCCCGCATCAGAAACGCCCGCGCCTGGTCATAGCGCCAACGATGGGCGACGACGGGTGACGTCGGCTCCGGCGTCACCAGAGCGCTCAGCACCTCCCACAGCGGCGTGAGCGCCAGCGGGCTCATGTCGTCATACAGCCGGGCCAGCTGGACGCTCTGATCATTGCTGAGGCGGGGCTGCGACATGATGCGGGCCGGTCAGATGCTGATCACGACGCGGTCGTCGATCGCCTTGGCCCCTGGGATGCCCATGGCGTCGCAATAGGCGTTCCAGACCTCGAGCGGCTGGCCCGCCTGGAACAGGAACCGTTCCAGGTGCTTGCTCATCACCGGATGAGCCCGGTGCTGGTCCAGGGGGACGCCGTGCGCCAGGAATTCGCGCTCGGCGATCGGCAGGGAGATGAAGGCGGCCATATCGGGATCGCGCACAAGCCCCTTGGGATCTTCGCCCCGCTCGACCGCGTCCATGTCGTCCATCAGCTGTTTGCGAAGCATCTGGATGCCGCGATCGCTGAGGCCCAGCTTTTCCTTGGTCCGATCGGCGATGGTGCCCTGTCCGACCCAGGCGACGAAGTCCTGGTTCATTACATGAGTGCTGATCCAGCGGCCCGTTTCGGCGTCCTTGATCGGGCCGTGCCAGGTCGGAATGGGCCCCTGGACATAGGGTTCGGATTCCTTAGGCACCCGCGAGAAGACCCAGGCGATGCTGAGGGTGTTCTCGTCGTCGATCGGCACCCGCCATTCGAAATGGTCGCCCAGGAAGAAGCAGTTGGGCAGCAGGCAGACCCGGCCGACCGTCCACATGGTGTGGTCCTCGGGCAGATCCTCGCGCTGACGGCGATAGATCAGGCCATAGTCGAATTCGTCGAAGGCGACCTGAAGGTGTTTCGGACCCAGTTCGGCCATCAGGTCCGTCTGGCGGCGCGACCAGTTGGTGTGCATCCATTCGAAATGCACGGGATCGATCGAATTCTCCTGGCACTGGAGCCAGTTGCAGGGAATCTCCGAAATGATCACCTGGGCAAAGCCGTTGGCCCAGGTGAAGGGCTCCCAGTTCGGCAACTCCGGTGCGGGCAGGGGACCCATATAGGCCCAGATCAGTCCGGCGTGTTCACGCACGGGATAGGCGGTGATGCGGACCTTGTTCTTGTATTTGGCCTTGGCCGCGACCGTGTCCTCATAGGGCATCTCGACACACTGGCCGCTCTCGTCATAGGCCCAGCCGTGATAGTTGCACCGCAGGCCGCAAGCCTCGACGAAGCCATAGGACAGGTCCGCGCGGCGGTGCGCGCAGGCTCGCTGGACCAGGCCCCAGTTGTCGGACAGGTCCCTGTACAGGACCAGGTCCTCGCCCATCAGCCGGACAGGCTTGATCCGGGCCTTGGCGTCGAACTCGGTCGCGCCCGCGATGGGCATCCAGTGACGCCGCAGGACGGCCCCCATGCGCGTGCCGGGCCCGACCTGGGTCAGCATATCGTTCGTTGCGGCGTCCATGCGAGGATCCTCTCCTTCAGTTCGCGCTTGCGAGGGTCGGCATCATGAAGCCGGCCACGCGCTTGTAGTCGTCCGACAGCCGCCGCAGTTCGTCCTGACTGATGTGGTCGTCAAGGTTGTCGAACGGCCGGTCGCCGGTCAGTTCCTCGACCCGCATATTGATGATGTCGGGCGGGGCGGTGCGATTGGTCTGGACGATCTTGCCGGTCGGTTCCAGCCGGATGGCCTCATAGGCCTTGAGCGCGGCTTGTGGGTCGCCACCGGCCGCGAGCTGATCCGCCAGGGTGCGGGCATCGATCAGGCCCTGGGCCGAGCCGTTCGATCCGCGCGGATACATCGGATGAGCGGCATCTCCGGCCAGGGTCACCCGGCCGAAGGTCCACTGGCTCAGCGGGTCCTTGTCGACCATCGGATATTCCAGCACGGCGTCGGCGTCGCGGATCAGTTGACCGACGTCCAGCCAGTCGAACCGCCAACCCTCGAAGGTCGGCAGGAAGTCCTCCAGCCGCCCGCCCCGGTTCCAGTCGTTCATGGTCGACGAGGGTCGCTCGATCTCTGCCACCCAGTTGATCAGCTGATCGCCTGAGCCGTCGGCGAGGTCGGTGATGGGATAGATGACCATCTTGCCGGTCCGCAGCGATCCGACCCGAAAATAGGTCCGGCCGTCCAGGATGGGTTTGCGCCGCGTGACGCCCCGCCAGGTGTTGATGCCTGTGAACACCACCTTGTCGTCGGGATAGAAGACCTTGCGGGTGACAGAATTCACCCCGTCGCAGCCGATCGCGATGTCGGCGTGGACGGGCGCGACGGCCGTGCCCGATGACGTCGCCTTGAAGCCGAGGGTAACGGTCCGGTCGTCCTGCTGGAGATCGATCAGGGCCCGGTCCGTCACGATCCGCTCGTGTCCCAGGCGCGCCAGCGCCTCCTGGTACAGAATGGCGTGAAGCCGACCCCGATTGATAGCGACCTCAGGCAGGGCATAGCCGGCCACCAGGCCGCGCGGCTCGCCATACAGCTTTTGGCCGAAGCGATTGTAGAATTCGCTGGCCTGGGTTTCGATCCCGCTGCTGCGGATGGCATCGAGCAGGCCCAGGTCGGCGATCTCGCGCATCGCATGGGGCAGCAGCGTGATGCCGACCCCGATCTCGCGAACCTGGGGCGCGGCCTCATAGACGCGGCTCTGGATACCGCGACGGTGCAGGCCGATGGCCAGAGCCAGCCCGGCGATGCCGCCGCCGATGATCGCGATCTCCACCTGACGGCTCCCCATGACCTGTTGCGCGGCAAGGACGGCACCGCGGATCCTGCGGCTACCCTAACAATAGAAAGACGTCTGTTCAATTGCAGTTTTATGCACCGATGCACTAGCCCCCGACGCAAGCCGATCGCTGGAAGAAACCCAGCAAAAATAGATAGCGAGAAGCGGTATTGCTCCCGTGAGCCACCCCGCTGGCCGCATAAAGCCAGTCTGGACAGACGGTAATACGTCTGATTAATGTTCGCGCGCCAGGCAGCTGCATGACCTCTTGGCAAGATCGCATCGAGCAAGGCAGGCCCTATGTCAGAACTTTCAGACGCCATCCTGGCCGAGGCGCGCCGGCTGGGTACCGCCACCCTGCATGAGGCGGCGGGCCGGATCGGTGCCTTGCCGTCGGAGATCAAGCCGGTCGATCCGGCCATGACCTTGTCCGGGCCCGCCTTCACCGTTCATTGTCCGGCCCTGTCGAATCTGCAGATCCACCATGCGCTGTATCTGGCGCGGCCCGGCGACATCCTGGTCGTGCACGTCAGCGGGGGTGTCGAGGCGGGATACTGGGGCGATATCCTGAACGAAGCCGCCCTGGCGCAGGGCCTGGGCGGACTGGTCATCGACGGCGGTGTTCGCGATACGGCGGGCCTGGCGACGGCGGCCTTTCCCGTCTTTTCGAACGGCGTCTGCATCAGGGGCACGGGCAAGGACTATGACGCCACCGCCTGGCTGCAACAGCCGGTCCGCATGGGCGAGGTTCTGATCCAGCCCGGCGACCTGGTGGTGGGCGACCGCGACGGCGTGGTCGTTCTGCCGCGCGCAGGTGTCGATGCCGTGGTCGAGGCCGCCCAACGGCGCGAGGCGGATGAAATGGCCAAGATCGCGGCGATCCGGCGTGGCGAGCGGACGCTGGACCTATATGGTTTCGCGACCGGCGCGCCCACGGCCATTGTGGATGGGCGTCCGTTCACCGGGCGCGAGCGCGCGGCTTAGTCCTCGACGATCGGGGCCCGAGTCACGCCGTTGAACCGGGCCACGAACTTTTCAAGCAGGCGCAGAAATGCTTCGGCCTCTTCTGGCTCGAAGGCGGAGAGGGCGCGTTCCTGGGCGACAAGGGCCGCCTGTCGCAGGCTTTCCAGCTTGCGTTCGCCCTTGGCGGTCAGGACGATGACCTTGCGGCGGCGGTCGGCACGGTCCTCGACGCGCACGACCAGGCCTTCGCTCTCCAGCCGCTTGACCACCAGCCCGGTGGTGGAGCGGTCCAGCCCGACCTTCTTGGACAGGCCGATCTGGTCCAGATTCTCGCAGCACCGCAGGATGACCAGGACGCCGTACTGGGTGGTGGTGACGTTGAACTGGGCGCTCTCCTCCATGAACAGCGAGACGCTGATCTGGTGGGCGCGGCGCAGCAGGAAGCCGGGGCGCTTGTACAGGGCGTCCACGCTGTTGATGTCGGAAGCCGGTGTCGCGGAACGTGCGGGCAAGTCGGGGCTCTGATCTGTCGAAGTCATCCCGGATGGACGCTTAGAATGATGCCGACCCGTACACCGCGCCTCGATGACTGTCGAACGGGGGGGGCGCACGGGCGGCCGGGTCAGGGCTCGACATCGATCACCTCAGTCGGAGCGACCGGCCGCTGGCCACCTCCGCGTGCCAGATTGGTGAGGGAACAGGCGGCCGACGCCAGGGCGAGCCCGGCCGAGACGAAGGCGGTGGTCGAGCCGGTCCCCAGGGCGGTGCCCAGGAAGGCCGAGGCCAGGGCCGCGCCCAGCGCCTGGCCCACGAACCGGGTTGAGGACACCAGCGCCCCTGCCGATGCCGCCCGGTCTCTGGGGGCCCCGCCCACGATCAGATGTGAGGTCGGCGACATGAACAGGCCGATCCCGCCGCCGATCAGCGCCATGGGGATCGCCAGGACCCCGAAGCTGCTGTCGGCGGGAAGAAAGCCGGCTGTGCCCAGGCCGACAGCGGCCACGATCATCCCCAGGGCGCCGGGCAGGCCCTTGGGCGTCTTGTCGGCCATCAGGCCTGCGACCGGGGCCGTCGCCATCATCGCCACGGGCCAGACGGCCATCAACAGACCGATGATGCCCGGTGGCACGCCTGCGGCATTGAGCCGGAAGGGCAGGGCGACGGTGAAGGATACGGCGGCGCAGAAGGCGAACAGCAGGGCTCCCGCCGGAAGGGCGAAGGTCAGCCGACCCAGCAGGTCCACGGGCAGGATCGGCCGCGCCGACCGCAGCTCACGTCGCACCACATGGACGGCGACCGGAACGCCGAGCGCGAGCATCCCCCATCCGGCGATCGCACTGCCCCGCAGCACCAGGCTGAGCCCGCCCATCAACAGACCGAACATCGCCGCGCAAAGGGCCGCCCCCGCCATGTCGAAACGGGTGCTCTGGGCCGGGGGCCGGGGCAGAACCTGACCCAGCAACAGCGACAGCAGGGCGAACGGCACGGCTGCGGCGAACACCCAGCGCCAGGAGGCGACACTGAGGATCAGCCCCCCCAGGGTCGGGGCCAACGCCGCCGCCACCGCGACGATCAGTCCGTTCAGGGCGATGCCCCGCCCCAGCCTGTCCGCAGGATAGGTGGCACGCAGCAGGGCTGAACTGACGCTGAGCGCCGCCGCCACGCCCAGCGCCTGGAGGCACCGCGCGGCCAGCAGCATCGGCAGGCTGGTCGCCAGGGCACTGCCCAGGCTGGCGACCAGGAAGACCATCTGCCCGGTCTGGTACATTGGCCGATGCCCCAATCGGTCCCCCAGGGCCGAAAACGGCAGCAGGGCCATCAGCATGGCGACCTGATAGACGGTGACGACCACCACGGCTCCGGCAGCCGAGATCTGGAGCGAGCGGGCTATGGTCGGCAGGGCGACCGTGGCGATCGCATTGTCGATGACCAGCATTCCGGTGCCCATGGACAGGGCCAGGATCGCGATATGCCGACGCGGGGCCTGCAGGCCTGTGTGTGCGGGCTCGGCGGTCACGCGTGACGATCTCCGGGTGCGGCGATTTCGCTCTGGGCGAACCGTATAAGAAGACGTCTGTCAGTATGTCGAGAGAAAACCCCTGTCGAGCCCTCAGCTTCGCCAACTGAGGCTTGCAAGGGCCGCTTCTGAATGGATATACAGACGTCTGTGTAATAACCTCTCAGGAGGTGTTAGGCTGGCGAGGACCGGCGAGGGAGAGCGGACATGATCATCGACTGCCATGGCCACGTCAGCGCGCCGCCCGAGCTGTGGGCCTACAAGGCTGGCGTCCTGTCGCATCGCGGGTCGCATGGACGCGGCGGCGTCCGGGTGTCGGACGATCAGATCCGCGCCGCCGCCAACAAGGTCGAGATGGCCCCCTGCGGGCACCTGGATATGCTCGACAAGCATGGCACGGATATGCAGCTGATCTCGCCGCGCCCGTTCCAGATGATGTCGTCCTTCGAGCCGGGGCGGGTGGTCCACTGGTTCGTGGAAGAGTGCAACACCATCATCCACCGCAATACTCAGCTGTTCCCGGACCGGTTCATCGGCGTCGGTGGCCTGCCTCAGGTGGCGGGCGAGCCGATCGAGAACACCTTCGCCGAGATGGACCGTTGCATCAAAGAGCTGGGGTTCAAGGGGATGATCCTGAACCCCGACCCCTATGAGAACACGCGTACCGACCATCCGGGGCTTGGTGATCGCTACTGGTATCCGCTCTACGAAAAGCTGTGCGAGATGGATATCCCGGCGCACATCCACCCGACCGGATCGCGCGCCGACCGTTCGCCCTACAGCCTGCATTTCATCAACGAAGAGACGATCGCGGTCTTCAACCTGGTGAACTCCGACGTGCTGACGGACTTCCCCGACCTGAAGATCGTGGTCAGCCATGGCGGCGGGGCCATCCCGTATCAGCTGGGCCGGTTCGAGGCGGGATCGATCAATCCCGGCTCGACCAGGCGGTTCTCGGAGGGGATGCGGAAGCTCTATTACGACACCGTCCTGTATACCGAAGGTGCCCTGCGGCTGCTGATCGAGACGGTCGGTGTGGACCAGTGCCTGTTCGGTTCGGAATGCCCTGGGGTGGGCTCCAAGCAGGCGGACGGACATGACCATACGATGGATCACATCGCGCCGACGATCGCCAAGTTCGATTTCCTGAGCGACGCCGACAAGAAGAAGATCTTCGAGGACAACGCCCGCAAAGTCTTCAAGCTGGACGTCTAGGAGTAGCTGATGGCCGAGATCGTTCTAGGTGCCTGGACCACCCATGGTCCGACCCTGTCCACGACGCCCGAGGAATGGCTGCTGCGCCTGCCCGCCGACAAGGCCAAGAAGGATCACCCGTTCCGGGGCTCGACCTACGACTTCCCGGCCCTGGTCGAGCTTCGCAAGGACGAGGATTTGGGGGCCAAGGCGACCTTGGAAGAGCGCACGGCGCGGTCGCTGAAATGCCGCGCGGGGATCGACAGGCTGGCCGACATCTTCGAAGAGGCCCGGGTCGATGTAGCGGTCATATTCGGCAACGATCAGAACGAGGTCTTCCTCGACAACCTGATCCCGGGCCTGGCCGTCTTCAACGGCCCCACGATCTGGAATGCGCCTGCGACCGAGGCTCAGGCGGCCAAGTCTCCTCCCGGTATCCACGCCTCGGAGTGGGGCCACAAGCCGCCGCAGTACACCGAGTATCCGGGTCATCCGGAACTGGCCAATCGCATTATCCGGCAAGTCGTTTCCGAGGGCTTCGACGTGGCCAAGGCATCCCGGATCGCCGAAACGCCCGACAACTGGCACAGCGGCATAGGCCACGCCTTTGGCTTCATCTATCGCCAGATCATGCGCGACAAGCCGGTGCCCAATGTGCCGCTGTTCGCCAACACCTTTTTCCCGCCCAACCAGCCGACGGCCCGGCGTTGCTTTGCCTTCGGACAGTCGGTCGGTCGGGCCATTCGGGCGTGGGACACCGACGTGCGCGTGGCCGTGTTCGGCTCCGGCGGCATGAGCCATTTCGTCATCGACGAAGCCTTCGACGCCAAGATCATCGCGGCCATTCAGGCCCACGATGCGGAGACGCTGTGCTCCATCGGCGAGGAGCATTTCCAGGCCGGCACCTCGGAACTGAAGAACTGGATCGCGGCGGCGGGCTGTCTGTTCGAGACAGACCTTTCCGGCGATCTGATCGACTATGTGCCCTGCTACCGGTCCGAAGCGGGCACCGGCACGGCCAACGGCTGGCTGGCCTGGAACAAGCAAACCTCCCTATGACAGACGACATCCTGATCCGCCTGGCCCGGCTCGACGCCTGTGCCGTTTCCGATGCGCTCGACCAGGTCGGCGCCCCGCCCTCGGTCACGGGGCTGAACGCCCTGTCGGTGCGCCGACGCATTTCCGGCCGTGTCACCACCGTCCGCCTCGCCGCGGGCAAGCCGCCCGAAGGCGCGCCCTCGCGTCACCTGTGCACCACCGCCATCGACACCTCCGAGGCTGGGGCCGTCATCGTGGTCGAGCAGAAGACGGGCATCGAATGCGCCGGCTGGGGCGGCATCCTGTCCAACGCTGCGCGCGGGCGCGCCATCTCCGGCGTGATCGTCGAGGGCTTTGCGCGCGACATCGACGAAGCGGCCGAGATCAACTTCCCGGTCTATGCCCGAGGCGGTACAGCCCGGACCGCGCGCGGCCGCATCCATGAGGCCGAGACCGGCGGCACCATCCAGGTCGGCGAGACCACCGTGTCCAACGGCGACTATGTCGTGGCCGATTCCAGCGGCACCGCCTTCGTGCCCGCCGACCGGATCGAAGCCGTCCTGGCCGCCGCCGAAAACATCGCGGTGAAAGAGGCGGCCATGACCAAGGCCGTCATGTCCGGCCAGCCTGCCAGCCAGGTCATGGGCGGCAACTACGAACACCTTCTGGAGACCAAGGCATGACCGACGCCAATGTCGAGCGCGTGGGTCGTATGGACACCGCCACCCTGTCCGACGCCCTGGACAAGCTGGGCATCCCTGGCCAGTGCCTGGGAATCAAGCCGCTGGAACACCGGTTCCGACTGGCGGGCCGGGCCTTCACCGTCACCTATGCGCCCGCCGGCCCCGGCGGGACGGTGGGGGACTTCATCGACGACGTGCCGAACGGCGGCGTGGTCCTGATCGACAATGGCGGGCGTCCCGACGCCACCGTCTGGGGCGACATCATGACCCTGTGCGCCCACACTCATCGCCTTGCGGGAACGGTAATCGACGGAGCCTGCCGCGACACCCATCTGGCGCTCGAGCTCGGCTATCCGATCTACAGCCGCAGCTATTCGATGCGGACCGGCAAGGACCGGGTCCAGCTGGAGGCCGTGGGCCAGGTGGTCAATATCGGGGACGCGCGCGTCAGCCCCGGCGACCTGGTGCGCGGCGATTCCGACGGCGTCGTCGTGATCCCCAGAGCTCGCGAGGACGAGGTCCTGGCCACTGCCGAAGCCATTGAGGTGGCCGAGGCCCGCATCCGCGATCTGATCTCGTCCGGTATGCGACTGGACGAGGCCCGCAGGCAGCAGGGTTATCACCTGCTGCAAAGGCGCGAGAAGGCCTGATCAAGCCACGGCTGCGAACGTCGCGACCCGACGACGAGGCGGGAAAGGGAAACGCCGCATGACCGACGCCTTCGCCTATCCGGCTCCGAAACTGTTCGTCGCGGGGGTTTGGCGCATGGCCGCCGACGGCGCGACCCAATCCGTGGTGAATCCGGCGACCGGCCATCCGATCGCCGACCTTCCGGTCGCCGGCGTCGCGGACCTGGACGAGGCGCTTGCTGCCGCCGACGCGGGGTTCAAGGTCTGGCGTGCCACCTCGGCCTATGACCGCGCGCGGATCCTGCATGACGCCGCCCGGCTGATGCGGGAGCGAGCCGGCTACATCGGGGCGGTCTCGACCACCGAGCAGGGCAAGCCGCTCGCCGAGTCGACGGCCGAGGCCCACGCCTGCGCCGACATCTTCGACTGGTTCGCGCAAGAAGGCCGCCGCGCTTACGGCCGGATCGTGCCGTCGAAACATCCGGGCGTTCGTCACATGGTGCTGCGCGAGCCGATCGGCCCGGTCGCGGCGTTCTCGCCCTGGAACTTCCCCAGCACCATCCCGTCGCGGAAGATGGCGGCCGCGCTTGCAGCGGGGTGTTCGGTCGTCATCAAGCCGGCCGAGGAAGCACCGGGGAGTTGTCTGGAGCTGGCGCGGTGCCTGGACGACGCGGGCCTGCCCAAAGGGGTGCTGAATGTCGTTTTCGGCGTGCCTGCCGAAATCTCGACCTATCTGATCGCCTCGCCCGTCATCCGGAAGATATCGTTTACCGGCTCGACCGTCGTTGGCAAGCATCTGGCCCGGCTGGCGGCCGACGGCATGAAGCCGACGACGATGGAACTGGGCGGCCACGCCCCGGTCATTGTGTTCGAGGACGCCGATCTCGACCTCGCCGTGCGTCTGTCGGCCGGGGGCAAATACCGGAATGCGGGCCAGATCTGCATCGCTCCCACGCGCTTCTATGTCCACGACAGCGTGCATGATGCCTTCGTCGAGCGGTTCGCAGCCCAGGCCGCGTCGCTGAGGGTCGGCTCTGGCATGGATCGCGCGACACAGATGGGGCCGTTGGCCAATCCGCGCCGCGTGACCGCGATGGGCGAGCTCATCGGCGACGCCCTGTCCCATGGCGCGCGGGTGGCCGCGGGCGGGGAAGGGATCGAGGGTCCGGGCAATTTCTGGAGGCCCACGGTGCTTTCCGATGTGCCGAACAGCGCACGCATAATGAACGAGGAACCCTTCGGCTCCGTCGCCGTGATGCAGAGGTTCTCAACGTTCGACCAGGTCATCGCCCAGGCCAACCGCCTGCCCTATGGACTGGCGGCCTATGCCTACACCCGGTCGGCTCGAGCGGCCACCGATGTCGGCGACGCGCTCGAGGCCGGCATGATCGGGATCAACTTCAGCATCCTGACCGGGCCGGAAACGCCCTTCGGCGGGATCAAGGAAAGCGGCCATGGGTCGGAAGGCGGGCACGAGGGCCTGGATGCCTATCTGCTGACGAAATACGTCGCGCAGGGCTAGCGGGACGTCAGTCCTCGGGCGCGATGGTGACCTTGAGCCCGTCCAGGGCCTCGGACATTCGGATCTGACACGACAGGCGGGACCGTTCGGTCGGATTTTCGCTGAACTCCAGAAGCTCGGCTTCCTCCGCGCTGGCCGGCGACAACCGTTCCCAGTCCCCGTCGGCGACATGGACGTGACAGGTCGCGCAGCTGCATCCGCCGCCGCATACGGCCAGGATTTCGTCGATCCCGGCGTCGCGTATCGCCTCCATGACGGAGGCACCCGGCTTGGCGGATATCACCCTGGCTTCGCCGGTGCGAAGGGTCACGTGCAAGGTCGTCAAATGAAGGTCTCCGCGTGAGGGTGTCAGCAGCCTCGCCAAGCAGCGACCGCCAGTAAGAACCGAGCCACGGCAGCCACGGCGAGCGGCATCCGTCATTTCCTACAATTAGGAATAATACGCCATGTCGAGGTGTGTGTGAAGGCCGTTCTACCCCTCGGCCCCGACCGAACGGCCGTTGATGGCGAGACGCAAAAATGACCTCCAGAGTTGCCCTGACGAAATATTCCTGTTAGCAGGATTAAAGGACCAAAGAGTCCAGCACGCATGAGCGCGCACAAGGGGAGGTAAGGGAATGAAATACAGAACACTGCTGGCGTTGACGTCTGCCATGACCGTCTGTTGCGTGGCATCGCACGCCCTGGCGCAGGACGCACCCGCGTCCGAACCGGAAGCCACGACGCTCGAAGAGATCGTCGTTACGGCCCAACGCCGCGAAGAAAGCGCCCAGCGCGCTGCGATCTCGGTAGATACGGTCTCGCCCCAGGAGCTGGAGAATGTCGGTACCAATCCCGGCGACCTGACCCGCCTGGTTCCCTCGATCCAGTTCTCGCAGGTGTCGGGGGTTTATCCTCAGACGAGCGTGCGCGGCGTCGGCAACAACCCGCTCAATCCGTATACGGACGCCACCGTCGGCTTCAACTACGACGGGGTGCCGATCACGCGCGTGGCCGCCAGCTCGGGACTCTATTACGACCTGCAACGGGTCGAGGTGCTGAAGGGCCCTCAGGGCACACTGTACGGTCGCAACCAAACCGGCGGTGCCGTCAACATCGTCCCGCGAGCCCCGGAAATTGGCCAGTACAATGCCAATATGCTGGTTGAAGTCGGCAGCTTTGGGCTGGCGCGGGTGGGCGGGGCCCTGAATGTGCCGCTGAACGACACAATGGCACTGCGCGGTGCCTTCAGCCTCATCGAGCGAGACGGCTATTACGACAGCGGCCTGGCCGACGACGTGGGTCAGTCTGGACGATTGATCTTCCGCTATGAGCCCAATGCCGATCTGACGCTTCAGGTCGGGCTCGATTATCACCATCAAGGCGGGAAGGGCGGGGGGTCGACCCTGTTGAACTCAACCTTCGTGACGGCCGGTGGGCCGCCGCCGTTCCGGCGCTACACCACCGACGGCCAGCCTTTGGGCGGCGATCCCTGGGTCGACGTGAACCAGCGCTGCGACGGCGTCGATCGCAGTGCCACCTCCACCGGTGGTCTGGACTGGGACGACTGGTGGTACATCACGGGCAACTCGCCCTGCCGCGACGACGCCCAACGCGACGATACCTTCGCGGGCCTGACGGGCCTGATGGAAATGAATCTGTGGGGGGGCGTTCTGACGGTCATCCCGGCGGTTCGGACGACGGATCTGGACTCCCAGACGGTCGGCGCGACCAACCTGCGGAACATCGAGGAGAGCACCGCCAGTTCGCTGGAGATCCGCTACGCCTCGAGTGACGAAGGACGTTTCTCCTACATCCTGGGTGCCTTTCTGTTGGGGGAGGATGTGGACAGTGTCTTTCGCATCTCGCCCGGCTATCCCAACAATCCCGGAACCAACCAGGCGATCGACACCACGACAGACAGCTGGGCGGCCTTTGCCACCGCGCGGTACTCGCTGACCGATGTGCTGCGCCTGACCGCCGGGGTCCGCTACACCCATGACGACAAGACCTTTGCCGGCACCAGCTCGGCGGGACCGAACTCCCTGACCATCACGGCGGACGATAGCTGGAGCGAGGTGACCTACAACGCCGGCTTGGAGTGGGACATCGGCCCAGACTCGCTGCTCTATCTCTCCTATGCGCGAGGCTATAAGGCGGGCGGCTTTTTCTTTGCCACGCCGAATGCCGGATTCGGCAGCACCGCTCCGGCGGCTCCCACGACCGTCACGGGCAATACCTTTGACCCGGAGTATGTCAGCGCGATCACCCTGGGTTCCAAGAACACCTTCTTCGATCGCCGACTGCGGCTGAACGTGGAGATCTTCCGCTACGAGTACGAAGACCAGCAGGTCTCGCAGTTCGGGACCGACGACTGGACGCCTCCGTTCGGTACGGGCGGCTACAACAACACCGTCTTCCTGACCGTCAACCAGGGCGAGGTGAACATCAACGGCGTAGAGCTGGAGAGCCAGCTTCTGCTCGGCGAAAACACCCTGCTGTCGCTGAACGTGCAGCATCTGGACACCGAGATCTCCGGCACCACCACTTCTGCCGGTCTGAACACTTCGGGCTTCCCGACGCTGAACGCGGCCGACCTGACCGCCACGGTCGGTATCCAGCACACCTTCCCACTCAGCAACGGGGCCGAAATCGTGGCCGATCTGCGTGGTCAGTATCGCGGCGACATCTGGATCGGCACGACCGACTATCTGCCGTTCATGCTGGCCGACCCGGTGACGACGGGGGACTTCTCTCTGACCTACGATTCCGGTCAGACGTGGCGTCTGACCGCCTATGTCAACAACTTCACGGACGAGGCGGTCCCGGTCTTCTTCTCAGGCACCGGTGAGGCGAGACCCTCGTCCATGGGGCCGCCCTCCAGCCCGTTCACGGCCTCCTATCGGCCGCCCCGCACCTATGGCGTCCGTCTCGGCCTGAACTTCTAGGGTGCGAGCGAGTACAAGCGGACGGTTAACAGTGGTGTGTCGAACCATGGGAATGTCGCGCCGATCGGCCTGCGCTTCGGCGCAGCGGGTCGGCGCGCAGGCCCGCCGCCCGTCGTGGATGTCGAACGGCCTTGAGGTGCGATCCTGTGACGACTGAGTTGAATGCCACCCACGACCCGGAACGGCGCAGCTGGTTGTCTTCTGCGAACGCGCCCGGCAGCGATTTTCCGATCCAGAACCTGCCGTTCGGAACGTTCCGAACGGCAGAAACCGGGCCCCGTGTCGGCGTGGCACTGGGCGACCGGATCATTGACCTGTCCAGGTTGGAAGCCGCGCTGCAGGACTGTGTTTGGGCGACGGGGGCGACCGACCTTTCCTGCGTGATCGCCCAGCCTCCTGCGGCCGTATCGGCGCTTCGGGCACGCCTTAGCGAGATTTACAGCGAGGGCTCGTCCGAGCGACCGGCGGGCGAAGCGGCGCTCGTGCCGATGGCCGAGGCCGAAATGCTTTTGCCGGTTAAGCCTCCGGCCTTCACGGACTTCTGTTCCTCCATCGAGCACATACGCCGCATGGCGGCCAATGGCGGGCGGCCGATCCCGCTGTCCGCCGAACGACTGCCGGTCAGCTACAACAGCCGCGCCAGCTCGGTGGCCGTCAGTGGAACGCCACTGGTCCGCCCCGTCGGGCAGTATGAGTTCCCGCCCAACAGCGGTCAGGTCGTCTATGGCCCCGAACGGCGCCTGGACTATGAATTGGAGCTGGGCGTCTGGCTGCGTGGAGGCAATGCGCTGGGCCACCCAATCTCCGTGGCCGAGGCCGAGGCCATGATGTTCGGATGCAGTCTGCTGAACGACTGGTCGGCGCGCGGCATCCAGTTCTTTGAATCGATGCTGGGCCCGCATCTGGGCAAGAGCTTCCTCACCACGGTCTCTCCCTGGGTCGTCACGATGGAGGCCCTGGCCCCTTTCCGGGTCGCTGCACGCGGCCGGACGGATGACGAAGCGGCTGTGCCCGCCCATCTCTTTGATCGTGGGGACCGGTCGGCGGGTGCCCTCAGCATTCGCATGACGGCTGACCTTCAGACGCGCGACAGCGGTCCGGTCCGCATCGCCACGACGGGCTTCGAGACGATGTTCTGGACCCTGGCCCAGATGGTCGCCCATCAGGCATCGTCCGGGGCTCCGCTGGAGCTCGGCGACCTGATGGGAAGCGGTACCGTTTCCGGCCCCGCGGACGATGCCCGGGCCTGCTTGGCCGAATACAATGAGCGTGGAACGCGGCCGGTGATTTTTCCGGATGGCTCGAAACGGTCCTGGCTTGAGGATGGCGATACCTTGACCCTGCGCGCGAAGGCCCATGCCGAAGGCTTCGTCCCGATCGGCTTTGGTGACTGTGCCGGCACGGTCGCTCCGGCAGTCGTGTCATGATTGCTCGCCCTCTTAGCCTGCTCGCGGTTCAAACAAGTCGCGGCCGCTCACGGTCGCCCGTCTCCATCCTTCGTTCGCGCGGCGTCGTCGCATATTCGAGGTCACATCATGTCGATTGAAGCCAAGGCCACCGTGAACGACGCGATACCGCCCACGGGGATGATCGCCACCTATGGGCTGGCGCTGCTGTTTCTGGCCAATGTCTTCAGCTATGCGGACCGTGCGCTGCTGGGCATCGTGGCCGACTCGGTGATGCGAGACATCGGGCTGAGCGACACACAATACAGCCTCATCTCCGGCCTGGCCTTTTCCGTCTTCAACCTTGCTGCGGGCATCTGGATCGCCCGGTGGGTGGATCGGGGCGACCGGCGTCTGATCCTGGTTCTGGGCATCCTGATGTGGACCGCGGCCACGGCGGCGACCGGCCTGGTGACCGACTTCAACACCCTGGCCATCACCCGCATTCTGGTGGGCGTGGGCGAGGCGACCGTCTTCCCCGTCGCCATGTCCCTGCTCGCCGACTATTTCCCCGGCCCCAAGCTGCAGCGGTCGGTGGCCATCTTCCAGTCCAGCACCGGCGTGGGGATCGTCGCGGGATCGATCCTCGCGGGCGTTCTGGCCGCGACCATGGGTTGGCGCATGATGTTCATCGTCATGGGGCTCGCCGGGCTCGGGCTCGTCGTCCTGGTGGCCTTGACCATGCCGTCGACCCGGCGGCCTCCGACGGCCGAAAAGATTGCAGGCCTCCCACCCCTCAAGATCGACGGGCTCATCCTTTCGATCCGTAAGATCGCGGCGGTTCCGGGCCTGCTCATGCTCGCGCTGGGATACAGTTTCTCCCACATCATTCTGGCCACCTTGCCGACCTGGGCACCCACCTTCCTGCAGCGGTCCTATGATGTCCCCGAACGCGTCGTCGGGGCCATGGTCGGACCCCCTGCGGTCGCCGGAGGCGTGCTCGGGGCCATCATCGCCGGTATCGTCGCCACCCGCCTGGTCGAGCGCAGTGGAAACCGCTTCGCCGGACTGACCGTGCCGATCGTCGCCCTGCCTTTGGCGGTGCCCGCCTTCGCCCTGTTCCTGTTCGCGCCCTCCATTCCGGTGCTGATCGCCAGCATTCTGGTGCTGAACTTCATGATCGCCAGCACCCATGGCCCCTGTATCGCTCTGGCCGTGTCCCTGGTGCCGGCGTCGCAGCGCGGTCTGACGTCGACGCTGGTGCTGACGATCATGGCGCTGATCGCGGGAACCATCGCCCCCCTGCTGGTCGGCCTGCTGAGCGACGCCCTCGTCCCGTCCTATGCCGAGGACTCGCTGCGCTATGCCCTGCTGGCCCTGATCGTCGCCCCGTTGATCGGTGCCGTCCTGATCTGGCTCGCCCGCCGCAGGATCGATCAAGCCTCCCCGCCCAAGGCCGAGGAGCCGACCATCAGCGACAGCGCGACCCCCATCGGCGTGTGAGGGGAGCGGGTCCGCTGGATTCCGCTGCGGCTTCAGACCTGGCTGGCCGGCAGTCCGCCTGACGGAGACGGCGGGGTGTCAGACGCGGGTGCGGCCTCCCATATGGGGCGGGAACCCGAAAGGCCCCGCATGACCCGCACCCTGCATATCGACTTCGTGTCCGACATCGTCTGTCCCTGGTGCGTGGTCGGGCTGGGCGGATTGCGGACGGCGCTGGAGGCGCTGAAGGCCGAGGGGATCGAAGCCGAGATCACCTTTCAGCCGTTCGAGCTGAACCCCGCCATGGCACCGGAGGGGGAGAATATCGGCGAGCACATCGCCCGCAAATACGGCTCCACCCCCGAACAGTCGGCCGCCAACCGGGCCATGATCACCGAACGGGCAGCCGAGGCCTGGCCGGGGTTCGAGATGCGGATGGGGCCGGACAGCCGCATCTGGAATACCTTCGACGCCCACCGCCTGCTGCACTGGGCCGGCACGATCGGGCGGCCTGAACAGGCGGCGCTGAAGGTGGCCCTGTTCGAGGCCCATTTCACCGAGGGGCGCGTCATGACCGACCCCCAGGTGCTGGCCGACGCGGCCCAGGCGGCGGGGCTGGACCGGGCCCAGGCGGTCCGTGTCCTGTCAGACGGCCTCTATGCCGCCGAGGTGCGGGCCGAGGAACAGCAGTGGGTCTCGCGCGGGATCACCGGCGTGCCCGCCGTGGTGGTGGAGGGCAAATACCTGATCAGCGGCGGCCAGCCGGCTGCGGTGTTCGAGGAGGCGTTGCGGAAGATCGCGGCGTCCTGACGCCTTTCGTCGCCTTGGGGGGCGATCAGGAAAGCAGAGTCCACTCAGTCCACTCGCTCCACCTTGGGGGGCGGGGCGGGATCGGCGAGATCGGCGGGCACCTCGCTCTCGCCATGCTGCAGGTACCAGATCCGTTCCTCCATCTCGATCAGGCGCTCGATCTCGGCTTCCTCCGCGTCGATGGGCAGGCGGACGCGGCGCCAGCGCAGGGCCTCGGCGGCCTGACCGCGCAGGACCGCCCGCTGCATCCGCCGCCAGGCGACATAGGACAGCTGGGACAACTCGACCCGGTCCAGGTCGCCCTCGATCTGATCTTCCAGCAGGGCACCCTCGTCATCGGGGTCCAGGGTGTTGGGCGGGGTCCAGGGCTGGTCCGTGCGCCGCCAGCCCTCGCGCGCCGCCCGGTTGCGCATGGCCGTCAGCCCCACCCCGTGCCGCCGACAGACCTCGCTCCCCGGCAGGCCCGACAGATAATCCTCCCGCACCCGCCCCCAGACCTCATCAGGCGCACTGCGCGCCTTGCCGTACAGCGTGGGTGATCCGTCTGCCATCCGTCTGCCTCCCTGTTTGCGAACGGCGGCAGGGCTAGCATGGGCCTACGTCAGGATGGGTCGTAGGTAAGCCTCGCGCCAAAGACAGAAAACGCTTCCCTCAGCCGGGGGCGGCCAGCTGGTAGCCGTCGGCGGGCGAGACCCAGATGTAGACGACGTCCAGCTCGGGCTGGCGCTGCCCGTTGATCGTCGTCCTGGTCATCCACACGCCGCCGGTGCGGATAGCCACCGCGCACGCCTCCTGGCCGCGCAGGGACGCCGTGGCGGCGGCGATCTGGCTCAGCACGGCCCCGGCCACTGCCGGGTCCGCCGGCTGCCCGTCCACGGTCAGGCGCGCGTCGTCGAAGCCGCCGATCGTTTGACAGACGGCGTCGCCCCGGACGGTCACCACGGACTCGCTGTGCAGGACGATGAGCGGCGCGGGCGCGATCACGGTCCGGGTCCGGGTGCGGATCGTGCCGTCGGCCTCGAACACATGGTCGATCATGGCCAGACAGGTTCTGCGGCCCCGGTCGGGCTGGGCGCACTGCACCTGCCCGGCGCGTGCGGGTGCCAAGGGATCGGAGTCCTGAACCAGCATGGGACCGGCGAGGGTGAGGCTGAGGGCGAGCGTGATCATGCGGTGAGAGTGGCGCGGGCGGGAGCCGGAGTCGAGCGGGGCGAGACGGGGTGTGAAACAGGGGCTGGTCGCTGCTCGCTCGGCAAGACCCGGTCGCCCCCTCCGTCAGCTCGCAAAGGGCTCGCTGCCACCTCCCCATCGCTGCGCGACAGGGAGGAGACGCCTACGCCGCCTTGCCGGGCTTTTTCGGCGGGGCATCGGCGGCGGTGACGAGGTGACCCTTCCAGCCGGGAGGCGGCAGGAACTTGCCGGACTTTTCCTCGCGCGTGCCGTGCTTGGCCATCTCGGCGGCGCGCTTGCTCGCCTTCAGGACGGTTTCGTGATCGAAGATCGACTTGTTCATTTCGGTCCCCAATCTAGCAGTTCCAGGACCTCGCCGCCACTGGCGTAGACCTTCCAGTCGTCGGCCAGGGGTTTATAGGTCGTCTCCAGATACTCGAGGCTGATGAGGAACCGCCGTCGCAGCGTGTCCTCCGGAATGCCGTGGCCGCCTTCGGCGACGCGGTGCGCGACGCGGGCGATGGAGTGGTCCGCACTGGGCAGGCGAAGATAGATCAGCTCGAACCGATAGCCCGCAGCCTTCCAGGCGCGGATACGCACGGCGTGCGAGCGGCTGGCCAGGGTCGTCTCCAGCACGAAATCCGCCCGGTCCGCCACTATTTCATCCAGACGCTCCAGCACCCGACGCCCCGCCGCCAGATCGCGCGCGGCGCCCCCGCCGATCAGACTGCGCGCCACCTCGTCCGGATTGACGAACTGGAACGCCTCGGCCCGCTCGCGCAGAAACCCGTTGATGAAGGTGGTCTTCCCGGCCCCGTTCGGACCGGCGAGGAGGACGAGGGTGGGCATGGCGAACTTCATTCGGCTGATTTACGCTACAGTTCTCTCAAACACATGGTGACCCTTTGCCCCGCCAAAAGATCGCAGACGTTTTCAAAACGGTCGGCCAGCCGACGGTCACCTATGTCAAGCGTGATAGCGGTTCATTGGAGCAGTTGCTTAATAGCGCACTAAACGAATCCGGGCAGCTCTGCCTTGTGACCGGGCCGTCAAAAACCGGCAAAACCACTCTCTATCGGGAGGTGCTGTCCCAGAGGGGTGAACTTCCTCTTGTCGTGCGCTGCGACAGTAAGATGAGTGCCGATCAAGTTTGGTTGAGAGCGCTTGAGGAAGTAGATTTTGATCGCGTCCAAAGTCGTACGAAGGCAACTATCACTCGGATCGGTGCCGAAGTGGAGGCAGGAGGAAAATTGAGTTGGGCTTGGCTCGCTGAGACGACCGCTCGGTTCAAGGGCCTTCTGTCTCGTGAGCTTCAGGATTCCGAGATTCGAAGCAAGGTACTCGCAGCGCCCGGACCCGACCTTCTTATACCTATACTCAAGGACACTGTATACACCCTCGTGGTCGAGGATTTTCACTATCTAGCTGACGAAGAAAAAGTAGCTCTTTTTCAGCAGTGGAAAAGATTTGTAGATCAAGAAGTGTCCGTTCTCGTTTTGAGCACAACACATAGGTCGGTCGACATCGCTAATAGTAACAAGGACGTGATTGGACGCATTGCTCACGTAGATGTCGGACATTGGGACGTCAAAGATCTTGAGCTAATTGCTCGCAAGGGCTTAGAGCATATTCGAATTGGAATAGACCCCGACTTAAGGAGCCTGATCGCCTCGGAGGCGGTCGGCCTCCCGATTATCGTCCAACAGGTCTGCCTAGGATTGTTCCCCAACAAAAACTACGTTGATGAGATAGATCGGAAGAAGCTCAAGATTGATAAGCACGCTGTAGAGCGCTCATTGCACCAAGTAGCTAGGGTGAAGTATCAGCAGTTTGATCCATACTACGCTACGCTGATTAGAGGGCCGCGTGAGAAAGCGCGAAAGTATAAGACGTACGAGCTAGTTCTAGCGTGCTTCACGCTGGACCCTATCAAATTCTGCCTGCACCGGCGAGAAATCGACCAACGTTTGGCAAAGCTGCAACTGCCGATCGACGAGATGCCACCATTTGCATCTCTCAATTCGACACTGGGCGCACTAAAGAAATTCCAACTCAAACGTGAATTTGAACTGCTTGAGTGGCGTCCAAACGAGGACATGCTTTACATTATCGAACCAGCTTTCCTTTTCTTCGTCAGGTGGAGGACCATAAAAGCAGAGGAATATCAGCAGCTCGACCTGTTCGAGTTGCTGATATCGAAAACCTGGAACCAGACGATGATTTCGGCCAACGAGAATCAAAAAAAGACCCCCTAACTCTTTCAGCCCTCACACCT
>Ga0209066_10001643_pt1 | contig 29022 bp, 27 predicted proteins | sample All_14_2_FD_187198 | JGI IMG/M metagenome (GOLD analysis project Ga0209066, IMG submission 187198) | Freshwater microbial communities in response to fracking from Pennsylvania, USA - Allegheny Zone_MetaG_DW_15 (SPAdes) (version 2) ...
CGGTACGGACGGCATTTCCACCGATGTCAGCAATGCCCGCAACACGCCGGTGGAAATCCTGGAGGCGCGCACGCCGATCCGCATCGAGTGCTATGGGCTGGCCCCGGGATCGGGCGGGGCGGGCATCCATCGCGGCGGTGCGGGGCTGGCCCGGGTCTATTGCCTGACCGGCGGGACCGGCACCGTATCCTATCGCGGCGAGCGCCACGCCCATGCCGCGCGCGGGGCCGCCGGCGGGGCCGGCGGTGCGCTGTCGCGCGCCTGGATCGAACGGGCAGACGGAACCATCAAGATGCTGGGCGCAAAGGCCCAGTTCGAATGGGCGACCGGGGATCGGCTTCACGTCGAAACCGCCGGCGCCGGGGGTTGGGGACAACCCATGGAACAACAGGTGAGTGCAACACGCGAAGGAAAAGGAGACTGAAATGACAGGGGTACATCGTCGCGAATTGATGAAGCGTACGGCAACCGCCCTGGGTGCGGCCGCCCTGGTGCTGGCAACCGGTATCGGCACGGCCATGGCCGATGTTTATCCGTCCAAGCCGATCACCATCGTGGTGCCCTTTCCGCCGGGCGGATCGACCGACCTTCTGGCACGCCAGATCGCCGAGAAGATCACCGGTCCGCTGGGACAGCCGGTAGTGGTGGAAAACCGCGGCGGGGCGGGTGGTACGGTCGGCGCCTTCCATGTGGTGCAGTCTCCGGCCGATGGCTACACCTTGCTGATGGGCGTGACCGGGTCCAACGCGATCAGCGCGGCGCTCAGGTCCGACCTGCCTTACGACCCGGTAAAGGACTTCTCCCCGGTCTCCATCGTGGTGTCGTCGCCGCTCGCTCTGGTAGTCAACGCCGACAGCGAGTTCAAATCGGTGCAGGACGTCATCGCTTTCGCCAAGACCAAGCCCGAAACCTTCACCCATGGCTCGCCGGGTGTCGGCACCTCGATGCATATGGCCGGCGAATTGTTCGGCCTGCAATCGCAGACCAAGCTGGTGCATGTGCCCTATAAGGGCAGCGCGGCGGCCTTGCAGGATTTGCTGGGCGGCCAGATCGACGGCATGTTCGGCGACATTCTGGTGACGGCGGAGCATATCAAGGCCGGCAAGCTGCGGGCGCTCGGCGTAACCTCGCTGAAGCGCCATCCGATGCTGCCGGATACCCCGACCATCGCCGAAGCGGCCCTGCCGGCCTATGAGGCGATTTCCTGGCAGGGTGTCTTTGCCCCGGCCGGTACGCCCGACAATATCCTGCAGAAGCTGCATGGCGAGATTTTCAAAGCCCTGGATACGCCGGAGCTGAAGGATTTCTTCGCCCAGCGCGGCTTCGTGGTGGAAGGCAGTACGCCTGCGGATGCCAAGGCCTTCATCGCGTCGGAAGTGCCGAAATGGAAAGACGTCGTGAAAGCCGCCGGGATCGCGCAGTGATCCGGCATATCGGCGGGCCTGTCCTCAGAGGAGGGCAGGCCCAGCCCATCACCGGGGTGATCCGGGTCGACGGGCCATTGGTCTTCGTCGCGGGCCAGGTTCCGATGCAGGATGGAAAACCCGCCGCGCCGGATATAGCCGGTCAGACGCGCCATGTCGTCGCGCTGGTGGAGGCGGAGTTGCGCAAGGCCGGCTGCGGGCTGGACGATATCGTCAAGGTGACGGTCTGGCTGACCGACAAGGACGATTATCCGGTCTTCAACGCGGTCTATGCCGAAATCTTCGGGACCGAGCACCCGCCTGTCCGTTCCACCGTGGTATCCGATCTGATCGCGCCGGTCCGGATCGAGATGGACGTCATCGCGGCGGCACGGGATTGATCGCACCGTTTTCGCAATGGACCCGGACCGTCCGGGTCGGGAGATGTGGCAATGCGTGAAGCAGACAGCGCCGCCGGAGCCGGGCGTCGCAGCGAAACCATAGCGGCCGGCGTGGTGGTCCTGTTCGGCCTGACGGTTGGGGTCATCGCCTCCGGCTATCCGCTGGGCTCCATGATCCGACCCGGCCCGGGCTTCGGACCCTTGCTGGTGGCCGGCCTGATCGTGGTTCTTGGGCTGGCGATCATGGTGGAGGTGCGCAATGCCCCGATGCCTGCCTTCAAGCCGCAGCTGCGGCCACTGCTGGCGACGGCGGCGGGTATTCTGTCCTTCGCGCTGATCGTCGAACGGCTGGGCTTCATTCCCGCGACCATGGCCCTGGTCTTGATCAGCGGGCTGGGCGAACGGCGCGTATCCGGCTGGCCGCTGCTGGGTGTTGCGGTGTTCATGGCGCTGTTCGGTTCAGCGGTCTTCATCTGGGCGCTTGGCGTGCCCCTGAAATCCATCGGGTGGCAATGATGTCCGAGTTTCTGTCCAACATCCTCCTGGGGCTGGAAACGGCGCTGGGTGCGCAGAACCTGCTGTTCTGCTTCATCGGCGTAACGGTCGGCACCTTTGTGGGCGCGCTGCCCGGATTGGGGCCGCTGGCCGCCATCTCCCTGGCTCTGCCGATCACCTATTATCTGGACCCGACCGCCGCCCTGATCATGCTGGCCGGCATTTTCTACGGCACGCAATATGGCGGGGCGATCTCGTCCATCCTGTTGAACCTGCCCGGCACGGCCACGGCGGCGGTGACCTGTATCGACGGCTACCCGCTCGCGCGTCAGGGCAAGCCGGGGCTGGCCCTGTTCGTCACGGCCATCAGCTCCTTCTTCGGATCGACTTTCGCCATCCTGCTGGTGATGGGCTTCGCGCCGATCATCGCGGCCTTCGCACTGCGTTTCGGTTCGGCCGAGTATTTCTCGGTCATGATATTGGGGCTGGTGGCGGCCTCCACCCTGACGGTGGGCTCGCCGTTGAAGGGCCTTGTCATGGTGGCGATCGGTCTGGCGCTGGGGCTGGCCGGCACCGATGTGAACACCGGGCTGTATCGCTTCACCTTCGGCTTCCTGGAACTGTCCGACGGGTTCAGCCTGGTCGCGGTGGCCATGGGCCTGTTCGGGGTGGCGGAAATCCTGACCAGTATCGGCGTACCGGCCGCCGAGCGCCTGTCGCATAAGCAGATCACCCTGAAATCCATGTGGCCCAGCAAGGCGGATTGGAAACTGATCTGGAAACCCGCCCTGCGCGGGTCGAGCGTCGGTTCCTTCGTCGGCGCCCTGCCCGGCACCGGGCCGGGGATCGCGGCCTTCATGGCCTATGCGCTGGAGAAAAAGCTATCCAGGACGCCCAAGCGCTTCGGCCATGGCGCCTTGGAAGGCATCGCCGCGCCGGAATCCTCCAACAACGCCTCCGCCCAGGCGGCTTTCATCCCGACGCTGAGCCTGGGTATTCCGGGCGACGCCATCATGGCCGTGCTGCTGGGGGCGATGATGCTGCACGGCATCACGCCCGGTCCAGCCCTGATCAGCGAACATCCGACGATGTTCTGGGGGCTGATCATGAGTTTCTGGATCGGCAATATCCTGCTTCTGGTCCTGAACATCCCCTTGATCGGGATCTGGGTGCGGATGCTGTCGATCCCCTATCACATCCTCTATCCGGCAGTGCTCGTCTTCATCTGCATCGGCGTCTACAGCTCCGACAACAGCGTATTCGACGTCTATATCGTGCTGATTTTCGGGGTCGTGGGCTATTTCCTGCGCTGGTTCGACTATCCCGCCGCACCCTTGCTGCTGGGCTTCATTCTGGGACCCTTGCTGGAGGAGCATTTCCGGCGGGCCCTGCTGCTGGCGCGCGGCGATGCCCTGATCTTCCTGGAACGACCGATCAGCCTGGTCTTCATCCTGCTGTCCGTCATGTTCCTGGCGGGCTCGCTTCTGCCCAAGGTCAAGCAACTCCTGATCCGAAGCGGGGCCGGGGCGGATTGATGGCGTAAGGGCATCCCGACCGCAAACCGGTTCCGGCGGGCACCCCTCTCTTGCCCCCGGATCAGGCTTCGGATAGGAGGGCGCCCATGCGCGTGGATATCTTCGATTTCGAACTGCCGCCCGACCGGATCGCCCAGGCCCCCCTGGCCGAGCGTGATGCGGCGCGGCTGCTGCATGTCGGCCCCGATGGCGGGCTGACCGACCGTCAGGTGCGCGATCTGCCCGGCCTGCTGCGGCCCGGCGATCTCCTTGTGCTGAACGATACCAGGGTGATCCCGACCCGCCTGACCGGCCTGCGCCATCAGGAAGGCGCGGCCCCGGCCGCGGTCGAACTGACCCTGCACAAGCCGGAGGCGGGCGAAGGCCCCTACCCGGCCGTCTGGCGTGCCTTCGCACGCCCGGCCCGCAAGCTGTCGCCCGGTGACCGGATCGAGATCGCATCCGGCTTCGCCTGCACCGTGCTCTCCAAGGGCCGCCCGCCGGAAGAACATGGCGGGGAAGTGCGGCTGGGGTTCGATCTGCCGCATGATGCGGTGGTGACAAGGCTGAAGCAGGTGGGATCGATGCCCCTGCCGCCCTATGTCCATCGCGATGCCCCGCAGGCTGCGGATAATGAGCGCTATCAGACCGTCTATGCCCGCCAGGACGGGGCGGTCGCGGCCCCCACCGCCGGGCTGCATCTGACCGAAAACCTGCTGGCCGCCCTGGAAGCCAAGGGCGTGGCGCGGGCGACGGTGACGCTGCATGTCGGGGCAGGCACCTTCCTGCCGGTATCGGTGGACGATACCAAGGACCATGTCATGCATAGCGAATGGGCGGAGGTAACGGCCGAGACGGCCGCGCGCATCAACGCCGCGCGCGCCGCCGGCGGACGCATCGTCTGTGTGGGTACGACCGCGCTGCGCACCGTGGAATCGGCCGCCAGCCCGGATGGGGTGGTGCAGCCTTTCGCGGCGGAAACGGATGTGTTTTTCACGCCCGGCTATCGCTTCCGCGCCTGTGACCTGTTGCTGACCAATTTCCATCTGCCGAAATCAACCCTGTTCATGCTGGTATCGGCCTTTTCCGGGCTGGACGTCATGCAGGCCGCCTATGCCCATGCCATCGCCAGCGGGTATAGGTTCTTCAGCTATGGTGATGCCTGCCTGTTGGAGCCCCAAGCATGAGCACTGAAACCGGCCTTGCCTTCACCCTGATGGCGACGGATGGGCGCGCGCGGCGCGGCCGGCTGGAAACCGCCCATGGCAGCATCGAGACGCCCGCCTTCATGCCGGTCGGCACGGCGGCCACCGTCAAGGCCATGCGGCCGGAGGAGGTGCGCGCCACCGGGGCGGAAATCATCCTGGGCAATACCTATCATCTGATGCTGCGCCCGGGTGCCGAACGCGTGGCCGCGCTGGGGGGCCTGCACACATTCATGAACTGGCCGGGACCGATCCTGACGGATTCCGGCGGCTTCCAGGTCATGTCGCTGACCGGGCTGCGCAAGCTGACGGAAGAAGGCGTGGCCTTCCAAAGCCATATCGACGGCGCGAAATACCTGCTGACGCCGGAACGGTCGATGGAGATCCAGCATCTCTTGGATTCCAACATCACCATGGCGCTGGATGAATGCACCCCTTTCCCGGCCGAACATGCGGTGGCCGAAAAATCCATGGCGATGTCGATGCGCTGGGCCGAGCGGTCGAAAGCCGCCTTCCGCCCGCGCCCCGGCTATGGGCTGTTCGGCATCGTGCAAGGCAGCATCTATCCCGATCTGCGCGAAGTCTCGTCCAGGGCACTGACCGATATCGGCTTCGACGGCTATGCGGTGGGCGGGCTGGCCGTGGGCGAAGGCCATGACATGATGGTCAAGACGCTGGACCTGACCACGCCGCACCTGCCGGAAGACCGTCCGCGCTATCTGATGGGCGTGGGCAAGCCGATCGACATCGTGGAATCGGTGGCGCTGGGTATCGACATGTTCGATTGCGTACTGCCGACCCGGTCCGGCCGCACCAATCAGGCCTGGACCAGGCGGGGTCCGGTCAATATCCGCAATGCCCGGCACAAGGACGACCCGCGCCCGCTGGATGCGGACTGCACCTGCCCGGTCTGCAGCAACTATTCCCGCGCCTATCTGCACCATCTGAATGTGGCGAAGGAAATCCTGGGCCTGATGCTGCTGACGCAGCACAATCTGCATTACTATCAGGAGCTGATGGCAGGAATCCGCGCCGCCATCACCGCCGGCCGGTTCGGGGATTTCCGGGCCGCGTTCCATGAAACCCGCCTCGCAGGCGATATTCCTGCACTCTAGGAAAGAGACCCGCGCATGTCAGATATGACGGCTGAAACGCTGACCCATCTCGGCCAGGCCTCGCGCCTGCCGAATTCGCCGGAAGAAGCGGTGCTGGATGTGGTGGCCAATCCGCATCCCGATATCAACTATCTGATCCGCTTCGCCTGCCCGGAATTCACCTCGCTCTGCCCGGTGACCGGCCAACCGGATTTCGCCCATCTGGTGATCGACTATGTGCCCGACCAGGGCATCGTCGAAAGCAAATCGCTGAAACTGTTCCTGGGCAGTTTCCGTAACCAAGCCGGCTTCCATGAAGGCTGCACGGTGGGTATCGGCCGCCGGCTGGCGGATGCGATGAAGCCGCGCTGGCTCAGGATCGGCGGCTATTGGTATCCGCGCGGCGGCATTCCGATTGATGTATTCTGGCAGACCGGCGCGCCCCTGGCCGATGTCTGGCTGCCCGACCAGGGCGTGCCGCCCTATCGCGGACGCGGCTGAGGCCGCCCCGGGCAGGGCCGTGGGCAAGCCGGAAACCCCGACCGAGATCCGCGAAGCCATTCGCAGCCTGGCGCTGGAGACGGGCTTCGATGCCGTGGGTTTCACCACGGCCGATCCGGACCCGAAAACGGCTGCCGCGCTGGAGCGTTTCCTGGCCCTTGGCCGCCATGGCTCGATGGACTGGATGGAACGCCATGCCGACCGGCGCGCCTCCCCCAAGGGGTTGTGGCCGGAGGCGGAAACGGTCATCGCCCTGGGCCTCAGCTACGCACCGGGCCGCGATCCCCTGGCCCTGGCACGGGAACGGCTGCACGGCGCCGTCAGCGTCTATGCCCAGGGCCGCGATTACCATGATCTGGTAAAATCGCGACTGAAGCAGGTAGCGCGCGAGATGGTGCGGCGCTGGGACTGCGGCGTGAAGGTCTTCGTCGATACCGCCCCGGTGATGGAAAAACCGCTGGCCCAGCGCGCCGGGCTGGGCTGGCAGGGCAAGCACACCAATCTGGTGTCGCGGAAGTTCGGCTCCTGGCTGTTCCTGGGCGAGATCTTCACCACCCTGGCCCTGCCGCCCGACGCGGCGGAAACGGATCATTGCGGCTCCTGCCGGGCCTGCCTGGACGCCTGCCCGACCGACGCTTTCCCCAACCCGTATGAGCTGGATGCGCGCGCCTGCATCTCCTACCTCACCATCGAACATAAAGGGCCGGTCGCGGCCGACACCATGGCGCGTATGGGTAACCATATTTATGGCTGCGACGACTGCCTGACCGCCTGTCCCTGGACGAAATTCGCCCCCCGACCGCGCCATGCCCCGCTCTTCCCCAAGGTAGAGCTGACGGCCCCGCTGCTGCGCGATCTGGCGGGGCTGGACGATGCCGATTTCCGCGCGGTCTTCGCCGGTTCGCCGATCAAGCGCACCGGGCGCAACGCCTTCATCCGCAATGTGCTGATCGCGATCGGCAATTCCGGCGATCCGTCCCTGCTGGATATCTGCGAACACCTGTCAGCCGATCCCGATGCGACCGTGGCCGAAACGGCGCGCTGGGCAGGCGCGCGGCTGCGGCGCCCGTCCGATCCCCGCGACGGTTGAGGTAAACGGAAAAACGCCCCGGGGCCAGCCGGGGCGTTTCCTATATCGCTGTATTCTCTCCCGTCGCTCGCTACTTCTGTATCAGGGATGGCAGGAAGGTGCTGAGCGGCGGATAAGCCAGCAGAATGCCCAGCAGGCACAGCTCGGCGATCACGAAAGGGGTGACCGCACGATAGATCATCATGGTCGTGGTGCCCGGCGGGGATACCCCCTTCATCGTGAACAACAGCAGGCCGAATGGTGGCGTCATGCCGCTGATCTCGATCGCGAACAGCACCAGGATGCCCAGCCAGATGATGTCAATCCCCAGGGCCTGGGCCAGCGGCATGTAGAACGGGATCGTCAGCAGGATCATGCTGAGGGAATCCATGATCATGCCCAGGAACAGCAGGATGGCCAGCATGCCGAGCACGACCACGAAGGGATCGGGATTGATATCGCGTACCAGGCCCACCAGCTCCCGTGTTGCGCCGGAGAAGGCAAGGACCTGGGAAAAAGTGCTGGAGCCCGCGATGATCAGCAGCATCATGCCGCCGACCAGGGCCGAGCCATAGAGCGATTTCTTCAGCATCGCCATGGAGAAGCGGCCATAGGCAATGGCGAATCCGATAGCCCCCAGCGCCCCCAACGCCGCCGATTCCGTAGGGGTGGCAATGCCCCCCAGAATGCTGCCCACCACGATTACGAACAGAAGCATCAGCGGAAACACATAGTGCACGAAGGGTTGCCAGCGTTCCCAATGCGTCATTGGCGGAAGGTCATAGGCCGGGGCCAGCTTCGGGTTGATCAGGCAGCGCACCAGCACGATCGTCGCATGGGTCACGCCGATCATGATGCCCGGCACGATCCCGCCCAGAAGCAGGTAGCTGATCGGTATCTGGGATACCGTGCCCAGCAGGATCGCCATATTGGAGGGCGGAATCAGCATGGCCACGCCGCCCACGGCCATGATCGGCCCCATGGAAATCGACGGGTGGTAGCCACGCCGCGTCATTTCCGGGATCAGGGTCGATCCCAGCATCGCCGTATTGGCCATGCTCGAGCCCGACAGGGCGGAGAAGACCACCCCACCGCCCACCGCGGCCAGGCTGAGCCGGCCCGGCAGCTTGGTAAACAAGCGTTCGATGGCATCAATGCATTTCACGGCCAGGCCGGAGTGAAACAGCACCTCGCCCATCAGGATGAACATCAGCAACGGCGCCAGGGTGAAGTTCACCACTGAATCGACGGCATTGCGGGTGACCTGAACGATTCCCAGCTCCCCCCCGAAAAAGATCATCGCACCGACGATATTCGCCCCGAAGAACGCGAATGCGACCGGTATCCCCAACGCCATCAGCCCCAAGGTGGAGCCGATCAGCAGGGTCATCACCCAATACCATTCCATGGGAAAAACCTCCCCCTCTCGGCGTTGATGGATCAGAACGCGTCGCTGCGACCGCCCGCGTCTTCAGCGGGCTGAATTGCGAAACGATGCAGGCGGCGAACACCCTCAACCGCAAGGCTGAAGAACATGAAGGCCACCGCCGCGAAGGGAAGCCATTCCGGAATCCGGATATAGCGGAACAGGGTTGAACCCTGGCTGAAGGACTGCCACGCCGCCTGGCTGGCATACCAGGCCAGCACGGCCGATACCCCGACCAGAATAACCCCGTTCAGCAAACGCATTGCCCAGGAAATGCGGCCGGGCACCAGCATCAGCACCAGGTCGACCTCCACATGCCGGTCGATTCTCAGAATGGCCGCGGCCATGCCCATGGTGACGATCAGCATGCCATATTCCACGAAATCGAATGCCCAGGCCAACCCGCCCGTCCCCAGATTGCGGGTCAGGACATCGATACCGACCGCCAGTGTCATCAAAGCCACGGTCAGGCCACTCAGCCAGACCAAGGCATCAAGCAGATGATCCCAAATCGCCCAGAACCGCATCGCAGTTCCCCTTCCCAGCAAGGATTTCAGGACATGCCGGCCAGTTGCATGTGCGATTCAACCGCCAGCCCCTTTCGGGGGCTGGCGGCAGCCGGACCGGCGATCCACGAACGGCTATGGTTATTTCCCGACCAGCAGCGGCTTCAGCTTGGCGCTGAATTCCGGTGCGTTCCGGGTGATTTCGGCCCAGGTGGAATCATAGGCCATATCCAGGAACTTCTCGGTGTCTTCGGGGCTGAGCTCGATCACCTCGAAACCACCTTCCTTCGTGGCCTTTTCGATGGCGTGGTCTTCACCGACCTTGATGTCCCAGCTCGGCGCGCCTTCCACGAACAGGCCGGCGGCATCGACAACGGCACGCTGCTTGTCGGTCAGGGCGTTGTATTTGCGCAGATTGGTGAAGATGGCGATATTGGGCGTGTAGAAGCCGGGTCCGACGCGATACTTCGCCACTTCGATCCAGCTCGAACCGTACAGCTCGGAATTCACGTTGGAATAGCCATCGGCCACGCCGCGTTCCAGGGCGGTGTAGATTTCGCCGCGGCGGATCTGCATCGGCTGGGCACCCAGCGCTTCGAAGAAAGCCTTTACCGTATTGGTGGTACGCAGACGCAGACCCTTGAAATCCGCCAAGGCGCGGACAGGCTTGTTGGTGAAGATATAGAAGGGCACTTCGCCGGCATAGAGCCCGACCATCTTCACATTGGCCGGAGCCAGGAACTCGTTGATCGCATCAAATGCGCCATTGGTGCGCATTTCCTGTGTGGTGATGCGCGGTGCACTGATACCGCCAAGACCTGGCACCAGATTTTCCAGATAGGATGGCGGGGCGGCAACGAAATCGATCAACCCGTCGGCCAGGGCACGCGCCTGCTGGTTTTCGGGAATGGATTCCGGACCGACCAGGTCGGAAACCGTCACATGCCCCACCCCCTGTTCCTTGATGAAGTCGGTGAACCGAACCATCGTGATATGGAACGGCGAGGTTGGCGTGCCGGTGTAAATCGCAGCCTTCAACGCCACCGTGTCGGCCTGCGCCCCCGAAAACGCTGACAACCCCAGCCCTGCGGCTAGCGCCGAAACGCGGGCAATCCTGTGAAACATCATCCCAGCTCCCTTTTGTGTTGGCTTGAACTAACTATTTAGTTAAAAGTCGCGAACGCAGGGTGTCAAGGGACTTGCGGCAGCAGGTCCGCGGGAAAATCAGAATATCGAAGGGGAACGAGGGATGACCGGCCTGTTGGATTTGAGCTTGGCTGTCTGCGACTATGACCGGTGTCGTGCGGTGCTGGACGGCCGCGCACGGGTGGACGGATGCCGCATTCTGCCAACCGCGATCGAGCCGGAAGAAGCATTCCACCGCGCCTTCAAGTACCAGGAATTCGATGTTTCCGAACTGTCGCTGTCCAGCTTCACCATGCTGACCTCGCGCGGCGAGGCGCCCTATGTTGGCATCCCCGCCTTCGTGTCGCGGCTGTTCCGGCATTCCGGGATTTATATCCGTACCGACCGGGGCATCGATCATCCGTCGAAGCTGAAGGGCAGGACCATCGGCCTGCCGGAATACCAGATCACCGCAACCGTTTGGATTCGCGGCATTCTGGAGGACGAATACGGCGTGGATGTGCGCTCCGTCGCCTGGCGCCAGGGCGGGCTGGAGGAGGCCGGCCGGACCGAGCGATCCAATCTGGACCTGCCGGCGGATATCGACCTGAAGCCCGTGCCGAGCGACCGCAACCTGTCGGACATGCTGGCAGCGGGGGAAATCGATGCGCTGATCAGCGCCCGCGCCCCGTCCTGCTTCCTGAAGGGTGCGCCGAATGTGGACCGCATGTTTCCGGACTACCGCGCGGCGGAGAAGGATTATTTCCGCCGTACCGACATCTTTCCGGTGATGCATCTGATCGGCCTGCGCCGTTCGATCTACGAAAAGCACCCCTGGGTCGCGGTCAATCTGTACAAGGCCTTCCTGGAGGCCAAGTCCCATGCGATGTATGAGCTGTCACAGATCGGCCATCTGTTCGCCTCTCTGCCCTGGGCCGTGCGTGAGCGCGACGAAACCGTCGCCCTGATGGGCGAGGATTACTGGAGCTATGGCGCGGAAGAAAACCGCAAGGTGCTGGAAACCTTTCTGGGCTACCACCACCGTCAGGGCCTGTCCAAACGCCTGGTCCGTGTGGAGGAACTCTTCGCCCCATCCACCTTGGAACTGACCAAGATCTGACCAATACTCCGCCGCCCCTGCCTGGAAATGACATGCGGGCGGCGGAATACCCTGCATCGAATGTCAGGCGGGAATCCCCACCTCCAGCAATGTGACCCCACCCCGGGCCAGTGCCATCCGCCCCAGCCGGAGAACGGCATCCACAAGCCCGGGGTCGGAAGCGTCCATCCGCTCCGCCGCCAAGGCCCCGATGGAACTGGCAAGCTCGGCGATGGCAAGGCGCGGCCCATCCAGACGCTGCCCCACCCAGATATTTTCCAGCGGCCGGCCCCGGGCTTCGGCAACACGGCGCTGATGCACCACGTCATTGCCATAGACGCCATTCGCCGCCACCACCACCAGCAGCGGCAGGCCCTGGTTGGCTGCGGTCCACAGCGCGCTTGCCCCCATCATGAAATCCCCGTCACCGATTACCGCGACCGGCAGACGTCCCGTCCCCTTCAGTGCCAGCGCCGCGCCGACGGCCAGGCCAGGCCCGGAAGCAAGCCCTTCCCCCCCATCCCGGCCGATATAATCCAAAGGGTGGCGGAAGGGCAGCAACCCGCCCGGCCAGGCCAGGGGCAGCCGGGTCAGGGCAATCGGCATCTCGCGACGCAGGGCAGCAAGGCCTTCAGCCATCGGCGCATAGCTGTCCCCCGCGTCCAGACTATGCGCCGCCGCACCATCCCCCGTCTGACCCGCGACCGGTTGCCAGGGCTTCCGGACCGCCCCACCCGCCTGCGCAGCCAACTGCCGGACGGCCATATCCGGATCGGCCGCGTGCAGGGTCAACGCCCTTGGCAGGCCGAACGAGTCCTTCACCTGGCCGCGATGCAATGCCTGATCCAGCGTCACCAGAACCACGGCCGCATCCGGACCCGCCAGATCCTGCCAGGATGCAGGATCAATCGCGTCGAACAGGATGACCAGATCAGCCTGTGCCAGAGCCGTCTTCTGCGCCGGATCAGCGCCAAAGCCGGGCTGGCCGATATGGCATGGATCGTCGGTTGGAAAGCTCGCCGCGCACCGGATGTCGGTCACCACGCAGGCGCCATGGGCATGCGCCAGCTGCAGGCGCGCATCCCAGCTTTTCAGATCGCGGCCCGACCGCCCGAAGACGAAAACCGGGCGGCGGCTGGACTGCAGCGCCTGCTGCAGCTCTGCCAATACATCCGGCGAAAGCCCGGGACGGGCATGGCCGGGCACGGCGGTCAGGCGGCTTAATTCCGGTATCGTGTCCAGCCATTGTTCCTGATAGGTCACATCCATCACGACATAGCTTGGCCCGGTCGGTGCCATGCCGGAACGGAACCGCGCCTCCACCACCGCGCGCGCGGCGGCAACGGCCGATGCCGGCTGATCATCCCATTTCAGGAAGGGGCGTACCGGCGCGGCCTGATCCTGCATGGTATGTATCCATTCGATCCAGGGCCGCCGCCGCACGGCATCCATTGCCCCGCTCGCACCCAGGATCACCACCGGCGCGCGGTCCACCCAGGCATTGTGGATGGCCATGGCGGCATGCAGCAACCCGACATTGGAATGCAGCATGGCCAGCGCCGGTTCCCCGGTCACCTTGGTCCAGCCATGGGCAACCGCAACCGCATGTTCATCATGCAATACGGTCAGAAGATCGATCCGGCCCGGCTGATGATTGACAATACTGTCATGAAGCCCGCGATAGCTGGCACCGGGATTGACCGCCGCGAAGGTGAAGCCGGCGGCACGGATGGATTCAGCGATCAAATCGGAGCCCCACATGGCGGTTTCCTCGTTTTACGGTTTTCAACGCATAACTAACTTGTTAGTTAATTAGAGACAGAAGCCCGCAGCAAGGGCAAGTAGGGAATGGAACAGGAGAACAAAGCCGTGGACGGAGCCAACCCCAACACGCTGCTGCCGAAAAACCGCCTGCTATTTTACGGAAATGCATTCCATGCGCCACTCAGCGGGCAGAAAATGGCTTTATCCAGCCCGGCCACGGGCGAGGATCTGGGTGTCGCGGCCGAGGCCGGCGCGGAGGATGTGAACGCCGCCGTCGCCATGGCCCAGTCCGCCTTCCGATCCTGGCGCAGGGTGAAGCCATTGGAACGGGCGGACCGCCTGCGGGCATTGGCCGACGCCATCCGTCTCCATGCCGAGGAGTTGGCGCTGATCGACGCCATCGACTGCGGCAATCCGGTGGCGGAAATGCATCGCGATGTGGAAATGGGCGCGCGCGGGCTGGAGTTCTTCGCGGGCCTGGTCACGGAGATCAAGGGTGAAACGATCCCGGTTTCCGACGATCATCTGGACTACACGATCCGCGAGCCGCTGGGCGTGATCGGGCGCATCATCGCCTATAATCATCCCTTCATGTTCGCCACCATGCGCTGCGCCGCGCCCCTGGCGGCGGGCAATACGGTGATCGTGAAGCCGTCGGAACAGGCCCCTCTGTCCGCCCTTCGGCTGGCGGAGATCATCCGTGACGAAGCGCTGCTTCCGCCCGGCGTCTATAATGTGCTGACCGGCGGGCGCGCATGTGGCGAAGCCATTTCCGGCCATCGCGGCATCGCCAAGGTATCCCTGATCGGCAGTATATCCACGGGCAAGGCCATTCTGAGGGCCGCCGCCGACACGGTGAAACAGGTCGGGCTGGAGATGGGCGGCAAGAATGCGCTGATCGCCTATCCCGATCAGGATCCGGACCTGATCGCGGCGGGCGCCATCGGGGGCATGAACCTGACCTGGGCCGGGCAGTCCTGCGGTTCCACCAGCCGGGTCTTCCTGCATGCATCGCATTATGACGCCATCCTGGGCCGTATCGTGGAAGGTACGAAGGCCTATAAGCCCGGCGCGCCTACCGACCCCGAAACCACCATGGGGCCGCTGATCAGCAAGGCCCAGTTCGACAAGGTTCTGCGCTATATCGATTATGGCATCGCGGATGGCGCAAGGCTGGAAATCGGGGGCAAACCCTGCAACGCACCGGGCTTCGAAAAAGGATTCTTCATCGAACCCACCGTGTTCGGTCAGGTGAACATGGGCATGCGCATAGCGCGCGAAGAGATTTTCGGCCCCGTGCTGTCGGTCTTCCGATGGGAGGACGAAGACACATTGTTCGATATGGTCAATGATGTCGATTATGGCCTCAGCGCGGCGATCTTCACCCGTGATCTGGCGACCGCGCATAAGGCCGCCCGGCGCGTGGAAGCCGGCTATGTCTGGGTCAACCATGCCGGACCGCATTTTGTCGGGGTACCCTTCGGGGGCTACAAGCAATCCGGCTTGGGACGCGAGGAAAGCATCGAAGAACTACTCGCCTCCACCCAGCTGAAAAACGTCAACATCAGGTTCTGAGAGTCACACCGATGCAGATCGAAAGCCGGTTCACCGTTCCGCTGCCACCCGACCGCGCCTGGGCCGTCCTGCTGGACATTCCACGCATCGCCCCCTGCATGCCGGGGGCGAAGCTTCTATCCGTCGAAGAGGGCGGCAAGGCCTTTCTCGGTGAGGTTCAGGTCCGCCTCGGCCCCGTACTTCTGGCCTTCAAGGGGCGTGCGGAAATCACAACGATGGATGAACAGGCGCAAAGCGCAACGGTGCATGCGGAAGGTCGCGACACCAAGGGACGCGGCGGCGCCAATGCTGATGTTGCATTCTCGCTGAAATCCCTGGGGGCCGAAACGGAAGTGGTGATCCTGACGGACCTCAACCTGTCGGGTTCCGTCGCGCAATATGGCCGCGGCGCGGGCATGATCAACGATCTGGCCAATCATCTGATCGGGCAGTTCGCCACCAATCTTAGAAAGGAAATCGAAGCGTCCGCGACCACCCCGGCCGCCGCGCCATCCAATGCCCCGGGGCAGGCGGACGACGCACCGGCGGCTGCGGCGCGCCCCGCCCCGCAACGCGAGGCGGCGCCGATTTCCGGTTTTTCTCTGCTGTTCGGCTTGCTGTGGCGTCGCATCAAGCGCTTGTTCGGCGTGTCCTGAGCGTTCCGGCGAGGCTGGCCGAGCTGATGGATGGGCGGGGCGCCGCTACTCCTCGCCGCAATATGCGAATTGGACGCAATTGAATTTTAGCGCGCGCTGGGGCTTTCAATTGGCATCAAGACAGTGATAGGAAGTCGCCTGCACGCGAGAAGGTCGAGCAAAACTCGCTGAAGAATAAGCGCATGGGAGAGGCATAGATAATCATGGCCGCATTGACAGCCAAGGTTCTTCCGGACCGCCAACCCGCCAAGCGCGACGCCGCCGCATCGCGGGAACGCATCCTGCTCGCCGCCACCCAGGAATTTGCCGAGAAGGGCTATGACGGTGCGAGAGTGGACGAAATCGCCCGTATCTCGCAGCTCAACAAGAATGCGCTCTACCATTATTTCGGGTCGAAGGAGCAGCTCTTCATCGCGGTGCTGGAGCGCGCCTATGCCACGATCCGGGACCGGCAGAGCGATCTTTCGATCCGAGGCATGAACCCGGAAGAAGGCATGCGCCGACTGGTGGAGTTCACCGCCCATATCTGGGTGGATATGCCGGAATTCAACAAGCTGCTGGCCAGCGAAAACCTGCATGAAGCCCGCCATGTCAAGCAGTCGGACATCATTCCCAGCATGTACAACCCCCTGATGGACACCATCAAGGAGCTGTTGGAAAGGGGCGAACGGACCGGCGTCTTCCGCAGCGGTGTGGACCCTGTCGATCTCTACATTTCCATCTCGGCGCTGTCGTCGCATTACATCTCGCACCGCTACACCTTCGAAGCGATCTTCAAGCGGCCGCTGATGACCGAAGACCGGTTGAAACAGCGTATCGATCACGCCGCCGATATGGTGCTGCGTTTCCTGAAAGCGCCGTAGGCTTCCCCCAGGCGCTTTGATCCCCGCTAAGGGCCTACCCGCACCCGACATGCGGTCCACCACGCCCGAATTCTGAAACGCAACAGGTCCAACCGAAGCGGGATGGTCCCGGCGCTTTGCCCTTTCGCGTGGGGTCCCGACCGTTCCCACCGCATGGGCATGGATAGGCCGGGCGTTGCCTGGATTCGAACGCGCCCGTCGAATTATTGAATTTGTAACCGCCCCGGCGATGGGTGATTTTCGCGGAACATATCGGGCTGATCCGAGGTCGGCCGCGCCACCCCATCCCGAAAGGTTCCAGACATGACCATCCGGCATGAACGCGACGAGAATCTGAAAGGCGTTCCTCTCGAAGACATCATGGAGCGCTATACCAAGAGCATCAAGGACATCGATCCCGATTGGCACGCCTTCGCCGATTCCGATATCGAGGGGCTTCGTCGGGCGCAACATCGCTTCATCGGTGCCGGCGGGTCGGGCAAGTTCGACGACCCCAGCTTCATCCCGGCCAGTCACTTCACCCTCAGCGTCATGTTCATCCCCCCAGGACAGGGTGGTTCGGCCCATTCCCATGAGGTGGAGGAGGTGTTCTTCGTTCTGCAGGGGGTGATGACCTTCTTCCTGGAGGACGAGGATGGCAGGCGGATATCCAAGCGCCTGGGCAAGTGGGAATGCATCAGCTGCCCCGCCGGTGTTCTGCATGGTTTCGTCAACGAGGGCGTGGAACCGGCCTATCTGCAGACCTTGATCGGAACCGGCAGGCCCGGCCCGGTCGGCTTTTCCGACGCCAGGATATTCGAGATGGAACAGGCCAAGCTCGCCGCGCAGGCCGCCGGTTCAGCCACCAAGGCCATGGATGTCCCGGCGGAATGATCCCGGTTGAGGACAGGGTTCGGTTCGGTTGCTCGCAACCCGCCCACTTCCCCCCTTTCCAGCGCGCAGGAGCAGCTGTTTCGTCATGACGATCATCCTCTACAATGCGGCCTATTCCACCTGCAGCCAGAAGGTCCGCATCTGCCTGGCCGAGAAAGGGCTGCCCTTCGAGGAAAAGCGGCTTAACCTTGCCAAGCGGGAACATCTGACCCCGGACTATCTGGCGCTGAACCCGAATGGGGTGGTTCCCACCCTGGTGGATGACGGCAAGGTGATCATCGATTCCAGCGTCATCTGCGAATATCTGGATGAAGTCTATGACGGAACCGCGCTGTCCCCCGCCAATGCGGTAGCGCGTGCGAAAATGCGTGCCTGGATGCGTTTTGTGGAAGAGGTGCCGACTGCCGCCGTGCGGGTTCCTTCCTTCAACCGAGCCTTCCTGAACCGATTCGATGGGCAGGACCGCGAAACCTTCCTTCGGCAGGAAGCCGATATCCGCCCGCTGCGCAAGCAATTCTACCGCCGCATGGGGCCTGGCGGGTTCGGCAGATCCGATGTCGAAGCTTCGCTGGAGCAATTGCAGCGAACCGTGCGGCGGATCGCCTCCATGCTGCAGGAAACCGGCGGGCCTTGGTTGCTGGGTGATGCGTTTTCCCTGGCCGACATTGTCGTGCTGCCGCTGATCGACCGCACGGACGATCTGGGCCTGGACCATATCTGGGCCGATCTTCCGGAAGTGCGGCGCTGGCTGGATGCCTGCCGGGCGCGGCCCAGCTTTTCCCAGGCCTTCTATGCCGGCTCACGCCTGTCGGAGACGCACCAGTTCCGCGTATTGTTCGCGGCCGATCCGCAGGATGACAGCCCCGCCGTTTAGGGATGGTTTCGAGCAATGTGAACCGGTTCCGGTCCGATCTACGCGCGGCTGGCGGCCGTCAATTGTCCCTGGGAAGCGGGTCGCCGATCTCTCCCGCTTCCTGCAGGGCGGCCAGCTCCGACTGTAAAAAAGACAGATAGGTGATGGCTGCAAAGGACAGGCGCCAGCCGGCGGGGATACAGATATCGACCGTTGCGGCAGGGATACCGGTGTCGGACAGCCTTCGCCCGACCAGGGTGCCTTCCGCGAGGTCGCGGCGGAAAGCCAGGCGCGGCAGAAAGGTAATCCCGCCGCCCAGCCGCGCGAAGGATCGCAGCGCATCCATCGAGTTGGTGACCAGCGCCGGCCGCAGGACAATGCCTTCCTGCCGGCAGAACGCATCCAGCTGATGGCGTATGGTCGAACCCTGATCGGGGACGGCGACGGCGTCCGACAGGATCAGGTCCCGCATCGATATCTCGCCCTCGACCGCCGGATGCGCCGGGTTGAGCACCGCCTGCAATTTTTCCTCTATGCGCTTGGCGACAACGATACCGACGCCCGGGTCGCTTTTCGCGGTGATGCCAATATCCACCTCGCGCGCGCGCACGGATTTGCTCACCGCCGCGCTGCCGGCAACGGTCAGATCGAAATCAATCCGCGGATAACGCAGCCGAAATTCGACAATGCTCTCGGTCACGACGTCGGCGATCAGGCCCTCGATGGACGCGATCCGAAGATGGCCGCTCTGCAGCCCTTTCATCCCCAGCAATTCGCCACGTACCCGCTGCTCGTCGATCAGCGCGCGACGCACATAATTCAGATACAGCTCTCCCGCCGCGGTCAGCATCATTCCGCGCGAATCGCGCTCGAACAGCTCTATATCCAGCTCGATCTCAAGTTGCGCAATCGCACGGCTGACGGCCGATGCCGCGATATGCAGCCGCTCGGACGCCTTGCGGATCGAACCGCTGCGGACAACCTCATCAAAATATCTCAGATTCCGCATATCGCCCATCCCACAGATGTTGCCGATACAGCAACGCCCCCCTCGAATTAATACATTTGATCAAAGACCTACGGTAATTGTACGATCCTCCTGGTATTCAGAACAGAAGCACTGAAACAGGCAAAACGTAAAATAATAACGAGGTTTTTATTATGAATGAGAAACTTTCAATTACTATTGCCTGTGGCAACAGCGACCGGACCCGACCCATAAGGGACGGCTTGGTTCAGGTAGAAGGCTGCAACGTCAATTATATTACCCTGGAGCCGGAGGAAGTATTTTTCCGCGCCTTTCGTAATCACGAATTTGATGTGACGGAACTGTCCTTCAGCAGCTATGTCCTGTCCCTCTCCAAGGGCGAAAGCCCCTATATTGCCATACCCGCCTTCGTCTCCCGCTGCTTCCGGCATTCCGGCATGTATATCCGCACGGATCGCGGCATACGCGGCCCGGAAGATCTGCGCGGCAAGGTCATTGGCGTGCCCGAATACCAGATGACCGCCATTGTCTGGATGCGCGGCATCCTGAAGGAAGAATACGGCATCGACGCCCGGGAAATCCGCTGGTGCAGCGGCGGGCAGGAGGAGCCGGGTCGCGACGAACGCACCCCGCTGACCCTGACCAATGGCGTGGAACTGACGCGGATCGCCAGCGACAAGACCCTGTCGGCCATGCTGGCCGCCGGCGAGATCGACGGTATTTTCAGCGCCCGCGCGCCATCCTGTTTCGTCGAGCGGGCCGCGCATGTCGGCCGGCTTTTCCCGAATTACAAGGAAGAAGAGAAGGCCTATTACCGGCGACGCGGGATGTTCCCGATCATGCATCTCATCGGTATTCGCCGGGACCGGCACGAGCAGAACCCATGGCTGGCAAGCTCGCTGTACAAGGCGTTCTGCCAGGCCAAGGCGATAGCCCTGGCGGAAGTGCGCCAGATGCATGTTCCCATCGCCGCCCTGCCCTGGATGGAGGCCGAGGCGCTGGAAACCATCGAACTGATGGGCAAGGATTACTGGCGCTATGGCGTGGCCGAGAACCGGGCGGAAATCGAAGCCATGACGCGATATTCCCATGACCAGGGAATGGCTGTGCGCAAGCTGGCGCCGGAGGAGCTTTTCGCGCCGTCGACGCTGGAAATATCGCGCATTTAACTGTCGCGGAAGCGTGGACGTCGTCGTAGTTTCGTGATCTTCACCACCGGTGGGACGGATCCAATGCCGAATGCCAGCCATGTCGTTACGATCACGGAGGGAGTTACCTACCGTGAAGGTCCCGGCTACAGGCTGACCGGCGATTTCTATCGCCCGCAGCATGATCGGCCGGTATCGGTTCTGATCGCCGTGCATGGCGGCGCCTGGCGGCAGGGCGACCCGGCCCGATATAGCCATATCGCCGCCTGGCTGGCGGCGCGCGGCATCGCGGTCTTCGCCATCACCTACCGGCTGGCAACCAGGGAGGCCGCCGCTTTTCCGCAGGCGGTGACGGATGTGATTGCCGCCATCCGCTTTCTGACCGCCCAGGCCGGAGAGATGGGCATCGACCCGGACCGGATCGCCCTGATCGGGGATTCGGCGGGGGCGCATCTTTCGGCTACCGCCGCCCTTGCGGGCCGGCTCTGGGACGACCCCGACGGCCAGGACATCCGAAACGCCATCAAGGCGGTAATCTGCGTCTATGGCGTCTATGACATGGTCGCGCAGTGGGAACATGATCTGGTGGCCCGGCCACGTGATTCCATCACCGCGACCTTCCTGGGCCTGTCCCCGCTGGATGATCGGATGGCTTTTCAACTGGCCTCGCCGATCAACCATGCGACCCTGAACCAGCCCCATATGCCATTCATGGTCGCCTGGGGCACCGATGATGACATCGTGGATTGGCAGACGCAGTCGGCCCGCTTCGCCCTGGCGCTGAAGCAGGCGGGCTTTCCCACCACGGTCGTGCCGGTGGTCGGCGCCCCGCATTTCTGGATCGACGAGCCGGTCACCGAACCTGGCAGCTTTACCGCCTTCCTGGCGCCGCGGGTGCTGCGCTTCCTGCACCGCTTCGTCTGACCATGGGTCGGACCGGCCTGCCACGGGTCAACCAGCCCGCAGCAGTTCAAACAGGTCCTGCGGCCCCAGCGGCACCTTGCGGACCAGTACGTCGCTGCGCCCCAAAGCATCCTCCACCGCCGAAGCAACCACGGCGGCAACCGGCAGACAGCCCGCCTCGCCCACGCCCTTGACCCCCAGCGGGTTCTTCGGGCTGGGATATTCCACGATCCGAACCGACATGCGCGGCACTTCGGGCGCCGACACCAGCAGATAATCCGCCAGGGTGGTCGTCGTGGGCTGGGCCTGATCGTCATAGCCCATATATTCGAACAGCGCGTTGCCAAGGCCATGCACGACGCCACCATGGATCTGGCCTTCGACCAGCATCGGGTTGATCGCGCGACCGCAATCATTCACCACGGCATAGCGCACGACCTGGACCGCGCCCGTTTCTTCATCCACATGCACCTCGGCGGCATGGGCACCCATGCCATAGGTCAGCCCCGTCGGCATATAATTGTCCGACACTTCCAGCCCGGGTTCGGCACCTTTCGGCAGGGCATAGCCAGGCGAGCCATAGGCCTCCCTGGCGATGGCCTGCAGGCTGACCGCCCGTTCGGTTCCGGCCACACGCGCCATGCCGTCCACCAGTTCGATATCCTCCGCCGCGGCTTCCAGCATTTCCGACGCGATCAGCAATATCTGTTTGCGAACACCCTGCGCCGCATTGTGCATCGCATTGCCCGCGGCCACGGTCTGTCTGCTGGCGAACCCGCCCAGCCCCAGCGGAATGGACGATGTATTACCGGAGATCACCGCAATATCCTCCGGCTGCACGCCCAGGGATTCGGCGGCAATCTGGGCCATCACGGTATGCAATCCCTGCCCCATCGCCATGGCGCCGGTGATGATGGTCACCTTGCCGGATTTTCCGATCCGAACCGTGGCCGATTCATAGGGGCCGCGCCCGGTGCCCTTCATGCCGCAGGCAACCGCTATGCCGGCCTTCAACCCCTTGCGTTCCGCTGCCAGCCTGCGTTCCGGAAAGCCCTGCCAGTCGATGTCGTCCAGAACCCCTTGCAGCATGACCGGAAAATCACCGCTGTCATAGGCAATCGGCGTACCCGCCCTGGTCTTCAGCGGCGTGACATAGGGCATCAGGTCGGGCGTCACCAGATTGCGCATCCGGATTTCCACCCGGTCCAATCCGCTGACCTCGGCCAGGGCATCCAGCGCACGCTCCATACAGAACGTCCCTTCCGGATAGCCGGCGCCACGCACGGGCAGCGTCGCCACCTTGTTGGTCGCCGCGACCTTCACCTCCATCCGATAGTTCGGCAGCACATAGGGGCCGGGCAGCGCGGTCGCGGCGTTGAACGCCACATTGATACCCTGCGGAACATAGGCGCCGCCGTCATGGATCATGGACCCGCGTATGCCCAGCAGCTTGCCCTGCGCATCGCAGGCGGCTTCAATCTCCCAGAACTGGTCGCGCTCCTGGACGGCAGCCAGGAAATGCTCGCGCCGGTCCTCCACCCATTTCACCGCGCGGTCCAGCTTCAGCGCGGCTGCGGCAACCGTCACCTCCTCCGGATAGGTCAGATATTTGGCTCCGAAGCCGCCGCCCACCGCCGGGGCAATGACATTGATCTGCGTTTCGTCCAGCCCCAGCATTTCAACCAGGAAGCCACGTGCTTCATGCGATTGCTGGGTGGAAAGCCAGACCGTCAGCTCGCCCGTGCCGCTCGGCCGGGCCATGGCGCCCCTGCCTTCCATGGAATGGGCCGCGCCCCGGTGCTGCACCAGCGGGAGGGCGACGCGATGGGCTGCCTTGTCAAAGGCGGTATCAACCGCGCCATATTCCATCCTGAAACTGGCGAACAGGTTGTCCGGTCGATAGCTGGCCACTTTCGGCGCACCGGCCGACGCCGACACCCGGGGATCGGCCACGACCGACAGGTCTTCGATATCCAGCCCGATGGCCCCCACCGCATCTTCCGCCCTGGCCCTGCTATCGGCCAGGACAATCGCGATCGCCTCGCCGACGAACAGCACCTCGTCCTTGGCAAGCGGATAGGGGGTGATATCGGGCGGCAGGGTATTGCTGAAGAACTGAAGCGGCATCCGCTGCATGACCAGCACGTCGGACAGATCCTGAAAGGTCAGGATGGCCGCCACGCCCGGCATGGCGCGCGCCTCGTCCATGTCGATATGCCGGATCCGGCCATGCGCCACAGGGCTGCGCAGAAAGGCGGCGTGCAGCGCATCCCCCTCCGGCAGATCATCCAGGAATTTGGCTTTGCCGCGTAACAGGACATCATCCTCGATACGCGTGACGCTGCGGCCAATGAACGGTGCGCTGCCCATCAGGCGGTCCCTCCCTTGGCGTTGCGTATCGCAGTCAAAGCGTCCATCGCCGCGTCGACGATGTTCTGATAGCCGGTGCAGCGGCAGAGATTGCCCGACAGGGCCTCGCGCACGAAATCCTCGCTGAGTTCGACCGTATCGTCGCGCTCCACCTCGGCAAGGGTCATCAGAATGCCGGGTGTACAATAGCCGCATTGCAGCGCGTGATGTTTCGCGAAAGCCGCCTGCATGATGCTGAGCGTGCCATCGTCATCGGCAAGGCTTTCCACGGTTTCCACCACCGCGCCATCGGCCTGGACCGCCAGCATCAGGCAACCGCGGATGGCCGCGCCATCGACCAGAACCGTACAGGCGCCGCAGACGCCATGCTCGCAACCCACATGGCTGCCGGTCAGACCCAGCCCATGGCGCAGGAAATCAACCAGATTGGTTCGCGTCTCGCAGCGCGCACGCCGGGGCCTGCCGTTGACGGTCAATGCAATATCGCGCTCGTCCAATACCGTATCGCTCATGCCGCCGCCGCCCCCTCTTCGCTCGCGAACGCCTTTTCCAGGCAACGCCGCACCATTACCTGGGCCAGATGCCGCCGATAGGTCGAGGAATAGGTGGCATCATCCATTGCTTCGATATCCCCCGCCGTGGCGGCGGCCGCGCGAAAGACCGCGTCGCCCGGCACCTCGCCTTTCAGCAGCGCCTCTCCCGCCACGAGCCGAAGGGGGGCCGAACCGACCCCGCCCAGCACGATGGAGGCGCGCTCGATCCGTCCCGCCGCATCACATGCGACCAGACAGCCCGCCGATACGATGGCGAAATCGCCATGGCGCCGGGCAAATTCCAGGAAGCAATGGCGCACCTGCCCCAACCAGGGCCGGAAGCGAATGGCCGTTACCAGCTCATCGGGCTCAATGGCGGGCGTCATATAAAAGGCCGGGAAATCCGCCATCCCTATCCGCCGGCTGCCCCGCGCTGCGGATGCGGCCTCGATCTCCGCTTCATACAGCAGGGCGATGGCGGGCTGTTCGGCCGCCGGGTCCAGATGACACAGGCTGCCGCCGATGGTGCCGCGATTTCGGGTCTGGATATGTCCTACCTGCAACAGGGCCTGCCGCAGGATCGGCATGGAGTGCTGAAGCCCCGCATGGCGTTCCAGGACGCGCTGGCGGGTCATCGCGCCGATGCGGATGACGCCGCCGGGCTCCTCCTCCACGCCCGCCAGACCTGTGATCCGATTCAGATCGATCAGATCGTCGGGCATGGCATAGCGCAGATTCAACATCGCCATCAGGGACTGGCCGCCGGCCAATGCCTTGGCATTGTCCATCCCGCCCAGAAGCTCCAGCGCTTCACCCAACTCGGTCGGGGCATGATACCGGAACGGTCCGCATTTCACGTCTTGGCACTCCCCTGGCGATGGCTTGGGTTACCTGATGCCAACGCTTTCGATCTTCGAGCGATCGCGTATGGGTTCTGCATTCGCGCGATAGAGGCTTGCCCATCGCATTTTGGGCAAGCCTCACCGGCGCTGGTATCAGTCTTCCAGATGCGCGGCGCGGCGCTGGAACAGACGGTCATCGGCATAGCCCATGGTTTCGGGCTGGCCACGTCCCAGCATCACCTGGAAGTAAACAGGCTCCAGGCTGTCATTGACATAGCCGTGAATTACCCCCGGCGGGCAGGAAACACATTCCCACTTGCCCAGCCTTGCGGTTTCACGATTGCCTTGCTCATCCTCGACGAAAACGGTCAGGAACCCGTCCAGAACAAAGAAGACCTCTTCCACCTCATGGGTATGGGCGGCATTGCCCTGGCCCGGTTCGACATACATCACCGACAGGGTGAAATTTCCGGCCGGGATGAAGTCCGAACCCGTGTGCTTGCCGGAACCGCCTGCCCCGATGAAACGGTGCTGCGCACGCTTGAAGCCTTCAATCTTGGCATCTTCGAACGCGGCCCAGTCGGGCTTGCGGTCACGGAAGCGGGCGACATAGCGGCCCAAAATCTCCTGAAGCGATGCCCCTTCCAGCTCTGGCGGGCGGGCATGACGAGCGACAGACATATTCGGTTCCTCCTGAACATCAACCAAGTGTCGGATCGACCACGAAGCGCGCGGCTGTTTCCGCACGCGGGTCGACCCCTGCGGTTACGATTGAGCTTTCCGGATCAATCCGCAGCATCTGCAACGTCGATCGGATAGCGTGATGGCCGACGGTCTTGGCGCCTTCGGGCCTATCGGGGTGGTCTTCTTCCCATTGCAATTTTCGGTCGGGCGTAAGCCCCCATTTCGGACGCGAGATGGCGGTCTGGGGATCGCAGCCCTGCATCAGCGCGGCCGTGGTCTGGGTGTTCCAGACGGCCTGATTCTCGCCGCCCGGTGTCCCGCCCCAGTGATCGGCCCGGCCATCGAACAGATGCCAGGCATTCAGCGTGGTCGACGGGATGGAAAGCGGGCTGGGCGCGTTCCAGTGATCCGCCTTGCCGTCCGTAGCGAAGCCGCGACCCGACCGGTTGTTCAGGATCAGGTCGAATTCCGGCACGATCACACCGGAACCGTAACGCGGATAGGAGTTGGAATGGACGAGCACGACCCGGTTTCCTTCGCCATCGACCGCCGTCACGACCGATGTGCCGCCATCCGCGCCCGCCCCGAATTCCGCCTTGGCATCCATCACGGAATCGGATTCCGGCTTGCCGGCCAGATGGGCCAGCAAGGCCCTGCCATGAATGACGCCATGGGTCGGGTGCGGCGTGGTTTCCAGAACGGCACCGCCCCGCCCCAGATCAAACCGCTCTGGCGGCATTTCCGTCGCGACGGCCCGCAGCAGGTCATCGCGCGTCAGAATGCCACCCAGCCGCGCCAGATGGGCCAGCACGATCTCGCCCGCCTCGCCGTGGAACAGCATCGCACCATCCTGGGCGAAGCGACGCAGCAGGCCGGCCAGACGCGTCGGGCGCAAGGCATCGCCGGGCTTGGGCAGGGCATCGCCCGGCAGGTAGGGATTGGCCGCATTCCAGCGCCGGATCAGGGCCTCCGCCTCTACCGTCAGGCGGGTGGAGATCGGGCTCCAGCTGACGCCTTCCTCCGCCATCCGGATGGCCGGGGCGGTCAGCTGCGCCAGGCCGAGACGGCCGAACGATGCCAGCTTGGCGTAACCTTCCGGTGCACCGAACCCGCCCACCGAACGTGGGCCGGTGGCTTCCAGCCTGGCCCCGGCCAGCAGGGCCAGGGGGCCACGCCCCAGTGACAGGATCGCCCGGGTCGGCTTGCCAGATCGGGAATACAGCGCCACGACATCGCCCGCCAGACCGCATTTCATCGGCAGCCAGACGGTTTCGGCCAGGGCGGCCGCAACCGCCGCGTCAAAGGCGTTTCCGCCCTTGGCGAAGGCTTCCGCCCCCGCATCGGCCGCCGCCGGAACGGCCGCCGTTATGGCGGCCCGCGCCTTGATCGCGTCACCCATATCAACCCGCCCCAACCGTTACCGCTGCGAAGGCAAGCGAATGCCCAGGAATTTCCAGGTCGTCATTTCGTCCATGGCGTAGCGGATGCCTTCCCGGCCGGACCCGCTCTTGCCAAAGCCGCCGAAGGGATAATTGTCCAGCCGGAAGCGACTGGCTTCGTTGATCCAGACCGACCCGGCGCGAATTTCCCGGCCGGCCCGGAAGGCCTGTTCCAGGTCACGGGTGAAGCAAGCGGCCTGCAACCCGAATTCGCAATCATTGGCCACGGCCATCGCCTCGTCGAAATCCTCCACGACGATAATGGATGCGACCGGGCCAAAGACTTCCTCGCGCACCACCCGGCAATCGCGCGACACATCGGCGATCAGCGTCGGATGGATCAGGCAGCCTTCCCGTCGCGGCTGCGTCAGCAAGGTCGCGCCCTGGGCAACCGCGTCGTCGATCATCGCCACAATACGGTCAGCTGAACGCGCATGCACCACCGGACCGATATCGGTCTGCGGATCAGCGGGATCACCCACTTTCAGCAGGGCAATCCGTTCCAGCAGCGCGGTTGTGAATGCTTCTGCCACCGGCCGTTCCACGATGATGCGCTGGGTGGAGATGCATTGCTGCCCGCTGGCCTCGAAGGCCGAGGGCGCGATCCGCGCGGCCGCATCGGCAATATCGGCATCCGCGCAGACGATATTGGCGGAATTCCCGCCCAGCTCCCCCAGGAACGGCTTCGCCCCTCCAGCCCGCGCCAGGGCTTCGCCCGCGGCCGTGCCGCCCGTCAGGGTAATGACCGCCACGCCATCATGCGCGGCCAATGCCAGCGCTTCCTTCGCATCGCCCAGAATGACCTGGAACAATCCCTTGGGAAGCCCGGCCTCGTCAAACAGCGCGGCAACCCGCAGGGCCACGGCCGCCCCTTCCGGCGACGGCTTGACGATGATGGCATTACCGGTCGCGAGCGCCGGCGCCACTTTCTGCACCAGCAGGTTGATGGGCGCATTGAAGGGCGTCACGCCAAGAACCACGCCATGGGGAACGCGTTCGGAGAAACCGAGCCGCCCGGCCCCTGCCGGCGTCACGTCCAGCGGAACACTCTCGCCCCATATTTCCGGAATATGGGCGGCGCAGGCACGCACGAAAGCAGCACTGCGCCCGACTTCGAACCGGGCCGCCTTCACCGGCTTGCCGATATGGCGCACGCACAGATCGACCAGGGCGTCACGGTCCGCCTCGATACGTTCAGCGGCGGCGTTCAGCCACTGCATCCGCTGCGCCCGCGTTGCGCGCAGATTATCGCGATAGGCCCTATTGGCGGCACCGACTGCATGGTTCAGCGCGCCCTCCGTCGGGCAGACCAGCCTGGCGCATACCGTTCCGCGCCAGGGATCAGTGACCGGGACCGTGCGATCCGATCCAGCCGCTTCCGCCAGGTCCGCGATCCAGGAGATGAGAAGCGTTTCGGTCGGATGTCCGTTCATGTCACATAAACCAAGCACGTCTGAGGGTTTCATCTAAAATAACTAACTAGTTAGATAATCGCTGTCAACCGCCAGGGTCCCGCATCCACCGCAAATCGCTTTTGTTCCGGAATAGGGTGTTTTACACACGGATTCAGCGGGGAAGGACGGGGGGGGATGGTGTCCCATTGCGTGGTGTAACTGGCGGCATTGCTCGCCGCGCTTTCCGGCGTTGGCCGGGTTGATCAGCGTGCCACGGCGGGCAGGCTGATGATGGGATCATCCTTCAATTGGCCGACGCT
>Ga0209066_10001644_pt1 | contig 29020 bp, 31 predicted proteins | sample All_14_2_FD_187198 | JGI IMG/M metagenome (GOLD analysis project Ga0209066, IMG submission 187198) | Freshwater microbial communities in response to fracking from Pennsylvania, USA - Allegheny Zone_MetaG_DW_15 (SPAdes) (version 2) ...
AGGCCCGCATGGCGGTCTTTACCTGGATTGAAGGCTGGTACAACCCCCGGCGCCGCCACAGTGGCCTGGGCTACCTCTCACCCCTGAACTTTGAAAGGAGCAACGAAGCCCTGTTTGACGTCGTCGAAGATGCCGATGTGCACCTCGAGACAACCCCCGAAACGGTTTGAGAGTCAAACCAGAAACCGTCCACCGAACCGGGTCAACTCCAAAATGCCGATGAGTGGCTTGTGCGTGCTGTGATGGCAAAGCACGAAGGCACGGCCAAGGGAGAAAAGCTGATGCGAGTTTTAAAAGCCTCGCTAGCGACTGGCGCGGTTATCGCTTCAAGTTCAGTGGCCGCAGCGGTCAGCAAGACCTCTGGTCTGATTCTTGATGTTGCACGATGTATATTATGTTAATAAACAAAGATGGACTCATCGAGTCAAAGCAGAGACCAATCGAAAGTGATCTCGGTGAAAACACCCAATTCAGGTGTTGGAGTCTTGAGGCTTGCTCCTGCGGAGCTTTGCTGACTTTTTCGCCTCATAAAAACCTTCTTCTGAAGGCGCTGCGTTTGCATTTTCCTCAGAGCTACTGACAGTTTTGTGCGCCTTGGGCCTAGGTGGAAGCGCTTTGGGCTCCACAGACAACAAGGCTTCGAATCTCTTCAACATGTCTACAGAGCTTGGAGCCATTTCGTCATGTGGTCCCACAACATAGTTCACCACATCCAGTGCGCGCTCGCGCAATTCCTTGCTTGGCAACAAACGAGGCAAGCATTCAATCGATTTTTCACGCTCAAACTCGACGATGATGGATTGCTGCCGAATGATGGCGGCTCGCTGTTCGGGGTCCAATGACGCGAAAGGCTCCTCCTGCGTCAGCACCTGAGCAGAGCGTTCAAGGCGGTCGCGACGCACCGAACCCCGGGAGTCGGCCATCAAAATCAGCATGCGAATCACGGCTGCTTCCAATCCACCTTGTCCACAACCAAGCAGCAATGCTTGGACCTCGGGCAGGTAGCGGAGCTCTTCAGGGTCTTTTTGCGTGCGACTGTGGGCGTGTGTCGCCCCCACCCACTGCATGAACGGATTGCCATAGAGCGAGATGAATGCCATTTCATAAACGGCATCTCGGGTGTCGCGAAACATATCCAAGCCGTGGGAGATGGTTGCTGCAAGGAGTTTTTCCGCAGCCAGGAAAGGATTGCTTTCATCCACTTTCTGGCGATGTTCCCTGGCATGGGTCGCAGCAGCTTTCACAAGCGGCATCGCAGGGTTGTGTCGATCAGCCAGTGCCCTGCGGCTGACGCGGGAGGGGTGTGACGCCTCCAGTGTCTGTGCCAATTGGGGGGTGACCATGGCCTGCACCGCAGGACGCAGCAGGGTTTCGTAAGCATGAACCCCCATCTCAGACAGACGGGCCACGGCGGCAAAGTCTCGTTCATCGGTTCGATCAGGACTGACAACCGCCAGAACATCGGCCATGCTTCGCGACTGAAAGCTGACCACAAAATGCTCTTGGCCATCACCCGCATCGTGTATGTCCTCGATGACCATTTCATAAAGTCCCGGGGCCAGAGACTCAATGGTTTTGAGGGTGGATGCCATTTCGGTGTGTTCCTTCTTGGCCACCGATGACGACACGAAAATGCCCAAATGCCCCACTTTCTCATGCACCATGTAAATGATGCGGTTGCCCCGGACAACGATCTCACGCTCATCGGCATAGGTGTCCACGATCCAATTCAGCGCCTGTTGTGGCGGCGTGATGTTGTCTCCATGGCTGGCGAACACAATGATGGGGGATCGGATGGACTTGAGATTGATGGGCCTTCCATGCTCCAGGGCGGCTTCTCCTCGCGCCAATTTGTTGCCCACGAACAATTGCTCGACGATCCAACGGATTTCCGCTTCATTCGTGAAGTGAAAACCGCCCCACCAGCGCTCAAACTCAAGAAACGAAGCCCGAGTCTCGGGGCTGTCGATGTTGGCAAACAGATCGTAATACTTGCCAAAAAAGTTGCGGCCGGGATTCAACATCTCGAAGTTGCTGACCAAATGGGCCCCGTCGAACTGTCCGTGCCCCAGATCCGACATCAGCAGTGCCGGCATGGCGCCTCCCAACAGCCCCCCGTTGTAGCGCATGGTGCTGTCACCAGCGTGACCTGACCAGTAGGCCATGGGGGCGCCGTTGATGACCAGCGGTCCGGTGATATCGGGATTGGCTGCCGCCAGCAGCATGGTGGCCCATCCCCCCTGGCAATTGCCCACGACGATTGGGGCTGGTGCAACGGGGTGCCGACGCACGATTTCGCGAACGAAATTGGCTTCCGCACGCATCACATCGGCCAAAGTCTGCCCTTCCACAGGGCGCTGACGAAACACCACAAAATACACAGGATGGCCAGCTCGCAAGGCCACGCCCACCTGGCTGTCTTCTTTGAAACCACCGATGCCTGCCCCATGACCCGCACGCGGGTCGATGATCATGTAGGGGCGCTTCCAGTCGTGAACCTCGATGCCCTCGGGTGGCAGTATGTGCAGCAACTGGTAATTGGTGGGGCGGGCAAAGGTGGCACCGTCCAAAATCAACTCGTGGTCATAGATCAGGACCGGCGGGGTACCCGCCTCTTCGTGGGACAGGTCGATGTTGCCCCGTTCCCGCAAGGCGTCCAGGGTCAGCGCAGCGCGCTGGATGGCATCGGTCCAGTACGCTTGCGCCGTGGCCACCAGGGTGCCTCTGGCCAATTCCTCCTTCAGACCTTCCGCCACTTTCTGGCCTTGGGCGGCCACGGTCTCGGTGTAATCGGCCTGGGCTTTCTGAATTCGCTCGGTGTGTACCGAGTTGCTGTTGCTCAGGCGTTGAGCTTGGGTTTGCAGCACTTCGGTTTCATTGGTCATGCGCTCAGCCAGGTGGCTGACACTGAACAGGGGTTTGGGAGAAAGCATGGGGATCCTTGGAGTGGCTCGTCGTGACGCGCTGACGTGAGGGCTTTAGCCCATGATGTGGGCTCCGGCGTCCACATGGATGACGTTACCCGTGATGTTGCGGGCAGGGTCACAGGCCAAAAACGCGGCCAGTGCTCCCACATCGTCGATGGTGGCCAAGCGGTGCATCGGAGCTTGTTGTACCGCATGGTCCATTAATTGGTCGAACTTGGCAATGCCGCTGGCAGCCCGTGTGGCCATGGGGCCGGGAGACAGGGCATTGACGGAAATGTTGCCTGGTCCCATCTCGGCGGCCAGCTGGCGCACCGTGGCTTCCAAAGCCGCTTTGACCGGCCCCATGAGGTTATAGCTGGAGATTACCTTCTCCGCACCGTAGTAGCTCATTGCCATCAGGGCCCCGCCTTGGTTCATCAAAGGTTCTGCCAAGTGGGCCAGTCGCACGAACGAATGCACCGAAATGTCCATGGCCGAGGCAAAACCCTGCGCGGAACTGTCCACCACCCTGCCCTGCAAATCGGCGCGGGGGGCAAACGCAATGGAGTGCACCAAGACATCCAGTTGTCCCCATTGCTCTGCCAGTTGCTCGAACAAAGCGACGTCCTGACCAGGCACGGACACATCCAGCGGCAATACCAGTGATGCGTTCAACTGCTCGGCCAATGGGCGGACATGGGGTTCGGCTTTGGCGTTGAGATAGGTTACGGCCAATTCAGCCCCGGCGCGATGCAACGCTTGGGCCACACCCCATGCGATGGACTGGTCGTTGGCGATGCCAACGACCAGCGCTTTTTTTCCTGACAAACTGAACATAGATTTCCCACCTGATTGAAAAAATGGACTCGGGCAAATGCCCGATGGCCTGTGACAACGCAAAAACGTTTGCATCCATTGTCACAGGCCATGGTGTCATCTGAATGACCTGCACCTGACGAATATCAGTCTTCGCATCGCCAGTAAGCGTAAGGCCATGCCAGCGACAACCCTGCTGTCCGGTACAACGCCTGCGCTGAGGCGTTGCCCGCACCCACTTGCAAAAACACGCGCTCCACGTTTTGCCCGTGGGCCAGCAGGGCCAATGAGCGCAGCACATCCCTGGCAAACCCCCTGCCCCTGTGAGCCCTGGCGGTGCGCAGGCCATGCACGCCCAACCAACCGTGACCAAACGAGCCCACGCCGCAAGCCACTGTTTCGCCGTGCACCTGTGCACAAACAAAAACCGTGCCCGTTGCACGCGACAAATTCCGAATCCGGTGTTGGCCATCTGCCGGGTCAAAGCCCGGCCCCAGAAACACCGCGGCCCAGTCCGGCGTGGCCTGATGGCGAACCAGGATCTGCACAGGGGCCACGCGGCTGTGTGCTGATACCGGTGTTCGCGCCAGATCGGAGATGTTGCCGACCATCACCAGCGAAGGCTCTGTGCGTTGATATCCCTTGACACCCAGTGCGGCATGCAGATGGGTGGCGATGTCAGGCAGCCTAAATGCGGGTTGCCGCCCCTGGCAAAAGTAAATATCTTCAATCTGGCTCAACTGGGCCAACTGCGTGGTTTGGTCCTGATTCGTTTTGGGGTGGGACAGCGGCACCGCGCTTCGCGCACGTCCCACCGTGCCACTGTCCATGGGCAACAACCAACCGGGCAGTTCTTCCAAGACTTCGGGGGCCACTGCCGACACCGTGGCACGCTCCAATCCGTCCACATCGCATTCCATCATGCGCAAAAAGATAGCTTGGAAAGCACTTCTGTCAAGCGAAAAGATCGAAAATGCTCAAAATTCGACCTTGGCTTGGGCTGAGAGCCCCCAGCGGGCAGCCGCGGCATCGTCACTCACTCGGGCGTCCACCCAGCGTGCACCTTCGGGCGTCTGCTCTTTTTTCCAGAAAGGGGCGTGGCTTTTCAAATAATCCATCAAAAATTCGCACGCTTGGTAGCTCTGACCCCGGTGGGCTGAGCTGACGGCCACCAGCACGATCTGGTCCATGGGCTGCAACAAACCCACTCGGTGAACGACACGTGCGCTCAGAATGCTGAAGCGCCTTTGCGCCTCGTCAATCATGGCCTCGATCGCTTTCTCTGTCATGCCCGGGTAATGCTCCAACTCCAGGGTGCTGACTTGAGTGCCCTCGTTTTGGTCACGCACGGTGCCCACAAAGGCACACACCGCTCCCACACCGGGCTGGCCAGCCCGCAGCTGGGTCACTTCTGTGCTGAGGTCGAAATCTTCGGTCTGGACGGTGACGCGGCGGTGCATGACAGGGCGTGTGACGTGCTCAACCACCGGTCACCGGTGGGAAAAAGGCCACTTCAGCCCCGGCACTCAGTGCCGCAGACTCGTCGGACATCACCTGGTTCAGCGCCAGACGCACGGTGCGGCTTCGTGCCAGGGCCTCAGCGTGTGCGTTGCTGCGTGTCAACAGTTCGTCGCGCAAAGCGCCCAACGTGGTAGCAGATGTCTCCAGGCTTTCGATCCCGGTGCCCAGCGCCTCACGGATCGAGGCAAAGTATTTGACAGTGACAAGCATGAAGGGTTTTTATATCAGTGCAGCAAGTCCGCAAACGCAATATAGCGCACGGCATCGCCCTTCGCGATGGCGCAACCGCCCGGGTTGTCCACCACCCCATCGCTCCACACGGTCGAGGTGAGGACGCCCGCACTCTGGTTGGGAAACAGATCCAGCCCCCCCAGCGCATTTCGGCGCACGCGCAGGAACTCGCGGCGTTTGTCAGGCCTGGGCCAGCTGAAATGGGCGTGCAGGTGTTGCACAGGGATTTCCACGTCTGCCACCCCTTGCAGACGCAGCACAAAAGGCCGTACCAGCAACACAAAGGTCATGAGGCAGGAGACTGGGTTGCCCGGCAGCCCCATGAAATGGGTGGAGCCTTGCGCATGGGCCACGTGACCGTGCGCAAAGGGTTTGCCGGGCTTCATTCCGATTTGCCAAAGGTCCAGTTGCCCAAGCTGTTGCACAGCCGGTTTGATGTGGTCTTCCTCTCCCACCGACACACCACCGCTGGTCAAGATCAGATCATGGTGCTCTGCCGCCTGAGCCAGTGCCTCCAGAGTGGCCTGCCGGTTGTCTGGCACGATGCCAAGATCCGACACGTGGCAGCCCAGGCGCTTGAGCAAGGCTTGCAAGACAAAACGGTTCGAGTTGTAAATGACGCCAGGAGCCATGGCTTCGGGCGGCACGGTGCCGGGCATCACCAGTTCATTGCCCGTGGAGAACAACGCCACGCGCGGCCGACGGCAGACCTGCAGCTGGGCCGCTCCCAGGCTGGCAGCCAAACCCAATTCGGCGGGCCCCAGCCGGGTGCCAGTGCGCAGTACCTCCGCGCCACGACGCACGTCTTCCCCTGCGCGGCGTACCCAAGCTCCATCATCCGGGCAAGTGGTGAACGTGGCCAGCGTTTGCGTACCCCGTTCAGACACCGTCACCTCTTCTTGCATCACCACGGCATCAGTCCCGGCAGGCACAGGCGCACCGGTGAAAATGCGTGCCACGGTGCCTGCCTTCAAGGCCTCTCCAGGCGCCCCGGCCGCAATGCGCTGCGAGACCGGCAGCGTGATCGGTTGACTGTGTCCTGCCGTCGCCAAGTCGGCGCGACGAACGGCATAGCCATCCATGCTGGCGTTGTCCTGCGGCGGCACATGCAGCGCGGACACCAGGTTTTGGGCCAGCACACGACCATCTGCATTCAGCGTGGGCAACGTTTCCGTGTCGGCAAGAGGCCGGGCCTGAGCCAAGAGCAGGGACAGCGCATCGTCCAGCGCCATCAGTGGTTTGCGGACTTGATCGGGTGAAGAGCGCGAAAAGGTCATGGGGTCACAACTCGAACTGGCTGGCGTCGTACACAAAGCGGTCGCCCTGACCCAACAGCCAGTCTGCCACTGCGTCGGGTTGGTTCAGGCCGAGCACCGGGCGTTGGGTGGATTCGGGGAGTTGGCCGGGGGAATCGGTGGCGATGGCGGCCACGAACGGGTCGCCTGGGTACAGCGGGGGTTTTCCAGCCGCAGCACGCCAAACCTCCAGTTTGGGTAGGTCGCAGTCCCGATAGCCCTCCACCAGCACCCAGTCCACCCCGTCGTACAGTTCCGCGAGCACGTGGTGGACCGTCAGCTCCACGTTTTTCTCAAATTCGCGTTGCAGCACCAGCCGTTGGGGTGACGCGGCCACCACTTCAAAGGCCCCTGCTTCTCGGTGGCGCCAAGTGTCTTTGCCGGGGTGGTCCACATCCAAGCGGTGGTGGGCGTGTTTCACCACCGAGACCCGTAGCCCCCTGGACTTCAGAACCGGAATGAGCTTTTCCACCAAGGTGGTCTTGCCCGACCCCGAATAACCTGCCACGACCACAACGCGCACAAATATTCCCAAAACTGTAGCTAATGAGTCAATTCTGAAAAGCGGTAAAGAGACTTTTCAATTGCATTTTTCCGTCATGAAGGCCTTGACCTTTGCCGTATCGGCAGGCAAAACCCACACGCGTTTGGGCAGATCTTCAATGCCCGCAAATCTCTGGGGCCGCTCGGGCAAGCGGCCCAGAGCCTCAACGATGGTCTCAGCGAATTTGATCGGCAGTGCCGTCTCCAACACCACCATGGGGACGCCAATTTGCAGATGCTCACGTGCCACTTTCACGCCATCGGCAGTGTGGGTGTCGATGACCATGCCATGGCGCTGGAAAACGTCTTTGATGGTGGCCAGGCGGTCGGTGTGTGTGCTCTTGCCGCTCGCAAATCCGTAATGGCTGGCGGCCTGGACAAACAGCGGGTCGGCGCTGAGGTCAAAGCGGCCCGTCTGGTTGAGCTGCGCCCCGAACAAGTCCGCAGTGCGGGCGGCATCGCGGCCCAGCAGGTCGAACACAAAGCGCTCGAAGTTGCTGGCCTTGGAAATGTCCATGCTGGGGCTGGAGGTCTCGTGCGTGTCGGCGCTGCCGCGCACGCGGTAGACGCCGGTGCGGAAGAACTCGTCGAGCACGTCGTTCTCGTTGGTGGCCACCACCAGTTGGGCGATGGGCAGGCCCATCTGCTTGGCGACATGGCCTGCGCACACGTTGCCGAAGTTGCCGCTGGGCACGGTGAACGACACTTTCTGGCTGTTGCTTTCGGTGGCCTGGATGTAACCGGCAAAGTAGTACACCACCTGGGCCAGCAGGCGGGCCCAGTTGATGGAGTTGACGGTGCCGATCTTGAACTGGCGCTTGAAGGCCAGATCGTTGGAGACTGCCTTGACGATGTCCTGGCAGTCGTCGAACACGCCTTCGATGGCAATGTTGAAGATGTTGTCGTCCATCAGGCTGAACATCTGCGCCTGCTGGAAGGGGCTCATGCGCCCGTGCGGGCTGGTCATGAACACACGCACGCCCTTCTTGCCGCGCATGGCGTGCTCGGCGGCGCTGCCGGTGTCGCCACTGGTGGCGCCCAGAATGTTCAGCTCGGCACTGCGGCGGCCCAGTTCGTACTCGAACAGGTTGCCCAGCAGCTGCATGGCCATGTCCTTGAAGGCCAGCGTGGGGCCGTTGGACAGGGCCTCCAGCCACAGGCCGTCTTCGACGTGGCGCAGGGGCACGATTTCGCCAGTGCCGAACACCTCGGCGGTGTAGGTCTTGCGGCACAGGGCACGCAGGTCATCGGCCGGGATGTCGTCGATGTAGAGCGACAGGATTTCAAACGCCAGTTCGGCATAGCCTTGCTGGTGGTACACGTCGCGCCAGCGGGTCAGCGTGACATCGCTCACCTGAGGGTAGGACTCGGGCAGGTACAGCCCGCCATCGGGCGCCAGGCCTTCGAGCAGGATGTCGCAAAAGCGTTTGGGCGAGCGGTCGCCGCGGGTGCTGATGTAGTGCATGGCAGTCTCCAGGCCGATCAGGCCAGCTCTTCCTTGCGGATGCGCACGATGGGGGCGAGCACCGTGGGCAGCGCCTGCATCTGGGCGATGGCGGCGTTCATGGTGCCTTCCTTGGTGTCGTGCGTGAGGATGATGACGTCGGTCTGGGTGCTGCCCTCGCCGCCCACTTCGTCGGCTTCGCGCTGCAGCACGGCATCGATGCTGATGCCGGCTTCGGCCAGCAGGCCGGTCACTTTGGCCAGCACGCCGGCCTGGTCGGCCACGCGCAGGCGCAGGTAGTAGCTGGTCACCACTTCGCTCATGGACAGCACGGGCAGGTCGCTCAGCGAGCCGGGCTGGAAGGCCAGGTGAGGCACGCGGTTTTGCGGGTCGGCGGTGTGCAGGCGGGTGATGTCCACCAGGTCGGCCACCACGGCGCTGGCGGTGGGCTCGCTGCCCGCGCCCTTGCCGTAGTACAGCGTGGTGCCCACGGCGTCGCCGTTGACCACCACCGCGTTCATGGCGCCTTCCACATTGGCAATCAGGCGCTTGGACGGCACCAGGCTGGGGTGCACACGCAGCTCGATGCCGGTGTCGCGGCGCTTGGCGATCCCCAGCAGCTTGATGCGGTAGCCCAGTTGTTCGGCGTAGCGGATGTCGGCCGCACCCAGCTGGGTGATGCCTTCCACGTAGGCCTTGTCGAATTGCACCGGGATGCCATAGGCAATGGCGCTCATCAGCGTGGCCTTGTGGGCGGCGTCCACGCCTTCGATGTCGAAGGTGGGGTCGGCCTCGGCGTAGCCCAGGCGTTGGGCCTCCTTCAGCACCACGTCGAAGTCCAGGCCCTTGTCGCGCATTTCGGACAGGATGAAGTTGGTGGTGCCGTTGATGATGCCGGCCAGCCACTGAATCCGGTTGGCTGTCAGGCCCTCGCGCAGCGCCTTGATGATGGGGATGCCCCCGGCCACGGCGGCCTCGAAGGCCACCATCACGCCCTTGGCGCTGGCGGCGGCAAAAATTTCGGTGCCGTGCACAGCCAGCAGCGCCTTGTTGGCGGTGACCACATGTTTGCCAGCGGCAATCGCCTCCAGCACCAGCGCCTTGGCAATGCCGTAGCCGCCGATCAGCTCGATGACGATGTCGATGTCCGGGTTGGCGATGACCTGGCGCGCGTCATTGACCACGGTCACGCCCTCGCCCACCACGGCCTTGGCCCGGGCCACGTCCAGATCGGCCACCATGGTGATTTCAATGCCACGGCCGGCCCGGCGGGTGATTTCTTCCTGGTTGCGTTTGAGCACGTTGAACGTGCCGCTGCCAACGGTGCCGATGCCGAGCAGGCCAACTTGGATGGGTTTCATGGTTTTTTCTCAGTCAAAAATGCCTCTATCGCTTTTTGGTCAAGCGGTATAAGCTATAAAATTTTTATCGCTTCTTGCGGCCAATTTTCGTGACAGGTGCCACGTTTCGTGGGAGCGATACCCCAACTGAAGGCGCTGAATCCACCAGGCCATCGGTGCCGTAGCGTTTGCGACAAAGCTCAAGGAAGCGGGCGACACGCCCGATGGCTTCGCGCAGATCGTCCTCGTGCGGCAAAAACACAATACGGAAGTGGTCGGGCGCAGGCCAGTTGAACCCTGTGCCCTGTACCAACATCACGCGGGTTTCCTGCAGGAGCTCCAAGAAAAACGCCTGGTCGTCTTCGATGGGATACACCTTCGGATCCAGGCGTGGGAACATGTACAGTGCGGCATTGGGTTTGACGCAGGTCACACCCGGAATGGCGGTGATCAGCTCATAGGCCAGGTCGCGCTGGCGCCGCAATCGCCCGCCCTCGCCCACCAGCTCGTTGATGCTTTGGTAGCCCCCCAGTGCCGTCTGGATGGCGTACTGGCCTGGCACGTTGGAGCACAGACGCATGTTGGAGAGCATGTTCAGGCCTTCGATGTAGTCCCTGGCAGGTTTCTTGTCGCCTGACACCACCATCCAACCGGCCCGGTAGCCGCACGAGCGGTAGCTCTTGGAGAGCGAGTTGAAGGTGAGCGTGAGCACGTCATCACTCAGGGAGCCAATGGCCGTGTGCTCGACACCGTCGTACAGCACTTTGTCATACACCTCGTCGGCAAAAATCACCAGCCCGTGCTGACGTGCGACCGCGACAATGGCCAGCAGCAGGTCGTCCGAATAGAGCGCTCCCGTGGGGTTGTTGGGGTTGATGACCACAATGCCTTTGGTCCGCGGCGTGATCTTGGCCCGGATGTCGTCCAGATTGGGCATCCAGCCGTTCTCTTCGTCACACCGGTAATGCACCGGAGTGCCGCCGGACAGGCTGGCCGCCGCCGTCCACAAAGGGTAGTCGGGGGCTGGCAACAGGATTTCGTCGCCATCGTCCAGCAGCGCATTGGTGGCCATCACAATCAACTCGCTGGCGCCGTTGCCCAGGTAAATGTCATCCAGCGTCACGCCTTTGATGCCCTGCTGCTGGGTGTAATGCATCACCGCCTTGCGCGCCGCAAAAATGCCCTTACTGTCAGAGTAACCCGCCGAATTGGGCAAGTTGCGAATCATGTCTTGCTGCACCTCTTCGGGGCTGTCAAATCCGAAAACCGCCAGGTTGCCGATGTTGAGCTTGATGATTTTTTGCCCTTCATCCTCCATCTGACGGGCGCGGTCCATGATGGGGCCACGGATGTCGTAGCAAACATTGGACAGCTTGGTAGATTTGGAAATGGTGCGTGGAGTCATGGCCCTGAGCGCTGCGGTGAGGGAGAGAGTTGGCGAGGCGAAGCCTACAATTTCACCATATTTCACACCCTCCATTGGTGCGTCAGCCACCCAGACCACGCATTACCCCATGAAACTCCACGCAGACCGCCCTGATACCCACAGCATTCAGTCCTACGGCGATGGCTGGATTGCGGTCAATGGCGAGAAGATTCAGCACAGTGTGGTGCTGTCCTCCAGCGGGGAGCGAGCCAAATGGCCCTGCGAATCTCTTGCCGATTTGACGGCCGGACACTTTGACAGCCTTCTGGCCTTTCGCCCCGAAGTGGTGATTTTTGGCAGCGGACGCAAACTGCGGTTTGTCCACCCATCGCTGCACACCAGTCTCATGTTGCAGAGGGTGGGCATTGAAACCATGGACACCTCAGCGGCCTGCCGAACCTTCAACATTCTGGCCCAGGAAGGGCGCCGGGTGGTGGCAGCCTTGCTGATGGAGCCTGCTCAAAACTGAGGCATCTTCCTGCCGGGTGTGCCATTGTTCACCATGACAGCCCCCCACTGGGGGAGGAAGTCCCTCAGAGGGAATCTCAGGGGGTAAAATGCGGGGTTGCACTTTGTCCCCAGCATTGCTGGCGCACACGCAGCGCCGCCGTGTGCCGGACAGGGCCTGTTTCGACGAAACAAAACACCAACTTAGGTCAGGGTTTATCAAGCATGGCAGTCGTTGTCAACAAACCAATTCCCGAATTCGAAGCCCTCGCCACCGGTCAGATCAAGGTCAGCAATGTGTCACATCTTGGCCAGACTGTGGTGCTCTATTTCTATCCCAAAGACAACACCCCTGGTTGCACCACCGAAGCAATGCAGTTTCGTGACAAATACAAGGACTTTGCCAAGGCCGGTGCCGCTGTGTTCGGTGTGTCACGTGACAACATGAAGTCCCACGACGAGTTCAAGGCCAAGCTTGAGCTGCCGTTTGAACTGATTGCAGATACCGAAGAAAAAATGTGCCACATGTTCGGCGTGGTCAAGAACAAGATCATGTATGGCAAAAAAGTCAAAGGCATCGAGCGCAGCACGTTCCTGATCGGTCCGGATGGCATCCTTCGCGAAGAGTGGCGCGGTCTCAAAGTGCCGGGCCATGTGGAAGAAGTCTTGAAGTCGGTCAAAGCCTTGAAGAAGTCTGGTGGCGTGCCGGCTGCCGCCGCTCCAGCCCCAGCCCCTGCCGCCCCTGCGGTGGCCACGCCTGCCTGATCTCATGGCTTGCTCTGAGGTGTTGTGACTTTGGATGGCTGTGTTTTTTCACAAACGGCTCAAATCGACCCCGCATTCTCGTGCGGCATAATGGTTTTATGCCTTTGAGGTTTGCCGCTTCGCTCACTGTTTTGTCGCCAAAAGCCGTCAGGTCACTCTGACGGCTTTTTTGTTTTTGGCTCCTGTTTTTTTCCACACCATGCCCTTGCCTCCCCCTCCAACCAAAAAGGCCAGTCGTGTCGCGATGGCCCAGCACGCCATCCAAACGCTGGCCGAGTCCCCTGTGATCGATGTCCCAACGCCTGTCCAGTTGTTGCAGCCAAGCGATTCCGTACCCAATGCGGCTCGCAAGCGCAGCAGGCGCCGGGTGACCGAGGCCGCCGCAGCCGGTTCGTCTCCGTCATCGACTCCAGTGGCAGAGGCATCTCCGGTGCAGACGGAGGCGGCTCCCGCTGCCCGTGAAAAAGCCAAGACAGCGACAGTGACATCGAGTCCGGCTGTTTCTGCGGCCAAAGCCCCTCGGATGCGCAAGGCCAGTGGCCCGCCCAAACTTTTCGTGCTGGACACCAATGTGTTGCTGCACGACCCCATGTGTCTCTTCCGTTTCGAAGAGAACGACGTCTACCTACCCATGATCGTGCTGGAGGAATTGGACGGGCACAAAAAGGGCATGACGGAAGTGGCGCGCAACGGTCGCCAGACCAGCCGCACGCTTGATGCCCTGGCAGCGCAGTTGGGAGACGACATGTCGCAGGGCCTGCCCCTTTCGGGCACAGGTCACAGCGAAGCCCGTGGACGGCTGTTTTTCCAGACCGAGCCGCTGGACTACACACTCCCTACCAGCCTGCCCCAAGGCAAAGCCGACAATCAGATATTGGGTGTCGTGCAGGCCCTGAGAGAGCGGCACCCGGGACGCGTGGTGGCAATGGTGTCCAAAGACATCAACATGCGCGTCAAGGCCCGCGCCCTGGGCCTGGACGCTCAGGATTATGAAAACGACAAAACGCTGGACGACGGGGAATTGTTGTATTCCGGTGTTCTGCCTCTGCCAAGCGACTTCTGGACACGACAGAGCAAAACGGTGGAAAGCTGGCAGCAAGGCAGCCACACTTTTTACCGCGTGGCAGGCCCCATGGTGGCGCAATTTCACATCAACCAGTTCGTGTATTTCGAAGCCCCCGGCGAGCCGTCGTTGTACGCCCGCGTGGTCGAGATTCGGGAGAAAACAGCCGTGTTGAAGACCCTGCGTGACTTCACTCACCTGAAAAATGCCGTATGGGGTGTGACCAGTCGCAACCGTGAGCAGAATTTTGCGCTCAACCTGCTGATGGACCCTGAAATCGACTTTGTCACCCTCGCCGGCACGGCCGGTACTGGGAAAACACTGATGGCTTTGGCAAGCGGTCTGACGCAGGTGCTGGATGAACGTCGGTACACCGAAATCATCATGACCCGGGCCACCGTGAGTGTGGGCGAAGACATTGGTTTCCTTCCCGGTACCGAGGAAGAAAAAATGGGTCCCTGGATGGGCGCATTGGATGACAACCTCGAATTTTTGGCCAAGGGCGATGGTGGCAACGCTGGCGAATGGGGCCGGGCGGCCACCAATGAGCTCATCCGCAGCCGCATCAAGGTCAAAAGCATGAACTTCATGCGTGGTCGCACCTTCCTGAACAAGTATGTGATCATCGACGAAGCCCAGAACCTGACGCCGAAGCAGATGAAGACACTGATCACGCGCGCAGGCCCTGGCACCAAGATCATTTGCATGGGCAACCTCGCACAGATCGATACTCCCTACCTGACCGAAGGTTCATCGGGCATGACCTATGCGGTGGATCGATTCAAGGGCTGGCCACATGGCGGGCATATCACGTTGGCTCGGGGTGAGCGTTCTCGCCTGGCCGACTTTGCCAGCGAGGTGCTTTGATCACGATCCCAGATGGAAAAAGTGCCTCTACCGCTTGATGGTATTGAACAGTTTGCTACTCTATATCACTTCCCCAATCGGGGGAAAGATAGCCTGAATGCGCCCATGACAGGGCAGTTCGTTCGTTCAGCTTGAAATGTGCTGCCACTTTGGCCTGAGCCAATGGCACACCCAGCGGGTCGGTCGCGCTCAACATGGCATAGGGGTTATCGTCATCGGGGGTGATGTCGAGCATCACCGTGACCCGCTGCCCGTCCACGGTGACGCACACGCTTTTGTGCAGCAACGCGTGCAGCTGCTGCTCGTGTCGCCGAACCACCTCTGACGCTGTTTTGACCCAGGTATAGAAAGCTGCTGCATCCAGCGGTTTTGGGTTCTTTTTATCGCGTCCCATGGTCCATGGTGCCACCAGCGCAGGCTCGGTCTGCCCATCACACACCATGGAGACGGCCCAGCCATCGTCGTCCTCATTCTTGATGACCTTGGCGGTCCATCCATCACCTTGCCACAGACGGGCGGTTTGCACGGGATCTGGGTTGCTCGACAGCGCATCAGAAGTCATCACCGCCCCCGGACGCCAAACTCTCGAATCGGGTCAACTGGTTCATGAACGCCAATTTCACCGTGCCGGTGGGGCCATTGCGCTGCTTGCCAATGATGATTTCAGCCACACCCGGTTCTTTGCTGTCTTTGTTGTAGTACTCATCACGGTAAATGAACATGATGATGTCAGCATCTTGCTCGATGGCACCAGATTCACGAAGGTCGCTCATCATGGGCCGCTTGTCGGTGCGCTGTTCCACACTGCGGTTGAGCTGGGACAGGGCAATCACCGGGCATTGCAGCTCTTTGGCCAGCATTTTCAATCCACGGGAAATTTCACCCAGCTCGGTCGCGCGGTTCTCACCATTGCCCCCCCCACTGCCGCTCATCAACTGCAAATAGTCCACCACGATCAACCCCAGTTTGCCGCACTGACGGGCCAGACGACGTGCATTCGCTCGCAGTTCACTGGGTGTCAGGCCTGGCGTTTCGTCAATGTGCAGGGAAATGGTTCGCAACTTTTCAATGGCCTCGGTCAATCGAGGCCATTCATCATCGGTCAACTTGCCGGTACGAAGGTGGCCCTGGTTGATGCGACCGATTGACCCCACGATACGCACCGCCAGCTGCGCGGCCCCCATCTCCATGGAGAACACAGCCACCGGCAACCCCTCGTTGAGAGCCACGTGTTCGGCAATGTTGATGGCGAATGCCGTTTTGCCCATGGAAGGACGGGCCGCGAGCACGATCATGTCACCTGCCTGGAATCCCGCGGTCATCCGGTCCAAGTCGTAAAAACCCGTGGGCACACCCGTGATGTCGTTGGGGTTGTCGGCCATCTCCTGTACCCGGTCCAGCAGATCCACCACCAGGGTGTCCATGCTCTGGAACCCCTGTTTCATGCGCGAGCCTTCTTCTCCGATGTTGAAGATCTTTTGCTCCGCTTCATCCAGAATTCTGGCAACCGTTTTGCCTTGAGGATTGAACGCGTTCGTGGCGATCTCATCACTGGCGGTCAGCAGTTTGCGCAGAATCGCTCTTTCGCGAACGATTTCGGCATACCGTCGGATGTTGGCCGCACTGGGCACGTATTGGGCGAGCGAATTCAGATAGGCCAACCCGCCCACGTCATCGGCTTTGCCCAGGCTTTGCAGCTGCTCATAAACCGTGATCACGTCAGCAGGCTTCGACGCGTTCACCAATTGGGCAATCGCCGTGAACACCATTTGGTGCTCGGGGCGGTAGAAATCGTTTTCCTTTACCAAATCACCGACACGGTCCCAGGCACTGTTGTCCAGCAGCAAACCGCCCAGCACGCTGGATTCGGCCTCCAACGAATGGGGGGGGATGCGCAGTTGTGCGACTTGGCGGTCCGCTGGCAAATCGCGTGGGTCCAAGGGTTCAAACGTGCGGGAAACAGCGGTGCTCATCGGGGACTCTCCAAGGGGTGCCTATGGTACGGTTTCAGGTGAAATGGACCCAACAAAAAAGCCGCCCAAGGGCGGCTTTTTTAGAGGGCAACGCGAGGCAATCAGGCCGATTCGCCCAGCACGGCAACATTCACTTCCACGTGCACGTCGGTGTGCAACGCCAGCATGACCGTGTACTCACCAACGGCCTTCAATGGGCCATTCGGCATACGCACTTGCGCTTTGACCACTGCATGGCCCATTTTCACCAGTTCGTCGGCGATGTCGTGGTTGGTCACAGAACCAAACAGACGGCCATCCACGCCCGCTTTCTGGCTGACTTTGACCGTGATGCCGGCGAGTTTTTCACCCAAGGCAGCAGCTTCTGCGTGCTTGGCTGCCGCGGCTTTTTCCAAGTCGGCACGGCGTGCTTCAAATTCTGCGATGGCAGAAGCGGTGGCGCGACGGGCTTGGCCGGAAGGGATCAGAAAGTTGCGAGCGTAACCGTCTTTGACTTTGACCACGTCACCCAAAGAGCCCAGGTTGACCACTTTTTCAAGAAGAATGATTTGCATGGTGTGTCTCCTCAGGCGCGGTGCTGGTCAGAGTAGGGCAACATGGCCAAGAAGCGTGCGCGTTTGATGGCGGTGTTGACCTGGCGCTGATAGATGGCACGGGTGCCGGTCAGTCGTGCAGGGATGATCTTGCCGTTTTCGGCAATGAAGTCACGCAACGTGTCGATGTCTTTGTAGTCAACCTCTTCGACATTGGCCACGGTGAAGCGGCAATAGCGTTTGCGCTTGAAGAGCAGCGACTGGGTGTTGCGCTTGGGGCGCTTGTCTTTGTTGAAACGTTTTGGTGCAGCCATGATGGGCTTTCCTTAAGTTCGGTGAATGTCCTGAATGTGAAAAACCACGCCTTTGCCGTTGCGTGACATACCCAAAAACCCAATAAAACCCCACTCCACATCCAGACTGGCTTTGGCCAGTGCTTCTGCGTTTGTGCCAAATGCCACGGCACGCAAGCTGAGGCTGATTTGTCGGGGGGTGCCCGCGTCGGTGACCTGTGAACTGTGCGCCAGCAAAACATCCATGGCCGGCAAACCGGCGGGGGTGTACCGCAATGGGTAAACCTGGGATATCTGGGCGGTGAGCTGCAGCTGGTTCAAACCGGTGCCGCTGGGCGGTGTATTCTGGGTGGTACCACGCCAACCGGCTTCAGGCAGCGGACTCCTGCTGGGAAGACTTGCGGGCTTCCTCGCGCTCGACCGATTTCATCATGGAAGAAGGGCCCGTTTCGGCTTTTTTCTTCGACACGGTCAGGTGGCGCAACACGGCGTCGTTGAACTTGAACGCGTGTTCCAGTTCGGCCATCACAGCCTGATCGGCTTCGATGTTCACGCACAGGTAATGGGCTTTGCTCAGCTTGTTGATCTGGTAGACCAACTGGCGGCGGCCCCAATCTTCCACGCGGTGAACTTTGCCGCCGCCGGTGGTGATCATGCCCTTGTAGCGCTCCAGCATGGCTGGAACTTGCTCGCTTTGATCCGGGTGGATCAGCAAGACGATTTCATAATGACGCATACACACTCCTTGTGATTTCCTAAAACCCTAGGTAGGTAGCTGCCCCCAGCGTCGGATGGGGTGCAGCAAGGCGAAGCCCACGATTATAGCTGGGCAAATATCCGAGTCACCACTTACCCCTGGGCTGCAAGGATTGCAGGTGTGCCGCAATGAGTTCGGCCGCCGTGGGGCGAGATCCCCGGTACGCAAAATCGAGCGCACTGAGTTTTTGCTGGTTGACCAACCTGGCATCCGCGCCCTCGGTCAACAGCAAGCGGACCACATCCGGCGCCCCATACTGGGCTGCCATCATCAGCGGTGTGGTGCCGTTGGGTGATTCTGCATCGATGTACGCATGGTGTTCGAGCAGCAATTCAACCTGCGCCACCGCGTTGCGTCCCGGATGCGTGGCGGCGTAGTGAAGCGGCGTCCACCCTGGCTTGTTGACATCGGCCCCTTGCCGAACCAGGGCTTGGGCCACTTCGAGATGTCCGCGCAGCACGGCAATCATCAACGGTGATTCGCCCTGCGGCGTCAGGGCGTTCACATTCACGCCGCTGAGTGTGGTCAAGTACTGGGCCACTTCCAAAGCATCGACACGCAGTGCCACATGCAGCCCGTGCTGACCTTTTTCATCCACGGTATTGACATCAAATCCACGCAGCAACAAAGACAGCAACCCGGACAGGTTGTTGCGCTTGATGGCCGCGAAATAGTCTTCGAACGAGCCCGCCAGTGCCCAGGGCATTGCAGCCAAACCCATGGCCCCCACCAGCACGCGACGACGGGACAGGGCAGATGCTGTCCCAGCGGCTGGGGTCAAGCAGGACATGGAACCCAGCCAGTTGTCGCAGTCGGCGCGGGGCGCATGCGTGTGAACAGCGTGTCGGCATTCGCACTGGTGGCTCGCGCCACGTCTTCCACAGTCAGGCCTTTGGTGCGGGCGATTTGTTCGGCCACCAAGGGCACATATGCCGGGCTGTTTGTCTTGCCCCGATAGGGCACGGGTGCCAGATACGGGCTGTCGGTCTCGATGAGCAAGCGGTCCAGGGGCACATAGGCGGCCACATCGCGCAGGTCGGCGGCATTTTTGAAGGTCAGAATGCCAGAAAGCGAAATGTAGAAGCCCAACTCCAAAGCCGCCTGAGCCACGGCCAAGCTCTCGGTGAAGCAGTGAAACACCCCACGTGCGGTGGGCAGACGCGAGCGTTCGGAAGACGCAAACCCTCCCGATTCGCGAAGGATGGACAGCGTATCGTCCGACGCACTTCGGGTGTGTATGACCAAGGGCAGATCGGTTTGGCGGGCTGCGTCGATGTGTACGCGATAACGGTCACGCTGCCAAGCCATGTCGGCCACCGTGCGCTCGCCCAAGCGGTAGTAATCCAGGCCGGTTTCGCCTATGCCCACCACGCGGGGCAGTTGGGCACGGGTGAGCAGATCGTCGAGGCTGGGCTCCAGCACCCCCTCGTTGTCGGGGTGCACACCGACAGTGGCCCACAACATGTCATGGGACGTGGCCATGCGATGCACGGCGGGGAACTCTTCCAGCGTGGTGCTGATACAGATGGCCCGTGTGACATGGGCCCGCACCATGTCGGCCAGGACATCGGGGAGACGGTGGGAGAGCTCGGGAAAATTGAGGTGGCAATGGGAGTCGGTGAACATCAGACGGTCTGTGTGGGGCGTTCCGAGGCCAGGTGGGCCCCCAGAATCTGTTCAATGCGAATTTTCAGCTGATGTGTTTTGTCGTCGGTCGGGAAGCGCACCCCCACTCCCTGTGTGCGATTGCCGGTGGCGCGGGCAGGGGTGATCCAGGCCACTTTGCCCGCCACCGGATAGCGTTGCGGGTCGTCGGGCAAAGACACAAGGACATACAGGTCGTCGCCCAAGCGGTGCTCACGGGTGGTGGGCACAAAAATACCGCCCTCGGGAAACAAGGGAATGTAGGCCGCGTACAGGGCGGCTTTTTCCTTGATGGACAGCTGAATGACACTGGGACGTGCGGCACTCCCCGCGCCAGTGAGGCCGAGACTGCCTGTGTTGGGGGGGGGCGATGTGCTCATGCGCGCAGTGTATTCGGATGGTGCCCACGTGGGCCAGCCAGCGGGACCAAAGCCTGGCGGGCTCTGGCCAGCCAAGCTTCCAGCATCAGGCCCGCGCCCACAGGGTGCTCCACCGTGCGGGCGGCCTGCAGCAGGTCGCCCACCCAGGCTTGCAGGGCCATGGGCTGGGCGGGCGGCGGCAGATCTGCGGTGTCGAAGTAGCGCGGTTCACCGCCGTTTTGAACGGCCAACAGGTCGTGTGCGACTTTCTGGAACACGTCCAGTTGCTGGGCCGGTGACCAGGCCGCCAGGGTCCGTCCGTCGCCCGTGGCCACTTGTCGGGGAAGGGCTGCCCACACCGCAGGCGTCAGCCCCAGGCGGCCCCAGGCCAGTGCGTCGTCGGGACGGCCCCCGGCGGCTTTCAACCAGGTGGCGGCATTGGCGGGGGTGGCGGGCACTTCGGTGTGGGTTTGCAGCCAAGCCTGGGCCTCTTCGGTCTCGGGCCAAACCAGGGCATGGGTCTGGCAGCGGCTGCGGACGGTGGCGGGCAACAGGTGCGCGGCTTCGGTGGCCAACACAAAACGCAATTCACCAACGGGCTCTTCCAGGGTTTTGAGCAAGGTGTTGGCGGATTCCACGTTCAGCCTGTCAGCCGGGTACACCAGCACCACTTTGGTGTTGCCCCGGGCGCGGGTGGTCTGTGCAAAGCCCACCACCTCGCGGGCTGCGTCCACGCGTATCCATTTGCTGGGTTTGAGTTCTTTTTTCTCAATCTTGTCGCGGGTTTTCTCGTCCAGTGGCCAGTCCAGCTCCAGCGCCAGGGTCTCGGGCAGCAGCACCATCAGGTCGGCGTGTGTGCGCACGTCGATGGCGTGGCAACTGCTGCATTTGCCGCAAGCCCCTTCTGCGGTGGGTCGCTCGCACAACCAGGCACGGGCCAGGGCCAAAGCCAACTCGTATTGGCCCAGGCCAGACGGCCCTGCCAGCAACAGCGCGTGCCCCCGCTGGCCAAGCAGGTTTTGCAGTTGGCGGGCGATCCAAGGTGCGGTCATGTCACGACTTTCGGGTGAGATGCGACGGCTTGGGCCACGCAAGCCCACACCGCGTCACGAGGCTGGTCGGCCGCTATGCGGGCAAACCGTCCGGGCTGGGCCCGGGCACGGTCGGCGTAGCCCTGGGCCACGCGGGCGAAAAACGCGGTGGACTCACTTTCAAATTTGTCAGGCTCACGCGCCCCAGCCAGCCGGGCGGCGGCCACGGCGGGGTCCAGGTCAAACCACAGGGTGAGGTCGGGCTGGCGCACGGAACCATCGGGCAGGGCTTGCACCCAGGTTTCCAGGGTGCGCAGCACGTCAAGGTCAAAGCCCCTGCCCCCGCCCTGGTAGGCAAAGGTGGCGTCGGTGAATCGGTCTGAGATGACCACCTCACCCCGCGCCAGCGCGGGCTCGATCACCTGCTGCAAATGGTCGCGGCGGGCAGCAAACATCAGCAGCGCTTCGCACAGCGGGTCCATGGCATCGGCCAGCAGCAGGCCACGCAGCTTCTCGGCCAGTGGCGTGCCGCCAGGCTCTCGGGTGAGCGTGACCGCCCTGCCCTGCGCACGAAATGTGTCAGCCAACGCACCGATGTGCGACGACTTGCCCGCCCCGTCGATGCCCTCGAACGAGATGAACAGGCCGGGGGACGAAGCCTCGGGTGCCTTGGGAGGGGTCATGGTCGTTTGAGGATGTGTCGGCGCACGGCCTGGTTGTGGGCATCGAGGGTGGCACTGAATTGGCTGCTGCCGTCGCCACGTGCCACAAAGTACATGGCTTTGGTGGCCGCTGGCTGTGTGGCGGCACGCAACGATGCCATGCCCGGCATGGCAATGGGGGTGGGGGGCAAACCGGCGCGGGTGTAGGTGTTGTAAGGCGTGTCGGTGTCCAGGTGCACACGACGCAGGCGGCCATCAAACGGATGGCCAGCGTTCACCACACCATAGCTCACGCTGGGATCGGTTTGCAGGCGCATGCCGATTTTCAGCCGGTTGGTGAACACACCGGCCACCAGGGCTCGGTCGCTTTCACGTCCCGTTTCTTTTTCGATGAGGCTTGCCAGCACCAACGCCTCATCGGCCGACCGCAGGGGCAGGCCCGGTTGGCGCTGGGCCCAGACCTCGGCGAGTTTTTTGTCCATGGCGGCGGCGGCCTGGCGCAACACATCCAAATCACTGCCGTTCTTGGGGTAGACATAGGTGTCGGGGAAAAACCGGCCCTCGGGGTGCACCCCGGGCTTGCCCAATGTACTCATGATGTTTTTGGCATCCAACGCAACACTGTCCTGCGTCAGGTGCTCTGCTTTTGACAAAGCCAGGCGCACTTGGTCAAACGTCCAACCCTCGATCAAGGCCACGCTGCGCACGGCCTGTTCGCCCCGCACCAGTTTGCCCAGCAAATCAGAGGGGGTGGTGCCTGGCGCGACTTCATAGCTGCCAGCTTGGATCAGATGTGCCCGACCCGACAAGCGAAACAGCATGGCCAGAGCCCAGGCTGGCTCGTCCACACCGGCGGCCACCGCATCTCGCGCCACACGCTGGGCCACGGCCCCGGCAGGCACCTGCAAATCGATCACGACCTGATCCGCAGACAGGCGCAAAGACAACGGATGGCCCTGCCACCACCACGCGCCCACACCCAGGGCAACAGTGGCCACCACCACGGCCCCAAGCAAACGCCACCACCAGCGCACGAGAAAACGCAAGACAACCCCAGTGTTCAGTCAGAAGGAGGCGGCGATGATAATTCGCGCCATGTCAAACACCACCTTGCTGCCCCACTGGGGCCTGATTCGTGCCGAAGGGGCCGATGCGGCCAAATTTCTGCACGGCCAACTCACCCATGACGTGTTGCTGCTGGGGCCGCAAGAAGCGCGGCTGGCCGCCTTCTGCTCGGCCCAAGGCCGCATGCTGGCCAGCTTCGTGCTGTTCAAACGCACGCCCACCGAACTGCTGCTGGCCTGCCGCCGCGACGTGTTGCCCGCCACGCTCAAGCGCCTGCAAATGTTCGTGATGCGCGCGCAATGCCAGCTGAGCGATGTCTCCGATGCTTTCGACCTGGTTGGCCTGAGCGGCGAAGCGGCCACGCAGGTCGCAGCGGCACTTCCGTTGCCCGATGCCGCCTGGTCCAAGAAAGACGTGGCGGTGGCTGAAGACCAACTGGCGCATGTTGTGCGTTTGCCCGGGGCCGAGTGGCCCAGGGTGTTGTGGTGTGCCCCCACTGGCACCCCATTGCCTGCGGGGTGCCCCGTCCCAGGCGCCGACACCACCGAATGGGATTGGGCCGAGGTGCAAAGCGGCGTTGCCATGGTGGGCCAGGCCATCTCCGGTCAGTTTGTGCCCCAGATGCTGAACTTTGAATCGGTGGGAGGGGTGAACTTCAAGAAAGGGTGCTACCCGGGCCAGGAGGTGGTGGCCCGCAGCCAGTACCGTGGCACCCTCAAGCGCCGTGCCACATTGGCCAGCTGCGCCCAACCCCTGGCGGCGGGCCAGGAGTTGTTCCACAGCAGCGACGCAGAGCAGCCCTGCGGCACCGTGGCGATGGCCGCAGCCCACCCGCTGGGCCAGGGCTTCGGTGCGGTGGTGTCCTTGCAAATCAGTGCCATGGCAGAGGGCACGCTGACCCTGGGGTCGGCCACCGGGCCCGTGGTGAACCTGCTTCCCCTGCCCTACCCCCTGTTGCAAGACGTCTGAGACGGGCGCTGCCGTGTGCCTGATGGCGTTTGCCCTGCCCGCCTGTGCGGGCGAGCCTTTTGTGCTCGCCGCCAACCGGGACGAAGACCGCCGGCGACCCACCGCCCCCTTGGCGCTGTGGCACACCGACGCCGGCACCCCGGTGTGGGCCGGACGCGACGGGCGCGATGGCGGCACCTGGATGGGCCTCACCCCCAATGGCCGGGTGGCCTTGCTGACCAATGTGCGCGAGCCTGGGTCTGCTCAAGCCGGGCAAGCCCCGGTGGGCACCCGCAGCCGTGGCGAACTCGTGACCCGTTGGCTGGACACCGCCAGCCAACGGGTGACCGAGGCCTTGCCCCGTTTTCTGGCCGAACTGCAACCGGCCGAATACAACGGCTTCAACCTGGTGCTCGGGGACTTGTGCCAAGGCCACTGGCACTGGCTCAACAACCGGCCCGACCGGGTGTGGCCCGGCCTGCCCACCGACTTGCAAGCCGTGACCCACCGCCGCACCACGGGCCAAGCCGACTGGCTGCTGGCCCCTTTGGCGGCGGGTGTTTACGGCCTGTCCAACGCCGGGCTGGACACCGCCTGGCCCAAAACCCTGCGACTCAAAGAAGCGCTGGCCCATGCCCTGGCCCACTCGCGACCGGGCCAGGAACCACCGGTGAATCCCCGCCCGCTGTGGCACGCTTTGGCAGACCCACGCCACGCGCCCGAGGCAGAGCTGCCGACCACCGGTGTGCCCCTGGACTGGGAGCGCGCCTTGTCATCCATTTGGGTGCACAAACAACCGTCGCCGCAGCTGCCCGCAGGGTACGGCACGCGCAGCAGCGCGGTGGTGCAGGCCTGGCATCCGGTGGGCCAACCGGGCCCGACGGTGCTGATGCAGGAACGCACATGGGGTCCCTGGGCCGTGCCCCAACAGGCCCCCGGCCCATGGCGAGAAACCCGTTGGGTCGTCACGCCCCCTTCAGAAATCGGCCTCTCACCTCCAGAATCGCAGGCAATGCCTCAATGAAATGCGTCACCAGCCGGCGATCGAAATGCCACTGGCTTTCCTGCCTGAGCAAGCTCCACCCTTTTCACCAAATCACCCCTACGCCAACGGGGGGGTGAATCACAAAAACAGAAGCTGTCAGCGCTTTTTCATCAAGCGATTGAGGCCCATTTTCTGGTGAATTTCAACGGCCAAAGGGTCTGTGTTCCCCGCACTGTATACACTATTTGCCAAGACAACGGGACGGCCCCGCCGCCCCGCCGGAAACCAGAAAAATGAACACCACCACTCTGCTGATGACCATTGCGGTGACCAGCGCCGTCTTGGCCATCACCATGGGGGTCGTGGCCTACCAGCGACGGCTCGACGGCATGCAGCAATGGGCCACATCGTTCACGCTGCACGCCACCGTCTATTCCCTGTACCTGCTGCGCGGACAAATCAGCGACGTGTTCACCATCGTGATCGCGAACGGGTTGCTGGCCGCCTCGTCCGCTGTCTTCACCGACGGCTTGCTCAAATTCCAGAATCGCGTTCGCACACGCTGGCAAGTGTGGCTGCCCGTACCGGTCATGTTGGCCGCCATGCTGGTCTGGGTCCACGAGCCGGTCACGCGGGTCACCGTGGTCGGCCTGATTCTGGCGCTGCAGAGCCTGGTGATCCTGATGGACCTGCTGGCCCGGCGGCGCGACACGGTGGGGGTGGGACAGCACATCCTGGCCACAGCCTTTGTGCTGGTACTGGCCATGCTGACGGTGCGTGTGGTCGGAACCCAGCTGGGCGCTGCGGGCATCGGTGGGTTCTCTGGCAACAGCCCTTTGCAGGCCGTGACTTTCCTGGCTTCTCTCAACGCCATGGTGCTGATGGCCGTTGGCGTCATCGTCATGACCAAGGAACGGGCCGAGCACCAGATCCAAGTCATGTCCCGCCACGATGTCCTGACCGGGCTGCCCAACCGCGGGCTGCTGGCCGAGCACCTGGAGGCGGCCATGGCCATGGCCCGCCGCCAAGACCAGCGCATCGCCCTCATGTTTCTGGACCTGGACCGGTTCAAGGAAGTCAACGACACCCTGGGCCACCGGATGGGAGACCTGTTGCTCAACGACGTGGCCCAGCGCCTGCGCTTGGCGGTGCGCGAATCGGACGTGGTGGCGCGCATCGGTGGCGACGAGTTCGTCGTGTTGTTGCGCGATGTCCCGTCCACCGAAACGGTGCAGGCCGTCGGGGAAAAGCTCGGGCGGGCATTGGAAACGCCATTTGACATCGAAGGCCATCGGCTGTCCGTTTCGGCCAGCACCGGCATTGCCCTCTACCCCGACCATGGTCGCGACGCCACAGAACTGTTTCGCCGCGCAGACCAGGCGATGTACCGCATCAAAGCCCAGGGTCGCAACGGCGTCGCGGTGGCCGAGCCCGAAGCCCAGGACCGCTGACGGCGCCCGTTGGTTTCACCACTTGTGGTAAGGGTTCGCGATCAGAGACGAGTTGAAATAGCGGGCGTCGTGCGTCACTTCTTCGCCCAGCCAGTCTGGGCGGTCATAGGGCTGGTTTTCGGCTTGCAGCTCCACCTCGGCCACCACCAGTCCCGCGTTGTCACCGTGGAATTCGTCCACCTCCCACACGGTGTCACCCACCCTCAGGGTGTGGCGGGTTTTGTCGATCAGCGGGCCATCGCACAGCCCCATCAGGCTCTGCGCATCGGTCAGCGGAATGGGGTATTCGAATTCGGCTCGGGTGGCACCGTTGCCCAGGCCTTTGATGGTGAGCCAGCCTTGCGCCCCGGCCACGCGCACGCGCACGGTGCGGGCCTTGTCGCGGTTGAGGTAGCCCTGGGTGTAGCGCACGCCGCCGTCTGAGGCCGGATGGGTCCGCCAGCCCTCGCCCACCACGCGAAATTTGCGTTCGATTTCCCACGCCATGTGTCGCTCCGTGTTCAGGCCGCAGGGGCCACAGCCCGCACCATGGTCTGGTGGGCAAGGCCTGCTTCGACAAACGGCTCGCCTTGCGGCACAAAGCCGTGGCGGGCATAAAAACGCACGGCCCCGGCCTGTGCGTGCAGCACCACCTGCGCCATGCCCAAGTCGCGGGCGCGTTGCAGCAAAGCGTGCAGCAGCTGACCGCCCAGGTCCTGGCTGCGCTGCGGGGCGAGCACGGCCATGCGCCCGATCTGACCCCGCAGCCCCTCCTCCAGCGGCACCAACCGCCCAGTGCCCAGTGTCACACCCAGCCGGTTGGTGATGAGGGCGTGGTGGGCGGTCGCATCGGCCGCGTCGGACAGGAGTTCAGCGGGAATGCCTTTTTCGTCGGCAAACACCGCGTGGCGCAAGGGCATGGCCTGGGCCTGAGCGCTGGCCCAGTCGCCCACGTGCAGCCGGGTCATGTCTTCGCGCGCTTCGAAAGCGGCCAGCGCGTCGCGAAGCGCCTGCGGCACTTCGCGCGAGGCTTTGCTGCCCTTGGGGGCCTTGGGATCGATGTAGACATAGGCCAGTTCGCCAGTCGCCAGCAGCTCGTCCCCCCGGAAGATGCCCCCCTGAAAGCGCATGGAGCTGCGTCCGGCCTCCATGAAACGGATGCCGATGTCCAGCACATCGTCCATGCGGGCACTGCTGATGAAGTCCACCGTGGCTTTTCGAACCACGATGTCGCCTCCCAGCGCCAGAAAGCTCTCGTGGTAGGGCAGCGCCGAGGCGCGCCAGTATTCGGTGATGGCCGTGTCCAGATACATCAGGTAGTGGGCGTTGAACACAATGGCCTGCATGTCCACCTCGGCCCAGCGAACGCGCAGGCGGTGAAGGAGTCGGAAGTCGTTTCGGTCGGGCAAAGCAGATGTCGTGGGCATGGTGAACTTTTCAATGCGCTCAAGCGGTAAGGCCGTTGATTCTCCTGTTTTTCAGAGGCCAAAGGCACCGCGCAAGGCTCGCCCGGCGTCCTGGTGCGCTTGCAAGGCCTCGGGCACGACCCGGCCCATTTTGATGAATTCGTGCACCACCCCCCGGTAGATTTCCAGGTCCACGGGCACACCGGCCATGCGCAGGCGGTCGGCGTAAGCCACCCCCTCATCCACCAGCGGGTCGCATTCGGCCAAGCCCATCCAGCAAGGGGCCACATCGTCCACATCCGGCGCGAACAGCGGGGCAAACCACCAGTGCTCGCGGTCGGTGCGTGAGGGGATGTAATGGTCGAAAAAGTAGTCGATGGACGCGCTCTCCAGCACAAACCCATGGGCAAAGGTTTTGTGGGAAGGCGTGTCCTGGTGGGCCGTGGTGCCGGGGTAGAACAGCAGCTGCAGGGCCAGTGGCAGGCCCGCGTCGCGTGCCATCAGCGCCACCACCGCCGCCAGGGTGCCGCCCGCGCTGTCACCGCCAACAGCCAGTCTGTCTGTGTCCAGGCCCAGTGCAGGGGCCTGGGCACGCAAAGCCAGCAGGCTGTCCCAGACGTCGTGCACGGCCGTCGGGTAAGGGTGTTCAGGGGCCAGGCGGTAATCCACCGCCACCACGGCGCAGTGACCCAGGTGCGCCAGGTGGCAGCACAGGCTGGCATGCGTGGCCACGCTGCCGATGGTGAAGCCGCCGCCGTGGAAGTACAGCAGCACGGGCCAGGGCCCCTGCCCCGCGCTGTGGGGCACCCAGAGCCGTGCGTTGAGGGGGGCACCGTCGCGGGTGGGCAGCGCCAGCGCTTGGGTGTGGGCCATTTTGTGGGCGGGAATGTCGAGCACGCCCGAGCCGTCCTCGTAAAACGCACGGGCCTGTTGCGCCGTCAGGGCATGCATGGGGGTACGGGCCGCCCGCGCCATGCGGTCAAGGACATGACGCATGTTGGGGTTCAGCAAGGCTCTGGGGTTGGGGTGGTGGCTCATGGCAGCGGTGCAGCGGCAAAAAAGAACTGCGACAGGATACCGACGGTATCGCAAACCGCGCCTGTCGCCACTGGCGTGCCGCAAACCTCGCCCATGCGCCGGTTCCGCCGCCGAACTGCGGTAAATTGCCCCCGGCAACACATTCAGGAGGCCCCATGTCCAGCACACCCGACACCAGCACCCCGCCCAGCTTCCAGCTTGCACCGCCCGAGGTGCTCGCCCCCGTGCCCCC
>Ga0209066_10001645_pt1 | contig 29016 bp, 29 predicted proteins | sample All_14_2_FD_187198 | JGI IMG/M metagenome (GOLD analysis project Ga0209066, IMG submission 187198) | Freshwater microbial communities in response to fracking from Pennsylvania, USA - Allegheny Zone_MetaG_DW_15 (SPAdes) (version 2) ...
CCACGGCGACGAAGCTGATGGCGGCCAACGCCAAGGTCTTGCTGAAGCCAGTCATGTGATGTCCATCCTTCCGGTGGATAGTTTCTGCTCGATCGACGAAAGAGCCTGCGTCCTTCCCCGAGGCTGAAGCCGCGCGTGCTCGCGTGACCTGCCGTTACGGGTCGGGCATCTCCCTCGCCGGGATGCATAGCCTTCGCGTGAGAACGATCTATGACAGGAATGTTACAATTTTATTTCACAGGCCCGCAGCCCCGGTTTTCCAAGCAAAACCGCCCCCATGCACGGGGCATGGGGGCGGTTGCAATCGGCCGTCCGGATCGGCGCTTATACCAACCTGCTCGGTCTGCGACCGATCAGGTCTGGGTTTCGCTCAAGCGCCCCGCAGGCCTGGCCAAGCTGCGATGAGACAGGCTCATCCCCGCTCTAGTGCTTGAAATGCCGCATGCCGGTGAAGACCATGGCGATGCCGGCCTCGTCGGCGGCGGCGATCACCTCGGCATCGCGGATTGAGCCGCCCGGCTGGATGACGGCGGTCGCCCCCGCCTCGATGGCAACCTTCAGCCCGTCGGCAAAGGGGAAGAATGCGTCGGAGGCGACGACCGAGCCATCGGTCCCGGCATGTTCGGAGGATTTGCGCGCCGCGATCCGCGCGGAATCGACACGGCTCATCTGGCCAGCGCCCACACCGACCGTGGCCTGCCCGCGGACATAGACGATGGCGTTCGACTTCACATGCTTCGCTACTTTCCAGGCGAACAGCATATCAGCCAGCTCCGCATCCGTCGGTGCCCGGCGGGTGACGATTTTCAGCTCAGACCGGTCGATCCTGCCGAAATCGCGGGTCTGGACCAGGAACCCGCCAGAGATGGACTTCACATTCAGTGATCTGTCCATCGGGTTGGGCATGGACCGGGTGATCAGCACGCGCAGATTGGCCTTGCCGGCCAGCACGGCCTTGGCCGCATCGGAAATGCCCGGCGCGATCACCACTTCCAGGAACAGCCCGGTCAACTGGCGCGCGAATTCCTCATTGACCGGTCGGTTGACCGCGACAATGCCACCAAAGGCCGAAACCGGATCGCAGGCCAGGGCAGGTTCCCAGGCCTTCGACAGGCTGGTTCCGCTCGCCACGCCGCAGGGATTGGCATGCTTGACGATGACCACCGTCGGCTCATCGAATTCCGAAACCAGCTCGAAGGCTGCATCGGCATCATTGATATTGTTGAAACTGAGTTCCTTGCCCTGAATCTGGTCGGCCGAGGCCACGCCAGGGCGCCCGGGGGCGCTGGCATAGAGCGCCGCTTCCTGATGCGGGTTCTCGCCATAGCGCAACACCTGCTTGCGTCGCCCGGGCAGGGTCAGTCGCTTCGGGAAGGTCTCGCCGCTGGTCACCTGCGACAGCCAGCGGGCGATATGCGCGTCATAGGAGGCGGTGCGGGCATAGGCTTCCCCCGCCAGCCAGCGACGCAGTTCATGACCGACCATTCCGTTGTTTCGATCCATCTCCTCCACGACCGAGGCATACTCGCCCGGATCGGTGATCACGGTCACGCCGGCATGGTTCTTGGCCGCGGCACGGATCATGGCCGGGCCGCCGATATCGATATTCTCGATGCACTCGTCAAACCCCGCGCCGGACGCAACCGTTTCCACGAAGGGATAGAGGTTCACCACGACAAGATCGATCGGCTTGATCTGATGCGTTTCCATCTGCATCCGGTGCTTGCGGTCATCGCGCTTGGCCAGGATGCCGCCATGGATCATCGGATGCAGGGTCTTCACCCGCCCGTCCAGGATTTCGGGAAAGCCGGTGTGCTGCGACACGTCGGTGACGGCCAACCCCGCATCCTTCAGCGCCTTCGCCGTGCCCCCGGTGGACAGGATCTGCACCTTGTGCCGGGCAAGCGCCTGGGCGAATTCCACGAGGCCCGTCTTGTCGGACACGGAAATCAGCGCGCGGGTGATGGCTAGATCGGTCGACACGGATGTCTTCTCCTTTGGCGGACCAGAAAAGGGTATCAGGAGCCCGTGGCGCGTGGCGCTGCGGGCAGGCCGGCCGCCTCGGGCCGGTATTCGGGAACAAGCGAGGATAGAAGCCGCAGCGCCTCGGCGCGACGTCGACCACGACAATACTCCTCCAGCCGGTCGAACGCCTCGGTCAACGTAGGCAGATCGGCATGGCGCGGCGCGGCGACGAACAGGCCGGAAACGGCGGTCTCTTCTTCCGTCTCACTGTCATGCAGCAGTTCTTCATACAGCTTCTCGCCCGAACGCAGGCCGGTAAATTCGATCCGGATATCGCGTTCCGGCTCAAACCCGGCCAGGCGGATCATCTGGCGGGCCAGATCGACGATGCGCACCGGTTCGCCCATGTCCAGCACAAAGATGCGCCCGCAGCGATCGGCCTCCGCCGCCCGGCTGAGGCCGGCAGCCTGCAGCACCAGTTCCACCGCCTCGCGGATGGTCATGAAATAGCGCGTCACATCGGGGTGGGTGACGGTCAGCGGCCCGCCCTTGGCGAGCTGGCGCTGGAACAGCGGTACGACCGATCCCGTTGACCCCAGCACGTTACCGAAGCGCACGGCCGCGTAACGGGTGTGACCGCGTTCCTCCGGCCCCGACGCGTCCAGCGCCTGACACCACATTTCCGCCAACCGCTTGGTCGCGCCCATGACATTGGTCGGATTGACCGCCTTGTCGGTGGAAATCATCACCATCAGTTCCACACCTGCACGTCGGCAGGCATCGGCAACGGTGCGCGACCCGATGGCATTGACCAATATCCCTTCCAGCGGATTGGTCTCCACCATCGGCACATGTTTCAGGGCCGCAGCATGAAACACGATGGAGGGTCTGAAGCGCGTCAGCACATCATCCAGGCGCAGCGCGTCGCGTACATCGCCCAGCACGGGGCGCCGGCCAATCACGGGATGGGTTTCGCACAATTCCATATCGATCTGATACAGATTGAATTCCGAGCTTTCAAACAGCACGATCTCGGCCGGCCCGAAACCCGCAATCTGCCGGACGAGTTCGGACCCGATGCTGCCGCCAGCCCCCGTCACCATCACCTTGGCGCCGCGCAGCAGGCTTTGTGGACCGGCCGAATCCAGCCTGGTCTGGGGCCTGCCCAACAAATCCTCGATCGCGACCGGGCGCATCGGAGGCTGTCCGCCTTCGGCAGCCGCGCTTTGCAGCACGGACATCTGCGGCAGGCGCGCCACGCCCAGCCCCAGCCGCTCCGCCTCGTCCAGCAGGCGGCGCACGACGCCGCCATCCATGCGTTCGCGCGTCAGCACCAGCCTCTGCGGCTTGGGCGCCGGCAGGCGTTCCAGAATCGCCGCCAGCTCGTCCACATGGCCCAGAACGGGCACGCCATGCAGTTCAAAGCCGATCCGGCTTCCCTTTTCGTCCAGCATGCCGCAGACCTTATAGGGGTTGCCGCGCCGCCGGCTCTGATTGCGCAGGAAAAGCTCCGCCTCGTCGCCTACCCCCACCAGCAGGATCGGTACCTGGCGCCCTTCCGGCTTTGCCTCGCCCGCAGGCAAACGGTGATCGCGCCAGATGCGGTACAGGAAGCGCGGGCCGCCCAACAACATCAGCAGCACGAACCATTGGATCAGCGGGGCCGAGCGCGGCACCCATTCCAGGCGTGTCAGAAAAAACAGGATGGGCAGGAAAATCAGAACCGCCAGGGTCGCGGCCCGCAGGATGGCAACCAGATCGGGGATGGACGCATAGCGCCAGATCCCACGATAGAGCTTACCCAGCGGAAAAACCAAGGCCGCAACCAGCACGAACAGACCGCAGGCCTGCGCCAGATCATCCAAGCCCACCCAGCGGATGGTATCACCAAGCCGCAGGAACAGCGCCAATGGAAAACTGACCGCCGCCATGACAAGGTCATGGGCGAAGGCAATCCGGTTCCTTCTGTTCGACAAGCCCCAAAACATTGCCGCCTTCTACTCCCCTTCGCGCGGCAAAGCAGCAATTTTATCCGGTCTTGCGTGCCGCCTGACGCTGCTGCCAGACCAGAAGCCAGATCACTGCCAGAAGCCCCGCCAGCAGGGCCGGCCAGGGATGACGCAGGGACGCCAGACTGGCGACAATCAGCACGGCCTGACAATTCGCGACCGCCACGGCAACCTTTGCATGACCCGCCCCGCCAAGCAGGGCACGCTGATAGAAATGGCTGCGATGGGCCTGGGTGATTTTTTCCCCGCGAAGGATGCGGCCACACAAGGTCAGTCCCGCATCGGCAAGATAATAGGCCGGCAGCAACAGGGCCGGCACCCACAAACCGGCTCCCGCCAGGGTCAGGCACAGAAGGCCGGTCAGATAACCCAGCGGCACCGAGCCGACATCGCCCAGAAACAGCTTCGCCGGATGCCAGTTCCAGGCAAGAAATCCCAGCGCCCCACCGAACAGGGCGAAGCCAAGCGCCATCGCCTGGGTACCAGACACCGCTGCCAGGCCGGTCGTCCCCGCCACCAGGAATACGAGAGCCCCACCCAGACCGATCGAGCCGGCCTCAACCCCGGAAATCCCGTCTATCCCATCCATGAAATTGAAGAAATTCACAAAGCCGACCAGCATCAGCAGTGCCAGCGCAAGATCCAGCCAGATGGGCAACAGCCCCTGAAAGACCGGCCCGGCCTGCAACAGCCAGGGTAAGGCCAACCCGGCCGCCACGATCTGCACCGCCAGGCGCGGCAGCGCAGCCAGGGATTTCACATCATCGCGGAAACTGACCACGAACAGCAGGGCCAGCCCCAAAATCAGCGGCCCCGTCCCCTCGCTAAAACCGCCGTGCAACCCGGCCACCAGCCAAACCAGTACGATGGCCGGCACTACGCCCAGGCCACCGCCGCGCGGCGTCGGGCTGACATGGCTGGAACGCTCATTCGGCTGGTCCAGAACGGCGCGACGACGCAGCCAACCCAAAGCCAGCCGCGTCCCGATCCAGGACAACGCGAAGGTAGCGGCAATGATCGCAGCCACCCAGGGCCACCCCGTCAACACGGCAGCGTCCCTGTCCTGTGCCGCACCGCGTCAGGCCGCCTGATCGTTCTCGGTCTCGACGAGAAGTGCATAGAGCCCGTCCCGGTCCGCCGTCCCACGCAGTTTTTCGCAGACGGTCCGATCGCGCAGCAGACGCGACACCCGCGACAGGGCCTTCAAATGATCCGCCCCGGCCCCTTCCGGTGCCAGAAGCAGGAAGATCAGATCGACCGGCTCTTCATCAATCGAATCATAGTCGATCGGGCTCTCCAGTCGCCCGAACAGACCATATAGCCGCTCGATCTGTGGCAGCTTGCCATGCGGAATGGCGATGCCATGGCCGACACCGGTCGTCCCCAGCCTTTCGCGTTCCAGAAGCACATCAAAAATCTGCCTTTCGCCCACCCCGGTCATCTGGGCTGCGCGTTTCGACAGCTCCTGCAAGGCCTGCTTCTTGGATCCCGCGTTCAGACGGGGGATGATTCCGTCCACCTTCAAGATGTCGACGATGTTCATCGCCTGCTCTTCGCCCCTCTCGTCACGTCCCGATTCAGCCGGCGACCTGCGGGTCGACCCAGCCGAAATTACCATCCTTGCGGCGATAGACCATGTTCAGCCGGCCATGTGCCGCATTGCGGAACAGAAGGGCCGGCAGATCGCCAAGGTCCATACGCATGACGGCCTCGCCAGCGGACAGCGTTTCAATCTCATGCGGCATTTCCGCCACGATGGCGGGTGCATCGCCGGCTTCGGCTTCCTGCTGGGGTTCTTCCTCCGCACCGACGACATAATAGAGCGCAGGCTGCGCCCCGTTATCGTCGCGTCCATGATGGTTGGACAGCCGGCGCTTGTTGCGGCGCAGCCGCTTGCCGACATGTTCCAGCGCCTCCTCGTATGCAGGATAGGGATCCGGACTCTGGCCCTGCCCCTGCACCACGACCCGGCGCGAGACATGCACCTGGATATCAACCTTGAACAGCGAACCTTCCCGCGAAACCACGACCTGGGAGTCGGTGGCCCGATCAAAGTATTTCGCCACGGCGGTCGGAAGCGTGCCTTCGATATGAGTGCGCAGCGCGTCTCCGATATCGACCTGCTTGCCTTTGATGGATAGTTGCATGATGTCTCGACCTAACTTCTTCAAGGGTTCGGCTCTTCGTCAGCGTCGGCCCCCCGTTACCATAGGGCAAGTCCAGCCTGTGCCAAACCAACTTAAGAAACGTTGAACGGGGCCGCAAGGACCCCGTTTGAAGCCGCCAAGCCGACCCAGGCGGTTGAATGCGGCGGGACCCTAAAGACCGGTCTGACTGCTGTCAAGCCTAGCACGACTGGACGTAAGGGGGTCAATCCCAAAGCCTGGATCAGATCGCCATCGCCTTCTCCCGGCGGCGCTGGACGGAGGAAGAAATCTTCATGGATTCCCGATATTTGGCGACAGTTCGTCGCGCGATGTCTATGCCTTCCTCGCGCAGGATTTCCACGATTCGATCATCGGACAGGATGGCGCTCGGCGCCTCCGCCTCTATCAGCCCCTTGATACGATGACGCACGGCCTCGGCCGAATGGCTTTCTCCATCGGTTCCAGAGATGGACGAGGTGAAAAAGTATTTCAGCTCGAAAATGCCGCGCGACGTGGCGATGAACTTGTTGGAGGTAACACGGCTCACCGTGCTTTCGTGCATCTCGATCGCATCGGCGATATCGCGCAGGACAAGCGGCTTCAGATGCGTCACCCCATGCTCGAAGAAGCCGTATTGCTGGCGCACCAGCTCCGAGGCGACCTTCAGGATGGTATTGGCGCGCTGCTGCAGGGATTTCACCAGCCAATTCGCCGTCTGGAACCGTTCCGACAGATATTCCTTGTCCGAGCGCGTCACGGTGCTGCGCGACACCTTGGCGTAGAACTGAGTATTCACCATGACCTTGGGCAAGGTATCGGGGTTCAGCTCCACGATCCAGCTGCCATCACGGTCGCGGCGCATCAGCACGTCGGGCACGGCGGTCTGAGCAAGGTCGCGATCAAAGCCCGAGGTCGGCTTGGGATTGAGCGCGCGGATTTCGCGCACCATGTCCCCCAGATCCTCGTCATCAATGCCACATATCTGCTTCAGCCGCGCGATATCCCGATTGGCCAGCAATTCCAGGTTTTCCACCAACGCTTTCATTGCAGGGTCGTAGCGATCACGCTCGATCAGCTGCAGCGCCAGGCATTCCTTCAAACCCCGCGCGAAGATGCCCGTGGGCTCGAAGCCCTGGCATATGGTCAGCATCTGTTCCACCCGCTCGACCGGGCAGCCCAGGCTGGCCGCGATCTCCGCCACGTCGCCCGTGAACCAGCCGCAGGGATCCAACCCTTCCACCAGCTTGGCACCGATCAGCCGATCTGCGGGATCGGGGCAGGCCAATGCCAATTGTCGCGCCAGATGATCGGTCAGGCTGGTTTCCGACGCGATGGTGGCTTCCAGATCCGGCAGGTCGTCGTCGAAATCGCGCCGCCCGCCCGAACCAACCAGCCCGCCGCCCATCGCGCCGATATCACCGCGATCCGCGCCGGGACCAGCGATCTCACCATCATGTACATTACCGTAATCAGCATCGAGCGGACCGTCCGCACCCTGGCCGAGCGGGCTGTCGGCGCCTACCAGCTGGGCCGCATCCGGCTCGCTCGGCGCATCGGAAAACCCATCCGCCGCGACCTCGCGGAGCTGCGGCGCCTCGTCCATGGTACGCCCTTCCAGGCGCGCATCATCACGCTCGTCGCGTTCCAGCATCGGATTGCGTTCGAGCTCCTGATCGACGAAGTCCGCGAGCTCAAGATTCGACAATTGCAACAGCTTGATGGCCTGCTGCAATTGCGGCGTCATCACCAGATTTTGCGACTGCCGTAGATCAAGCCTCGGACCTAGCCCCATAGGCGAGACGCCCCCGTCACACCAATCGTCATAGGCTGAACCGGTCGCCGAGATAGACCCGGCGCACTTCGCTATCGGACACGATTTCCGCGGGCTTACCCTCCATCAGCACCCGCCCGTCATGCAGGATATAGGCACGGTCGACGATATCCAGCGTCTCGCGCACATTATGATCGGTGATCAGCACGCCCAGGCCGCGATCCTTCAGATGCTTCACCAGATCGCGGATATCGCGCACCGCGATGGGATCAATGCCGGCCAGCGGCTCGTCGAGCAGGATGAAATGCGGACGCGTGGCAAGGGCCCGCGCGATTTCCAGGCGGCGGCGTTCGCCACCCGACAGGGCGATGGCCGGGGTGCGGCGCAGATGGGTGATGGAGAATTCCGCCATCAGATCTTCCAGCATCGCCTCGCGCTGGTCGCGCTCCGGCTCCGCCGCTTCCAGGATGGCGCGGATATTCTGCTCCACCGTCAGGCCGCGGAAAATGGAAGCCTCCTGCGGCAGATAGCCCACTCCCATGCGGGCACGGCGATACATCGGCAGGCTGGTCACGTCCTGCCCGTCGAGCAGGATTTCGCCGTAATCCGCGGCGATCAGCCCGATCATGATGTAAAAGCTGGTGGTCTTGCCGGCACCGTTCGGGCCAAGCAGGCCCACCGCCTCGCCACGCTGCACGGCCAGCGACACATCGCGCAGCACCGGACGCTTCTTGTACTGCTTGCCCAGATTGCGCGCGATCAGCCCCTCATTTTCCGCGATCAGGCGCGGACCCGGCATCTGCCCGGCAGGGGCCGTACGCGGCGGCGGGTCATTGCGAAAGGCAACCTCGCTGCGCCGCTCGGTCAGGCGGCGGTCCTGGGCGCGACGCTCGGCTTCCAGCCTGTCGCGCTCCTCCTCCCGCGCACGGGCTTCCGAAAGCAGGGCAACCCGTCGAATGGCCGGCGTCGCCGGCCCGGGAAGGGCGGGCGCGGATGGCGCCTCCTCCATCCCGTCCCGCGCCGGATCATAGCCGGAATCCTGATGCGGAACGGCAGGTTCCGTCGGCAAGACCTCCCCGGATTGATAATAGGATGGCGGCTGCGGCTGCGAGGATCGCGCCGGGCGATGGAACAGGGAAGGCTGCGGGCCGTCTTCCGAATTGGATGGGCGGCCGGTCCGCGGCGCATAGGGATAATCTTCCAGCTCCGGCGTTTCATCCGGGGAGGAGACAGGCGATTCCGCAGCGCCCTGCTGGGCGCGATGCTGAGCAGCGGCAGCGCGCAGCCGTTCCAGGCGGGCACGCAACGCCTCTTCGGCCCCCGCAACCGATCCGGCGCGCCGATCTTCCTGTCCAGGGTTGCCGCGATCCCCACTGTCTTCCGTCACTGAGCTTGCCCCTGTGTCCCCGGCAGAATGAGGCCTTTGACCCGCCCCAGCAATTTGCTGCGGCCAGTCGTCATGTTCACCTCGGCACATTCACCGTTCAACTGGTTATTTCCCCGTGTAATCTTCACCGCACCGCAGATCGTAGCCTTGCGCGCCTTGACATCATACACGCCTTCGCGGCCGCGCACGATTTCCGTTGGGGTGGAGACGACAATATTGCCGATGGCATCGATCCGGCTGACTCCACGATCGGCCCCCGCATCGGTGATATAGGCGGTCAGCACATCGGCCCGCAGACGGTTTTCTCCTTCCGTCACGGTCGCATCGCCGCGTGCGACGGCAAGCTGGCGGCCCTGCCAGTATTCCATCTGATCCTTGGCATGGATCACCGCGCGCGGCCCCACCATGCGCAGATCTTTGCCCACCACGACGGCTACCTGCCCATCAGCGTGGTAGACACCCTGATCACCAAAGACCGTCTCCTGCTCGGACACGATGCGGACCGAACCATTGGCGTCCAGTCGGGAAATCGCCTGCCCGCCCGATCCGTCCGCACCCGCGGCGTAATGGGCTACCAGGGTGTCGGCATGCACCTCCACCCCGGCCTGCCGGGCCACCGCGTTGCCGCGGGCGATATAGCGCTGCTCGCCACGAAGCCACTCGATGCCCTGGTCTGCCTCGATCTCGATCGGCGCACCGCTTCCCGTGCCGCCGATCTGCGCCTGAGCGCCAAAGGCGACAAGCGCCAGGGCCGCCCCCAGCGCTGCGGACAGCCGGCCATGCCGGTTGGTGACGCGCCGGATCATCGCTCGCTCTCCGCATCGGGACGAACCACCACATTCGATCTGCCGAGCAAGGTGATCTGCTCGCCCCGGTTCAACATCTGAAACCCACCTTCCGCGCCCAGGGTGCCGAAGGGTCCCTGCCCCTCAATCGGATCAAAGCCATAGGCACTGCCTCCGACCAGGTCGAAAGTCGCGCCGGCGGTGCGCAGCTCGTAACCCTCATCCTGAAAGAAATTCACATTGCCCTGCAATTCCAGCAGCTGTGACACCTGATCGTAGCGGCCCTTGTCGGCCGTGACATAGGCCCAGCTTCCATCGGCCATCAGCAGATCTGCCTTCGGCTGAACCAGATCGATACTGGGCGAATCAGGGCTTTGCTTGTGCATCTCCGTCGCCGTCACCGTGAAGGGCTGCGCTTTCTCGTCCAACCCGGCATAATTGGGGTTGAGCATGCGCATGGCGTCGAGGTCGCCCGATTCGACCAGAACACGGGCCGTCTGTTCGGCGGCGCTGCGATCCTCCAGGAAGGGCCAGGCCACCACGGCTGCAGTCAGCACGATGGCGATCGCCGGCAGGGCGATCTTCAGCAGCATCACAACCCGGCCATAGCTGGACGGGGCATAGCTCCGGCGCGGCTCCAGCCTCAGGCGCGAACCACGTGCGGATGAATCGACCGCAGGCTCCACATTTCCGGCCCCGGGCAATCCCTCCAGCGGCGGTCCGGACACGCTCACGCCACCCCCGCCCGCAGCAGATCGTGAATGTGAACAATACCGACCGGACACCCGTCTTCCAGCACGAACAGCGAACTGATCCGACGCGCGTTCATCACGCCCAGAACCTCTGCGGCCAGCGCATCGACCTGGGTGGAAATCGGCCTGCGGGTCATCACCTCCTCCGCGGTCAGTTCCAACAGCCGGGCGCTCATATGCCGACGCAGATCGCCATCGGTGATGACCCCGACCAGATGCCCGTTGGGGTCGTCAACGATGCCGATCACGCCGAAGCGCTTCTCGGTCATGCTTAGAACGATCTCGCTCATCCGATCCGTCAGGCGCCCCAGCGGCAATTCGCCTGCCCCATGCATCAGATCGGCGACTTTCAACAATCGCCTGCCAAGCTTGCCGCCAGGATGGAAGGTCCGGAAATCATCGGCACTGAAGCCGCGCCGCTCCAAAAGGGCCACGGCCAGCGCATCACCCAGGGCCAGATTCATAGTCGTTGAGGTGGTCGGCGCCAGTACCGAAGACGTCGCCTCCGGCACCTGCGGCAAGGCCAGACAGACATCGGCGATGCGACCCAGCGTGCTGGCCGGGTTGGAGGTGATCGCGATCAGGGGAATGTCGAATCGCCGCGTATATTCGAGAAGGTCGCCCAGTTCCGTCGTCTCGCCGGAATTGGACATGGCGAGTACCGCATCCTCCTGCCGGATCATGCCCAGATCGCCATGGCTGGCCTCGGCGGGGTGGACATACTGCGCGGCCGTACCGGTGGACGCCATGGTCGCGGCGATCTTGCGCGCGATATGGCCACTTTTCCCCATCCCCGTGACGATGACACGCCCGCGCACGCCCGCCAGAATATCGCAGGCCATGGCAAAGCGTTCGTCAATGGCGACTGCGAGCGCCTTCAGCCCGTCGGCTTCCAGTGAAAGCACGCGCCGCGCGGCGGCGAGATCCACTTCGGCCTGGGCCGGCTGCGGCAAATGAACGGCACGCACCATGGATTTCGATCTTCCCCGTCTGTTCCATTCCGGCCCACAATGGCCGGTCATCCTTGACGACAGGTAGGGATCAACCGGTCGCCATGCAAGCGGTATGCCGAATCACCTGAAAATGTCAACAATTTGCCTTGTTTTCGGGCTTACGGTTGCACCTGGGCCACAGTGATGCGTCACAAACGCCCCCCTGCCTTCGACCGGCCATATGGGGTTTTAATCAGCTGCGACAACCGCTTGGCCAAAGCCCGGCCCATCGGGCCGCCGATGTCAGTGCTGGAAGATATCCGGCTCTTCCCAGCCCATCAGATCAAGCCGAGCACGGGTCGGCAGAAAATCCCAGCAGGCCTGGGCGATTTCCATCCGCCCTTCCCGCCGCAGAAGTTCGTTGAAAATCTCCCGGAGGCGATGCAGATACAGCACGTCGGAAGCTGCGTATTCCAGCTGGGCGTCGCCCAGCTCCGCCGCGCCCCAGTCCGAGCTTTGCTGCGCCTTCGACAATTCGATACCCAGCATGTCCTTGCACAATGCGGCCAGCCCATGCCGATCGGTATAGGTCCGCGTCAGCTTGGACGCGATCTTGGTGCAATAGACCGGCGCCATGGTTACACCCAGCCAGTGCTGGATGGCGGCAATGTCGAAGCGCGCGAAATGCAGCAGCTTCAAGCGGTCCGGATCGGTCAATAGCCGTTTCAGATTGGGGGCGGACCAATCCTTGCCATCCAGTTGCACAAGATGGCTGCTGCCGTCGCCGGAAGACAGCTGCACGAGGCACAGCCGGTCGCGATGCGGGTTCAACCCCATGGTTTCCGTATCGATGGCGATAACGGAGCCGAGATCGAGATCGCCCGGAAGATCGCCTTTGTGAAGATGGATACTCATCGCGCCCCGCTTTCGAAAGCCTTGTACGACAGGACTATGGCTTATTCCTGCGGCACGGAAAACCGATTTGGTTGAATGCCCCCTCAGCGCGGGCGTCTTTCAAAGGTCAGATATACCGGAATACCGGCCAGCGCCTTCGCCTCGTAGCGCGTTCCGATCTGATCCGCTGGCCGCTCCCGCCAGTCCGAAGGGCGGCGTGCCTGCCATTCGAAGCGGTCATCCTGCCCCAGATAACGCAGAATCCATTCCACATAGCCAGGATGGTCGCTCGCCAAGCGCAGAATGGCGCCATCAGTCAAAATCCGCGCGAATTCCGGGATGGTCTCCGGCCCCACGATCCGGCGCCTGTGATGCCTGTTCTTGGGCCAGGGATCGGGAAACAGGATAAACAGCCGATCTATGCTGGCATCCGGCAGCCGCGCCAACAGCGGACGAACATCGTCGGGCTGAATACGCAGATTGCACAGCCCGGCCTGCCCGGCATGATCCAGCAGGCTGGCCACCCCATTCAGATAGGGTTCCGAGCCAATGAAACCGATATCGGGATGCATTGCCGCCTGATGGGCCAGATGCTCCCCGCCACCGAAGCCGATTTCCATCCACACGCGCTCCCGCGGTGGATCGAACAGCGTCCGCGGGTCCAGTTGCCCCTCGCCCTCGGCAATCTCCAAAGACGGCAAGGCCGCATCGACCAGCGCCTGCTGGCGCTGCCGAAGCGGCCTGCCCTTGCGTCTTCCGTAGAAGCGACGGTCCGTCGTCTCGCTCACACCCGCAATCCAGCCGGCGTCAGCTCAACGCGGCCTTCAGCGGCTCCACCAGATCCAGCTTCTCCCAGGAGAAGCCTCCATCCGGCTCCGGAGCACGGCCGAAATGGCCATAGGCCGCAGTGCGGGCATAGATCGGACGCGACAGCGCCAGATGTTCGCGAATGCCGCGCGGCGACAGGTCGATGACCTCGCTGATGGCGCCAACCAGCCGTTCCTCGGCCACCCGGCCCGTACCATAGGTTTCGACATAGACCGACAGCGGCTTGGACACGCCGATGGCATAGGACACCTGGATGGTGCAGCGGTCGGCGAAGCCAGCGGCCACGATGTTCTTCGCTACATAGCGTGCGGCATAGGCCGCCGAACGGTCCACCTTGGTCGGATCCTTGCCGGAGAAGGCACCGCCGCCATGCGGCGCAGCCCCGCCATAGGTGTCGACAATGATCTTGCGTCCGGTCAGGCCGCAATCGCCATCCGGCCCGCCGATCACGAAACGACCGGTGGGGTTCACATAGAACTCGTCCTCCGGGCACATCCAGCCTTCCGGTAGCGTGTCCAGAACATGGCGGCGCACAATCTCGCGCACTTCCTTCTGCTCCAGATGAGCGGCATGCTGGGTCGAAACCACGACCGAGGTCGCGCGCACCGGCTTGCCGTTCTCATACAGCAGCGTGACCTGCGACTTGGCGTCGGGCAGCAGCCCCGGCTCGGCCCCGGAATGACGGGCTTCGGCCAGCGAGCGCAGAATGGCATGGGAATAGAAGATCGGGGCCGGCATCAGCTCCTCGGTTTCCCTCACCGCATAGCCGAACATGATGCCTTGGTCGCCTGCGCCTTCGTCCTTGTTGCCTGCGGCGTCCACACCCATGGCAATATCGGCGGACTGGCCATGCAGCAGCACATCCACCTGCGCGGTGGCGTGATGGAACCCTTCCTGCTCATAACCGATATCCTTGACACAGGCCCGCGCGATTTCCTCAATCCGGTCCGCTTTGACACTGTTGTCGGCATTCACAAGCGATGCGGGACCGCGCACCTCGCCCGCGATGACGATGCGATTTGTGGTCGCCAGCGTCTCGCAGGCAACCCGCGCATAGGGGTCGGCTGTCAGGAATGCATCGACCACCGCGTCGGAAATTCGGTCACAGATTTTGTCCGGGTGCCCTTCGGAGACGGATTCACTGGTGAACAGGTAAGAAGAGGAGGTCATAGGGGCACCTTCGAGCCTGCTTGAGGAGATAAAGAAATCTGCATGCCGCGCATGTGATCAGCCGGCAGCGTTTGTGTCAGGGATTTTACGCAGCGTCAAGGCCGAACGGCAGGCAGCAGATCACCCTTCCCGCGTGATCGCGCACGCGGTTTGGACAACCATGCTTCCGGGGAACACCGACAAACGCAGAGGCCGATCAATCCTCAATCGGCTCGTCGTCGGTCGTGCCGGACAGGGACCGTGCCAGATCAAGCAGACGGCGCCTTACGCCCTCATTCTCGATCTTGTAGTAAGCTCGCACTAGTTCCAGCGTCTCGCGACGGGTCATCGGATCATGCTCGAACGGGCTCGGCATCGGCTCGGCGAATCCCGGCGCTACTTTGCGCGGGGAACGGGCCTGCACCTCGCCGGACATGTCTTCGAAGAAATAGCCGACATCCACGCTTAACACATTGGCGATGTCGAACAGACGACTCGCCCCAATGCGATTGGCTCCGCGCTCATATTTCTGGATCTGCTGAAAGGTCAGACCCAGCATCTCGCCCAGCTTTTCCTGCGACAGCCCAAGCAGGGTCCGCCGCTGCCTGACCCGCATGCCCACATGCTGGTCCACCGGGTTTATGCCTTTCAGACGGCCGCTCGTCTTGCGCGGGCCAGCGGGTTTGCCGCCATGGGGCGCTTCGGACCGTGCCATTCAGACCTCCTCGCGGACCAAAGCCGACAAAGGGTCGGCAGCCGCGTCTAGCGTTGAATACTATCGTAATTTACTTAACTGTCCCGAGGCGGGTTCGTCAATCATGCGTACAGCGCCACCGCAGCCATACCCCCACCAGGACAATAATCAGAAAAGCAAAGAATGTCCCTGCATGCAACCTTGCGTATAGGGGAAGAACTTCATCACGCAACGGAAGTTGAATATCTGCATACCCAACCATACCGAGTGGGAGTTCCGCCAGCACGCGCCCGTAGGAATCGGCCGCCCCCGATATACCGGTCGAGGCCGCGCGGACGATCGGCATGCCTTCCTCGATTGCACGCATTCTGGTCTGAACCCAGTGCTGATGCGGACCTGCCGTATGCCCATACCAGGCATCGTTGGTCAGATTCAGAAGCCAGCGCGGCCTTGGCCCTGAACCGACAACCGCGCCGGGAAAGATTACCTCGTAACAGATCAGCGCACCGAAGGCCGGCAAGCCGGGCAGGCTGAGGGTCTGAGGCCCCGGCCCAGGGGAATAGCCAATCGCCCCCTCCACCAGTTGACCGAATGACAGGATATCGCGCAGCGGCACATATTCGCCGAACGGCACCAGATGCGCCTTGTCGTAGCGCGCCCTGATATTGCCCATGGTATCGACCGCCAGCAGGCTGTTGAACAGCCGCAGCGGTTCGCGTTCACGCCGTGGCGCGCCGGTGATGACATAACCCGAATCCGGCGCGATCTGCCCAAGCACCTGCAGGGCCTGCGGCGCCTCGTCCAGATAGAAACTGGCGGCGGTTTCGGGCCAGATAACGGCCTGCACCCAATCGGGGCGATCTTCCGTACTCAGCCGGACATGTTCGGAAAAATTACGGATGCGAAAGGCCGGATCCCACTTCTGCCGCTGCGCGATGCTGGGCTGGACCAGACGCAGCCCCACCCATTCCGCATCAGGATCATGCAGGGCTGGCGCGGCCGACAACCGCAAGGCCCCCGCAACCGCAAATCCGATAGGCAATGCCACGGCAAGACCGACCGTCACAAAGCGGCCGCGCCGCGCCAGGACCGGCCACCCCGCTGGCAGCACGGCCGACAACAGCACCACCAGACCCAGCCCATAGATGCCGATCCAGGCCGCCCCCTGCGCCAGCCAGTCCGATCCGGCCCAGGCATAGCCCGGCAGATTCCAGGGGAAACCGGTCAGGATATGACCACGCAGCCATTCCGAGGCGCTCCAGGCTACGACGAAACCCAGCCCGCGGGCCAGGGGATCGCGCAATCGGCCACAGGCGGCAATCGCAAGCGCCCCGAACAGGGCCAGACCGGCCGGCAACCCGACCGCCGCGAAAGGCGCGACCCAGATCAGGCCATCATTGGCGACGGGCAGCGCGAAGGCCACCCAGTACAGGCCGAACAGAAATTGCCCGAAGGCGAAACACCAGCCGTCCCAGGCCTGACGCCAGTAGCTTCTGTCCGGATCAAGCGTCCAGATCAGCAGCGGAATGGCCAGCCACAATACGGGCCAGAGATTGGCGGGCGGCAGAGCCAGCACCGACAGCGCGCCCAGCCCGAACAGCCAGACCGTCCTGCGCCAGCACCGCAGCGCGGCAAGGCGCTCAGTGCGCAGCGGCGGCTTGGGGATCATCGCGCGCCGGCGGTGTGTTCAGCAGCCTGACCCGCTTCAGGCGACGCGGATCGGCATCGACCACTTCAAACTCGATGCCGCTGTCATGGGGAATGACCTCGCCACGGCCGGGAACATGCCCGGCCAGGGTGAAGACCAGACCACCAACCGTATCCAGATCCTCCTCCCGTTCTTCTTCGGTCAGGATCGGCCCGAACATCTCCTCCAGATCTTCCAGCGGCAGGCGCGCATCGACAATCCAGACGCCATCCTCGCGCCGTTGCAACATCGGCGCATCGGTGACGTCATGCTCGTCTTCGATCTCGCCCACGATCTGCTCGACCAGATCCTCGATGGTGATCAGCCCGTCCACGCCGCCGAACTCGTCCACCACGATCGCCATATGCTGACGCGTCAGACGCATCTGCAACAGAAGGTCCAGCACACGAATGGATGGCGACACGAACAGGACGTCTCGGCGCAGCCGGCGCAGCGCCGGCCTGCGCTTCTTGTGCAGGGCCGAGAGCACATCCTTGATATGCACGAAGCCGGTCGCCTCATCCAGGTTTTCCCGGTAGAGCGGATAGCGCGAATGCGGCTTGGTGGTCATCACCGCCACTGCCGCCTCCAGCGAGGCGCTCTCCTCGATACCAACGATGTCGGCACGCGGCACCATCACGTCATAGGCGGTCTTCTCGCCTACTTTCAGGATATTGGCGATCAGCGTACGCTCATCGCCATCCGCGCCAGCTGGGTCGTCCTCATGCTCCTCAAGAATTTCCTCGAATGCGTCGCGCAGCGACGTGTCGGACGACCGGCCGAACAAGTTCTTCAGGAAACCACGCAGCCCGCCATTCCTGCGCCGAATCTCATGATCGGCACCTGGGGCGGGCTGCATTCTACTAGGCGAAGGTTCTTCGTTCATCTCTGTCCATCAGGGTTGTGGGCGCCGATCAGATAGGGATCTGGGATTCCGAATCCCAGGAGAATTTCGCGCTCCCGCGCTTCCATCTCCTCGGCTTCTTCCGGCGTCTCATGATCCCAGCCCATCAGATGCAGAATACCATGCACGACAAGATGGGCCAGATGTGATGCGGCGGGCTTGCCCTGCTCCTCGGCCTCGCGCAGCAGGGTCTGGCGCGCCAGGATGACATCGCCCAGAAAGATCGGGCCATCCGGCGCCATGGGTTCGCCGGAGGGGAAGGACAACACATTGGTGGGCCGGTCCTTGCCGCGCCAATCGCGATTCAATTCCTGCAGGGTGGCATCATCGGCAAGCGCAACCATGACCATGGCAGCCCCGGCCTGAGGTTCCGACAGGGCAGCATAAGCGGCCAGCGCCGCGCGCTCGGCAATACCTTCGGCGTCGGGGATGGCGTTCAGCCACTCCTCATCCTCCAGCACCAGATCGACGGATAGCGCCGACATGCCCTATTGCCCTTCCTTCCGGGCCTTGTCACGGGCGCCATAGGCACCCACGATCCGCGCCACCAGCGGATGGCGGACCACATCCTCTTCCGCGAAGCGGGCAATGGCAATGCCCTCGACCCCCTCCAGCACCTCGATCGCATCGATCAGACCGGAACGCTGGCCCGCCGGCAGGTCGATCTGGGTCGGGTCGCCGGTTATCACCATGCGCCCCCCCTCGCCCAGGCGGGTCAACACCATCTTCATCTGCACCGCCGTGGTGTTCTGCGCCTCGTCCACCAGGATGAAGGCATCCTTCAGCGTGCGTCCGCGCATGAAGGCGAGTGGGGCGATTTCGATATCCCCCGTCTCCAGCCGTTTTTCCACCTGATCGACGGGCATGCAGTCATAGAGCGCATCATAGATCGGACGCAGATAAGGATCGACCTTCTCGCGCATGTCGCCGGGAAGGAAGCCCAGCCGCTCCCCCGCCTCCACCGCCGGACGGGAGAAGACGAGCCTGCGTACCCGGCCCGCCAGCAACATGGAGACACCGGCAACCACCGCCAGATAGGTCTTGCCCGTTCCCGCAGGTCCCAGACCGAACACAAGCTCCTGCCGGTTCAGCAGGTCGATATAGACGCGCTGGGCTGGGCTGCGCGGTTCGATCACTTTCTGGCGGGCGCGCAGGACCAGATCGGCCCGTCCGCCGAACAGATCCTCGGGATGGCGGGCCAGCCGGATGGCGCCTTCCACCTCGCCCTCGCCCACATCTTCGCCCCGGCCAAGGCGTTCATAAAGGCGATTGAGGGCGCGCGAGGCGGCTTCCACCGCATCGTCATCACCCTGCACCGCCAGCATATTGCCCCGGTTGATCACCGTCACACCCAGCCGCTTTTCGATCAGGACAAGATGCTTGTCATGCACGCCATACAGGGCGGCCAACCGCTTGTTGTCGTCGAAGGTCAGCGTCACCTTGGTCACCTGCGGCGCGCCAACGCCGAGCTTTCGGGTCGCCGTCAAGCGCAGGCCCTTTCTTCCGGGGCGGAGGGCTGGTCGGCAACCGGCGTGCCGAACAGGCTCCACCCTCCCGACCGTTCGATATCGACCAGCACCTCGTGCCCGATCCAATCCGCCGGACCATCCAGATGCACGGGCTGCAGATAGGGGGAGCGCCCCACCAACTGGCCCGGGCGCTTACCGGCCTTTTCGAACAGGACGGGCATGCGCCGCCCGACACAGGCCTGATTGAAGGCCACTTGCTGGGCTTCCAGAAGCTGCTGCAATCCCGCCAGCCGCTCCACCGCCACCATATCAGGCACCGCATCGCCCAGCCCTGCCGCCGGAGTTCCCGGGCGGGCCGAATAGCGGAAGGAGAAGGCAGAGGTAAAGCCGATATCCGTCACCAGCTTGATGGTCGCCGCGAAATCGGCATCCGTTTCACCCGGATATCCGACGATGAAGTCGGAAGAGAGCGCAAGATCTGGCCGCACTGCACGCAGCCGATCGACCAGACGATAATAGAATTCCGCATCATGCTTGCGGTTCATCGCCGCCAGAATACGATCCGAACCGGACTGCACCGGCAGATGCAGGAAGGGCATCAGGGCCGGGACATCGCCATGGGCGGCAATCAGCTCGTCATCCATGTCGCGCGGATGGCTGGTCGTGTAGCGGATGCGATCCAGCCCCGGCACGGTATCGGCCAGTTCGCGCACCAGCCGCGCCAGATTCCAGGCCCGCCCGTCCGGCCCGTCACCGTGATAGGCGTTGACGTTCTGGCCAAGCAGGGTCAGTTCCCGCACACCGGCCGCGACCAGACGGCGCGCTTCCGCCACGATCTGCATCCCGGGACGCGAATATTCCGCGCCGCGTGTATAGGGCACCACGCAGAAGGTACAGAATTTGTCGCAGCCTTCCTGCACGGTCAGGAAAGCCGTCACACCCTGGGCAGAGGTTTCCTCCGGCAGGCGGTCGAACTTGTCTTCCGCCGGAAAATCCAGATCGACCACCGCGCCGGCACCGGCCGCCCGGTCGGCCTGGGCCACCAGTTCCGGCAGCCTGTGGTAGGTCTGCGGCCCGAAGATCATGTCGACCTGGGGTGCGCGTTCGGCAATCGCTTCGCCTTCCGCCTGGGCAACGCAGCCGGCCACGGCCAGCATCATGCGCTTGCCCTCGGCCCTGCGGCCTTCCTTGAGCAGGCGCAGCCGGCCAAGCTCGGAATAGACCTTTTCGGAGGCCTTCTCCCGGATATGGCAGGTGTTCAGGATGACGAGATCCGCGTCCTCCGCGCTCGACGCCACCTCGAATCCCATCGGCTTCAGAACATCCGTCATCCTTTCGGAATCATAGACATTCATCTGACAACCATAGGTCTTGATGAACAGCTTGCGCGCCATTGCACTCCATCCGCCACTCGCCGACCGTCCCGCTTCGGACGGTCATCAACCGGGCCTCATACCACCCCAAGCGGCCTGGGTTCAACAATCAGGAGCGCTTGACCGGCACCGGAAGGCGTTTATGGCCACCCGTCAGGGACAGGGACAGCCCGTCGGCGACACGGTGTTCGCAATATTCGGCCAAATGTTTCCGGCTCTGGAAGTCGGATTGGCGCACGGGTTCGTGAAATGTCACCTCCACCTTCACCTGGCCGACGCCCATCCATTGCAGCATGTGCGATGTCAGTTCCATATCGCCATACCAGGCATAAAGCGGGCGGAGCCAGCGGCCCATCGGGATACCATCAAGATGGGTATAGGCCAGGGTAACCGGCTGGACCGGAACCGACAGGCCATCATTGCCTTCGATCGAAGCGATATCGAATAGCGAGGTCTTGAAGGTCAGCGTGCGCTGCCCGTCCGACGTGGTCCCTTCCGGGAACAGGATCAGGCGATCGCCGGACCGGATCCGCGATTCCAATGTCGCGCGCTGCTCTTTCGCGGCGGAGCGCTTGCGCTCGATGAACACGGTGCGCTGCTGCTTGGCAAGCAGGCCGAACAGCGGCCAGTCACGCACCTCCGCCTTCGATACAAAACTGGCGAGCGAGCAGGAACCCAGAATAATGATGTCGAGATAGGAGATGTGGTTCGAGACCAGAAGCCCGCTGCCATGTGACAGGGGCGCGCCGCGCACCGTGACCTCGATACCGACGATCTTCAGGCAGACGCCATGCCAGAACCGGGCATAACGCGGCGGCACGCCCTGGCCCCGCAGCACCCAGGGAAAAGCCATGGCCAGACCCGTCAGGCACCACAGGCCAAAGGCCAGGAAGCGCAGCCAGGCAAGGCCACGCGAGCCGGTGACGACCTCCTCCCGGAAGGTCAGGGGAAGCGTTTCGATGGAAGACGCGTCAAGCGTCGCTGCTGCGGCGGGCATAATGGTTATAATACCTGTCGGAGACGAGATCGGGTTTCACAACGATACAAACATCCGTGGTATTGAACTGCTGATCGACGACCGCGCCATCACCAACGAAACCGCCCAGTCGCAGATAGCCCTTGACCAGGGGCGGCACCGACATGAAGCCACGGCGCCGGTCGATCTGGTCGGCGGGGATTCGGTTCATATCGGTATAGAGACCCGGCAGCGCGCGCGGGCGCACGGCTTCAGGTGCGAGATGGTTATGGTAGAGATAGGAGAGCGGCAGGGCCAGCGCATCCACATCCGTTCCAGGCAGACTGGCGCAACCGAACATGGTCTTGATGTCGAAGCGGAAAACATAGGCGGCAATGCCGCGCCACAGCAGGTCGATCACATGCTTGCTGCGATAGTCGGCATGCACGCAGGACCGGCCCAGTTCCAGGATTTCGCCTTCTTCCGCAACCAGCATGGAAATGTCGTATTCCGCACTGGTGTAAAACCGACCGGCCTGGGCTGCCTGATGTCGGCGCAGCAGGCGATAGGTGGCGACAATTCCCGCAGCCCCTTCCCCGCGGGCATGATCCACCACCAGCAGATGGTCGGCCGCAGCATCGAAAGAATCGATGTCGCGCCTCAATATCGCCATCTCGGCATCGGCAATGGCTGAGCGTTCCTCATAGAACACCGCGAAGCGCAACGCCTGGCTTGCCGCGACATCTTCCTGCGTGGTGGCCAGCCGAACCTCCAGGGTTCCGGCAGTCAGCCCCTCAAAATTTTCCGCCAGAACGTTAGTCACGCCAGCCCCCTGCGCGGCAGGGACGCGCATGCTGCTGAAACGGGGGGAAACCAAGCCAGCGGTCATGGAGAGAATCCTGCATCTTCGAACTGTTCCGAGGAAGCCGGATAGCATCGATTCGTGACAATTGCGCGTCACCTCCCCGTTGGATAAGGCAAAGCGTGCGGGCGAACCCGCCACCGTGACGGCATGGAAGACGCTGCGGCCGTCCCATGTGCCCGCCCGGCGTCACTCGTCGGATTTCAACCGCTTGCCGTACAGTTCCAGACGATGATCGACCAGCCGGAAACCCAGGGTTCGAGCTATTGCTTCCTGCAATTTCTCGATTTCTTCGTTGGTAAATTCAATGACCTCCCCCGTCTCGATATCGATCAGGTGGTCATGATGGGCATCGGTCACTTCCTCATAGCGGGCCCGACCGTCGCCGAAATCGTGGCGCGTCAGAATCGCCGCCTCCTCCAGCAAACGCACGGTGCGATAGACGGTCGCGATGGAAATACGCGGATCGATCGCGGTCGCGCGCTGGTAGAGCAGCTCGACATCGGGATGGTCTGAGGATTCCGACAGAACGCGCGCAATGATGCGTCGCTGCTCGGTCATCTTAAGCCCACGTTCCACGCAGAGCTTTTCGATGCGCATCGGGTCGAGATTGGTCGGATCAGCGTTCATCGGCATACCCGGAAATATAAATCAAATCGTCGAATCGACCACCCCGAATCGTCGGGTAGATCAAAAAAGGGGCGGTTCCGAATCAACGGCACCGCCCCTTGGCGAAAAGCCGGAACGCTACCGTCAGCGCGACCGCGGGCGCGTGCCCAGACCGATCTGCTTGGCCAGCCGGGAACGCTGCTTGGCATAGTTCGGTGCGACCATGGGATAGTCGGCCGGCAGCCCCCATTTCTCGCGATACTCGTCGGGCGTCATGTCATACGCGGTCTTCAGATGCCGCTTCAGCATCTTCAACTGCTTGCCGTCTTCCAGACACACCAGATATTCCGGCGTGACCGATTTCTTGACCGGAACCGCCGGCATCGGCTTTTCCGGTTCCGGTTCGACTACCTGACCCATCGAACTCAAGGTCGCATAGACCTGAGTAATGATGCTGGGCAAATCAGCGATGGCAACCGGATTGTTCGAGACATGGGCTGCCACGATATCAGCGGTCAGCTCCAGAATCTTGGTATCGGGTTCCGTCTTTTCCATGATGGCAACGCGTCCTTTTCTGGTCGGAGCCTTCCCCGGACCGGCCCCTTATTCCGTCAGCTTGTTCAAACGCTAAAACCTGGCCGAATACACACCGCTCGTTACACGCCAAAACGGCTGCTACATGCCGGCCAACGGCGCTATTTTCATCGTTCTTGCACAGATATTGAGGTGTCGCAAGTTTGATTTAGTATTTCCTGCAGCAATTTCCAGAAGATAATGCCAACTATATTGCGCGAATTGGCAGGCGCGATGGCGATTTTTACACACGCAACGCTTTTTTCAAGACGAGTGCGTCCACCAACAGGCCGCCACGGCGGCGGTAATAGCCGTTGCGCCGACCGATTTCGACAAATCCAGCCCGTCGATACAGCCCGCGCGCCGGTGCATTGTCGATCGCGACTTCCAGGAATACCGTTTCTCCGGAATGTCCCAGCAGCACCGCGTCGGCCGCCCGCAGCAACGCCCGCCCTGCGCCCTGCCCCTGCCAGGCCGGATCGACGGCGATCGACAGGATTTCCCCCTCCCCCAGCACGCAACGGGCGATCACAAAACCGATGGCCGAGCGCTTCGTTTCATCCTGCGCCAACAGAACCCAGGAACCCGGCGTCTCGGTCAGATTGTCGAAAGCCGGGGCAGGGTAGGGCTCATCAAAGGCCCTGCCATAGATGCCGACCAGATCTGCGCGGTCTTCCCGCCGCATCGGGCGAACGGCAATGGACGGCTCCGCCGTCATGATGGCATCGATCCGGCTGGCAGGCTGACATCGGGCGGACGCAGATAAAGCGGCTCGGCCCGGTGCAGCCCCCGCCCGGCCAGTGCCAGTTTCCCAATCTCGCGCGCATGCGCAAGAGCGGGGCCACCCGTCAGCTGGAAGGGGGGCGAATCGGGTCGCGCGCCCAAAGCCCGCACCAGGGCATCGCAGCCCGTACCGGCAAGTCGCAGCGGTCCGCGTCCCGCCGCCGTCAGGGCATCAGCCGCATCGCCCGGAGAAAGTGCCACAGGATCATCCCAAAGGCCGGACGCAAGACAGAACAGATCGTCCCGCCGCGAATCGGCGGCAATGATCACCTGGCCCTCCCCCTCAGGCTGCGCTTCGGCCACCGCCAGCAGGCTGGAGATGCCGACCAGCCGCGCGCCCGTTGCCAGGGCAAGCCCGTGACCTGCGGCCAAGGCTATCCGCAGCCCTGTGAAACTGCCGGGTCCGACCCCGACCGCCACCGTGCCCAGCGTCGCGCTGTCGCGACCTGCCTGCGCGAACAGGTGCGCCACCATCGGCAGAAGCACCTCCGCCTGACCGCGCTCCATGGCTTCGAACCGTTCCGCCAGCAGAACCCCATCATCGAACAACGCCGCCGAGCAGGAGGCCCCGGTGCAATCCAGTGCCAGCATCAACCGCGAGGCGGTAAGGTCACAGGAAGCAGGCGACATCGTCGAAGTCCAACCGCGGGCCGCGCGGGAACAGCCCCGACGGATCGCCATAGCCTATATTGCAAAGGAAATTCGCTTTCCAGCCCGTGTCGTTCAGGAAAACATCTTCCAGCTTGGCTGCGTCAAAGCCCGACATCGGACCGCAATCCAGCCCGACCGCCCGCAAAGCCAGGATGAAATAGGCCGCCTGCAGCGTGCCGTTGCGAAAGGCGGTCGAAGCCGCGACCTGCGCGTCGCCGTCGAACCAGGAGCGCGCATCCCTGTTATGCGGGAACAACCGATCGAGCCTGGTGTAAAATTCCAGGTCATAGGCAAAAATCGCCGTGACGGGTGCAGCCATGGTCTTGACGCGATTGCCGGAAGACATGCAGGGCGCAAGCTTCGCCTTGGCCTCCTTTCCCCGCACGAAGACGATGCGCAGGGGCGAACAATTCGCGCTGGTCGGCGCCATCCGCGCCAGATTCCAGGCATCCCGCAGCAGGGAATCGGGTACCGCGCGGTCCTGCCAGGCATTATGGGTCCGCGCCTCACGGAACAGGGCATTCAACGCGGCATCTTCGACCGTCATCGTAAAAACCTCCACAATTTCAAGGCAAATACTAGGTTCTGTTGTGCCCCGAAGCTACCCCGCCTATAACTTGCACGAGAGGGATATAGGAGGATGCAAGGCCCATGACCATATCCATGCCGCCCGTGCGGCGCGGCGCCCTGACGGCGCTGCTGGCTGGACTGGCTTTCGCGGCACTTGCCCCGGCGCAACCCGCTCTGGCTGGCGATGACGATCATGTCGTGGCGCTGATGTACCATCGCTTCGGCGAGGAGGAGTATCCCAGCACCAGCGTTAAACTGTCCCAGTTCGATGCGCACCTGGCTGAAATCGCCCGCGCCGGCCACACGGTCATGACCCTGGGCGAGGTGGTCGATGCCTGGGAGCGGGGCGAGGACATCCCCGCCAATGCCATAGCCCTCACGGTTGATGACGGCTACAGCTCCGTCCTGCGCGAAGGCTGGCCCCGCATGAAGGCCGCCGGCCTGCGTTTCACCCTGTTCGTCTCCACCGATCCGAGCGACAGGAACGTGCCGGGTTATCTGAGTTGGGAGGAGATCCGTGCCATGGCGGCGGAAGGCGTGGAGATCGAAGCGCATTCCGTATTGCATCCGCATCTGCCCGACCTCAGCGAGGAAGAAATCCGGACGGAAATAAAGAATTCCGCGGATAGGATCGAGGCGGAGACGGGGCGCCGTCCCACCCTGTTCGCCTATCCCTATGGCGAGGCCAATGCTGCGGCGATCCGCATCGTCCAGGAGTTGGGCTTCAAGGCGGCCTTCGGTCAACATTCCGGCGTGATGGCGCCTGAACTGCCCCGCTTCTACCTGCCCCGCTTCCCGGTCAACGAGCATTATGGCGAACCGGCAATGCTTGCGGAACGGATGAAGGGATTGGTGCTGCCGGTCACCGACGTCGCCCCTGAAAGCCCAACCGTTACACCGGACCAGAATCCGCCGAATTTCGGCTTTACCGTCGCGCTGCCCGGCCAGACGCTGGACCGGCTGGCCTGCTATCGCTCCGACGGAGGACTGATCCAGGGCATCGAGGTGATGGGCCGACGTGTCGAACTGCGTTTCGACAGCGCATTCGTCCAGGGCCGAACCCGCGTCAACTGCACCCTACCGACCCCGGAGGGGCGCTGGCGCTGGTTCGGCTGGCAGTTCTATCGCGGCTATTGACCGGGTGGGAACCCGAATCAGGCCCCGCCTGCATCGGCCAGACGCACCCGGTCGAAGGCATCCAGATCGTTCGCCCGGATGATCTCACGCACCAGATCGACATAGTCGGTCCCTTTTTCGGAATAGGCCGCGAGGCCTTCCGCCAGATCACGCGAATCAAACCGGCCGGCATTGCGTTGTGCCTCGCGCAGTTGGCGCAGGCCAGCATAGGCGGCATGGGTATTGAGATTGCGCACATAGGCGCGCACCGCCGCAAGCGGATTGTCGAAGGCACGGATACGATGCGTCTTGCCGTCGGCGCGGTCCAACGGTTCGATCCCCGGGGCGGCGGCATTCCAAGTCCACTGTCCGAACAGCGCATTGCCCTCCCGCGCGAAGCGGGAACTGCCCCAACCACTTTCAATGGCGGCCTGCGCCAGGGCCAGGGAAGGCGGCACGACGTCCAGCCGGCGCAGAAGGCGCGGGAAATCGCCATAGGCGACCTTGTAGCGCTCGAACTGGGTTTCCAGCCAGTGCAGTTCCGTCCACGGCAGGTCCTGCCCCGCCTCGACGGATCGCGACAGCGTGATCACGCGGCTGCGCGCCTGGGCGATCTCCTCATTCACCTGCAATACCAGCGGCAGGACGACGGAAACGAAGGCGTCCTTGCGCGCATCGCCCGCGCCCAGCGCGGTCAGGGCATCGGGCACCTGATCAAGGTCCAGGCGCGGGGCCGGGCTGATGCCCGCCTTCACCGCTGCCAGATCATAGCCAGGCAGACTGGCGAGTAATTCCTGGGTGGTCAGACCCGGCGCCAGCCCGGAGAGCTTACGACCGACATCGGGACCAGCCTCGGCCAACTGGGCGCCGGGCGCGGGATTATCACCCTGGCTATCCGGCAACCGGCCCGGTCTGGTGTAGTCGGAATCCGAAACGGTGATCGGCACGATCCGCAGGAGGGGTGGAATGTTCGAAAATGCACCGAACCCCGTGATGGATGGGTCGCGCGCGGCCAGGACGCCCGCAGCCAAACCGGCCAGCAGCGCCCCCTTCATGCCAATCACGCCCCAGACTCGCAACAAGCTTCGATCCACTCTGCGCATGCGGTTTCCTTCGTCCTTCTCCAGTCACGCAAGATTCGCACCAAGCGGCAAATGCTTTCCGCCCGGCCCGAGGGGGGGTGCTCCCTATCGCGTGAGGGCAAGGCAGTGCAAGGGAGGAATCAGGGAGAAATTGAGGCGGCCCCACGCATCGCCGCTTATCAACGGGTCGCCGCAATCTTCCGATTGACAATCATTCGCAACGCCCGTAAGAGATAGCAACTGCGATGCGTTCGCACCGTTTTACACATGCCCCTCGCGTTTTCGGTTTGGAGCCGGTGGTCCATGTATGTCTGTCTGTGCAATGGGTTTACCTGCCGGGATGTACGCAAGGCCGCCGGTGAAGGCGCAGCAAGTGTGATGGGGGTGCATCGCGCATTGGGTACGATGCCGCAATGCGGCCGCTGCGGTCCCACGATCCTGGGGCTGGTGGAAGAAACGCACGGAACGCGCAGCCAGTGTTCCGGCGAGAACGGCTGCGCATCCCCTCTGGTGGCGATGGCTTGACCTTGTCTGGGTTTAGGCTACCCTTGGCGGTTCCAAACCGAGAACCGACAGGAGTAGTCTGTCATGAAGGGCGATGCTGGCGTAATCCGCCATCTGAACAAGATTCTGTTCAACGAACTGACCGCGATCAATCAGTACTTCCTGCATGCACGTATGCTGAAGAACTGGGGCCTGAAGGCCCTGGGCAAGAAGGTCTACGAAGAATCCATCGACGAGATGCGCCATGCCGACGAGTTGATCGAGCGCATCCTGTTCCTGGAAGGTCTTCCCAACCTGCAGAACCTGGGCAAGCTCAGGATCGGCGAGGATGTGAAGGAACTTCTGGAATGCGATCTGGCGCTGGAGCACGACGCCATTCCCGATCTGCGCGAGGCGATCGCGCATTGCGAAACCGTGCGGGATTACGTGACGCGCGACATGCTGGAATCCATCCTGGAATCCGAGGAAGAGCATGTGGACTGGCTGGAAACCCAGCTGGAACTGCTCAACCGCCTGGGCATCCAGAACTATTCCCAGTCCGCCGCGGGCGAGATGGGGGAAGGTT
>Ga0209066_10001646_pt1 | contig 29016 bp, 29 predicted proteins | sample All_14_2_FD_187198 | JGI IMG/M metagenome (GOLD analysis project Ga0209066, IMG submission 187198) | Freshwater microbial communities in response to fracking from Pennsylvania, USA - Allegheny Zone_MetaG_DW_15 (SPAdes) (version 2) ...
AAGCTGTAATCCGCGCCGCCGTCGGTCAGCTCGACCAGATGCGCGACCAGGTCCTTGTCCCCGAGCGTCGAGGGATTGACGAAGTGCGTCATCCCGAACTTGCGGCCGAGCGCCTCGCGCGCCGGGTTGAGATCGACGCCGACGATCATGTTGGCGCCGACCATGCGCGCGCCCTGCAGCACGTTGAGGCCGATGCCGCCCAGACCGAACACCACGACATTGGCGCCGGCCTCGACCTTGGCGGTGTTGATGACGGCACCGATGCCGGTGGTGACGCCGCAGCCGATGTAGCAGACCTTGTCGAACGGCGCGTCGGGGCGGATCTTGGCCAGGGCAATCTCGGGCAGCACCGTGTAGTTCGAGAAGGTCGAGCAGCCCATGTAGTGATGGATCTTCTGGCCCTTGAACGAAAAGCGCGAGGTGCCGTCGGGCATCACGCCCTGGCCCTGGGTGGCGCGGATCGAGGTGCAGAGGTTGGTCTTGCCCGAGACGCAGGATTTGCATTGGCGGCATTCCGGCGTGTAGAGCGGGATCACGTGATCGCCCTTCTTCAGCGACACGATGCCCGGCCCGACATCGACCACGACGCCTGCGCCCTCGTGGCCGAAGATCACCGGGAACAGGCCCTCGGGATCGCCGCCGGACCGCGTGAACTCGTCGGTGTGACAGACACCCGACGCCTTGATCTCGACCAGGACCTCGCCGAACTTCGGCCCTTCGAGATCGACGGTCTCGATCTCGAGGTTCTTGCCGGCCTCGAAACAGACGGCTGCCTTTGTCTTCACGCGGATACCCCCTCGGAACTCTGGAGCCGAAACCTAGAGCAGGGGGACTGCCACCGTCTACGCTGCGGCGCGGCCGGCAAGAGCGCGCGCCATTTCAGACTTCGCCTCGCGGTATTGCGCAATCAGGCGCCGGACGAGGTCTGCGGCTGCCGGGATATCCTCGATGTTCCCGACGCCGTGGCCGGCCGTATAGATGTCCTTCCAGCGCTTCTTGTTCTCCTGGGCGCCGACGATTTTGCCGGGCAGGGTGGTGCGCAGCACGTCGAGGTCGATGCCGGCCGCCAGCAGGCTCGGCGTCAGCCAGTTGGCCGGCGCGCCGTCGATCGAGGCGGTAAGGAAAACGTCGGTCGCGCGCGTGCCCAGGATCATGTCCTTGTGCGCCTGTGCCGCCATTGCCTCGCGGGTCGCGATGAAGCGCGTGCCGATATAGGCGAGGTCGGCGCCCATCGCCTCGGCGGCTAGCACGTCGCGGCCCGTCGTCTGGCCGCCGGCCAGCACCACCGCGAAACCGTCACCCAGCTGACGCACCTCGTTCATCAGCGCGAACGGATTGATGGTGCCGGTATGGCCGCCGGCGCCGCCCGCGACCGCGATCACACCATCCACACCCGCTTCCAGCGCCTTCTCGGCATGACGCCGGTTGGCGATGTCGTGGAGGGCGACGGCGCCCCAGCCATGGATGCGCTTGATCGCATCGCCCGGCGCGCCCTTCGAGGTGAGCACCACCGGCACCTTGTACTTCTCGACCAGTTCGAGGTCGCCCTGGTAACGCGGGTTCGAGGCATGAACGACGAGGTTGACGGCCCAAGGTGCCGGCTTCTTGCCGGCATCCTCCAGCCGCTTCATGCCCTCGACCATCTCGTCGAGCCAGGCTTGGAATTCCTCGCGGCTGCGCGTGCCATGGGCGGGGAAGCTGCCCATCAGACCCTCGCCGCAGCACGCCAGCGTCAATGCGGGATTGGAGACCAGGAACATCGGGGCGGCAATGGCGGGGATCGCCATGCGTTCCATCAACTTCTGCACTTCGGCGCGTGGCATGGATCAAACCTCTCCGATGGTGGGCGTGGTCGAGGTCACGCCGCTGTCGTTCAATTGCTTCAGGCGGGCCTCGTCGTAGCCCAGCAGTTCGCGCAACACCTCATCGGTGTGCTGGCCGAGATGCGGCGCGGGGCGTTCGATCGCGAGTCCCTCGCCGTCGAGCCGGTAGGGCAGGCCCTTCACGAGGCCGCCGTTTTCGTCGCGCACCAGCGTGACGCCCTGCAGCGCGGTGTCGCGCAGCAGGTCGTTGCCGTCGAGACAGGGTGCGGCGGCAATACCTTTGCCGAGCAACACCGCCAAAGCTGTGTCGCGATGCTTCCCAGCACAGAAGGCTTCAATCGAAGAATCGGGTGCTTCGAGCGTAACGGCCAGCCATTTGCCGTCGGCGCAACGATAGGCGTCCTGCTGCGCCACGCCGGCCTCGCCGTTGCCCCGCGGTGCGAGCCGGTGCGCGGGATCGGCCGATGCGGCGAGGATTTCCTCGCCCAGGGTGAACGAAGCGACCTCACGCTGGGAGAAATCGAGGAACGCGCCCTTGCCGGTGCGACGCGCTTCGGTAACGGCGGCGATGACGATGCCGGTGGCGAACAGCGATACGATCTGGTCGGGATAGTTCACGTCCATGCCCGAGATGCGCGGCTCCTCGCCCTCGTATCCGGTCAGCGACGCGATCCCGGACGTGGCGTCGAGCGTGCTGCCGAACGAGACGTTCATGCGCTCGGGACCCGTGTCGCCCTGGCTGGAGATCGCGGCGAACACCAGTCGCGGGTTGAGGGCACGCAGATCCCCGTAGCCGAGACCGGCGCGATCGAGCACGCCGCGGCGGAAATTCTCGACCACGACGTCGCAGTGCGCGGCGAGTTCGCGGATCACGCGCTGTCCCTCGGGATCCTTGAGGTTCAGTGCCAGCCCGCGCTTGTTGCGGTTGGTGAAGCGGAACTGCGGCGACCGGTTCCACCAGCCCTCGCCGTCGTCGGTCTTGCCGACGACCCGGAACGGATCGAGATAGGCGCCCGATTCGATCTTGATCACGTCGGCGCCGAGATCACCCAGCATGGCCGAGGTGTTTGCTCCGGCCGTCAACAGGCCGAAGTCGAGCACGCGGATGCCGGTGAGGGGACGCCCGCTCATGGCGCGAGCTCCGGCGCGGGCCGCGGCGCGAAGGAGCGCCCGTTCCATTGCACGGGCAGTTGCGGCAGGCGCAGCCGGCCCTCAATCGGATGCGCCATCTCGGCCAGGAAGCCTCGCGCCAGGTATTGCTCGGTCTGCAGCAGTTCGGCGGGCGAGAAGATCGGACCGAAGGGCACCCCCCTCGCCTGCGCCACCTTCTGGATTTCCTCGCGCGTCTTGTCGGCAAACCACGGCGCGAGCGCGGCATAGAGTTCGGCGATGTTCTGGCGCCGTCCGGCGCGCGTGGAAAACTTCGGATCGTCGAGACGGGGATCGCCGATCAGAGCCCGTGTCGCCGGCCATTGGGTCACCGTGTAGACCACGGCGACATGGCCGTCGCGGCAGGGAAGGACCTGGAATTCCGAGTTCCGGCCTTCGCGGCCGGGCGAGATGCCTGAGGCGGCGGCGCCGGACGCGGCCTTCCAGTTCACCCACTGCATGACTTCCGCGAGCGAGACGCGCACCGCGGGCGCCCTGCGTCCGGTGTCGCGCGCCGCCAGCGCCGCCATGAGACCTGTGAAGGCGGTCAGCCCCGCAGCGTAGGAAGCCTGATGGCCGGCCAGTTTCAGCGGCTTGCGTTCTGGTTCGCCGATCATGTGCATCAGCCCGCCCAGCGCCTGAATCGCCAGCTCGCTGACGGGACGCCGGCTCGCGTCCATCTCGACCGGAAAGGCCGCGATCTCGACCGGCGTCGCCTTGGCCTTGCGCAGGGTCTCGGCCACGGACGCCGGCTCCTCGAACAGCACGATGTCGGCCTGCTCGACGAGCCCGGCGAGCGCCGCGCGGCCGGACTCGCTGGCGAGGTCGAGCATCAGCGAGCGCTTGGACGTGTTGAGGAATTCAAACAGTGCGCTTCCGCCCTGCGGCAGCATCGGCGGCGCGCGGCGCACCGGATCGCCCCCCGGCGGCTCCACCTTGACAACGTCGGCGCCGAGATCGGCCGCGATCTTCGCCGCAAGCGACGTCGCCAAACGCAGGCAGAGCGGCACTTTCGCGTCGTTCACCTCGATGAGGGTGAAGCGGGAGAGCGGTCGGGAAGAGGCCTCGGTCATGGTGCGATGATCCGCGCAAGCCGGTGCTGCGGTCAATGTCGCGCACATGCTACCGTCGCGCGTGACGGAGGACTTCTATGGCACAGACCGGTAATCACAAGGGACTGACGTTCGGCATCTTCCTGGCGCCGTTCCATCGCGTGGGCGAGAACCCGACGCTCTCGATGGCGCGCGACATGGAGCTGATCGAGTGGATCGACGAGTTGGGCTACGACGAAGCCTGGATCGGCGAGCACCATTCCGCCGGCTGGGAAACCATTGCCTCGCCGGAAGTCTTCATCGGCGCCGCCATCGAGCGCACGCGCTACATCCGCCTCGGCTCAGGCGTCACCAGCCTGCCCTATCATCATCCGCTGATGGTCGCGAACCGTTTCGTGCAGCTCGACCACATGTCGCGCGGCCGCACCATGCTGGGCTGCGGTCCCGGTGCGCTGCCGTCGGACGCCTACATGATGGGCATCGATCCTTCGACCCAGCGGCCGCGGATGGAGGAGGCGCTGGAGGCGATCATGCGCCTGCTCGAATGCAAGGAGCCGGTCACGATGAAGACCGACTGGTTCGAACTCAAGGAGGCGCGGCTGCATCTCGCGCCCTACAGTTATCCGCATTTCCCGATCGCCTGCGCCAGCACCATCACGCCCTCGGGCATGATCGCCGCCGGCAAGCATGGGCTCGGTGTCCTGTCGATCGGCGCCGGCATCCCGGGCGGACCGGAGATGCTCGGCAAGCAGTGGGGCATCTACGAGGAGACGGCGGCCAAGCACGGCAAGACGGCGGACCGTTCCAAGTGGCGCGTGGTGGTGAACTGTCATGTGACGGAGGACGACGAGCAGGCGTTGCGCGAGGTCCATGCCGGCGAGCGCCGCGAGACGGTGACCTATTTCGAGGACACGCTGGGCCGCCCGCCCGGCCGCGCCGACGATCCGCTGCGCGACGGGGTGAAAATGGGCACGACCCTGGTCGGCAGCCCCGATACGGTCGCCAAAGGGATCGAACGGCTGCTGGGCTTCTCCAACGGCGGCTTCGGCGGCGTCCTGTTCCGCGCCCACGAATGGGCGACGCGCGAGCAGACCCTGCGCTCATACGAGCTGTTCGCACGCTACGTGATGCCGCGCTTCCAGGGATCGCTCGACACGATCGTCAACTCGAACCAGTGGGCCAAGGACAACCGCAAGGGCATCTTCGGACCCAACGTCGCCGCGGTGAAGAAGGCCTTCACCGATGCCGGCCGTGAAGCCCCCGAGGAGTTCCGCGCCCGCACGCCCGGCGCGCGCGACGTCGCGGGCGACTGACTCTTGGCGGGCGATCCATGGCTGGTGCGCTGGCTGCCGCTCATTGCCGAACGGGCAGGTGGACAGCCAGTGCTGGAGCTGGGATGTGGCGGTGGACGCGACACCGCCACGCTCACAGAGGCTGGCCATCGCGTGATCGGCGTGGAGCTATCGCGCGAGGCCGCCGACCGTGCCCGTCGACGCGTCCCGACCGCCGAAATCCATTGCCAGGATATCCGTGACCCGTTTCCCGTCGCGAGTCCTGTCGGTGTCGTTGTTGCCAGCCTCTCACTGCATTATTTCGACTGGCCGGAGACCCTCACCCTGGCTGATCGGGTGCATACCGCACTACTTCCTGACGGCCTGCTGCTGTGCCGGCTCAATTCGACCAACGATCACCATTTCGGTGCCTGCGGCCATCCGCAAATCGAGAAGGATTTCTATCTCGTCGACGGCGCACCCAAGCGCTTCTTCGATCGGGAAGCCGTCGATCGTCTGTTCGCGCATGGCTGGCGCATGCTCGCCATCGAGGAGAAGGTGATCGACCGTTACGATCAACCCAAGTCGGTATGGGAAGCGGTCCTCGAAAGAAGCGACTAGAACGTCTTCTTCGTACCCGGCTCGGCGTCGATCACCTCGATCGACGACTGGCCCAGCGCGGTTTTGAACTCGGCGGGCGTCCCGCGCAGGAACGGGTTGCTGGCATAGTGCATCGGCCACGCCATCCTGGGCTTGATCAGCTCCTTCGTGGCATAGGCCGCCGCCTTGGGGTCCATCACGTAGTGGCCGCCGATCGGGATCAGCACCAGGTCGGGCTTGTAGTATTCGCCGATCAGCTTCATGTCGCCGAACAGGCCGGTATCGCCCATGTGGTAGATCTTGAAGCCGTTCTCCAGTTCGATGACAAGGCCGCAGGGTTCGCCGGCGGCGAAGCTCGTATCCTTCCCTGTCACAGGGTCCTTCAGGATCATTTCCGAGGAATGGTCGGCATGGACCATGGTGATCTTCACGCCGGGGAAGGGCTCGATGGTTCCGCCTTTGCTCATGCGCGGCACGAGGGTGGCGGGCATTAGACCGAGCGTGGCCAGCGTCTGGTTGAGGCCGGCCGGCGCCCAGATCGGCGCGTTGTTGCGCTTGGAAATCTCCATTGCATCGCCGAGATGGTCGCCATGGCCGTGGGTCACCAGGATCAGGTCGACCTTGCCGATCTTGTCGAGGTCCTTCAGTTCCGGCGGAATCCGGGTTGCCCCCATGATCCAGGGGTCGATCATGATGACCTTGCCGCTCTGGGTCGTGAGCTTGAAGGCGGCCTGGCTGTACCAGAGAAGCTCGGCCTTGCCCTGGGCCTGGGCGGCGCCGACGAAGGCAAACACCGCGGCCAGGATGATAAAAACACGACGGACGACCATGTGGCGCGGCTCCCTGTTCGTTCCGCAGAGCCTATCATCGTTCTTCGGAGCGAAAGTGCGCACTTTCCTGTGAGGCTCCGATCCCCCACCATGTGCGCTGCACAATGACCAAGGGGGATGGCTCGCCGATGAGCATCAAGGGCAAGGCCTATATCGCGGGAATCTATGAGCATCCGACGCGTCTCGCGAAGGATATCTCGCTGGCCCAGATCCATGCGCAGTGCGCCAAGGGCGCGCTGGAGGATGCGGGTCTCACCAAGGACGATGTCGACGGCTACTTCTGCGCGGGCGACGCGCCGGGTCTCGGCCCGATGTCCATGGTCGAGTACATGGGCCTCAAGGTCCGTCACGTCGATTCGACCGACACCGGCGGCTCGTCCTACGTGCTGCATGTCGGCCACGCCGCCGAGGCGATCGCCGCCGGCAAGTGCAAGGTGGCCCTGATCACTCTGGCCGGCCGGCCGCGCGCCGAGGGCATGGCGACCGGCACCGTGCCGCGCAGCCGCGGCGGCACCCCGACCCCCGACGATCCGTTCGAGTTCCCCTACGGCCCGACGGTCGTGAACATGTACGCCAACTGCGCGATGCGTCACATGTACGAGTTCGGCACGACCTCCGAGCAGCTCGCCTGGATCAAGGTCGCCGCGTCGCACCATGCACAGTACAATCCGCACGCGCTGCTGAAGGACGTGGTCACGGTCGAGGAGGTCGTGAACTCGCCGATGATCTCCGATCCGCTGCATCGACTCGACTGCTGCGTCATCACCGACGGCGGCGGCGCGATCGTCGTCGTGGCGCCGGAGATCGCGGCCACGCTCAAGCGGCCGAAGGTCAAGCTGCTGGGGGCGTCGGAGTTCATCAAGACGCAGATGGGCGGCAAGGTCGATCTCACCTATTCGGGCGCGCGCTTCACCGGCCCGGCGGCCTTTGCCGAGGCGGGCGTCAAGCCCTCCGACATGAAGTACGCCTCGATCTACGACAGCTTCACCATCACCGTGCTGATGCAACTCGAGGATCTCGGCTTCTGCGAGAAGGGCAAGGGCGGCGCCTTCGTCGCCGACGGCAACCTGATCTCGGGCGTCGGCAAGCTGCCGTTCAATACCGATGGCGGTGGCCTGTGCAACAACCATCCCGCCAACCGCGGCGGCCTCACCAAGGTGCTGGAGGCGGTGCGCCAGTTGCGCGGCGAGGCGCACCCGAAGGTGCAGGTGAAGAACTGCGATCTGGCGATCGCGCACGGCACGGGCGGCTCGCTCGGCCTGCGCCACGGCAGCGCGACCGTCATCCTGGAGAGAGAGTAGACCATGGCCGAGACCAAGGAACGCAAGCTGCCGCCGCCCGCCATCAGCGAGGAGACCCAGGCCTACTGGGACGCCGCCGGCAAGGGCAAGCTGCTGGTGCGCAAGTGCACGAGCTGCGGCCAGGCGCATCACTATCCGCGCACGATCTGCCCGTTCTGCTTCAGCGACAAGACCGAATGGGTCGAGGCGTCGGGCAAGGGCACGATCTATTCCTACAGCGTGATGCGCCGCGCGCCGGTGCCCTACGCGATCGGCTACGTCACTCTGGCCGAAGGTCCGCGCATGCTGACCAACATCGTCGACTGCGACTTCGACAAGCTGAAGTGCGATCAGGCGGTGACGGTGGTCTTCAAGCCGACCGACGGCGGCCCGCCGCTGCCGATGTTCACGCCGGCCTGACGTTCTGGAGCGGGAGGCTCTAGCGAGCCTCCCGCATCTTCCCGAGCGCGGCCGCCAGGCGCTTGGCCGCGATCTCGGTGCCGAGCTCGGTCCAGTGACCGTCCGACACCCGGTAGGTGTTCGGCACCCCTTTGAAATCATCCTCGAGGTCGACGACCTTGATCCCTTGCGCTTCCAGTTCCTTGCGCAGGATGCGGTGCATCAGGGCCCGCTGTTTCGGATAGCTCATGTACTTGGGCCACGGCGCCCAGAATTCGGCGTAACTGGGATCGACGATACCGACCGGCGCGAGGGCAATCACGAACTCGATGCCGCGTTCGCGCGCGAGGTCCCGGGCGCCCAGTAGCCAGGTCATGGTGGCGGCGAGCGCCTTTCTGTCCACGGACTGTTCGAGCTCCGCCTCGGTCAGCGGGATCGTCCAGGTGGCGGTCTCCCAGTCGACCATGCTGGCGAGCCACCAAGCCTGAATGTACTCCTCGTCGCGGTCGCGCGGTTCGAGACGGTCCCAGAACTTGTCGCCGCCGCGCGACAGGATCTCGCGAATCACCGCCTCATCCTTGTCGGGGTAGTAGTAGGTCTTGACCAGCCGGACCATCGCGTCGAGGCGGTCTGCGCGCGGCATCTTGATGATTTTCTGCGCCTCGTCCGGCGGGGCCTTGTTGCCTCGGCCGAACTCCGAGAGGCCGAGCCGGTTCACCAGCAGCCAGGTCAGACGGGGGGCCACCGCGCCGAGCCACGACGGTTGCGGCCGTTCGGCGATGAGCGGCGGGACGCGCCAGGGCGAGAGCCCTTCCAACATGAAGTCATTGCCCGAGAAGAACATCAGGACCAGCGCATCGGGCTGAAGCGACAGGGCAATGTTGCGGATGCGGTAGTAATACTGGGGCGGGCCCGTCGCGGAAATGCCCAGGGTCGCCACTTCCCAGTCGCGGTGGCCTTCCGACCGCCACAGCGCCTCGAGCTTCATGCCGACCGACTCCTCGACGAAGGCGCCTTCGAGGAAACTGTCGCCGACCAGCACCGTCCTGAAGGTGCCCGGCGGCTTCTCAAGCGGGTGCTCGCGGTCGCGCATGCCCCAGCTGTTGTACATCGGGACCGGCTGCGAACCGGTGAGCGTGCTTGCGATCGCCGCGTTGGAGACCTCGATCGGCCGCAGCTCCCGGGACGGCCACGGGGGCACGACGAAGGAGCTCAGCAGTTCGAGGCCGGCCACCGTGACCGCCACGAGCAGGGCCGCGAAGATGCCCGAGAACCAGAGACGTTTGTACTTCATCGGCCCTGCTCATAGCCGATTGGCAGCGTCCCTCCAACGGGACGCTGTTGTCGCGCCCTCAGCCGTTCAGCGCCGCCCACACCCGTTCCGGCGTCGCCGGCATGTTGACGTGCTTGCCGCCCAGCGCGTCGGAGATGGCATTCATCACCGAGGGCAGGGAGCCCGCGCAGCCGGCCTCGCCGCAGCCCTTGGCGCCCAGCACGTTGGTCTTCGCCGGCACCGAGTGATAGTCGATCTTGAAGGAGGGGGCGTCGCCCGCGCGCGGGATCGCATAGTCGGTGAAGCTGCCGGTGAGGGGCTGGCCTTCCTCGCTGTACACGACATGCTCGAAGATCGCCTGGCTGATCCCCTGGACCACGCCGCCATGGCTCTGGCCCTCGACCAGCAGCGGATTGATGACCGTGCCGAAGTCGCCGACCATCGTGTACTTCACGACCTCGACATGGCCGGTGTCAGGGTCGATCTCGACCTCCGCCACATGGGTTCCGTTGGGATAGGCCGACGGCGCCGCCTCGTGGACATGGCTGACGTCGAGGGTGGTGGGCACGCCCTCGGGCAGCTTCATGCCGCCGCGCAGTTTGGCCGCCAACTCCAGGATGCCGATGCCGCGGTCGGTGCCGACGATCTCGAAGCGGCCCAGCTTGAATTCGATGTCGGCGGCGGAGGCTTCGAGCGCGACGCCCGCGATCTCCTTGCCTTTCTCGATCACCTTGTCCGACGCTTCCATGATCGCCGCGCCCGAGGCCATGATCGACTTGGAACCGCCGGTGCCGCCGCCAGCGATCAGCAGGTCACTGTCGCCCTGCTTAAGCTTGATGCGGTGGAACGGGATGCCGAGCTTGCTCGTAAGGACCTGGGCGAAGGCCGACCAGTGGCCCTGGCCGTAGTCGAGCGTGCCGGTGATGATGGTCACGTCCCCGTTCTCCTCGAAGCGCAGGCCGCCCATCTCGTTCATGGGCGGCGCGGTCACCTCGAGATAGTCGCCGATGCCCAATCCCCGCAGCCTGCCGCGTTGGGCGCTCTCCGCCTTGCGCGCCTCGAAGCCGACCACGTCGGCCAGTTCCAGCGCCTTGTCGAGCAGCGCCGTGAACTCCCCGCTATCGTAGGTCGTACCCGATGCGGTCTTGTAGGGCATCTCCTCGGGCCTGATGTGATTGCGGCGACGCATCTCCACCTGGTCGATCCCCATCTCGCGGGCGGCGGTGGCGATCAGGCGCTCCATGAAATAGTTGGCCTCGGGCCGGCCGGCGCCACGGTAGGCGCCGATCGGTGAGGTGTGGGTGAAGGCGACTTTGGTCTGCACCTCGATCAGCGGCGTACGGTAGACAGCGGCGAGATTGCGCGAGACGCCCAGCGCACCCATGGCCGCGCCGACGTTCGAGAGATAGGCGCCGACGTTGGCGTAGCCCTTGAGACGCACGGCGAGAAAGGTGCCGTCCTTGTCGAGGGCCAGCTCGGCATCGAAGTCATGGTCGCGGCCGTGCTGGTCGCTGAGGAAGCTGTCCGACCGGTCGTCGGTCCACTTCACCGGACGGCCGAGAATCTTGGAAGCATAGAAGAGGCCGGCATATTCCGGATAGGGCGAGCCCTTCATGCCGAAGGATCCACCGACATTGCCGGTGACCACGCGCATCTGCTCGGGCTTGATGCCGAGCAGGGCGGCCATCTGGTTCTTGAGACCGAACACGCCCTGGCAGCCGGCATAGAGGGTCGAGCGATCCGTCTGCTTGTCGTAGTGGCCGATCGCCGTGCGCGGCTCCATGGCGCAGACCACGATACGGTTGCTGACGAGGTGCAGCTTCGTCACGTGAGCGGCCTTGGCGAAGGCTTCGGCGACCTTCGCACTGTCGCCGAACTGGAAGTCGGCGCAGACATTGTCCGGCACGTCGTCGAACACTGTCGGCGCGCCGGGCTGGGCGGCCGCGCGCGCCTCGGTGACGGCGGGCAGCGCCTCGATGTCGACCATGACCGCTTCCGCCGCGTCGCGCGCCTGGGCCTGGGTTTCGGCGACGACGAAGGCCACCGGATCGCCGACGAAGCGCACCTTGTCGGTGGCCAGAGAATAGCGCGTCGGCGTCTTCATCTGCGAGCCGTCACGGTTGGGCACCATCATCACCGTCTTGAGCGCGCCGTAGCCGGCGGCGTTGAGATCGGCTCCGGTCCAGATCCCGAGCACGCCCGGCATCGCGCGGGCGGCTTCGGCGTCGATGCCTTTCAGCAGGCCGTGTGCCACCTGGCTGCGTACCATCACCGCATAGGCCTGGCCGGGCAGGTTGATGTCGTCGGTGTAGCGGCCCTGGCCCTTCAGCAGGGTCGGGTCCTCCTGGCGCGGCACCGGCTGGCCGACGGCGAATTTCATCAAATCGAGATTGTCCGCATCGAGAGGCGCGTTCATGGGGATTCCGCTTCGAAAAGTGGGGGATTTGAACGGCATCATAGCGCAGGGAGGCATGGGCTGTGCTAGTGATTCGGACATGTCGAACCTCGATCCCGTCACCTTGACAGTCATCCAGAACGGCCTGGTCCAGGTCTGCAACGAGATGGACCTGGCGTTCGTGCGTGCGGCCTTCTCGCCGGTGATCTCGGAGGGCATGGATCGTTCCGACGGCATCTACGACACCGTCGACGGTTCGCTGATCGCCCAGGGCGAGCTGGGGCTGCCGGTGTTCGTCGGTACCATGCAGTTTTCCACCCGCGCCGTGATCGAGCGGGTGAAGACGCACTATGCGGGCAAGGTCGATCCGGGCGACGTGTTCATCGTCAACGATCCCTATCTCGGCGGCACCCACCTGATGGACGTGCGCTTCGTGAAGCCGTTCTTCTACAGGGACGAGCTGTTCGCCTGGCTGGCGAATACCGGGCACTGGCCGGATGTCGGCGGCATGGTGCCGGGCGGCTTCTCCGCCAGCGCGACCGAGGTCGAGCAGGAGGGCCTGCGCCTGCCGCCGGTGAAGTTCTTCAAGAAGGGCGAGATGGATCAGGAGATCCTGTCCATCATCATGTCCAACATCCGAATCGCCGATCAGCGCATCGGCGACATCAAGGCGCAGGCCGCCGCGCTCGCCACGGGCGAGGTGCGGCTCACCGAGCTGATCGACCGCTACGGCGCCGACGTGGTCAGGGCCGCGATCGCGGAGATGCGCCACCGCGCCGAACGGCAGATGCGCGCCAAGATCGCCGACATTCCCGACGGCGTCTATGAAGGCGCCTCGCAGGTCGACAGCGACGGCGTCGTCGACGAGCCGCTCACCATCAGGATGAAGATCACGAAGAAGGGCGACGAGCTCAGCTTCGACATGACGGGATCTAGCCCGCCCTGCCGCGGCCCGATGAACAGCGTGATCGCGACGACCAAGTCCGCGATCTATCTCGCGGTCAAGCATGTCTTTCCCGACGTGCCGATCAACGCCGGCACCTTCGAGCCGCTGCATATCGTGGAGCCCGAAGGCACCTTCCTGTACGCGAAGTATCCGCGGCCGGTGTCGGGCTGCGCGGCCGAGGTGAGCCAGCGAATCGCGGAGGCGGTATTCGCCGCGCTCACCAAGGCGATCCCCGACCTGCTGTTTGCCGCGCCCGCCGGCACCTCTGGCAACCTCGGCATCGGCGGCTACGACCCGGAGCGCCAGCGCAACTACATCATGTATCTGTTCACAGGCGGCGGCTATGGCGGCTTCCAGGGCGGCGACGGCCTGAGCAACGGCTGCTCGACGATCGGCATCTCCAAGATGCCGCCGATCGAGGTGCTGGAGCAGTTCTATCCCGTGCTGTTCGAGGAATTCTCCCTGCGCGAGGGCTCGGGCGGCGCCGGCGAATTCCGCGGCGGCTTCGGCATCAATTACGCGATCAAGCTGCGTCGCGGCGAGGCCCGGGTCTCCATGGTGATGGACCATGGTCGCAGCGGCCCGCAGGGGGTGCTGGGCGGCCGGGACGGCGGCACCAACACGGTGCAGATCGATCAGGGCGGTAAGGCCTACCGGCCGCCGCATATCTCGAAGGATCAGGACATCGAGATCGGCGTCGGTGACGTGGTGCGCGTCTCCACGCCCGGAGGCGGCGGCTTCGGCGATCCGGCGAAGCGCAGCGCCGAGGCGGTCGCGCGCGACGTGGCGCGTGGCTACTACGGCGCCGCGGAAGCGCGCGAGAAGTTCGGCGTGGCGCAGGCCGCCGAATGAGCGCCCGTCGACGATCGCTCCTCGCCCTGCCGGCGGCTCTGCTGGCGGCCAATGCCGCGGCGCAGTCGGCATCCTGGTTTCCCGTCGAGGGGGCCGACAAGTCCTTCTTCGTCGAGATGCCCGGCGCACCGGTCTACAAGGTGCTCGACACGGTCTCGCCTGCCGGCACGCCCTTCGTCTATCACTCCTACAGTCTCGAATATCGGCGCCTGTCCTTCGTGGCGCAGAGCGCGCTCTATCCGGCGGATGTCGACGTACGGCAGCCGAAACTCAATCTTCAATCGGCGCTCGACGACCGCGCACAGCGCCTGGCCGGCGGCAAATGGACCAGCGTCGACTGGAAGACGGTGCAAGGCGCCCCGGCTGTCGAATCGGTTGGCCCGCTCGCCGGGGGCAATGCGCTGCGCCAGCTCGTCCTGCTGAAGGGCAGTCGCTATGTCTCCCTTGGCTATCTCGCGCCGGCCGATGCGATGCGCGCGCCGGAGGCCGAGCGTTTCTTCCGTTCCCTGAGGCTCCTGTCATGACCCTTCCGCGTATCCAGATCCTGGCCCTCGGCGGCACCATCGCGACGGCCCCGGATGCGTCGGGCGCGATGCAGATGGGCCTGGGCGCCGACGATCTCGTCGCCGCGGTGCCGTTGCTTGCGACGCTTGCCGACATTCGCGCCGAGACGGTGTCGAGGGTCGGCAGTCATTCGCTCTCCTTCGACCAGATCCATGCGCTCGCGCAGAAGATCATGAGCCTCGACGTCGATGGCGTGGTGGTGACGCAGGGAACCGACACGCTCGAGGAGACGAGCTTCCTGCTCGACCTGCTGGTCGAGCGCGACATCCCCGTCATCGTGACGGCGGCGATGCGCAATCCCGCGCTCACCTCGCCGGACGGGCCGGGCAACCTGCTGGCCGCCGTGCGCGTCGCCTGTGATCCCTGGGTGAAGGCGCATGCCAAGTCGCTGGGTGTCGTCGCGGTGATGCTTGACGAGATCTATGCGGCGGCCGACGTGTCGAAGATCCATCCGACGCGGCTCAATGCCTTCGCGTCACCGCAGACCGGTCCAATCGCCGCGCTGGTGGAAGAGCGCGTCGTGCCGCTGTCGCTGCCGGTTCGGGCGCCGGTCGAAGCGGCGCGCAAGCGGCTGGGCGGGGCATCAGGCGGGGAACAGCCGGTCGCCTTGCTGTGGATGGGGTTGGACGAGCCCGGCTATATCCTGGAGGCGATGGTCGATCACCGCGACCAGCTCGGCTACCGCGGCGTCGTCGTGGGCGCGATGGGCGGGGGCCACGTTCCGGAGCGTGTCGCGTCGCTGGTCGGGCAACTGTCCGACATGATCCCGACGGTTGTCTCGCCGCGGGCCGGCGGCGGGCCGCTGCTGCATCATACCTATGGCGGTCCGAGCTCCGAGATCGCGCTGCGCAAGGCCGGCCTCATCTGGGGCGGCCGCCTCAACCCGCTGAAGGCGCGCATCCTGCTGCAGACCTGTTTGCGGGCTGGGCTCGGTCGATCGGCGATCGCTGAGGTCTTCGAGGCCTTTGCCTAGAGAGGGTGCCTAGCAGGGCTCGGCGCGTGCCTGCTTGGCCGCGGCGAAGCCGTGCATGCCCATGTGCCATTGCAGCGCGACGATCAGGCCCTTGATCGGCTGGAGCAGGCCGATCGAGAGGATGATGACCAGCGGCGCCCACAGGAAAGTGTGGAGCCAGTAGGACGGCTGGTAGACGATCTCGACATACATGGCGATCGGCACCACGAGATGGCCGACGAGGAAAATCGTCAGGTACGCGGGGAAGTCGTCGGCGCGGTGATGATGAAGGTCCTCGCCGCAGGCGGGACAACGATCGGCGACTTTCACGAAGGCGCGGAACAGCTTGCCCTCGCCGCAGGCCGGGCAGCGCCCGAGCATGCCCCGCATCAGATAACGACCGCCCTTCCCAGCCATCCCGTTCTCCATCGATTGTCGGCTTGTATATCCATACGTATGGCCATACATTCAAGTACAAGGAGCAATATTGTATGGATTGGAGTCCTACACTCGATGCCGGTGGGCCGGTCTACGAGGGCATCGTGGCGGCGCTCGAGCGGGACATCGCGTCCGGTCGTCTGCATCGCGGGCAACGCCTGCCAACCCATCGGGCGCTGGCGAGCTTCCTGAACGTCGACCTCACGACGGTGACACGCGCCTATAACGAGGCGCGCCGCCGAGGGCTCACCGATGCCCGGGTGGGGCAGGGCACCTTCGTTGCGGAAAACCGCCTGCGGCCCGCCGCCCGTGCCGCTGCAGGCATCGACGTCGACCTGTCGATGAACCTGCCGCCGTCGCCCATCGAGGCCGACCTCGAAGGCCGCATCATGCGCGGACTTGCGGCCCTGCAGAGGGACCATGGCTTCTCCGATCTCCTGAGTTACCAGCAGGCGGGTGGCAGTGCGGTCGACCGCGGCATCGCCGCCGAGTGGCTGCGGCGCCGCGTGCCCACGATCGAGGCCGACCGTCTCGTCATCTCGCCCGGCACGCAGAGCGCGCTGATGGCGCTGCTGCTGACGGCGACGCGGCCTGGCGACGTCGTGCTCACCGACCGGCTGACCTATCCGGGCTTCCGGTCGGCGGCTGCGTCGCTTGGCCTGCGCCTCGTGGGCGTGGCGTCGGACGGCGAGGGCATGAATCCCGAAGCACTTGCCGAAGCCTGTCGCCTGCACGCACCCCGGGGGGTCTATCTCCTGCCGACCATTCACAATCCGACGACCGCGACGATCGGGTCACAACGTCGCGAAGAGCTTGCCGCCGCCATTCGCCGTCACGATCTGATTTTGATCGAGGACGACGCCTATGGAAGTTTCGAGCCGAAGGCCCTGCCGATCGCGACGCTCATTCCCGAGCGCAGCTATCTCGCCATGACGCTGTCGAAGTGCATGACGCCGGGATTGCGTGTGGCCCATGTGCTGACGCCCGATCGCGCGGCCGCGTCGAGCGTCGCCAATGCCTTGCGCACCGTGTCGCAGATGCCAGCGCCGTTGATGGTCGCGCTGGTCTCGCGCTGGTTTGCCGACGGCAGTGCCGACGCCATCGTGTCGGCCGTCGCGGCGGAGGCTGCGGCAAGACAGGGTCTGGCGACGAAGGCGCTTTCCGGCCAGAGTTACGCCGCTCACTCCAAGGGACTCCACGTGTGGCTGAAACTGCCGGCGACGTGGACCCGCGCAGAATTTGCGGCCCACGTTCAGCGACAGGGGCTTGCCGTGGTCACCAGCGACAGTTTCAGCGTCGACGGCGAGCCCGAGCACGCCATTCGCATCGCACTCGGCGCGGCGCGCAGCCGCGCGGAACTCGTGTCGGCGCTGGATGTCCTGGTCGTCGCCTTGAAGTCACCCGCTTACGCGTCGCGCATCGTCTAGGGAGAACGTTATGTTCGAGGGACTGGACGCCATCTTCCTCGCCAGACTGCAATTCGCCTTCACCGTCTCCTTCCACTTCATCTTCCCGTCCTTCTCGATCGGCCTGGCGAGCTATCTCGCCGTGCTCGAGGCGCTGTGGCTCTGGACGGGCCGGCAGGTATATCTCGATCTCTTCAAGTACTGGCTGAAGATCTTCGCGCTCGCCTTCGGCATGGGCGTCGTGTCGGGCATCGTGATGTCCTACCAGTTCGGCACCAACTGGTCGGTCTTCTCCGACAAGGCCGGGCCGGTGATCGGGCCGCTGATGGCCTACGAGGTGCTGACGGCCTTCTTCCTCGAAGCGGGATTCCTCGGTGTCATGCTGTTCGGCATGAACCGGGTGGGCAAGGGCCTGCACTTCGCGGCGACGCTCGCCGTCGCCGTCGGCACTTTCATCTCGGCCTTCTGGATCCTGAGCGCCAACAGCTGGATGCAGACGCCGGCCGGCTACGCGATCAATGCCGGCGGCCAGTTCGTGCCGGCCGACTGGTGGGCAATCATCTTCAACCCGTCGTTCCCGTACCGTCTGGTCCACACGGTCTTCGGCGCCTACCTCACGACGGCGCTGGTGGTCGGCGCGGTCGGCGCGTGGCACTTGCTGCGCGAACGCGGCAACGAGGGCGCGCGGGTCATGTTCTCCATGGCGATGGGAATGATCACCGTCGTGGCGCCGCTCCAGATCTTCGCCGGCGATCAGCACGGGCTGAACACGCTGGAGCACCAGCCGGTCAAGGTCATGGCCATGGAGGGACACTTCGAGAGCCATCCCCACGGCGCGCCGCTGGTGCTGTTCGGCTGGCCCGACGAGGCAGCGGGCCGGAATCGGTTCGCGATCGAGATTCCCAAGGCTTCGTCGCTGATCCTGAAGCATTCGTGGGATGCACCGCTGAAGGGACTCGACACGGTCGACCGCAAGGACTGGCCGCCGGTGGCCGTCGTGTTCTGGTCGTTCCGGATCATGGTCGGCATGGGCATGCTGATGCTGGCGCTCGCGGGCTTCAGCCTGCTCGCGCGCGTGCGCAAGCGACTGTACGACTGGCCGCTGCTGCATCGCTTCGCGCTGGCGATGGGGCCGGCCGGTTTCGTCGCCGTCATCGCCGGCTGGGTGACGACGGAAGTGGGCCGCCAGCCCTACACGGTGTACGGAATGCTGCGCACGGTCGATTCGGCTTCCGCGCTCGATGCGCCCGCTGTCGGGGCGTCGCTGCTGGCCTTCGTCATCGTCTACTTCTTCGCCTTCGGCGCTGGCACTTATTACATCCTGAAGCTGATGTCCCATCCGCCGCATCGCGGCGAGGAGGGGCCGCGGCGCGACCAGCCGGTACGGGCCGCGGGCATCACCCCCGCCCCCGCGGTGGCCGAGTCGCTCGCGACGGGCAAGGAGGCCTGATCATGCCGTTCGACCTGCCGATGTTCTTTGCCTTCATCATCGCCTTCGCCATCCTGGCCTATGTCGTCATGGACGGGTTCGACCTGGGCATTGGCATCCTGTTCCCGCTGTTGCCGGTCGGCCACGAGCGCGACAGCGCGATCAATTCGGTGGCGCCGGTCTGGGACGGCAACGAGACGTGGCTCGTTCTGGGCGGCGGCGGCCTGCTGGCCGCCTTCCCCCTGGCCTACGGCATGATCCTCTCCGCGCTCTATGCGCCGATCATCGCGATGCTGCTGGCGCTGGTCTTCCGCGGCGTCGCCTTCGAGTTCCGGTGGCGCGACCCGCGCCATCGCGCCCTCTGGGACGTGGCCTTCAGTGGCGGATCGGTCGTGGCAGCACTGGCGCAGGGCATCACCCTGGGAGCGCTGCTGCAGGGCATTGCCGTCCAGAACCGCACCTATGCCGGCGGCTGGTTCGACTGGCTGACGCCTTTCAGCCTCCTCGTCGGTGTCAGTCTCGTCTGCGGCTATGCGCTGCTGGGCTCGACCTGGCTGGTGATGAAGAGCGAAGGCTCGCTCCAGGAGCGTTGCTACCGGCTGGCCTTCCGTCTCGGCATCGCGACCATCGTGGCGATGGCGGCGGTGAGTGCGGCCACGCCATTCCTGCGCGACGCCTACTGGCTGCGCTGGTTCGCCTGGCCGCAGGTCCTGTTCACCGCCCAGGTGCCGCTGCTGGTAGCGATCGTCGGCTTCGTGCTGTTCTGGAGCCTGCGCCGCTCGCATCACTACACGCCGTTCCTGATGGCACTGGCTTTGTTTGGCTTGGGCCTCGCCGGTCTCGGCATCAGCCTCTACCCGTTCGTGGTGCCGCCGTCGGTCTCGATCTGGGATGCCGCCGCGCCGCACGACAGCCTGAAGTTCATGCTGCCCGGTGTCCTGGTGATCGTGCCGATCATCTTGGCTTATACCGGATTTTCCTATTGGGTGTTCCGCGGCAAGACCGGGCACGAGGGATACCATTGAGGGGGCTATCACCGATGCCCAAAGCGCGGCAGTGGCTGTGGTTCGTGGGACTCTGGGCCGCCGGCGTCGGGGTCACGGCGCTGGTCGGCTACGCCATCAAGCTCTGGCTGAAGTAGCCCGCAGCGGACATTGCGCTTGACGCTCGTCGTGTGCGGCGACAGTGTCGGGCGACATGCTCAGGAACGAATTCCTTCACGATCGACGCCGACGCCCCAGCATTGCCGCGGCGGCTTTCGTGCTGCGTGCCGGTCTTCGTTCGTCGGTGTGGTGACTGATTCGCCTTGAGCCTCATCCGCCGGACACGATCCGGCCCGTTCCTGAACCCCCGCGGCCCCCGGCTCCGGGGGTTTTGTTTTGCCCGAGCCAGAGAGGACATCGTCATGAGCATTCGTGTTGGCATCGTCGGAATCAGCGGCTTCGGCGGCGGGGAGGCATTGCGCCTCGTCGCAAGCCATCCCTCTTTCGAACTGGTCTACGCCGCCGGCGAGGGCAGCGCGGGCAGTTGCTTGATGGACCGCTTCCCCGGACTGCCCGCCAAACTGGCCGACCTCGTGATCGAGAAGTGGGATCCCGCGGCCCTGCCGAAGCTCGACCTGCTGTTTGCATCCCTGCCGACGGGGGCCTCGGCGGAGGCGCTGGCGCGGGTGCCGAAGGACGTGAAGATCGTCGATATTGGCGGCGACCATCGCTACGTCGATGGATGGACCTATGGCTTGGCCGATGTCTGGCCGGCCGAGATCGAGGGCGGGAGCCGCGTGGCCAATCCGGGCTGCTTCCCCGCCGCGACGCTGACCGCGCTGGCGCCGCTGCTGGCCGACAGGCTGATCGATCCCGGGAACATCGTGATCGACGCCAAGACCGGCATTTCCGGCGCCGGCCGGGGCGGCGCCGACAGCCGGTTCGGCTATGCCGAGAGCAACGAGAACCTGGTGCCCTACGGCCTGCTGAAGCACACCCACATGCCGGAGATGGCCAGGACGATCGAGCGGCTGGGGGGCGGCAGCGCCGCCGGGCTGGTGTTCACGCCGCACCTGGTGCCGATGACCCGTGGTGTGCTTGCGACGATCTACGCCCGCGGCCGCGCCACGACGGAACAGTGCCTCGACGCGGCCCGGCGCTTCTACGCCGGACGAGCGTTCGTCCGCGTCACCGACAAGCCGCCGCAGACCAAATGGGCAACCGGCTCCAACCTCGCCTTCGTCGGCTATGCGGCCGATCCGGAGCGCAACCTGGTGATCGCGATGGGCGTCGTCGACAATCTCGGCAAAGGGGCCGCGGGGCAGGCGGTGCAGAATGCGAACCTGATGTGCGGGCTGCCGGAAGCCGCGGGGCTGGACGGCATGCCCGTCTGGCCGTGATCCTAGGTCGTGCGGCGTAGCGGCTGGCAGTTGGTGGCCAGCGGTGCGCCACCGCTCAGCGCCTTGAGTGTGCCGGCATTGGCGGGACCGGACCATTCGGTCGAGGAATCGGCGTAGCGGAAGCCCGGGTTGCCGCCCTGGTATTCCATGCGCCACGTCCGGTCGCCCAAGGTCACCGAGGCGCGGTTCTTGGCATAGACGACGGCCACCTCCTTGCGACCTTCGCAAAGATACGCGATCCCGGACGGCGTCGCCTCGTCCGGCGCCGGCCGTGGAATCGTGGTGGTCAACGTCTGCTCCTTAGGGGCGCAGGCGCCGATCAGGATCAACGCGACAATCGACAGGCGCTTCATGGTGCGCTTACCTCCTCGGCCGACCATAGCAAATCGCCGAGGAGACGGAATGGCCCTGTTCAAGCTGCGCGACGGCGCCGAACTCTACTATGAAGTCCACGGCAGCGGCCCCACGCTGTTTCTCGTCGCTGGACTTGGCGGCGATGGTCGTTGGTGGGGCGACAACGTGTCCGAGCTGGCGAAGAATTTCACCGTCGTCGTGCACGATCACCGCGGCACGGCGCGCAGCAGCCTGTCGAGGATCGACTACAGCGTCGGGCAGATGGCCGACGATGCGCTGCAGCTCATCGAGGGCCTGGGCTACGAGAAGGTTCACTGGTGCGGGCATTCGACCGGGGGAGCGATGGGACAGATCCTCGCGATCGAGCACCCGGCCCGGATCGACCGGCTGGTGCTGAGCGCCACCTGGGCGAAGACGGATGCCTTCTTCCGCCGGCTGTTCGAGGTACGTTCGTTGATGCTGCGCGAGCTGGGGCCGGCGGCTTATCTCAAATCGAGTGCGCTGGCGCTCAACTCGCCGGCCTGGGTGCGCGATCACGATGCCGCTCTCGTGGCTGCCGAAGCGAAGGCGCTCGAGACCATTCCGGTTCCCGAGATCGTCCTGTCGCGCATCGCCGCCATCGTGGCCCACGACCGCCGCGAGCAGCTGCAGAAGGTGACGGCCCGCACCCTGGCGCTCTGCGCCCGCGACGACACCGTGACGCCGCTCTACTTCACGGAGGAGCTGGTGCGCCTGATCCCGGGCGCGCGCGCCTACGTGCTGCCGGACGGCGGCCATGCATATCCGAACGTGCATGGCGCCGAGTTTCGTCGTGTAATGAGGGCCTTCCTTTTGGAGTCCTGACCGCCATGAAGATCGAACCGCTGATCGCCGCCGCCGCCGCCGAGCTGACCGCCATCCGGCGTGACATCCATGCGCACCCCGAGCTGGGCTTCGAGGAGGAGCGCACCAGCACCATCGTGGCGCAGAAGCTCAAGGAGTGGGGCTGCGAGGTCACGACCGGCATCGGCAAGACCGGCGTCGTCGGCACGATCCGCGTCGGCAACAATCCGCGCGCCATCGGCCTCAGGGCCGACATGGATGCGCTGCCGATGGATGAGCTCAACACCTTCGATCATCGCAGCACGCACAAGGGCCGCATGCATGCCTGCGGTCATGACGGCCATACAGCGATGCTGCTGGGTGCCGCCAAGTACCTTGCGGCCACGCGCAACTTCGACGGCACGGTGCACCTCATCTTCCAGCCGGCCGAGGAGGGCCGCGGCGGCGCGGAGGCGATGGTCAAGGACGGGCTGTTCCAGAAGTTTCCCTGCGAGATCATCTTCGGCATGCACAACCGCCCGAAGCTCGATGTCGGCAAGTTCGCCATCCGCTCGGGCCCGCAGATGGCAGGCGGCGGGCTGTTCGACATCCACATCACCGGCAAGGGAGCGCACGGTGCGCGGCCGGAGGCCGGCATCGACCCGGTGATCATCGCCACTCAGATCATTTCGGCCCTGCAGAGTGTCGTATCGCGCAACGTGGCGCCGCTCGATTCGGCGGTGATCTCGGTCACGCAGATGCATGCAGGCGACGCCTACAACGTGATCCCGCAAGAGGCCGTGCTGCGCGGCACGATCCGCGCCTTCCGCAAGGAGACGATGGCGCTGATCAAGGAACGCATCGAGACCATCTCCAGCGGCATCGCCGCGAGCCTGGGCGGCAGCGCCAAGGCCGATGTGCGCGTCGTCTTTCCGCCGCTGGTGAACGACAAGGACGCGGTGAAGTTCATCGCCGACGTGGCGGCCGAGATCGTGGGCGCGGAGAACATGAACCGTGAAGGTCCGTACGTGATGGCGTCGGAGGATTTCTCCTACATGCTGGAACAGGTCCCGGGCGCCTTCATCAACATCGGCAACGGCGGAGGCGAGGGCGGCTGCGAGGTTCACAACCCCAGCTACGACTTCAACGACGAGGCGCTCACCCTGGGCTCGACGCTGTGGGCGCGCGTGGTCGAGAAGCGGCTGGCAAAGGACGCACGGTGAGCACCGCCGGCGACGGCGCCAGCCGGCACTGGCTGGTGCGGGAGCTGCCCTATGTGGCGATGCTGGCCCTTGCGGTCGGGGGCATCATCCTGACGGGCTTCCGGGGACCCACCACCTATGCCTACTGGATGGTCCTGGCGCCGATCTACGGCCTCGCCTGCGTGCTGTCGGGGTGGCGGGAGGTCGACAAGACGGCCGATCACCTGCGGCTGATCGTGACCCAGGCGCTGCACTGGCTCGCCTTCCTGGCGGCCATGTGGCTGATGTTCCTGCCCGAGGTGCGCGGCGTGGTAAACGACAATGCCACCAGTCTCGCGCTGCTGATCCTGCTGGCACTCGGCACCTTCGTGGCGGGCGTCCACGCGCGGGTCTGGCGCATCTGCCTGGTGGGGCTCTTCCTCGCCGTGTCGGTGCCGGCCGTGGCGTGGATCCAGGATTCGGCCATGCTCCTGATGGTCGGCACGTTGATGGTCGTCGCGGTCGGCGGCGTGTTCTGGTGGCTGTGGAGGCGGGAGCGGGGCGCGCCGTGACGGATCGTCCGAAGGTCATCCTCTGGAGCGACTATGTGAGCCCCTACGCCTTCGTTGCCAAGGCGTGGGCCTATGCGCTGGAGGCCGACTACGAGATCGAACTCGAGTGGCGGCCCTACACGCTCGACATCGCCTCGTTCCAGGGATCGGTCGAGCAGCGCGATCCGCATCACTGGCGCCGCGTGCGTTACGCCTACATGGATGCGCGCCGCTTCGCCAACAAGCAGGGGCTGACCCTGATGGGGCCGAAGAAGATCTATTACGCCCGCGCGATCAATGCCGGGATGCTCTACGCCCAGCAGCACGGCGTCTTTCGCGCTTACAACGACCTCGCATTCGAACGCTTCTGGCGCCGCGACCTCGATCCCGAGAATGTAGAGGCCATCGGTCTGGCGCTCGAACAGGCAGGAGCGCCCGCGGGCTTTGCGGCCTTCCTCGACGGGGCGGGCGGTGCGCGTCACGACGCGCTGCGGGTCGAGGCCGAAGCTTCGGGCATTTTCGGCGTCCCGAGCTTCGTCCTCGATGGCGAGATTTTCTGGGGCGGCGATCGAGTCTTTCTCCTGAGAGAAAGACTCGACGAGAAAGGCGTGCCGCGCCGCCGTTAGGGTTCCGGTCGGTCGAGGGTACGGTCGACCCGCTCGTGCAGGTTCTTCACGTCACCGCGTTGCTTGCGCGCGCGTTCCTTGATCTGGCGCTTGGCGCGCCGGAACGCGTCGTTCACCGCGAAGGTCGGATCCGCGAAGCGCTCGTCGTCGTGCGACACATGGTCGATGTTGACGTCGACATGGCCCGGCAGGGCGATATGGATGTTGACGCTGAACAGGTTGCTCGTGCGGTGGTGCCGGTCCGGCACCTGCACCACGACCTGACAGGAGGTCAGCCGGCCGTGCAGCTTCTCGAGCGTCTCGATATGCTCGCCGATCAGCGTATTCAACGCTTCGCTCGGCGTGCCGCCCTGATAGCTGATCCGTACGGGTGTTTCCATTTGAGCCTCCGCTACTGTTTAGCTCCCCCACAGCGGAAACGTAACATGACGGAGAGGGGTTGCGGAGTCGGTTGGCGCGGAGCCGAACGGCGGCGCGCCTTGAGATAGCCGCCTTCGTCTGTCGGGCCTACTCGGCCGCGACGACGACGGCCTCGTCCTTCGCCGGCCGCACCACCCGATGGCTCACCATGCGATGATGGAGCGTGCGAACGGTGTCGCTGCCGCGGGTCAGGCACAACCACGGAAAGAGGCCGTGGATGAAGCAGGCCAGCGAGCCGATCAGCATCCTGGCGCCGAACCCGAAGGCCATGCCCATGTGCTGGAAGTAGGTCTCGTTGACCGAGGCGGGGTGTTCGGTGAAGCGGCGGATCATGGAGACGAATTCTACCGGTGCGGCCCGGAAACGGCTTGCTACCTTTGCGCCGGCGCGGCCAAACTTGAGAACGTCATTCTCAGGAAGGCAAATGGCCGGAAAATTCGTACTCGATTCCTTCGACAAGAAGATCCTGGATTGCCTTCAGGACAATTCGGACATGCCTCTCGCCGAGGTTGCAAAGCGCGTCGGCCTGTCGACGACACCCTGCTGGCGCCGGATCAACCGCCTGCAGGAGGAAGGCATCGTGCGCTCGCGCGTGGCGTTGCTGAACCGCAAGGCCGTCAATGCGGGGGTCACCGTCTTTGTCGCGGTCCGCACCGCCCAGCACAGCGCCCAGTGGCTGACCCGGTTCGCCAAGGCCATCGCCTCGTTTCCCGAGGTCATGGACTGCTATCGCATGAGTGGTGAAATAGACTACCTCATCCGGCTCGCTCTGCCCGACATCGAAGCCTACGACGCCTTCTACAAGCGGCTCATCGCCAAGATCGAACTGTCCGACGTGACCTCGATGTTTGCGATGGAGGAAATCAAGTCGACCACGCGGCTGCCGCTGAACTACCTGCCCTAGCGACGGGCTCCTGGTCGGGGCTCTGGTTTCCCGCGTCGGCGGGCCTTAGGATCGCGCCCGTTCGAATGGCAAGACTCCAGGGGAAACGATGAATACGGGCGCGAATACAGGCAAGAATCGCAAGAAGGTGCTGATCGTCGGCCGCATGCCGGAGGCGGGAATCGCCGTCCTCAAGGCGCGCGACGATGTCGACTACGAGATCCTGACGGACGATCGCGTCCCGTCGCTGCACCCGAAGCTCGCGGACGCCAATGCCGTGACGCTGGGCGCCACGCCTTTCCGCCAGGCCGAGCTCGACGCCGCGCCCGGCATGATGGTGGTGGCCCGCCTCGGCGTCGGCTTCGATGCCGTCGAGATCCCGGCGCTGAACAAGCGCAAGATCCCGCTGATGACCACCGGCATCGCCAACTCGGTGTCGGTGGCCGAGCATGCGATGTACATGCTGCTGGCTTCGGCGCGCCTGGTGAAGAAGTACGACCGCTTCGTGCGCGAGCAGGGCTGGCTGCAGCGTCTCACCGACCTGCCGGCCGATCTCGCGGGCAAGAGCATCCTGGTCGTCGGCATGGGCCGCATCGGTTCGCGCACGGTGAAGCGCTGCGTCGCCTTCGACATGGACGTCTTCGTCCTCGATCCGAACATCTCCGAGGCCGATATCCAGAAGGCCGGCGCCACCAAGGTCACCGACCTCAAGGCGATCCTGCCCAAGGTCGATTTCGTGTCGATTCATTGCCCGAAGGCGCCCGAGACGATCGACCTGTTCAACAAGGAGACGCTGGGTCTGATGAAGCCCGAAGCGTTCCTGGTGAACACCGCGCGCGGCGGCATCGTGAACGAGGAGGCGCTGTACGAGGCGCTGAGCACCGGCAAGCTGCGGGGTGCCGGCCTCGACGTGCTCGACAAGGAGCCGCCGGATCCGGCCAACAAGCTCTTCACCCTGGAGAACGTGATCTTCAGCCCGCATATGGCCGGCGTCACCAAGGAAGCCAGCGACCGCATGGCCGTGACCGCGGTCGAGAACATCCTGAGCGTTTTCGACGGGCGGCCCAACGCTGCTAACGTCGTGAACAAGGAAGTGCTCGGCTGAGGGCCTGAACGAGGATCGAACGTGGATCTGCGGCATCGGTCGACGGCGACCGGTGCCGCAGCTTTTTTGAGGGGGTATCGATGAAGTATGGACCGCTCGGCCGCTCGGGCCTGATCGTCAGCCGGATCTGCCTCGGCGGAAACTCTTGGGGCGCCAAGGGGCGGCGGGGCTGGGGCAAGTTCGACGAGTCCGAGGCGCCGGCCTATTTCAAACGCGCGCTGGACGTCGGCATCACCTTCTTCGACACGGCCGACACCTACAATTTCGGTCGCTCCGAGGAGATCATGGGCGCCACGCTCATGAAGATGGCCAAGCGAGAGGACTTCGTGCTGTCGACGAAGGTCGGCATCCGCATGAGCGAGACCCAGAACGACGTCGGCACCGGGCGCAAGCACCTGATGGCCTCGGTCGACGCCCAGCTGAAGCGTCTGCAGACCGACTATATCGACGTCTACCAGGTCCATCGCCTCGATCCGCACACCCCGATCGAGGAGACCATGTACTCGCTCGACCAGATCGTGCGCTCGGGCAAGGTCCGCTACATCGGCGGCTCGACCATGCCGGCCTACAAGTTCGCCCAGATGGTGATGGTCGCCGACTGGAAGGGCTACGCGCGGCCGATTGCCATGCAGAACCTCTACAACCTGATCCAGCGCGAGGAGGAGCCTGAGATGAACCGGCTCTGCCACGAGCAGGGCGTCGGTCTCATCCCCTATTCGCCGCTGGCGCGCGGCTTCCTTGCGGGTAACCGCAGCAAGGAGGGCGGCGGCACGACCGAGCGGGCGAAGAACGACACGATCGTGAAGGACGGCACCTACCGCGACTGCGACTGGGAGATCGTCGAGCGGCTGAAGAAGATCGCGCACGGGAAGGGCTGCACGCCGGCGCAGGCGGCGCTCGCCTGGCTGCTGCACAAGCCCTACATGGGCTCACCCATCATCGGTGCCACCGATCTCGACCAGCTGACGTCGGCCGCGAAGGCCACCGAGGTCACGCTGACCGACGGGGAATGCAAGACGCTCGAGGCGCCCTATCAGTTCCGGGTCTCACCGGTCAACTGAGCGCGACGGCCGATCGCGGCGGAGAACCAGAAGGCCAGCAGCGGCAGCACGATGGCGGCCGCCCAGAAGACGGGCGGTGCGCCCCAGCGGTCGACGACGGGCGCCGCGATGGGCACGCCGATCGCCTGGCCGACGAACAGGCAGAGCGCGAACAGGGCCATGCCGGCTCCGCGGGCTTCCGGCGCCATCTGGGTGCCGTTGGTCTGCAGCGTGTTGTGGAACATGTAGAACGACACGCCTGACAGGACGATGGCGGCGAACTCGACCTCCGCGGTCGGCGCCAGCGCCATGGCCGCGAAGGCGACGCCCAGCCCCGTGCCTCCCCAGGTGCAGAGGCCGCGCTCGCCCAGGATGCGCACCAGATGGTGCGCCACCATGACGTAGAGGAATCCGCCGGCGCCGAAGGCCGCAACGGCGAGGCCGATCGCCGCGAACCCCAGGTCGAAGCGCTGGTGCAGGTCGGCGCCGACGAAGGTGAAAGCGCCCCAGAAGACACCGCCTTCCAGCGCCACGACGAGGATTACCGTGAGCGCCCAAGGCCGTCGGATGACGCGGACCATCTGACCGATCATCGAGCCGGCGGCGCGTTCTCCGGGACGGCCGATGTCGGGCCGGGCACGCATCACTGCGAACAGGGCAACGCCGGCCAGGATGTAGATTGCGGCCAGCACCCAGAAGACCGAGCGCCAGCCCAGCCAGTCCCCGATCGCCCCGCCCAGCGCCGACCCGGTCATCAGGCCGAGCGTCTGGCCGGTGAGGAAGCGGGCGAGCGTTGCCTGCCGTTTGTCGTAGCTCACATTGTCGCCGACCCAGGCGATGGCCAGCGGGATGATCGCCGAACCGGTGACGCCCGTCAGGAAGCGCGCCAGGGTGAGCATGCCCAGCGACGCCGAGACGGCGCTCAGCATGCAGCAGAGAGCGGCGCCGATGCAGGCGATGGCCACCACCGGCATCTTGCCGTAGCGGTCGCCGAACGGGCCGTGCACCAGCAC
>Ga0209066_10001647_pt1 | contig 29015 bp, 50 predicted proteins | sample All_14_2_FD_187198 | JGI IMG/M metagenome (GOLD analysis project Ga0209066, IMG submission 187198) | Freshwater microbial communities in response to fracking from Pennsylvania, USA - Allegheny Zone_MetaG_DW_15 (SPAdes) (version 2) ...
GGTTCGCGGCCTCGGTGGCTGCGGTGTTGTGCAGTGTGCTGGCAGCGGCATCGTCGGCCGGGGTCGCGTGCACCGCTGGCGCAGGGGCCGGCTGTAGCAGGGTTTCGTCGTTGATCAGTGCAGCAGCCGCAGCGAGCCCACCATCGGGCTGTGGGGTCAGCTGTGCCTGGCTGGTGGGATCGTCTTCCGCGTCACCGCGGGCGTCGTCGACGATCTTCTGGGCATCGGCCGGAACCGTGTAGCCCTTGGGGGCGAACGCGGCGTCAAGGATCTGGTATCCGCGGCCGCGAAGCTCACGCTTCACAAGGTCGGCGTTGATCACCGGGTGTTCGAGATAGACCGGACGCATCTGGTCCGCGTTCAACTTCTTGGGAGCCACTTGCTCTCTCCTGAAGGGTTTCGATGGGCATGCACGACGCTATGACGACTTCAGGCGCGGCAGGTTTCCCCGCCGCGCCTGGAGCTAGTTCAGGTCGTATTAGTCACCGATGGCGAGGACGCCCGCAGTGTGCTTGTACGACGTGGCGACCTTGTCCCAATTGGTGCCGGTCGCCAGTTCGGCGTCGGTCGGGGACTTGCCGCCGTTGGTCTCGTCCCAAGTGTAACCCTTGAGGCCGAGACCGAACGTGTAGTCGATCTGCAGCGTGGTCTCGATGCGCAGCTTGCCGTTCGTCGTCTCGATGTTCGAGATGATGTCGTTGCTGTCGTGGACCATGGCGGCGCCGGCCGTCAGGGTGAGCACGCGCTGCTTCGAGGACGCATACAGTGCCGGGGCGTCGGTGACGACGCTCGGCTTGCCCAGGATGTCGATAACGCGAACGTTGCCGGCCTGGAACAGGTTGGTCGTGTTGCCGAGGTTCTGACCGATGAACTTGTGGTACGTGGTACCGGTCATGACCTGCCCGACGAGCAGCGACGAGTGATCGCCGAAGAGCGCGTGCGAGTCATTCAGATCACCGTAGTCGAGAACCGCACCGCCCGACACGTCGACGGTCGTCGAGGCGCCCTGCTGAGCGATCGCTGCCACGAGAGCGGCGATGGCGGTGTTGAGCTGGTCCTGGAGCAGCGCTTCGGCGAAGTTGCGGGAAGCAACCTCGATGCCCTCGGCGGTGGGCTTCAGGAGCCAGGTCATCTGCGACGGTTCGAAACGCACCGGGCCGAAGCCGCCGGCGACCTTCACCGAGCTGTGCTTCAGCTGGGTCAGATCCGTCGGGGTGGCGTCTTCGTTGGTGGCGTAGCGGTCAACACGCCGGCGGGCCGAGTGGATGGCCGCGTAGAACGATTCCTGGAGGAAGTCGCCTTCGAAGCCCTCGGTCGTCAGCATGATGCAGTTGTTGGAAGCTGCATTGAACTGATTGACCATCTGCGCCAGCGTCTCGATGGTCGCCGGCATGATATACTTGTTGAAAACCTGCATCTGCGAGAGCGACATGGTATCTCCTTGGGTCACTCGATTGTTGACGGGCACTGCCCAATGAATGCCCGTCATCAGAAGGACGGGTGCTTTCCTACTGCACCACAGGCGCAGGTTTCGAGTTGAGGGTTAGCTCAGCTCGGGGAACTTGTTCTTGATCGCGTTGACGCGGTCATTGGTCTTGCCGCCGAAGTCACCGGTCACGCGGCCGGTACGGCGGTTCACGTTGCCCTGGACGTCCGGGCCCTTGGCGGTCGAGATGTAGGGTTTCCCCTTGTCGCCCGACCAGTCCTTGACGAAGTCTGCCACAGGCACCTCGCCGATGTCGGTCTCGACGACCGCGACACGCTCCTGCTGATCGTTTGTGGTCACCTTGACCTTGGGGCGCAGTGTTGCCACAGCACCGTCCAGCAGGTCCGGGTTCACGCCGATGTCGAGCAGCGCGTCCTTGAGGCCGTTGTCCACCAACGAGTTGTTGATATACCCGTCGAGCTGGGTGATCTGGCCCTGCGCAGCGGTGAGTTCGGCCGTATGCTTGTCGGTCAGCGTCTTGATCGCCGCCTTGTGCTGGTCCTGGAGCGACTTGATCGCTTCCGGGGTCTCGCCCGTGCCAGCCTTGAGACGGTTCCATTCGTCGACCGAGAAGCCCTCGTCTTCAGCGAGCGCACCGAACTTGGCGTTCAGTTCGTTCAGCTTGGTCTCGAGGTCCTTCTTGTCCTTGTCGACCTTGTTCAGCGAGCCCTTGAGGGTCACTGCCCCGGGGTGCTTGCCGAAGTCGGTGATGTCGAGGTAGAAGACGGACTTGTCACCGGTCTTCTGTTCCTTGTATTCACCGCGGAACGCTTCGTCGACTTCGTTGATGTCCTCAACGATTGCTTTGAGAGCCACAGGCTCCTCCTTTGTTGCCAGCACTGCTGGCGGGTTAGCGGATCAGTTGCGTGACCTTACCTCGGGAGAGGCAGTACGGACAGATCCAAGCCTTGGTGCCACCGGCCTTACGGCCGTCAGCGGTTCGTAGTGGTGCGACGAACATCTGTATCACCGCACTGGTGGCCACACCTGTGTCAGCTTCGCATTCGTGACAGGTCACTTGCTCAGGCTGGTCTAGGGTGCGGCGGCGATATGGCTTCCGCTTGCGCGTAGGCCCTTCGACTACCGTCAGCGTTGGCTTCATGCCGCTCTAGCTCGAAGCTGCTCCAGGGTGAGAGCGTCACCCGCGCGATTCGTAAACGAATCAATCTGCTGCCCCTCGCGGAACAGCTTGGCCCGGGCTGGACCAAGAGCGTCGTCCTGGACCTTATTCGACTGACGCCGCAGCCAGCTCTGGAACGACTCAGGTCGAGTCGCAAGCCCATCGAACTGCATACGCACGTCGGCCGGAAGGTCGTCCAGGCCAAGCTGGTCCCAGCTCTTGAGCACAGGAACACGAATGCACCTGCATGAGATGTGAGCCGGGGTTTTGATACCTGTCCCGATGTCGAACAGGCGTCCATCAAGGCCACCGCACGTAAGACAGACTCTGCTGTCGAGCGTGGAGACCCATTGTTCCTTCGAAATGTACGCACGGTTCTTATCGAACAGTGCGTCCCTCGCAGCCGTAACGGTATGACTGACAGCGGTGCGCACCAGTGCCTCAGCACCGCGCTTGCCGATTTCCAGGATACCGTCCTTGAAGCGCAGCGCCTCGGTACCGCGGACACGCCGAACGATCTCTTCAATCGACTCGCCCTGCACAACACCCTGACGGATCGCATCGCGCAACCGCCGCGCTTTGTTCTGGTCCAGCTCGCTGACCCAATCGCGGAGCAGCTTGCCTTGGAACGGCCGACTGTTGACAACCGCGTCAAGCATCTCGGTCGTCGGAACCTTGATCTTCAACCGGTCGAGCAGTGCTTCCCGGAGCATCTTCTCCTGGGCCTGTAGCTCATAGCGGCTAATGCCCCGTAGCTCCGAGCGAAGCTCTTTTCCGAGCTCCACATGCACGTCGCGGTTGATCTCGCGCAGGGTGTCGAGCAGCGCCGAGAGCCGTGCACTTGCATAGCCCACTTGGGTAGCGCCACCCCGCCTGATCAGCGTGTCAACGATCTCAGCGTCAGCACGGTCAAGCAGCCTGCGCAACTTCCGCAGGGTAGCGGAGGAGAGACGCGACACCATTATCTGATGCCGGATTTCTGCGTCGCGAAGGTCGTTGTTCGCGCTCATTCGACGACAGGCGGGTTGTTCTCCGCCGCGATCTCAGCAGCGAGGCGCATCTCTTCTTCGTTCCGAGCTGCAACCTCGTCAGCTTCCCGGTTGATCTCCTCGAGCTCTTCTTCGAGGGTCCGATCCGGGTTGATGACGCCACCGCGCTGAAGGTTCCAGAACAGGGTCGAGCGGCTGTAACCGCCGGACATCCAGCCGGACACCAGTGCGGTGATCTCCTGACCGCTGAGGGTGTGGTCAGCGAAGTCCAGATTGGGCTCCACGGTCACAGCTTCAGGGTCAGCGCCCACCCACACCGCAAGGTTGCGGAGAGCCTTCTCAAGTCCGGCAGCGCTGGTCATGGCCACACTGCGAAGCGTGGCATGCTGCGAGCCGAGACGGGTCTCTAGTGCGTCCCCCGATTCAGCGGACTTCTTGTTCTCCATCAGCTGCACGCCGAACACCAGCGCACGGGTGAGGGAGTCCTCGATTGCCTTCTGCTGAGCGTCCAGGCCCTGGCCGGAGAACTCAAGGTAGCCGGCCGAACCGTGCAGCGGAAGGATCCAGAGCTTGCTGGAACCGATGGTCGTCGGCACTGCGCCGTTCTTGATCGATGCACCGGGGTCGGGGAAGCCCGATGCCCAAGGCGTCGGCTCGGACGTCATGTGCAGCGCGAAGGTGTAGTCGGCATCCATCCGGTAGACGCGGACTGCAATCTTGGCGAGCCCGTACAGGGGCACGTCATCGGGTTCAGCTGACAGGTCGTTGGTGTCAACGAACACGAACGGGAGGATGCCGAGGGGCCTTGCCTGTCCGCCGCGCGGAGTCATCTGCGCAACGGTGTCAGCACCCGCTTCCCACTTGGTACCAGGCTGACCCGCGCCAGTGGTGAGGGTGTAGACCCGGGACACGTAAGCACCGTTCTCCACGAAACATTCGCGGTAACGTTCGACGTTCTCCCACTTACCCGTGGACCGGTCAAGCTCCATCCCGCTTTCGTCCAGGAGCACCCACCCTTGCTCGGGCTCGGGGACATCCCAATTGCGGATGGCTTCCGCGCAATACTGCGCGATGTAGGGGTTGCCGCGATCGTCGATGCTGGGCAGCAGGCCGTAACGGCCAACCGACATGATCTCCGCCGCAATACGACGGTGCAGCGCGTCGAGCGTAAGGCCGTCCCTTGTCGCACGCTCACGCATGCTTTCCAGCTGCGGCGGCAGCTCGATCTTGGCAGGCTGTGCCAGCATGGTGCCGAGAGCGCCACGGATGGTGGGAGCAACGATCTCCGGGAACTCCGCGCGGACCATGTACGCTTCGTAGGCGGCCTGCCGGTCGGTGGCGTCCTCGATGGCGCGGGTGCCCGACTTGATCGGCAGGTACAGCTCCATCCCCTTCTTGATGGCGTCTTCGCCTTCAATGCAGTCGCGCATGGTCTTCCAGATGGGAAGGTTCCAAGTGAACGACGGATGGACTGACTTCGGATCGAACGGCATTACCAGTTCCTCAACGGAATCACGACGCCTGGCCCATTGGCTTTGATCATCGGTGCCAGGGCGTATCGGATGGCGTCGATGTAGTGGTTGTTAGCATCAACGATCACCGCCAGCACCTCTTGGGTCAGACGATCAATCTTGAAGCTGTAGACACGGAACTCACGTGCAGTCTGCACGCACCGCGGATGGATGACGACCTTCTCGAACGAGCGAATGAACGCAATGCCGTCCTCGACGCTGCCTGGCCACTTCTCTACGGCCACACTGCGGGTGAGCGGCACCCGTTCGTCTTCGTCCCGCGCCTTGGGCTTCCGCAGGTGGCTGATGCTCTCAGGACGTGCGTTGTCCCAGCGCGTGCCCACCTTGTCGAAGTCCGGGATGCGGTCGCAGAGGTACTTGCCGGTATCGTCAAGCTCAAGCTTGGCCTTACCTGCTTCGTACTCAACCCACAGGCACCCGTCACCGATCCAGACACGCACAGCAGCGGTCGGGTCCTGGCTGAAGCCGAAGTCACCGCCCTGATACGGCCCGTCCCAATTCCAGGCCGGGGTGAACTCTTCGACGACGAACTTGCCGTGGAAGATCTGCGCCTCTGTGTTGGTGAGGAACGCGCCCTCCCACACATGGTCGTAAGTGTCTGCGCGCAGGCGCTGGTCTTCGAGGCGCTGGAGGTTCGACAGCCTTGGGAACCAAGGGTTGTCCATCCAGTTGACTTCAGTGACGATGCAGTCTTCTGCCTGATCCATCACGAAGCGCTTGTGCGTCGGGCTGTCGGGCGACTCCGGGTTATAGCTGATCCAGTTCTCAGCCATCCACCCGGGACCTTCCTCGCGGAGGGTACCCGTCAGCTTCCGCCATGCCACTTCAGACACTGCTTCCGCTTCGTCAGTCCAGTTCCCAATGATGCGGGCCTTGGACTTGATCGCGCTGTCCAGGTTGGTGCGCAACCCTGCAAAGACGTAGTCGATCCGCCGGTTCTTGGTGCGGATGTACTTCTCACCGATGTCGAAGTAGTCGGTGAGCCAGGGCTCGGAATAGATCGCCTGCTTGATTTCCTCAAGCGAGCTTTCCTCGAGCGAGTTCAGGTGCTCGCGGGAGCTAAGGAACACCCCGCGGACGCCCATCTCTGCCAGTTGGTAGACGCGGATCGCTGACCGCTTAGCCAGCCCCCGCGTCTTCCCGCTGCCTCGTCCACCCTTGAATATCCGGGTGCGGGCAGGCTGCATGAAGTTCCCCGTGATCTTGGGGATCTCTTGGATGGTCGCCTTAACCGGGTGCGCCACTACCGGGCTCCGGGTTCTGCTGCTGCGGAGCCACGAACTCAATCACCGTGGGCTTCTGCGACATGCTGCCGTCGGAGCTGGTGTGGTCACTGACTTCCGCCAGGCCCAGGTCACGGGAGACAATGTTCGCATTCAGCAGCCCTGCGGCCGCTGCGCTGAACTTCATCTCCCACATGATGGTCTCGCACCACTCAATCGCGGGCACAAGGTCCGGGCGTTCCTGCTTCCAGCGCAACCACTCGCGGCGGCTGGTGCCAAGAAATGCACACAGGCCCGCAATGGTCAGCGCACGGAGCTTCTTCGAGCCGTGGGTCGAAGCATCGCCCTGATACCAGCCAACGACCTCCTCCTCGTGCGGGTTCTCATCTGCCCACTGGAAGTAGGCGATGGCTTCCTCGACAAGGTGCTCAGCCGACTTGACCAGGCGCTCCGGGCCCTTGTTGAACTTGCGGAGCTGCCACAGCTTGTTCCCCGCGTAGAACCCCTCGGGTTCCTGCGGGCGAATCGGCACATTGATTTCGGATTCATCGTCCGCCACTTGGACACCTCATGGCTGCGCACTCGCCGAGACACGGTCCCGGGTGCTAGGTATCGGAGGGTGTCAAACACTCATCCCCGGCGCCTCAAGGGAGGCATTAACCCTGACTGTTAACAGAGAGCCGTGGAGCAGTAAAGTGGAAAGGTTAAGTCCACCGTCTTTGGTGATCTTCAGCTTAACTTCACCTGACCTTCGAACGTCCATCACTATACCTTCGACTTCGGCCAAGAACGTACCCGCTTTGACAGATACCTCGTCGCCTTTGCGGAAGATACACTCGGGACCAAGTATTGACGGTTCGGGGACAACCCAATGGTCAATGGCGTAAACTTCCTTGTCAGAACAGGTTGCGTACCCGCCGTGCGGTAGACGCATGATCTTGACGAACGGGAACTTGCGCTCAACATAGTTCGCCCAGTAGAGGTCGCCTGTCCATTGGATGAACAGGAAGTTGCCCAGGAGCGGGACGTCGCATTCGACCCGCTCCCGGTTGCGCCCCACCCGCTTCTCTACGCGGATGGTTGGACACTGCACGCCGGTCTTGTCGATGCCAAGCTCGTGGGCGTAGTTGCGCAGCGCGTCAAGCTGCTTGAGGGCATCGGAAGGTCGGCAGCGCAGTATCAGGAACATCAGGTCGGGCTCGGGAGGTTCACAAGGACGAAGATGGTGATGAGGAAGAACGTCACCAGCATCACAGCGAGTGCCCAGCGAGCCCACACGGGCAGGTCGGGGATGCGCTTGTAGCCGAAGCCGTGGCAGTTGTGGCAGGGGAGGCCGAAACCGCTCTCAGTCATCTCGCTGCCCGTACCGTTACAGGTCTCGCAGATGTAATGGCGGGGAGTCGCAGCATAGTGTCCGTACATGGATCAGTTTTCCTAGGTTGGTGACCACACTACAGGGGTAAGCTACCTCCGAGGTATCGGCAAGCGGCGGTTGCGCTGGCGCTGCATGAGCTCGGCGAAGGGCGCGGTCAGCAGGTAGTGCGACTCGAAGCTGAGCGGGATGTCGTTCGCTGTGCGGGTGCCGTCGCGCCGCTTCTCGATGATACCCTTGCGCATCACGTCGTGCCAGTGCGGGTCTGCCTGCTCGAAGAACACCGTCTCAACGGTGCGCACCTCGACGTCCCCTGCCAGGGTCTCCGTCAGCAGGTTGCCCCGGTTGCGCGGGTCCTCCATGTAGTCGCCGTTCGCCTTGCGCGCGAACCGGGTAAGGGTGCCGCCTTCGGTATCCACCTCGAGGACGCTGTCTTGCAGCTCCCCGCCAATGTAGATGCGGAAGTCCTGGTCCCCCATAACCAGCCGCCAGTGATCGGGGCTGGACTCACTTACGCTCAGTCGCATCAGAAACTCCAATCTGCAGTTACGAGCTTTTTGCTCAGGTTCGTGTTTTGCTGAGTATAGTCGTGCAGGACGGGCCTTCGCTCACCGTCGATGACCAGCCAGCCGAAGTTCTGCGGCTTAACGTCCATCATCCACCCGGGAACCTTCTCGGGCATGGGGTCACCCTCGCGGAAGGGGATGACCTTGCGCTGGATCAACGTGAGTCCGTTGGGACTGATGTCGATGCATGGGGCCAGCCACTGCGCGACTGGTTTATACCAACGGCAGTCGTCCCATATCGTCCATTCGCGCACGTTGGCGAAGGTGGAATGGTCCTGCTCGCACTTGATGACGTAGTCAGGGTTGAGCCTGCATTCGAACACCTTGCGGTGGATGCCCTGCCCCAGCAACTCGCCAGCGACGAGGTTGAAGAAGTCTTTGTATTGGTCTTCGTTGTCAATGGCGAAGTTGCGGGGCATGGCGCGTCACTGTCCCGTGCGCTTGAAGTGGATCGCAGCAAGCGCGCTCGCGATCATGACGATCACGAGTACCACCAGCCAGGCCGCATTCCACGCGGTCAGCGGATGGAAGAACAGCAGGATGCAGAAGCGCAGCACCGTCACGATCAGGACGAAGAGCTGCAACCAGAGCAGATATGGGATGCGTGGCATGGGGGATTCCTTTCGGGTTTGTGCCGGGGGCAGTGTTGCACGCACCCCGGCAGCATCGCAAGCGGGTTACGTTGCGGGCCGTTTCGGCATTACAGGCTGCGCACGCGACGGGACGCCGTTGACATGCACCATAGCCGCACCCGAGACGCCAAGTGGCGGTGGGCCAACGTTGGCCGAATGCTGCCACACACTGGTCCACACGACACCCGTCGCAACGATCTCGGCGATCTCTTCCGGGGTCAGCCGCCAGCAGCTGATGAACTCAAAGGGCTCACCTTCCACCGTCTTGTGGAAGACCGGGAGGTCCATGACCTCCTTGCCGTTGCCGCGCAGGTAGAGGTTCGCACCCTCGAAGTCGACTGGTGTGGCCATCATTCTTCTCCCAGGAGTCGGTGATAGAACGTGCCGTCGCCCTTGAAGCTAAGGTACTGCGGCGCGTCGTAGAGGTGCGGCCCGTAGTGGGTCAGCCCCTCGGTGGCGAGGTAGTGGATGGGTTCGAGCGTCACGGTGTTGACCGCTTCCCACTCGATCTGTTGCTTGCCGTCCATCAACTCGGCCTTCAGCACGGGCGCTTTCGTCACCCGTGCTTTGAGGTTCATGCCCATCTCGCACTCGAAGTATTCCTCTTCGACGCACAGGGCGCGCATCCGATCGAAGTCGTAGGACATGTCAGTTCTCGCTCAGGATGTGCTGAGCCTCGAGATAGTGGTCGTCGGGACTGAGTTCGGGATTGTTGTGCACAAGGGGCTGACCGTGCGAGGGGCCCTTCAGCTTCTCGTACTCTTCCAGCGCGTCGATCATCTCGTAGACGGTAATCGACGCACCGACCGTGATCACCTGCGGTCTGCTTGTCAGCCACATGGCGAACTCACGGACCTTGTCGGTGCTGGGGACCGCATCACCGGGACGGCGCTCGCGGGGGAACTTGAGCAGCGCCCAGTTGAAGAGCGACACCTTGCCGGTCTCGGGCAGGATGATGTTGTGCAGGTGGAACGAGCGGTACGGTGACCCGTCGCGGCCGCGGCTGTAGTCCCAGCCCGCGATGACCCATCCGGGCTGATAACCGAAATCGGGGTGGCTGGTGAAGTCGAAGCCCATGAACACCATGTCGATGTCCCGGTCTTCAATTTTGCCCTCGTGGTTCTTGTACTTGAACTGGATCCTCACGGGTTGTCCCTTCTGATAAGCATACGGATGTAATCCGCCTTGGATGAGCCACGGCGCTTGGCTCCAGCGTAGACTTTCTGATTGAGCTCTTTGTCGAGCTGCAACCGGAACAGTATGTTGCCTCCGAGAGCAGGTCTACGGGTTCGTAACAGCCCCGCGCGTTGCTGGTTACTGACCTCGTTCTTGACGGTCTTTTCTGACACGTCAAGCTCAGCAGCAATAACGGACAGCTTCGTGCCGTCCTTATACAGGCGGGTGACGTACCGCTTGTCGTCCTCTGTCAGCAGCGCAGGGCGCCCAGGCTTGGACACCGACTTGGTGACCTCCTTGGCACGCGCTACCCACTTCTCTGTCAGCTTGGCTTCGGTCCATTGACCGTCGCGAGGTGCTTCGGACACCCGGTTGGCTTGGGGTTCAGCACGGATGACGCCCAACGTCTTGGCGTTACGCGAAATGAACCCGGTGATCGCGTTGGCAGTGGTGCCGTGCTTGGCTCCCATCTCCTTCTGCGATAGCCCGTCGTGGAGGCCCGCAGCTACAGCCGCGAGCTTCTCGTTTGAGGTGTAGGTTGACCACACTGTCATTCGACGCCAGCTCGCTTCAGCAAGTCGCGGATGTCCTTGAACTGCTCGTTGAGTGCGACCAGCTTCTCCGCCGCTTCACGTGACTCCATCTGCATCATCGCCTTGAGGGCGAACTCGATGTTGGAGTCACAGTTGCGGAGCAGAAACTGCGCCTGCGCAGTGGTTAGCTCAAGGACGACGTCGGGAGGGTTGTTACCAGCCATCAGCGCCTCGGGTAATGCGGGTTCGGCGCCTGGAACGTCTTGATGCGCTCCATGAGGTCCTTGTCGAGCTCCTCACAGGTGTTGCCGTAGGTCTCGTCGAGGAGCTCCTGGAGTAGCTGCTCCGCAGCATGCAGACGCCCAGCGATGGCCATGAGCATGTTGTTCCCTCGGTTGACGTTGGTGCCTTCGTACCACGACTCGCCGTTGCGGTAACAGGTCACCCGCCCGTCCATCTGCGCGATGAAGCGGTACTTATCCGCCGCCACGTCGATGGTGATCAGCTTGGGTGTGTCAGTCATCGGGCAAGTCCTTGGCGTGCTCGTAAGACGGGGTGCCGATCTTGTCGTTCCATTCGGTCTCCGTCATACCGTGCGGGTACTCGCACAGCCAGCCGCCCGAGTTCCGATAGAAGTGAGGGTCCTCAGACGCCTCCGCATAACCCGGTTCACCGGGTTTGATTACTCGCTGTGCCATCAGTATTTCTTCCCTCCGGGTTTGGCGCGGTTGGCGAGCGCGTGATCGGGACGCACCGCGTTGAACGTGCCCTTGTGGAGTATGGCGTGGATCAGACTGAGTTGCAAGTCGTCAGCCAGCCCTTCCTGCGCCTGGATGCCCAGCACCTCGAACGGGACGCTGTTGAGCATGCCGAACAGGTCGAACACGCGGATCATGATGTCAGCGCCCTCGGCAGTGACACCCGGGAGCCGCACCTTGTCGTCGAGCGCACCAGTGCGCACCGCTTCCAGCATCTCCGACGTCTCGGAGTGGATCAGCGCGATCTTGGTGGCGATGACGTAGGGGAACCAGGCGGTGCGCAGCTCCTCGTCGCTGGACGATGCCATCTCGTTGTCGTTCACACCCGGTATCAAGGACAGGCCCGTGACCGGGTCGTGCCACCATCCGCGGTTGTACGACGCCGCGTGGAAGTGCTGCTGGAGCAGCTCGAACGCACCCGTGACGACGTCACGGTTATTGAGGATTTCGTCAGGGTTCAACTTCGTAACATAAGCATCATCCCAGTCGATAGTCTGCTTAGCTTCGATCATTCGTCTTCTCCATGATTGATGTAGTACCGGCGCTGACCACACACTGTCTCAGCCCACCGGGGTTCGCTTCTACCTGTAGGGAGCATCCGACGCTCGTTCAACAGGGGTATGCCCGGCAACTGCTTTGAACGGTTAACGGCCTCGCAGTACAGCTGAGGTCCGAGCCTTGGGGTCACCGTGTCCGTTTCGTCCATGCGTCTCGCCTCTAGTCAGCCCAGCAACGATGTCCGTCCACCTGCCGCGTGCGCAGCGGATGTCCCGGATGACGTCATAGCTGACGCCATATCGCTCCTGGAGCTCTTCATACGTGTCGGTTGACTGGTAGATCGCCCGGGCGGTGTCGTCCGAGGTGCGGGTGACGCGGTATGCGTGGTGGCGAGGGGCTGGTGCTGTAGGGATGTTGAACCCGTGCTCAGGGTTCCAGCGCGCACCGCAGGAGTCGCACTCGTCCCAATGCTGATATCGGGTCATGTGCCCGCCGCAGTGGCACTCGTAGGGTTTGTCAGCTGTCATTGTGCACCCTGCTATGACGCCGACGCTGGTCGATGGTGCCCAGCGGGTTCTGGAAGGGGAGTGCGTCATCGTCGTACGGTAGCGGGTGCCTGATGGTGATGACGCCCAGCACCTTGAGCGCATAGTCCCGGTTCTGCTTCTCAACGATGTTCGCAGCGTTGCGGGGTCTGAAGCCCTTACGCTCAAGCGCAGCTCTGCGGATGTGCTCCGGGTACTTAGCCGCCACGATGCACCTTCCGGTTCACCTTGGTGGCACGCACGCTGCCGACGTGGGGCATTGCGTCGTCCCCTTGGCGCACGTTGCCCGGTACGCGACCTGTGCCGTGGCAGAGGTTACAAGGGGTGTCCTCGTGTCCCTTGGCCCACACGCCCGAACCATGGCAGACGGGGCAGCAGAGCTGGGCCGCCGTCACGGTAGCACCCATGACCAATATAGGATGACCCAAGGCGCCGCCAGCACGGCGATCGTGGCGACGATGCCAAGCTGCCAGGGGAAGGGCAGTTTGTCCCAGAGCTCGATCATTTGCCCCTCCGTTGCGCCCGGTTCGGGCGCTGCGCCTTGCGCTTCGGCTGGTGCCGCTTGGCGGGCAGCCTGGACAGTAGCTCGGAAGCTTGCTGCCCAGCGGCTAGCGCCCGAACAGCGTCGCGCTGGTAGGGGTACAGGCCGTCGTCACCCGGTCCGGTGAAGCGCTCCCGGCGCTGCGGTGCTGCCATGCTGCTCTGGATGGCGGTTGTGGCCAGTATGAGGCCGAGCAGACTTGCGAGACGCATCACGAACACCCGGTCGTTGTGCCACAGTCCTCGCAGACCATGCAGTGTCCGGAGACCTTCATGCGCATTGACTGGCAGTTGGAACACTGGTCGCCGGTGTAACCGGACATGACCGCTTGCTGCTTCCCCATTGCGGGCTGGACCGGGGGGCTGAGCTCGGTCTCCGGGTGCGCGGGGTCACGTGCGGGCTTGATGTGCTCGACCGCGATCTGCGCCTTGAGGTCGTCGGGGTGATCCAGCTGGAACCGGTAGCTGCCGAGCTCCCGGTTGCTGAAGCCGGGCAGCTTGCCGGCTACGTTGGCACCCATGCGATGGAATCCGGTGCTCATAGGAACAGCTCCAGGCGGGTGCCTTCGGGCAACCAGTCGAGTTGGTGCTCTTCCTGCTCGCTGGTCTGGCCGGGGCGCATGTCGGTCTGGTTCTTCTCGCCGGGGACGATCAGGATCATCATGTGATGGCCGCTCCAAGGGGTCGGACCCTTGGGGAACGGACCTGCGGCCCGCATGTACAGGTTCCCGGTCAGCTTGCCGATCGCAAAGATCGACTTCTGACTCGGTGGCAGTGCTGCAACGAACTTGGTCATTCCTTCTTCTCTCCTTCGAGTCTGCGCATGGCCTCTGCATACTCCGCAGGGTGCTCACGCTTCATCTTCGCCAACCATTTGGCCGTCATGCGGGTCTTGGCCCGCTCCCCTTGTGCGGCGATAGCCACACGTCCACCGCGTCGACGCCCGTGTCTCACCAGAGGATCCCCGCCAGGAACGCGCTGAACTGCATCAGCAGGATGCAGCCCACCGCAATGAGGATGAGCAGGTCCGAGCGCGGACCCTGTCCCATCGTAGAGTTGATGGTGCCGCGCACAATGAGCAGCACGGTGGCGAACGCCAGCAGCAGGCAGAAGAGGATGAGCCCTGTGATCAGGACGACATTCGGGATAAGCACGGCAACCTCCTTGGTTGACGACTAAGGGAGGTCCCTGCAGAGACCTCCCTATCCGGTGCCAGACTCCTATCAGCCAGCGCTGCCTATCCTTGCGGGAATCGGGGTACTGCGCCACCGGCTGACGATGCGGGACCGCACCTCGGGGGAAGTGCGGTCCCTGACGACCGAGTTGGGAGTAGCGTCAGCGGGGGCAATGCTTCAGCTAGCCAGTGGCCCTGGCACCCGGTCGTTGTGGTGTAGCGTGCGCCAGGATCAAGGAGCTACGCAAGCGGGTATTTGCACTCAGAGGCCGTGCATGCGGGCCCACTGTGAGCGGTTGGGCATGAAGTGCCGCCATGCGGGACGCTTGCGGTGGATCCAGCTTCGCTTCCATCCGCGCATGAGAGCCGCGTCATGGTACCGCACGCTCAGCACCTTGGCGCTGTAGGTGCCCGGCGGGAGCAGCCCGAGGGGTATGCTAGGCGCACCGTCTTCGGCCTGTAGCGCCAGCTTCATCAGCAGTGTCTTGCCAACCCTGCGCCCACCTGTGTTGATCGTGAACCGGGTCATGCCTGTGCCTCCTCCAGGAACCCGGTCACCTCGTCGAAGGCGTCCAGGGACAGCGCTTCCACCTGCTCCTTGAGCTCGGCCAGCTTGTCGATCGCCTCCTGCATCTTGTCGATGGCCTCCTGCATGGTGTCCTTGCGCTCGTCACCGTCGAACAGGTTCTCCATAGCCTCGTCCTCGTCCGACCGGTCCTGGTCGATCTCGTTGGACAGGTCATCGAAGTCCTCGGTAACGTTGGCCAGCTGCGCGAACAGGGGTTCGAGCTTGGCCTTGAGAGCGTGCACCTTGGCTGCGGTGCGGGCGAGGGACTTGCGGCGTGCAGCGTTCATTGTAGGCCTCCTGTGGGCGGGTGCGGGTTAGAGACAGAAACCGTTGATCTGCTGGCGGGGCTCCCCGGTGACCGGGTCAGTACCCATCTGGTCGTCCTTGGGCAGGTCCTCGAGCATTGAGAGCCAGTAGCGCAGCGGGTGATATGCGGGGTCGGACGGGTCCAGGTTGTCCGGGTCGGGCTGCTGGAACTGGTGCACGTTGGCTGCGAGCAGCTTGGCGAGCGCGACGCGCTGGGCTTCGTTGATCTGGATGAGGTAGCTGGTGGGCATGGTGGGCTCCTTGGTGACGCGGTTGGGCGCGGGGAAGTGACGGAAGGGGTAGGGCACATCAACTCCCCTGTCAATAGATGCTGATGAACGCAAGGTCGCGCGGTGTCGGCGCAGGGTCTGTCCGAAGGGTAATGCGGGCACCGCGCTTCTCCAGCGTAGGGGACAGCATGCCTCGCACCAGCGCTATGGCTTCCATCTTGCTGACGGACAGGAAGGTGACACCCTCGAAGCACTTGTCGGGCTCGCCCTCGATGGGGAGCAGTGCGCTGACGCGGAACTGGAAGCGCACCTTACCGTCTGCGTTCTTGATGAGCGCGACCGCTGCATCAGCGGTGAGGACCAGTTCTTCCTTCTTGGTGATGCGGGCCATTTCAGAGTCCCTTCAGGGCGTTGCGTGCGTTGAGGATGAACTGGGCGCGCAGTGCGCCCGAAGCGGTGGAAGCGTGCTTGCGCCAGTAGGCAGCACGCTTCAGGCGGACAGCGGCGGCCATCTTAGCGGTACCCGTCTGCTACCCACTCGTTCTGGCGCAGGCTGACCTGGACCAGCTCGAAGGACATGCCACCGAACCCCTTACCCTGCATGCGGGTGATGAACGCTTCCGCCTGCTTGACGGAGCGGAACATTGCGACGGGCTGAACTGAGTTGTGGAAGACGTGCACAGCATGGGTCATTTCGACAATTCTCCGAAGCGCAAAAGTGCGCAACACCCTTCTAGGATGCTGCGCCATCAGATGCAAACGGTATCCGTCCAATGGTTAACGGAAGGTCACCCGGCGGTGATGCGATAGTCCTGCGCGTGCAGGAGACGGTAGAGGGTGACCCGGTTGTCTCCGGAGTCATTGCCGATGCAGGCTCGCAGTGCGTCAAGCAGTGGCTGACCGTCGGTGTCCGCGCTGGGCGCGAAAGCTTGGTGCAGACGCTCGAGGTTGTGCTGCGCTGTACCGATCGGCTGGGACAGCAGGAGGTTGATGTTGGTCTGGATGGTGCTGCGGATCATGGTGGGTGCTCCTTGGGTGCAGGTTACGGGCAGACGCTGATGGTACCGTCCTGGACACGGTAGTCCCTGCGAACGATGCGCTTGGCATGTGCGACCGCACTGGTGTAGTTCGGTGCCCATGGGGTGAAGATGATGTGCTCCTCAAACGAGAACGCCCACTGACCCTCACCGCGAGGGGCCTTACCGTGGGCGAACTGATACTGCTCGGTGGACACCTGGATAGCCATTTCGTCAATCTCCTGCGCGGCACAGCGCCGCACCACCCTTCTAGGATACACTCGGATACGTTACAAGCCCGATGGTGTCGGATGCATCACATGATTAACAAGGGATTATTGACCGACACTGCCCACATCTGATGACCACACTTTAGCACGCGCAACCGGCCGCATCTTCAGGGTGATCGGCTCTCGAGCAGCTGAACCCCTTCGTTTCCGGGCCATATGCCCTACTTTCGACGTATTCGAGCGTACAGCGAGTTTCGCTCAAACTCCGACTACCCATACCGAATTTTGATTTCTTCGAATTTCGCCTAAAACATGGCTTTTTTGACGCCTACCTTTTCAGGTGGCTTCAGGCCTACAGCTTCCTCATGTCGGGAGTATATCCGGGTCGGCAGTACCCACTCAGGCGCAACACCGTGGACCATGCTCGTAAGCTGGAGTCGTGTTGCAGGGAGGGGTTCACTTTCCTGTGGCAGAGCTGTAGGCCTGTTGCGCGGGTTCAATGGTGTTGAGTTCAGTGATGTTGGTCCTCATGGCGTGCGCTGACTGTTGTCTCCTGCCCCGCACGCTGGGGAGTCTGGCGTGTGACACCAGCTTGTCGTCCGCTGTTCGTAGCCTGGGCAAAGCGGAACCCTGTGATACGGTGTTACCCCGCCTTAGGGGTGCACCGCAGCTACACCCCGCACGGTAAGCAGCATCCAACCCCATGCCAAGCATGAGCTGCACCTTGATCCACCCGCAGCACCCCGCAGCACCCCGCAGCACCCCATTATGGGCAATAGCAGCCCGAGCACACATCTACTATCGCTGTAACCCCTGCAAACCTTGGGGTCTTACTGTACTATTAGTAAATTAGCATATTATTAGTAGATAGAGTGTCTATACCGTTACGATTACACACATTTGCAGCGATCACATATGTAACGTTTGCAATGATCGCGACGCGGGCGCGCAAAGCTATCGGCCGGTTCTCGTTACCGTTACCCGTCGCCTTTTTCAAAGTGCACATAACCCTTGTCCCGCACATGGATGTTGTCCACAACCGCTGCACTATACCCGCAAGCGCAAGGAGCGCACCCATGTCTCAAGACCCGTGGAAAGACGTCGAGAAGCGTGCACCGCTCTTGGCGAAGCTGGCCGACCCTGCTGTGGCCACAACTGCTGACGTGCTGGCCTACCTCGAAGCGCAGGACCGCTCGGATATGCTGCCCGCGCAGTTCTTCACCGATGCCGACCTCGACCATTACCGCGCTGCCTGCGCTTGGTGGCCCGAGCACGACGACATGCCCCTGCGGTGGCGCAAGCCTTCCCTTACCCTGCTGTGTGACGGGTACGCCGACCCGTGGACAGACGGTACGGTGCACACCTTCCTTGGGCGACTCAATGTGATCGCCGGGCATGCCGCAGCCTGGATGAAGGAGCACGGGCCCAAGCCCCTCGGGCGCCCACGGGTGCACCCTACCCTTCCTGGCGAGTCCGAAGCTGACCGCGCTGCACGCCTGAACCGCGAACGGGTAGCACGCCACCGGGGCACCACTTCGCCTAGGGTCGACCCTGCGCGAGCAGCGCTGATCAAGGAGGTAGCGCAGGAGCTAAAGGTTGCTCGCCTGCACCGCCAGGAAGCGCTCGAAGGCTGGGACATTAAGATCGCCCAGCTCAAGACCAAGCTCCTCACCCTCAAAACCGAAGCAAAGGACGTCCAATGACCGTTCACCTCACCTACAAGACCGATTGGGACCCGCGCACCACCCACTTCGACAGCATCCCCGGGGCGGTGGAGCACGCGCTCACACCCGCGCCCTACAGCTACGAAGGGGACCTCGAGCGCACCAAGGGGCGGATCGAGCTCCAGACCCGCATGCTGTCGAGGCTGCTCGAGGCTCTGCACGATGCGGGTACCATCGACGACACGGTGCTCGTGCACCTGCTCAACGGGCCCTACACGGTCGAACCCGTCAGAAAGCACATGTGATGAGCAAGAACCTTCCGTACTACCTGACCGGGACGCTGCACTACCAGACCGAAGACCAAGCGGTTGCGCGGTCAATCGAGTGCGCACCAGCTATCGCGCTCAAGGAGTCCGACGACACATGGTCCGTCTACTACCTGTCGAAAACGCCCCGCGTACCAGGGCAACCGCTGTATCACCGTCCGGCTGGCGAGCATATCCTCACCGAAATACTGGAGCCACCACCCCTGACCTAGTATAGAGTGAACAACCGTGTGCCCCACATGTAGCGTTGTCCCCGTCAGGGTGCAAAATTCTACTAACAACCGTTTGCGATATTCTGCGGTGCTCGCTAGGGTGCTGCTCCTGACCGGGGTGATCTACATGACCGCACAAGAAGAGTTCGACAAGCTGTACGTAACGTCCAGCGAGATCTGCCGTGTTGCAGGTATCAGTCGGCTTCGTGTGATGGTTGATAAGCAGCGCGGTAAGCTTCCCGAACCCATCGAGATCAACGGTGGGCAGATCACTGTGTGGCGGAGGGTGGACGTGGCACCCTACCTGTCCGCCTGCAGTGCAAGGAGCGGTGAACTAGCTTGACCACACTACCCGCAATCCACCGCCTCCCATCGGCGCTCAAACAGCGACCTCAGTGGGCGCTAGCAGGTGCCAGCAAGGCACCCATGTCCGTCGACAGCAATGGCAAGCTGTACCTCTGCGCACCTACCCGTCCCGGGGAGTGGCTGAGCTGGGAACAGGCGCTGTACTGGTCGGAGCACTTTAAGGCCCTAGTCACCTCGCACGTTGACAAGTACGGCCGCACCATTACGCAGACCGGGTTGCACCAAGGGTTTATGCTCAACGAAGCAGACGAGTTCTGCATTATCGACCTCGACGTCAAGGACGCCGACACGGACCCTGGACACCCGGAGCTCTGGACCACACAGGAGCAGTTTGACCGGTATTGGTCCATGGTGCTGTCGATTGACAGCTACGCGGAGAGCAGCCGCAGCGGTAAGGGGCTGCACATCATCACCGAGGGGAACATTGGCGCGGGGTTCCGCCGCGACGGTGTTGAGATCTACAGCCAAGAGCGGTTCATGATCTGCACGGGTAACGTCGTGCATGACCGCCCGGTGCAACCCCGCCAGTCCATGCTCGACAACATGGTGACGCAGATGCGTCCCGTGCCCAAGGAATTCAAGCTGGTGGAGCTTGAGGAAGAGGAAGACGACTGGTCCGTGCTCATGCGCGCAACCAACGCTTCCAACTCCGACAAGTTCAGCAAGCTGTGGGCGGGCAACCTGCCAGCACTGCAAAGCGAGTACGGGTTCCCCTCGCAGTCCGAAGCCGACCTAGCACTCATGTCCATGCTAGCGTTCTACTCGAAGTCGAATGCGCAGTGCAGGCGCTTGTTCCGTAGCTGCCCGCTCGGGACACGGGAGAAGGCGGTCAAGAACGACAAGTACGTCAACTTCACCCTCAGCCTAATCCGGGAGCGCCAGCACCGGGAAGTCCGAGCAGACGTCAGCCAACTTATGGCGGCCGCAGCTACATTGGCGCAGGTTCGGGCTACAGCCGAACCGCCTGCCGAAGCACCAGTTGCACCGATCGCACCAAGCTCAGCGGCTGTGCCCGAAGCGCCGCGAGCGCTACCCGCGTCCACGGAGATCAGCTGGCCCCCCGGTATAGCTGGGGAGATCGCGCGGGACATGCTTGCGATGTCCGTTCGACCCGTCAAAGAGATCTCCATCTGCGCTACGCTGGGAATGCTGGCGGGCATCGTGGGTAAAGCGTGGCACATCCCGCAGTCAGGCCTCAACCTGTACATCACCCTGATCGGACGGTCCGCGGTGGGCAAGGAAGCGCTGCACTCCGGGATCAGCGCCTACCTCAAAGCGTCCCTCATGCACGGGACGGGTATTGCTCGCTTCATTGACTTCACCGACTACGCATCCGGGCAAGCGCTGATCAAAGCGTGTGTGGTCAACCCGAGCTTTGTCAACGTGAGCGGTGAGTGGGGACGCAACCTGCGGCGCATGGCTGCTGACGATGGTAAGGACGGACCGGTCGCAACCAAGATGACCTTCATGGTGAACACCTACCAGAAGTCAGGCCCTGCTTCCATCGTGGGTGGCATCGGGTACAGCAGCACCGATAACAACGTCGCCAGCGTCCAGGGTGTCAACTACAGCTTTGTCGGGGAGACTACCCCGCAAACGTATTTCCGTTCCCTCACCGACAGCATGATGGAGGACGGGTTCCTTTCGCGCTTCTTGACGATCGAGTACAGGGGTGAGCGTCCCGACGAAAACGAGTTCCGCAAACTGGTCCCTGACGAGCGGCTGGTAAAGGGTCTGTCCGACCTCGCCAAGTATGCAGAGAACCTAATCCACAAGGACCAGTCGCAGCCCGTTGAGCTGTCCCCTGAGGCCCGTGCACTGCTCAAAGCGTTCAGCGCTGAGTGCGACAGGCAGATCAACATTGCGGGGGAAGACGAGTCCAAGCGTCAGATGTGGAACCGTGCTGCACTCATCGCGCACCGCATCGCAGCGATCCTGGCGGTTGTCGACAATTGGGTCCTCCCGGTGATCAGCTATGACCACATGCTCTGGGCCGTGCAGATGATGCAGCGCAGCATTGACATCATGCGCACCCGGTTGTCGGAAGGCGATGTTGGTACGGACGATCACAGCAGGGAGCGCAAGCTGCTGAAGATCATGCACACATACCTCCAGTCGCCTATCCCTGCTGGCTACAAGCTACCGGACGCAATGCGCGAGAACAGCATCGTTCCGCACCAGTATCTGCAGATCCGCATCCAGCGCACGCCAACGTTCACCTCGCACCGCTTCGGCGCCAACAAAGCACTGGAGGACGCGGTGCGCACGCTGCTCACCAACGGTTACTTGATGGAGGTGCAGAAGGACAAGATAAGTGACGCCTACAACTTCCACGGTAAGGCGTATCGCATCTTGAAGCTGCCCGATGACATCTGAGTGCATTTCGTATTTGCTTCAAAACGCCCGTTTCTGTACGGTCCGGGTAAGTGTTGCTAACAGAGGAAACCAACATGGCCGACATCCCTGAAGACGTTGTTACCCTCCAGGACCTCAAGGACTGGTATCTCGTCAAGGACGAGCTCAGCAAGCTGAAGCAACAGGAAGCGCTGATGCGCTCCCGCATCTTCAAGTTCTACTTCAAGGACCCCAAGGAAGGGACCAACGATCACGAGGTCGGCGACGGCACTGGTGCGGTGATCAAGGGCGGGTACGTCATCAACCGCAAGATCGACCCCGGTGCACTCGACGCACTGCGCGAGGCGCAGCGGGTGCCTGACAGCAACGCACCCAAGATCAACATCGACGAGCTGGTCAAGTACAACCCGGAGCTGGCGATCAGCAAGTACCGTGAGCTCACCGCCGAGGAGCAGCTTTGGTTCGACCAAGCGCTGATCATCAAGCCGGGCGCGCCCACCCTCGAGGTCGTCATCCCCAAGCGTGCGAAGGCCACCTGATGCCCACTATCACCCGGACCATCAACGTGCCGGAGCACAAGCTCGGCGACCTCCAGAAGGACGTCATTGCCCTCATGGACCCGCACAGCTTGTCGTTCAACGACGGGTGGGCCAGTAAGGCGTTCGAGCAGAAGTGGGGCTTTACCGTCAACGAGGCGCAGAGCATCACCGGGAAGTATGTGGTGCGGGCAGGGTTCGAGAAATGATGGAAGTGCTCGAGCATATCATGCCGCTGCTCCGGTTGCTGGTCTTGACCTTTTTCACGGTCAAACTCTTCTATGCGCGGAGCCTGACCGACGTCATGCGGTACGGCGTATTCGTGCTGGCGCTCACGCTATGAGCGAACAGCTTGTCCCCGCCATCACGCACATGTACCAGCATGAAGGGATGACCGATTTCTTCTGTTGGGTCAGTACCGACCGGTGGGGCGAGCGCAAGTGGCACGCTTCCGTGAAAATCGACGAGCGCTCGTGCCACGTTGGCGCGGGTGCAACCCCTATCGAAGCCCTGCTCGAAGCGCTGGGGCAAGCCTATGCAGACCGGCCCAACCGCAAGGGACCATTCGTTGCGTGAACAGTTGATGCCGCATATGCTGCACAACCCTGCCAACAAGGATTTTTCATGGACAGCATTCTAGGTTCCATCAGCGCGGGACCGGTCACAACCGCCGGGATCCGCATAGTGATCGCCGGCCAGGAAAAGATGGGTAAGACTACCCTCGGTTCCGGTGCGCCCGGTGCGCTCATCGTGCCGCTCGAGGTCGGTTATGCAGGTGTGCAGACGCCGAAGACCAAGATGCTGCAAACGTTCGCCGAGGTGAACTACCTCGTTGACGAAATCACCTACTGGGCGGGGCAGAACAGCTTCCCGCCCATGTGGACGGTAGGCCCTGATGGGAAGCGCACGTTGATCTTCGACAGCGCCACCGCACTCGAGCGCCACATCCACGACGCGATCATCCAGCGTGACCCCGCCTACAAGCCTGGCGGTAACAAGGTCATCACGATGGAAAGCTGCCACGGCGGCTACGGTAAAGGGTACAACCTCGCTAATGACGAGTTCGACTCGTTCCTGGCGAAGCTCGATATCCTTGCGGTGAAGCACGGTATCAACATTGTGCTGACCTGCCATGTGTTCAGCAGCAAGGTCATGGACCCTACTGCTGGCGAATATGACTCCTGGGACCTGCTCTTGCACAGCCCCAAGAATCAGAAGACCTACGGCAAGCGGGAACGCATTGCGCAGTGGGCTGACATCGTTGGTTTCCTCTACGAACCGGTCTTTGTCAGTCAGGATACCGGCATGGTGAAAGCCATGTCGCAGGGGAAGGGCAGGGTGCTCGGTCTCTCTCGAACGCCGAACTATATGGCGGGCAACCGCTTCGGCATCTCCGGGGAGGTGCCAATCCCGGCACCTGCCAAGGAAAACGGGTCCGGCAAGGACGGGTGGAACACGTTTGCGAACGAGCTCTACAAGTCCCGCGGAATCGATATCTTCAACCGCCAATAAGGGAGTCCCCCATGGCAGATCTTAACTTCGACGCCTCCAGTGTCGTACCCGATGCCGGGTTCGAAACGGTCCCCGCTGGCTGGTACAATGTGGCCATCGACGAATCGGAAATGAAGCCCACGAAGGACGGCGCTGGTGCCTACCTTCAGCTTCGCTTCGACATCCTCGACGGGCAGTACAAGGGCCGCAAGCTCTTCGCTCGCCTGAACCTGAAGAACGCCAACGCGCAGACCGTCGAGATTGCCTACAAGCAGCTCTCGGCGATCGCACATGCGGTCGGCATCCTCCAGGTCGCCAAGTCCGAGATGCTGCACGGCATCCCGCTCAAGGTGCGGGTGAAGGTGCGCAAGGCGGACGGCGAGTACGATGATCAGAACGACATCACGTCGTTCAAGAACATCAACGAGCAGGTTGGCGGCACCGCTACCAACGCACCCGCCGCAGCACCGTCCGGGTTCGTTCCGCCGGCTGCGCCGCCCGCTGGTGCGACCGCCGCCGCTCCGCCCGCAGCACAGCAGCCCTGGCAGCAGCCTGCCGCACAGCCGCCTGCTGCGCCGGCAGCTCCCCCGGCACCGCCTGCACCTCCTGCACCGCCGGTTGGCCCGCAGCGTCCCACCGATCCGACCCACATCCACGCCGCCGGTACGGCCGACGAGCAGTGGTGGATCGATGGCGCCTGGACCAAGCCGCCCGTACCGGCGGCACCCGCTGCTCCCCCTGCACCGCCGGCCGCACCGCCTGCCGCAGGGAAAGCTCCGTGGGAAGTCCCCCCGGCCGCATAAGCGGGCATCAAGCACATGGGTCCCCTTTAGGGGGCCCATCCCCCTCCTGGAGTTGAAGCAATGCCAAACGTGACGATCGCACTCAAGCTCCTCCAGCGCATTGACCGCATGGTGCACGCGGACCAAGGGTCTGCCTACCGAGGGTGGCTCAAGCAGGTCTTACCGCACATCGGGGACGCCTACCGCCAAGACGAGGACGGCCACAGAACGCACATGGGCGCGTCGATCCTCGGCCACGAGTGCGCGAGGGAGATCTGGTACAACTTCCATTGGGCAACCAAATCGAACTTCCCCGGTCGTATCGTGCGCTTGTTCAACCGGGGGCACATTGAAGAGGGTAGGCTGATTGCGCTCTTGCTGATGGCGGGTGTGCACGTCTACCAGCAGGACGAGAACGGGAACCAGTTCCGTATCAGCTTCGCCGACGGTCACGCTGGTGGCAGCGGAGACGGTCAGGCACTGCACATCCCGGACCTGCCACCGGATACGATGGCGCTGTGTGAGTTCAAGACCCACGGCGAGAAGAGCTTCATTGAGCTTGCTGGCCCGCTCGACGAGTGGCGCAGCTACCTTGCCGGGGAGTCGACGTACTTCGCGGGTAAGGGTGTGCGCGAAGCCAAGTTCGAGCATTACGTGCAGATGCAACTCTACATGCACAAGATGGGGATCGCCGCTGCGCTGTACGTTGCGGTCAACAAGAACACCGACGACCTCTACGCGGAGATCGTCACCCTGGACACCGCTATGGCGGAGCAGTTCATCCAGCGCGGGGAGAAGCTGGTCTGGATGGTGCTACCGCCGGACAAGATCAACAAGAGCCCCGGGTTCTTCAAGTGCAGGTTCTGCGACCATCGACCCGTGTGCCACCTGAAGGCTGCGCCCGACCGCAACTGCAGAACCTGCCAGCACAGCCAACCAGTCGCAGGCGGTCAGTGGGAGTGCACCCTGCTCAAGCAGATACTGCCCAAGGAGCTCCAGCTCACCGGTTGCGACCGGTATGACATGGGGCGGATCTATGGCGTTTAACGACCGGGACTATCAGACCGAAGCGGTCACCAGTATCTGGACCTACTTCGCCACTCGTTCGGGCAACCCCATCGTCGCGATGCCCACGGGGACCGGTAAGTCGATTGTCATCGGGCGCTTCCTCCAATCCGTCTATGCGCGGTTCCCAGCGCAGCGGGTGCTGATGCTGACGCACGTCAAGGAACTGATTCAGCAGAACTTCGAGAAGCTCAAGACAATGTGGCCGTTCGCACCTGCGGGCATCTACAGCGCGGGGCTCAACAGCAGGGACGCCAGCCAGGCGATCACGTTTGCGGGTATTGCATCGGTCGCCAAGAAGTGGGCCATGTTCGGCCACGTCCACCTTGTGCTGATCGACGAGTGTCACCTGCTCAGCCCGGACGACGAGACCATGTACCAAGCGTTCATCGCTGGTCTCAAGTCGATCAACCCCATGCTCAAGGTGATCGGGTTCACTGCAACGCCCTGGCGGCTGGGGCACGGTAAGCTCACGGACCCCAAGGTCAAGATCGTCGACGGGGAGGAGGTTGAGATCCCCTCGCTGTTCACCGACGTCTGCTTCGACATTACCGGTATCGAAGCGTTCAACCGCCTCATCGCTGAAGGGTACCTGCTCCCGCTGGTGCCGAAGCGGATGAAGACCGTGCTGGACGTCGATGGGGTGCATATGCGGGGCGGGGAGTTCATCGAGAAGGAACTGCAGACCGCTGTCGACAAGGACGAGATCACGGAAGCTGCACTCAACGAAGCTATTCAGATTGGCGAGGACCGGCACAAGTGGCTCATCTTCGCAGCGGGTACGGAGCACGCCGACAACATCGGTGAGATGCTGAACATGATGGGGATCCCGACCGGGGTCGTGCACAGCAAGCGCGAGGGGCGCGACCAGACGATCGCCGACTTCAAAGCGGGTCGATTGCGCGCGGTCGTGAACAACAATGTGCTGACCACAGGTTTTGACGAACCGGGTATCGACATGATCATCGTGCTTCGCCCGACGGCGTCCGCGGTGCTATGGGTTCAGATGCTGGGGCGCGGTACGCGACCGTTCTGGACCGCTGGCTACGACCTTGACACCCTCGAGGGGCGCATCCAGTCGATCAAGGCCAGCACGAAGCATGACTGTCTGGTGCTCGACTACGCTGCGAACACCAAGCGGCTCGGACCCATCAACGATCCGCTGGTGCCGCGTCGCAAGGGACAGGGTGGCGGGGACGCCCCGGTCAAGTGCTGCGAGAGGTGCGACACATGGGTCCACGCCAGCTTGCGCAACTGCCCCATCTGCGGGTTCGAGTTCACCTTCGAGACCAAGCTGAAGCAGTCCGCAAGCTCGGAGAAGCTGATCAAGGGGGACAACCCCATCGTCGAGGTCTTCAAGGTCGACCATGTGACCGTGGAGAAGCACACGAAGGTCGGCGCCCCGCCGATGGTGCGTATCAACTACTATTGCGGGCTGAAGCGGTTCAGCGAGTTCGTGTGCCCCGAGCACCAGAACTGGGCGCAGAAGAAGGCGCGTGCATGGTGGAAGGCTCGCAGCCCCGAGCCGATGCCGGAGAGCACTGACGAGGTGCTCGAAGCGACGGGCATGCTACCACCTGCAACGCACCTGCGCATCTGGATCAACAAGCCAGGCGGGTACCCGGAGATCCTGGCTACCTGCCTTGACGGTACCGCGTTCGGCGCAATCGAGCGGTCCGATAGCTGGGAGCCCCCGCCCGTGGAGACGGAGCTGCGCTCGCAGTTGCACCGCAGCGTTATCCTCGAAGGGGAGCTGTCCCGGTCCAACGCACCCTTCTACAGCGCCGACGACGATATCCCGTTCTGATTTTGTTAACCATCCTGCAGATACGGCTTGTATCAACATCAAGCCTATCCTAGAAGGGTGTTGCCGCAACGGTGCGGCGCACAAATTGGAGTGAAACTGAAATGACCAACTTCGCTGAAATGGGTAAGGAAGCTCTTCGGACCGAAATGCGTGCCGCTGGCCTGTCCTACGCCAAGCTGAACAACGACGGGATGCGCGCCGCGCTGGAAGCGCACCGGTTCGCACAGCCCGCAGTGATGCGGAGCGTCGACGATGAGCGTGCTGCCTACGTTGAAATGGCGAAGAAGATGGACACCGCGCTCCTGGGCATCGACGGTGTTGAAGGTCACTGCCCGTGCTGCGGTATCGATCTGTCCAACGGCGTCTGGACGCAAGACGACGCCAACACCCCGGAGCAGGCCAAGGGTTGGGTCCGCTCCATCGCATGCCTCGGTTGTGGTGGGGAATGGGGTCCCCCGGCCCGCAAGTCGGGCGTCGACCGTCACTCGGGCACTGGTCTGAAGATCGAGCAGAACCGGGAAGAGCGCAACGGCGTCAAGCGCCCCTCGGCTGGCGGTAAGTGTCGGCAGGTGTGGGACGCCCTGGATGCGAACCGCGCCTCGACCAAGACCCTGCCCACTGTGGCAACCGCCAAGCAGATCGCTACCGAGCAGGGTTGGAACGTTTCCAACGCCGCAATCGAGTTCTACCAGTGGCGCAAGTTCAACGGGCTGGGGAAGTGAGATGGGTCGGCACTACGCTTACGTCGCGCCGGAGCGGTTGTACCCCGCTCCGGTCGTAATCCCAACGGACCGGCCTGCATGGTTCGGCGGGAACGACAACCGACCCCGCTGTGCTTGCTGCGGTAAGGTCGCCTTTCACTCCCTCGAAACCGCTACCGAAGCGGCTCAGCGTATCACTGAGCGAGGGACTCCGATGTTCGCTTACCAAGGGCCCGCCTGCGGTAACTTCCATGTGTCGAGGGATCGCCATGCACATCGCGGTTGAACTTAACGAGCTCAAGCTCACCCACTATCACGCTGACACCCGCATCGTCGCGGGGCTCGCCTACCTGGAGAGCTTGCACCTCAAGGACGTGCTGTTCGACAACACCGCTTCGCCCACCTTCCTGGGGCACCTGACGTCGACCATGCTGCGCCATCTCTACCGCAACACCTGCGGCAAGGACTTCCCCGAGGGGATGGGAGAGCTGGAGATGCGGGACGTGCTAGCCACACTGTTCGACCGCATGACCCCGCCCAAGGTCGACCGGGACGAGCTCGAAGCGCAGATCGATCACGTGCTCTACGAGCTCGAGGCCGACGCCAAGACGGGTAAACAATTCAAGTACGTTCACGGCTCGCTGGTGCCAAACGTGCTGGACGGGGGCCTGTTCCCCCTTACGACCCCGCCGGCCAGCGCAGCGGTGCTTGCAGAATCGGCACAGCTGGCACCACAGCGGCGAGAGGTACCCGCCGCGGCAACCATACCGGCCAGCGCACCCAAGCCCCAGCGCACGAGCGCAGCCGGCCCGCGCGTCCCGAGCGGTGGAGCAAGGCCGATCATATGGGCCCACGCGGACAAGGTGTGGGAGGAGGCCGGGAAGCCTACCCTTGTCTCTGACGTGCTAGTGCTGCGCAAGCGCATGATGGTCGAGCTCGAAGAGCAAGGTATCAAGAAGAGCACGTCCAGCACCGCGCTGGGCGACTGGCAGAAAGCCCGACTCGGATAAAATCACATCGATGTGCAGAAAGTATCTTGCGCATCGATGTTCGCCTTGTTAAGGTCCCGACGACTACCCGCTGAAGTCCACATCAACTAGGAGGCCCTGATGGCCAAGAACCAGAACCAGTCCACGAATACCGCTGACGCCGCTGCCGCCGGTGAAGCCCGCCGCAAGGCGGAGGCCGACAAGGCCGCGATCGCCAAGGCCGCTGC
>Ga0209066_10001648_pt1 | contig 29007 bp, 17 predicted proteins | sample All_14_2_FD_187198 | JGI IMG/M metagenome (GOLD analysis project Ga0209066, IMG submission 187198) | Freshwater microbial communities in response to fracking from Pennsylvania, USA - Allegheny Zone_MetaG_DW_15 (SPAdes) (version 2) ...
AAATCCCGTCTCTGCATGGCCTTCTCCTGATACCTTGAGCGTTGAGAGTTACACGTTAAACGTTGAGCGTTCTTCTTGCCTACCCCTTTATTTCCCAGCCGGGCCGATACGTCGTCTTGAGGAACGCGTTCGCGGACTCGTCGTTCGTGACCGCTGTGCCGTCCCACTCGAGTTTCTTGAGTCCCGCGCGGGCCGCCACGTTGCCGAGGAGCACCGTCGTCGCGAGCGGCGCGGAATAATCGAAGTTGCAGCCGGCCGGGCGGTTCGGGTTACGAATCGCGCGCAGCCAATCCTGCTGATGGTCCATTCCCTTCTCGCGCGGGATCGTCTTCGGCGGCTTCGGGAGTTTGTTCCGCAGATCGTTCGGGACGAACTGGAGCCCGTCTCCGTGCGGGCCAATCGCCATGACGCCGTTCTCACCCACGTACACCGTACCGAGGCAGCCCAGGTTTTGTCCGTGCTTCTTCTCGAGTTCCTCGATGATCGGCGGCAGGTTCTGGTAGTCGCGCTTCAGACAGATGCCTGTCCTGTTCACATGCGCCTTGTCGTACGGGATGCCGTCTTTCACGCCGTCATACCAGTGCAGCGTCATCGCGTCCATGCCCTTGCGCGCGGGGAAGCGCCAGCGGATCGTGTTGCGCCACGTCCAGCTCCCCGCAGCCCCCCACTTGAGTTCGGTGGCCTCCACGCTCGTGGGATGGACCTCGCCGAGGCGAAGCGCCCAGAACGCAGGGTCAAAGATGTGTGTGCCCATGTTGCCGATCGCGCCGTTGCCGTATCCGATCCATGCGTGCCAGTCATGCGGATGAAGTCCGTTATGGTCCGCAGTACCCGCGTAATAATCGCACACCGGTGCGGGCCCGCACCACGCGTCCCAGTCCATGCCCTTCGGCGGCTCGGCCTTCGGCGGACGGCACATCATCGCGTTCAGGCGATCGTCGAACGCCCACACGTCATGGATCTGACCGATCGCGCCGCTCTGAATGTACTCCACGAGGCGCCGCATGCCCTCGTCGCTGTGACCATGGTTGCCGACCTGCGTCGCGACGCCAGACTTCTTTTGCGCCGCGTGCATGCGGCGCACCTCCTCGATCGTGAGGGCCATCGGCTTCTCGACGTAAACGTGGAGGCCCTTCGACATCGCGAGGATCGCGGCGGTGGCGTGGTGGTGATTCGGCGTCGCAATCGCGACGGCGTCGATCTCGCCCCCCACCTTTTCCAACATCTCGCGGTAATCGTAAAACGCCCGGATCTTCGAGCTGTCCGTTGTCGGCTGATGATGCTTCACCACGGCACGGATCTTGTTCCAGTGACTCGGATCTGGCTCAGCCATACAGACGATCTCCTCGTCCGGGCCACACAGGTTGTTCAAAATGCCGTACTGGATGCCGAGTCCCATTCGGCCGCCGCATCCGATGAGGCCCAGCCGAATTTTATTCCGACCAGAAACCTGCCCCCCGATTGAAAACAGCGGAATCGCCGCACTCCCGGCGGCTCCCTTCAAAAAATCACGACGTCTCATTTGCACTCCCCAAAAACACGTTCACGGACATCCCGTAAGCTTTCCCGACGATACACAGATGGCCCCAATAGCACGCATTGTGATTATGCGGGGGGGAGTAAAATGGGTCAATCCTGAAAACCCGCGGAAAAAAAATATTTGAGTCTCGAACAACGGAGTTTCGTAAAAGATAAGCCCGCATCGTGGGTTTGAGCGCGTCTATTTCGGCTCGCCACGGGCATCGGTTCTCGAGGCAATACCGTACAGCGGATGAACTGGAGGCTGCGCTGGGTCGCCGTTGTCGTTCAGGCGTGCTTGACGTTGGGATAAGCGCGCTTTTCAAGGATCACAATCGCCATATCCATCACGTTCGTTAGGGTCGGTCCGGTATGCACATGTCCGCCGACTTTTTTGAAAAAAGGATACGCGTCGAAGGCCCGCAGGCTTTCCCCCGCATCGGCCCCGACACGTTCGGCCTCAGAGCAGGTGCTTCCGTCCACCACCGCTCCCGCCATGTCCGTCGGCCCGTCCGTCCCGTCCGTCCCTCCGGCCAGCACGGTGATGCCCCTGCACCCTCGCAGCAGCAGGGCGGCCTTCAGCGCCAAATGCTGGTTCCGCCCGCCCACACCGCTGCCCGACACGCGCAGCGTCGTCTCGCCGCCAAACAGCAGGCAGGCGGGCTTGGAGAAGTCCCTGTCCAACTGCGCCTCGCACGCGGCCCTGACAATCTCTGCGGCCGCCGCCTCAGTCGCCCCTTCGAGCCGGTCGGTCACAATCTTAGCCTCCATCCCCTGCGACTGTGCATACCGGGCGGCGTGCTCCAGCGCGATCCGGTTGCTGCCGATGATCCGGTTCACCGTTCGCGCCAGCGCGGGGTCGCCCGCTTTCGGCGTCTCGGGAAGGCGTCCCGACGCGCCGTCGTTCAACACCTGCAGAACGTGCGGGGGCGTCTCCGCTTCGAGCCGGTATTTACGGAGAACGACCAGCGCATCCTCGAACGTTGTGGGGTCCGCCGCGGTCGGCCCTGATGCGATCACATCCTGCGGATCGCCGACCACGTCCGACAGAATCAGGCTCACCACCCGCGCGGGATAGGCGAGCCTTGCCAGCTGCCCGCCCTTCACCCGGCTGAGATGCTTGCGGACGGCGTTGATCTCGCCGATGTCGGCACCTGAATTCACCAAGGCTTTCGACAGGCGCGACACGTCCTCCAGCGCGCATCCCCCCGGCGCATCGGCCAGTAGCGCAGAGCCGCCCCCCGACCACGTGCACAGCACGAGGTCCCCCTCGCGGGCCTCCTCGCAAAGCCGCAGAATCTTTTGCGCGGCGTCCACGCCCGCCTGGTCCGGATACGGGTGCGCCGCCTCCATGATCCCGATTTTCCGGCAGGGTGCCGCGTGGCCGTACTTGACGACAACCGCGCCGCCGGTCACCCGGTCGCCCAGCACCTCTTCCAGCGCCAGCGCCATAAGCCCAGACGCCTTCCCCGCGCCGACCACGAAAATCCGCGCGATGCGGCTCAGATCAAAAACCTGCCCGCTGATCGTCAGCGTCCTCTCGTCCGACCTGACGTGATCCCGAATCAGCCGGTCCGGAGCGACCCCCTCTATCCCGGCCTTAAAGCAACCCCGCGCGAGCGCCTTGCCGTCAACAGTCATCGGCGCATCGCCGCCCGCCCGCCGGGTCATGGGCCCACGGTCCCGACGATCAGCAGTTGCCCGGCATAGAAAGCCTGTCCGGCGGGCAGCTTCTTGACCGTGAACGTCGCGGAGTGTGCGCCCGGTTTTTGCTCCGGGAGGTACCAGAAGCGCGCATGCCGCGTTTTCTCCCTCTGGACACGCTCCACCGTGACCGGCTTCCCTCCGTCCACAACCGCCTCGAGCACGCTCGGTTCGCCGTGGGGGATGTCGCTGATGCCGACCGTAGTCCCGTTCCATGTGACGGTGATGCTCTCGCCTTCACGGGTGCATTTCACCGCGCCCCGCAGCATGGCATGCGTGCGCAGGCGGCTCTCGGTATAGACGGGATCTTTCTCCGTATCGACCGGAGCCCAGCCCGCACTCAGCGTCGCGCGGGCGATCGGCAAAAGCGTCGCCGTCTCCCAGTTCGCCGCTTCCAGAGGCGCGGGCAGCGCGTGCGGCTGCGGCGTGCCTGACGTCGCCATCTTGCGCATCGAGCGGGCCACGACCTCGCAGTACACGGCGTGTCCCTCTTCCCCGGGATGGACGCCGTCCTTCGAGAAAACCAGCTTGCCCTCGACCGGCCCGTCGGCTTTGACGATCAGCACGCCCGCCCTTTCGCGCCGCGCGATCTCGACGCCGAGGTCGATGGACGGAATGCCGTACGCATTCGCGATATGCTCCATGACCTTCCCGAAAGCCGGCGCCTTGTTCGCCTGTAAATCTCGCACCATCCCTTGGTGGAGCGTATAGACGAAGCAGATATCGGCTGCGGGATTGTCTTTCCAGATATGGCGCACCACTCCCTCCACCGATTTCGCCTCGAACCCTCCGCCGCCGTTGACGCGGCACTCGAGAAAAACCAGGTCCGGCTTTTGGCTCAGGACATCGCCCTGCAGGCGGCACGCGCTGTAGTCGGACCCGGTGCCGGAGATGGCCGGATTGATTTCGATGACCTCCGCCTTGGGGTACCCGGACCGGAACCATTCAAGCGTCTTCGTCCGCCACCCTTGTTTCGCCACCGTGATGCTTCCTCCGAGGTAGGCGATGCGCACCGGCCCGTTGCCGTTCAGCTTGGCAAAAAAGTTGGGCAGCCCGCCCCGCGCGCGGAACTCCTCCGCAACAGTCACGTCGTGGCTGAAAGGAGCCGCAACAAGTTGTCCAGCAAACAACGCGACAAACACCATCTTCTTCATTTCATTTTCCTTTTGTAACTTGCGCTGCCTACCCCTCGGTTTCATTCGGGCGTGTATCCTTTCTTCTTCCCCTTCTTTTCCGCCGGCAACAGCGGCGCGGTGTAGCGCTCGTAGAGCGCAAAGAGGAACTCCACGCGCTGGGCGTCCGACGTGAAGGCCTGCGGCCGGTAGCACGCGTCCACCGCGCGGTCGAGGTCGGCATGCGCCTTCACCAGATCGGCGGGCATCGTCAGCGGATCGTAAAGATCGGCCAGCGTCGAGAGCGGGTGCGCCGCACGCGCATCGAGCACCGCCTGGGCCTTCGCTTCCACCGCGGCCTTCTTTTTAGCGTCGCCGGTGAGGCGCACAGCCGTGCGCTCCGGTTCGCGGCCGTCTTCATGATACGAAGACCAGTAAATCCTTGCGGCCGCCTCCTTGACGCGGGAGACGGGTGCCGATGATGGACCGCGCGTCGGCGCGTCCATCTGCGGCCACGGAAAGGTGTTGTAGACCATGGTGCGCGAGTAGCTGTAACGCGATTCCAGCCGTCCGCCCACCTGCCTCATCCACGCCATGTGCATGGTTGAGGTCAACAGGCCGAACAGATACCGGTCGGCGGTCGGGATGATGAAGCATTTGTTGCTCGGAATCAACGACGGCTCGGCCAAGCCGATCGGAATGTAGGTGCGGCGCTCCGAAGAGACCTCTGGGATCAGGATATATTCGGTGTCCGGCTGCGAGCGGTAGAAGAACAGCGCGGGGGTCCGCGCGGCGCTCCGGGTCGGCGCGGCCGTGCTCTTCGCCCGGAACGCGCGGACGCGCTCGACCCGTTCCCTGACGAGCGGAAGAGAACGGTAGTCTTCCGGCTCGGCGTCCGCCAGCCAGAGGCACCAGCGCCTGCTGCCGTTGATGAATTCCTCGGAACCGACGAACGGGCGCAGGAACTTTTCAGCGCCCGGCTCTGCGGCGAGGAGCGCCACCCGCTCTTCGTCGGTCAGAAGCAGATTGCCGCCGTCGGACGGCTTGTTGCCGCAGCGCATCTCGGGGACGGGCGAGAGCGGCGTCTGACGTTTCGTGACAAACGCATCCGGTCCGGGCGTGAGATACGGGCTGATGTTGGCGGTCTCGATCACGGTGGCCGCGCCGTTGCCTGCGTCGTAATCGAACAGCCTTTTGAAGGGAATGTCGAACGCGGCGAAGCCGATGATGACCACGTGGACATGGGCCTTGCCGCGCGCTTCGCTCTGCCACTGGAACGTCCGGTGCGCGAAGTGGATCTTCACGCGCTTGCCGAACAGCAGCCCCCAGATCAGCGGCACTTGTTCGCCCTGGGTGATCGAGTTGGTGGACACGAAACCGACCACAATGGCCGTGCCCTGGATGTACTCCGCCGCGCGGTAGTGCCAGCAGGTGACGTAATCCAGATCGCCGATGTTCTTGAAGCTCCCGAACACGGCGGCCATGTCGGCTTTCTGCCCGGCGGTCTGGTAGTGTTTGCCGATGAAGGGCGGGTTGCCGAGAACGTAGGAACATTGGTCGGGCGGGAGGATCGCTTTCCAGTCAAGCCGCAGGGCATTGCCGAGGTGGATGTGCGCGGACTTGCGCAGCGGCAGGCGCACGAAGTACTGGCCGAACGCTTCGGAGAGGCGCATGTTCATCTGGTGGTCCATCAGCCACATCGCCACCTCGGCGATGCGGGCGGGCCACTCCTGGATCTCGATGCCGGTGTAGGCGTCCACGTCCACCTTCGACAGCGCCTGGACGTTCAGCTCCTGCTGCACCTCTTTCCCGAACAGCGCCTTGAGAACGTCGATCTCCAGCAGGCGCAGCTCGCGGTAGGTGATGACCAGGAAATTGCCGCAGCCGCAGGCCGGGTCGAAGAAGCGCAGCTTGCCCAGCCGTTCGTGGAACTGCCTGAGCAGGGCCTTGCTGCGCCGGGCCTTCTCGAACTCCGCCCGCAGGGCGTCCATGAAAAGCGCGTTGATGACCTTGAGGATGTCGCGCTCCGAAGTGTAGTGCCCGCCGGTCTGGCGGCGCTCCTTAGGGTCCATCACGCCTTGGAAGAGCGAGCCGAAAATCGCGGGGGAGATGCGCGACCAGTCGAAGTTGGTGCAGGCCATCAGCGCGTCGCGCATGGCGCGGCTGAAGTCGGCGAAGCCCAGCCGTTCTTTGAACAGCTCGCCGTTGACGTACGGGAAGGCGGCGAGCAGCTCGTCGAGGTTCTTCTGGCGGCGCTCGGGCGGGGTGTCCAGCACCTCGAAGAGGCGGGCCAGATGCAGTCCGAGGTCGGAGCCGTCCTTGGCCGTGCGGTTCTCGACGTAGAGCGTGAAGGTCTCGGGCTCGAAGAGGCCGGTGTCCTCCGCGAAGAGGCAGAAGAGGATGCGCACAAGGAAGCGCTCAAGGTCGTGGCCGGCGTAGCCGCCTCCGGCCAGCGCGTCGTGGAGGTCGCCCAGGATCTCCACGGCCTTGATGTTGATCGGGTCTTCCTCGCGCAGCCGGTGCTGCTTGTAGCCCGCGATGAAGGCGAACTCCTGGATGTGCTTGTGCAGCTCCTTCAGCGGGAACTCGGTCTTGCGGTAGTGGCGGGCCTCGAACAGCGGCAGGTCGAGCTGCTCATCCGGCTCCAGGTCATAGAGCGCGACGCGGTCGAAGTCCGAGAGGATCACATAGCGCGGCAGGTCAGCGTGGCGCTGTTCGCGGGCGATGTCCTGGATGTAGCTGAACGCCTGCGACTCGGCCTTGTCCAGGCACTTGCCGCGGCTCTTGTGCTCGGCCAGCATCACGCCGCGCCAGAACAGGTCGATGTAGCCGTACTGTCCGTTGATCTTGCGGACCGGCTCCTCGAAGGTGGCCAGCAGACGCCGGCGCACGCCGAAGACCGAAAAGAACTCGTCCCAGAAGGACTTCGCCTCCGCGTCCTCGCGCTGCTCCTCCGCCCACTCGCGCGAAAAGCGGATGGCGTTCTGTCTGATCTCATTCCAACTGATCGGCATATCGGCTCCACGGGCTCACGGGGAACACATGAGATGTGTTTACAGTACCACACCCGCGACGCAGGCGTAAAGATTGCCCTGGTGCCGGAAGGCCCTTCTCAAAAAATCAAGTGCTGGCGACTCGTGCAAAACCCCTCGGCGCGGGTGACACCGCACCCTCTCGTGTTCAAAATCACACGGTTCGCGTTGATCCGGGAGGGCCGGGTGCCACCCCGGCCGTTTCCGTGTGGGTTTTTGCAGAACGTCGAGAAAAGTGCCCCAAAACGCGGCTCGACCCGGCACACGCGCTCCGCTATGCTTACACGTGTCGGAGGTATCCATGCGCGTGCTCGCTATTCTTCCGGGCTCGGGAGGCTCGTTTTATTGTCAGAACTGCCTGCGTGACATAGCGGTGGCCGCAGCCCTTCGCCAGCGCGGCCACGCGGTCACCCTCATGCCGCTCTATCTGCCCGCCACGGCGGAAATGCCCGCACCCGATGCGGTTCCGGTCTTCTACGGTGCGGTCACGCTCTACCTGCGCCACCGCTACGCCTTTCTCCGGCATCTGCCGCGCGCGTGGTTCAAGCCGCTGGACGCGTGGCCCGTTCTGCGCCTCGCGGCCCGGTTCGCGGGCTCGACCTCGGCCTCCGGATTGGAAGACCTGACCCTCTCGATGCTGCGCGGGCCGGACGGCCGCCAAGCGGATGAGCTTCAACGCGTGTCCGAGTGGGTCGCGGCCTTGCCCGCGGACGAAAAGCCGGAGGTGATCGTGCTCTCCAACGCGCTGCTCGCCGGTTTGGCAAAGACGCTCAAACAGGCGGCCGGGTGTCCCGTCTTCTGCTGGCTCCAAGATGAGCACGTTTGGACGGATGCCATGGAGCCCGCCCTGCGCGACACCGTCGTGCGCGTCATCGCCGACGACGCGCGGGCGATCGACGGCTTCATCGCCGTCAGCGCGGCCTACGCGAAGCGCATGGCGCAGCTTCTGTCGCTCGATCCCGCACGCATCCGGGTCGTCTTCCCGAGCCTCGATCCGAAGGACTATGCGGCCACCGATGTGTCGCGCCGGCCCGCCACCGTCGGCTTCCTCTCGCGGTTGTCGGCCGAAGAGGGGTTCGACCGTTTTGTTGACGCCTTCCTGCTCCTTCGCCGCGACGCGCGTTTTGCCGGCGTGCGCCTCGCGGCGACCGGCGGGCCGTCGGCCGACAAGCGCTTCCTGAAGCGCCAGCTCAGCAAACTCTCGGCGGCCGGCCTCTTGGCCGAGGCCGACATCTCCCCCCGGCGTTTCGTGAATGACCGCTTCGGGTTCCTCTCCGGGCTGACGCTGCTCTGCGTGCCGGGCGGCGCAGCGCCCGAAGCCTTCGGCTACTACGCGATCGAAGCGATGGCGGCCGGCGTACCGGTCGTGCTGCCCTCGCAGGGGGCTTTCCCGGAAATCGCCGCGGCCGCGGGATGCGGAACCCTCGTCGAGGCGGCAACGCCGGAGAACCTTGCGGAGACATGGGCGGCGCTGCTGGCCGACCCCGTCCGTTTGCGCCGCGAGTCCGAACTCGGCAGGGTTGCAGCCAGCACGGTCTTCTCTCAGGCGGCTTCCGCCGCAGCGCTGGAGAGCGTGCTGCGCCACTCTTTTCCTGATAACCCTTCGCTCAAAACACAATGAAAAAGGACGCGCCCGTTTCCGGACACGTCCCTCTATCAGACATCCGGACGAACTCTTTTACAGCTCGCGGATGTAGATGTTCTTGAACTCGAGCGGGTCGCCGTGGCACTGCAGCTCGATCTGCTCTTTCGGGAAGATGGGGCGCTTGCGGTCCCAGTAGTTCTCGAGCACCGTGTTGTCCACCACCAGAACGCCGTTGAGCTTGACCGTCACCTTCTCGCCGACCATCTTGATGTAGAAGGTGTTCCAGTCGCCGGGCAGACGGTCCGCGATCGCCAGCGCCTTGCTGGGGTTGTCCTTGTTGTTGTAGAGGCCGCCTGACCCGATGTTCCACTGGTTGTGCGCGTCCCAGATCTGAACCTGCGGCGAGCCGCGCAGATAGAGGCCGCTGTCACCGCGGACCGACAGCAGGCGCCAGTCGACCCACATTTCGAAATCGCCGTAATCCTTGGCCGTGGCGAGGCTGTAGCCCTTGCCGTCAAAGAAGAAAGCGTTGTCGCGGATATGCCAGTGCAGGGCCGCCTCCTCATCGGCGATCTTCTGGATCTCGGCGCGCTTCTCCGGCGTCGCCGCCTGCCGCACGAGGGGACTGTCGAACTTCTCCTTGCGCGTCACGCCCTTCCAGTTGGTCAGGTCCTTGCCGTTGAACAGCGCTGTGAAACCTTGCGGCGCTTTGTTGTCGGCAGAACTCGCCACCGTATAATCCGCCGGGACCTCCTTGATGCGGATGTGACGCCAGTCCACGCGGCAGCCGTGACCCAGCCAGCCGATGTGGCCCTTCGCGTTGTGCAGGCCCGGATGCGGCTTGCCGTCCAAGGTCTCCTTGATCGTCGCAAGGTCGGCGTCCACGATCACCTCGCCGTTCAGAAGGACCGTGATCTTGGAGCCGATCGCGCGCACCTCCTGCAGATTCCACATGCCGACCTTCTTCTGGGCGCCGCGCTTGGCCGGCACTACGCCGTAGATCGAACCGTGATACTGGTACGGCTTCAACGATGTATATTTCGAGCCGGAGTCGTCCAGAATCTGGAGTTCCATCCCGTTGTAGGCCGCATCCCCTCCGGCGGGACAGCGGATGCCGAGCCCGTTGTTGGAGTTGGTGTACACCAGAAACTCGAAGCGCAGGATGAAATTGTCGTACTGCTTTTCCGTCAGCAGTTTACCGCCCACCGTGGGGTTGCAGTAAAGGATGCCGTTCTCAGCCGCATATCCGTTCGTCGCGCCGATCCACCCCGAGAGGTCCTTGCCGTTGAAAAGCGAGACAAAGCCCTCTTCCAGATCGGCCTCGGCCGCCCCTGCGCCCCCCGCCATCGCGCACGCCAACACTGCGCCCATCAACACATTCTTCATACGCTCCCTTTCTTTCTTATCGGGCCGGAGGCTTCGTACCCCACCTGACCCTTACTGTCTATACTGTAGCGTGATTCCGCGCCTGAATGCAACCCCGAAGAGAAACGTTCACTCGAAGACCACGTTGATCGCTTTCGCCACCTCCGGGTTGGAGCAGACTCGCGGAGGTTTCCCGCTGGCCGTCTTGAGGCCGCGGACGCTCAGCGTCTTCGTCAAGGCGTAGGGATAGGGCCGTTCTTTCTTCGGCTCTCCGAGCGGGTCGGAGAAGAACGTCGGCCCCGCATCGCCCGGGGGCCGCTTGGCATCGTCCACGAACAGCCCGTCGATCCGGATCTCCGCCGGCATCGAGCAGGGGTAGCCGAAATCGTGCGTGCCGTCGTTGCTCATGCCGAACAGGACCGGCGGGACAGAAGCGCCTGCGCCGGGGATCCAGCGGCAGTTGCGGATCAGGACGTCTCCGTCCCACGGCGAACCGTAGTCCGGGCGGAACGTGATCAGGTGATTCCCGTACAGGGTGGAATCCTCGACGACCAGCCTGCCCCGCCCGACGGCGTTGAGGCCGGCGTGGCCGAGCGTGCAGCGGCGAATAACGTAGGAGCCAGAGACGCCCTGATGCACGTCCATCCGCGAGAGCACGCACGCTTCGAGCAGAATGTTTTTCATTAAGTTACTGCCGATCACCCCCCAGCGGGTGCGGTCAAGAATCTTCTCCTCCTCCATGCGGCAGCCGAACATGCGGAAGTTCACCACCAGCGAGGCGCTGTACCCGTAAGAACCCATCGACACCGGCTTGCCCGCCGCGCCGATGGTCCGGTAGGTCTTGTGCCCGTCGATCAGGCAGTTGCGCAGCGTGATGTCGGCGCACCGGCTGATGTTCAGAAAGCCATTATACGGGTGCCCGATGTCGGTCTCGCCGGTGACGCGGCGGGTCAGGCCGTCGACCTCGGTGTTCGACCGCGTGATCTGGATGTTGCGGCCCCAATAGTTGTAACCCTTCTCCTGCCGCATGCGGTTAGCCGTGTGGGTGAAGACCCCGCCGCGCAGGACAAGGGGCCGCACATCGATGGGGCGCGCCTCGACCCGGGTGACCGCGTCATAGTCCCAGTCGACACCGCCCTCCAGCGAACCGTCGCGTCGCAGGATGAAGACCTCCTTCTGCGCGGTGCCGTCGTTCTGATTGAGGCCGCGCCGGATATAGATCTTGCGGTTCGCGTTCTCCACGTAGACCAGGCAGTCGCCCGCAGGCCGGAGGTCGAGCCTCGTCTGGCCCCGCGACAGCCGCCCGATCTTGACCGGCTCCGGCTTCAGCAGGGACACGACCTCGAAAAGCGCGGACTGGTGGCTTTCGACGCCCTGACTGTCGTCGATCAGAAAACGCGACGTGCTCCAGTCGGTATCGGTGGCGATGACGGCGGTCAGCGCCCGGCGGCCGAGCTGATAGGTCGCGCGGGGATCCGACCTCACGCGCAGTCCGTGTTTATTGGCGTAGGCGTGGGCCTCGCAGATCGCAGGCAAGTCGTCGGCAACGCCGTCGCCTTTGGCCCCGAACGCCTCATACGTGACAATCGTCTTGTCCTCAGGCACGACGCCCCCGGCAGGCGTATCCGCACGAACCGCAAGCGCACAACTGGAAAGCAAACACCCCGCCATCCCCCGAATCCAAATCGTATTAACCATAGGCATCAGCGTGCGGGAAGCGGCGGGAAATGTCAATGCGGACTTTTAAGCTGAACACACCCAGTTGAACACACCGCTCTTCGCGCACCCCCTGTCATTGACCGATTACCTTCCGGCTTCCCGTGCGATTGCCCTTCGCTCTGAAACCTGTTATATATTTAACGGTGATGCCGTTACGAAACCGTACGCGGCGGGCACTTATAACGGGACTCATCGTCATGCACCCCCCTCTTCAACTTCAGGCGATCGCCACACTCGCAGCCCGCCGCGCGGGCGAACATGTGCTGGCCAATCTCCACCGCCGCGGCGACGTGAACTCCCTCATGCGCTCCGACGTGAAGCACAAGCTCGACGTCGAGGCGCAGGAGACCGCCACCGCCGTCATCCTCTCGGCCTTTCCTGATCACGCCATCCTGGGCGAAGAGACCTGCGACGCGCCCCTGTCCGAGAGCGACACCGTCTGGATCATCGACCCGATCGACGGCACGATCAATTTCTTTCACGGCCTCCCCTGGTGGTGCTGCTCGGTGGCGGTTCGGTTCAAGGGGAAGACGATCGCGGGCGCGGTCTTCATTCCCGAAATGGGCCAGATGTTCGAGGCGACCTTCGACGGCCCGGCCCTGTGCAACGGCGAACCGATCCACGTCTCCGGGACCGACCGGATCGAGCTTTCGATGCTTGCGACCGGCGCGGACAAGTGGGACCTCGGCGAGCACGCCTTCAAGTTCATGCGCAAGGTCGCGGAGATCGCGCAGCGGCCGCGCATCCTCGGCGCCGCGGCCGTGGACATGTGCATGGTGGCGGCCGGCAAGCTCGACGGCTACTTCGAGTCCGGCATCTACGTGTGGGACATGGCCGCCGCCGGTCTGATCGTCGAGCGCGCGGGCGGCACCTGCGAGGTTCTCGCGTCGTACCCCAAGCACCGCCTCGCCTTCCTCGCAACCAACGGCCCGCTCCACGTCGCCTGCCGCGACGCGCTCCTGCCGCTTCTCAACACCCCGTAAGACTTCGGAAAGGCAAAGGCCCGATGAAGGTGCCGTTTTCTGACCTGACCTCCTATTATGTGGACCGTTCCGACCGCCGCGCGGTCAACGTGCGCGAGGCGGGCATACCCGAATGCGTCGTGCTGGGGCGCTCCTTTTACCGCCGCGCCTATCCGCCCCTGCCCGAACACCGCCACTTCGGGGTCGCGGAACTCGCCTTCGTGGAGACCGGACATCAGCCATACTGCCTCGGCGGCCAGCGTTTTTCCCTGCTCGGCGGCGAAGGCATCGTCATCCCGCCCGACATGCCTCACAGCACCGACGGCCACCCCTCCTATCCCGGCAAGCGCATCTGGCTCCAGCTGCGGCTGCCCCAAAAAGAGGACGGACGCTGGCTGGGGCTGTCCCCTTCCGAAGCCGCGCCGCTCCTGAGCATGCTGCGTGCCCCGGCCAACCTCTGCGCGAAGTGGCCCGCGGACTTTGCCCGCCGCGTCGCCACCCTTTTTGCGCTCTACGATCGTCCGGAAAGCCCGGCCCGCACAGCCATGCTGCGCACACACCTGCTGACCCTCCTCTTCGATCTGCTGGACCTCAACCTTCCAGACCTCTCGCCCGCTTATCAGACGCGCATCCGCAAAGTGATCGGCTGGGCCGAAGCGCAGCCCCACGCCAACGTCACCCTCGAACAGCTCGCCGCCGTCTCGGGCCTTTCGGTCTCCTGCTTCAAGCGCGTTTTCAAAGAGGTCACCGGCATCCCGCCCCATGCCTTCATCCTGCGCAAACGGATGGAGCGCTCCCAAGCCCTGCTGCGCGAAGGCGGCCTCTCCGTCACCGAAACCGCCCATGTGTGCGGATTCAACTCCTCCCAGTACTTTGCGACCGTCTTTAAACGCATCACGGGGCTCACCCCCAACGACGTCCTGCACAACCGCACCGTCGCCCTGCCCGATCACGCCGACGGACAGGGAAGCTGAGCCCCATCACCGAAGGAACCTGACATGAACGGACCCCAACGCGTCACCCTCTCCTACCGCGTGCCCTACGCCGACACCGACCAGATGCAGGTCGTCTATTATGCCAACTACCTGACTTTTTTCGAGCGCGCGCGCAATGAGCTCATGCGCGCCTGCGGATACACGTACCGCGAGCTGGAGGCCGGCGGCTTCGCCCTGCCGGTGCTGGAGGCACACGTCCAGTATCACGCGCCCGCAACCTATGACGACCTTCTGGAAATCACCGCCTGGTGCAGCGAGTTCAAAGGCGTGCGCCTGAAAATCTGCTGCGAGGTGCGCCGCGACGGCAAGCTGCTTGCCGACGGCTTCACCGTCCACGCTCACGTCAACAGACAGACCCTGCGCCCCACCCGGCCCTCGCCCGACATGCTGTCCGCCCTGGGGTTCGTGGCGGCGGCCGAATAACCCCTCCTTGCATCGCCGTCTTCTCCTAGGTAAGCTATGCGTATCTCATTAAAGAAACGGACTGACCTATGCCCTTACGCTATCTGACAGCCTGCGAATCCCACGGCCCGGCCCTCACCGCCATTCTCGAAGGCATGCCCGCCGGCCTGCCGCTCAGCGAGGACCTGATCGCCCGTGACCTCGTGCGCCGCCAGACCGGCACGGGCACGGGCGACCGCATGGCCATCGAGAAAGACCGCGCCCAGATTCTCGCGGGCGTCATGGAAGGCGTCACCACCGGCGCGCCCATCGCCCTCCAGCTCATCAACAAGGACCACGCCAACTGGAAGGGCAAGGCGGTGCCCGCCTACGTCACCCCGCGCCCCGGCCATGCCGACCTCGCCGCTGCGGTGAAGTACGGCTACGCCGACATCCGCCCCTCCCTCGAGCGCGCCTCGGCGCGCGAGACCGCCGCACGCGTCGCCGTCGGCGCCGTCTGCCGCGCCTTCCTCGACAGCTTCGGCATCACCGTCGGCGGCTATGTCGCCAGCATCGGAGAAAGCGCGGCCGCCCTGGACGGGCTCTCCTTCGACGAGCGCCTGCTCCGCGCCCGGACCTCCGACGTGCAGTGTCCCGACCCCGCCGCCGCCTCACGCATCAACGCCGCGATCGCCAAGGCCCATGACGCCGGCGAAACGCTGGGAGGCGTCATCGAGATCGTCGCCCTGCGCCTCCCTGTGGGTCTTGGCTCGCACGTCAACTGGGACCGCCGCCTCGACGCCCGACTGGCCCATGCGGTGCTGGGCGTGCCCGCCATCAAAGGTGTGGCGTTCGGCGACGCGTTCGCCAACACGCTCAACCCCGGCACGCAGGCCAACGACGCGATCGTCACCGCCTCGGACGGCGCCCTGGAACGGCGCTCCAACGCCTGCGGCGGGATCGAGGGCGGTATCTCCAACGGCCAGCCCGTCTGGCTGCGCGTCGCCATGAAATCGATCCCCACGACGCGCAAGGGCCAGGACACCGTCGACCTCGCGACGGGCCAGCCCTGCCTCACCTACTATGAACGCTCGGACGTCTGTCCCGTTCCGCGCGCCGTGGTCGTGCTCGAAGCCGTGGTCGCCATCGCCTTGGCCGACGCGCTGATCGAGAAGCTCGGCGGCGACAGCCTCGCGGAGATGAAGCCCCGCTTCGACGCGCTCCGCCGCGCGACGCTCGCCGACGTCCGCATGACCGGACAGCCCCACCTCTTCTGGCCGTGACACACCGACTCGCGACGCTCGACTCACGACACTCGAGACCTGCCTTTTCTAACTTCCGAACGCAAACCGGTCAACTCCTATGCACATTTTTCTCTACGGCCCCCCCGGCAGCGGCAAATCGACCATCGGGTGCATCCTCGCCCGCAGGCTTGACCTGCCTTTCATCGACCTCGACGCGGTCATCGAATCCTCTGCCAAGCAAAGCATCCGCGACGTTTTCGCCTGCGAAGGCGAGTCCGGGTTCCGTGCCCGCGAGCGCGCCGCGCTCACGCGCGTGATCGCAGGCGCGCCCGCCGTCGTCGGCCTCGGCGGCGGCGCGCTGCTGAACCCCGAAAGCCGCGCGCAGGCCGAATGCGCCGGCGAAATCCTCTGCTTCGAAGCGGATGCCGCCACGCTCGAGCGGCGTGTCGCGCGCGCCCCCGGCGTGCGGCCGCTGCTCCGCACCCCCGCGACGGACTGCGTCCAGCCCCCGCAGGCGGGGCAGGCCAAGCCCATCACCCAGCTGCTCGCCGAGCGCGCCAGCCACTACGCCTCCTTTCCCCGCCGCGTCACGGTTTCCGACCGCCCGCCCGAAGAGACCGCCGACACCGCGCAGGCCGCGCTCGGCCTCTACCGCGTCGCGGGCATGGGCTCCGCCTACAGCGTCCGCGTGGGCGACGGCCTGCTCGACACCTTGGGCACTCGCTTCAGCGAGCTCGGCTGCGGCGACCGCACCGTGATCGTCGGCGACACCCGCACGCTGCCGCTCTACGGCGAGCGCGCCGCCGCCTCACTCCGCGCCCAAGGCATCACGGTCTCACTCGTCGCGATTCCCGCCGGCGAAGCCTCTAAAACCATCGGCACCGTCGCCACGCTCTGGTCCGCCTTCCTGAAAGCCGGCATCGAGCGCAGCCATGCCGTCGTCGCGCTCGGCGGCGGCGTGGTCGGCGACCTCACCGGCTTCGCGGCCGCGACGTGGCTGCGCGGCGTGCGCTGGATCGGCCTGCCCACCACCCTGCTCGCCATGGTCGATTCAGGCCTCGGCGGCAAGACCGGCGCAGACTTGCCCGAAGGCAAAAACCTGATCGGCGCGTTCCACCCGCCCGCGCTGGTGTTGGCCGACACCGCCACGCTCGCAACCTTGGCGGCGCGCGAGCTGCGGTGCGGCCTGGCCGAAGCCGTGAAACACGCGGTCATCGCCGACCCCGGCCTGCTCGACGCCCTGCCGCGGTTCGCCTTCTGCAAGGACAGCGGCGAGGCCGCACCCTGCGCCAGCCTGTCGGGCGCCGACTGGCTCGCGCCGTTCGTCGCGCGCGCCATGGCCGTCAAGATCCGCGTCATCCAGCAGGACCCCTTTGAAAAAGGCCCGCGCGCCGCGCTCAACCTCGGCCACACCATCGGCCACGGCATCGAGACGTCCACGCGCTTCGCGGTGCAGCACGGCGAGGCGGTCGCCATCGGCACCGTGCTCGAAGCCCGGCTGGCGGAAGAGCTCGGCCTCGCGCAACCCGGACTGGCCGCGCAGCTCGCCGGCCTCTTCTCCAGCCTCGGACTCCCCATTTCCCCGCCGCCCGGCATCGACCTCGCGGAAGTGCAGGCCGCCATCTCCCTGGACAAGAAAAAGGCGGGAGGCAAGGTGCGCTTCGCCCTGCCGGTCCGCCTCGGCGAAGTCCGCACCGGCGTGGCCGTCGACGACACGCTCCTCGCGCGCGTGTTGAATACGGGAAGCTGACAGAACGGCCTAACGACCCTCTTCCGGTAGGGACGGCTCCCCGAGCCGTCCGCAACAGAACAGTGGATGGACCGTAGGACGCCCCGGGGAGGCGACCCTGCCCAAGTGAAAGGCACTCACAAAATGAAACCGTCACCAAGGCCCGCCACCCCGTTTCCGACAGCGGTCTTGTCGGCCGCGATGCTGGTGCTGCTCGGCGGCTGCAGCACGCGCGAGATGAAGGGCACGCCCTTCTACACCGGCGAGTACGCCGTCAACGTGCCCGGCGCCGACACGCGCCGCGTGAACCTGTGGCCGCTCGCCTACTACCGCGAACCCGCCCTCTCCGTCGCGTGGCCCCTGTTCGAGCACACCGAAGAGCACGTCGCCCTGCGCCCGCTTTTTTCCGCCTACGGCGACACCAAGGAGTACTGGGAATACAACGTCCTCTGGCCCTTCTGCCAAGCCGACATGAGGGGACGCGACTATCGGATCTTTCCCTTCTTCTGGGGTGAGGGCTCGCGCGACCGGAACATCAAACAGGATTACCAGATCCTCTGGCCTCTCCTGTGGCATTACGAGGACGAGACCCATGCGCTCTTCCCCCTGTGGATCAGCGACCGCGACAACTGGCGTGACGATCACTTCACCGAGCAGGACCGTTGGCTGACCTGGCCCCTGTTTCATCTTCACACGGGGCTCAGCGAAAAGGCATGGCACGCCACGCTCTTCGGCCGTTACCGCTATCTGGATCAAGGCGAGACTTACACCGGTTTCCCCTGGCCCCTGCTCTTCTCCTGGCGCACGCGGCAGAACCATGGTCTCTTCACGCCGCTCTATGCGTACGAAAAGGGCAACTCCCCAGAGATTCAAGATGGCTGGGCGGCCCTTCCGCTCTTGCTCGCCTGGCACCGTTGGCACAAGGACGACAACACGTTCAACGCCCTGCTCGGACTCTTCAACCGGCGCTGGAGCGACAGCACCAGCAGCAGCTACCTCTTCCCGCTCTGCGCATACGACCGAAAGGACCGCCTCTTCCTCACCCCGCTTGTCGGCTGGGACAAACCCGACGCGCACGACCCTGCCGGCTATTGGTATCCGCTCACCCCGCTGACCGGCGTCCGCACCGGATCAGAGCGCGGAAGCTGGCTCTTTCCTCTCTTCAGCCACACCGCCAGCGTCACAAACGACACCTTTTCTTCGCGTTATCTGCTGTTCGGGCACGATGCACGTACGAGACACTCGTGGAAGCAGGGCAGTTCCTTCCGTCAAAGCTGCGGCCTCTTCCCGCTCTTCAGCCATTCGTCGGAGACCTCGGTTCACACGAACCGGAACCTCGGCGTCATCCAAGAGAGTTCCGACGAAGCCGACCAGCAGCTCCTGTTCCGCTACTCGAATCAGCGCGCGACCGCCAGCCGCAAGCTCAATGGGAGCGCTCCGGATAACGAGGACCCTCCGACGAACAATGTCCCGGCCGCCAAACTCCGCACCGATTACAGCGAGACAACCGCCCGCAGCGGCCTCTTCCCGCTCTATTCAGCCCGATCCAGCCAAGAGACTCGGCTGGACGGCTCGCGGGTACGGGAAACGTCCGGCTTCTCCCTGCTGCTCGCGCTCTACGATACGCGATGCGAGTCGGCGCAGAAGAGCGACACGTCCCAGCCTCTGGATTATGAGCGCCGCCGCATCCTGTGGCGCTTATGGCATTACGAGAGGCGCAACGGCGATGTGAGCGTGGACCTCTTCCCGTCCATCACCTACGACACACACGCCGACGGGTTCAGCAAGACCTCCTTCCTGTGGAGACTCTTCCGCTACGAGAAACATCCCGGCGGCGGCACAGACCTCGACCTGCTCTTCCTGCCCCTGAAACGCGCCCGCTGAGCATCATCATTCCAGAATAACGGCTGAAGCATGCGCAGGCGCGTCGAAATAACGATGCTTTCCTGAGGCCGACACGTAGTTTTGCGCGTTGAACGGAATCTCGATTCCCTTCTTCGGTTCGAGGCCCATCTCCCGCCACGGGATGTCTGCCGCGATGTCGTAATTCGGCCGACCGGCCCTCTTCTCGCCTTTCGCAAAATAGTCGAACGTCTTGCCGTTCACCGTCAGCCGCACGCCGTCGGCCGCGCCCCAAGAGGTCCCCACCGTTATCGGCTCGTCAGACATGTGGACGATTTTGAGACGGACATGCAGAGCCTCATCATCCCACCACACGTCGCCGTTCATCGGGCTGCCGCCGTGATGGCGTCCGTCCGCGGTGCGGTCAAGACCGATCCGTACGCCCGGCTTCCCCCGTCCAACCGCCACCGCCTTCCTTTTCTGCACCGGAACATCCGGTCTCGGCTCCTCCTGGATGCCGAACGGCCCGAAGAAAACGTTGTCCTTCCAGACGGCGACCGCCTCCGGCGAAACCACGCGGTATTTCCCGCCGTAGTAGACCCGGTTGCCCTCAAAGACCGTCTCGATACTGTTCTGGAACGACAGGGTGGCGTCGCCGTGGATGATGAACGTGTTGTTCCTCAGCACGTTCCCCCGTGACATGTGCATGTGGAACGGGATCGGCACGTCCACCGTCACGTTCCCCTCGAAAACATTTCCAAAGCCGCCTTCGTCATTGTAGAGACCGTTGCCGCCATAACCTCCGCCCACCGTCTTGATATCCTCGATGAGATTGTTGCGGAACGTGCAGCGGTTGTAACCGCCGTAGAACGCCGCGCCGTCGGAAAGGAGGCGCATCACGCGGGCGATGCGGTTCTCCTCATAGACGGCGCCCGCGCCGCCGGCGAGGATGCCGCTGTAGGGGCCGTCCGTCACCGTGTTGCGCCACACGTGCGCCTGATCGCCGCCCACGGACGCGCCGCACGCGCTCGGATACTGCACGCCCACGCGCTCGATCCGGTTCGAGACGAACTCGAGTTTGTCGCCGTGCACGCGTGCGCCCACTCCGCCGATGTCCGTGAATCGGCACGCCGCCACGCGCGCGCCCGGCGCTCCGTTCACCTGCAGCGCCGTTCCTCCCGTAAAGAAGAACGACAGGTTCTCAAGCCGCAGGCCGTCGCTGGAGCCGGAGAACTGCACGGCACCCGGCAGGTCGAGTCCCGCGAACCCGGCCCGCATCAGCGGCGGCGTTGTTCCCGTAAAGGCAAGGCCCTCTAGCGTCACGTTCTGCACGTCTTTCGCGGTGAGCAACAGCTCCAGCACGGGCACGGAAACGGACACCTTCTTCATGTCCTCGCCCGGTTTCGGACGGTACACCACCTTGCCGCGCGTCCTGTCCAAGTACCACTGCCCCGGCTCCTTCATGCCCTCCCGCGTGTTGTAGACGATGTAGTCGCGGCGGTTCCAGATGCCGATCGGCGGAATATTCTTCGTGAGCCAGATGCGGTTTTCGGCGACCACATTGGATGCGATGCCGACCAACGATTCGCTCCACACATGAAAGACCCTCACTTCCGCATTAGAAATATCCAACCCTTGCGGCAAGTCTTCCGGCTTGTAGCCGAACGACCGCGTTTCGCGATCGGTCGGGGGACGGTCCCAGAAACCCTCCATCGCGCTACGCATCTTGAGCGTGCATTTGTCTGTAAGCTGGAAACGTTTTCCGCTGCCGGGCAGCTCCGCACGCGGGGCGAACGTGCCATTCACGACGAGCGTACGCGTATCGTGTTTGCCTTCCTTCACGCCCGGCACGTCGGCGGCGCAGAGCCCGTCTCCATCCGGCTCCCAGCTCGTCAGCTTCACATCGCCGCGCAGGCACGCCGTTCCCGGTTTTTCGGCGCGGAGCGTCAATCCCGAATCCGCCGCCTCGAGCACGAGCGGCGAATCGAGAACATAGTCGCCCGGTGCGAAAAGCACGACCTTCTCCTTCCGGATTCGGGCCGTTCTCACCGCCTCCATAAGATCGACGCCCGGCGTCACGCACACGGGACCGCACGCCCATTTTTCGACGGTCTCCCGGTGCAACTTTTCGAGCGCCCTCTGGTACTCGGGCACCTTCACGCGGCTTTCGCGGTAGTCGACGCGCACCTTCCGAAGGCGTTCGCAGCGCGCCGCATCCTTGCAGCGCGAAAACTCGCCGTCCACCCACTTCTCGACTGCCGTTGCCGCCGGACCGATGTCCGCAAGATCCACCTTTGCACCGAGCCCTTTCACAAAGCGATCGCAGTAGACAAGCGCGCGGAGGCGTTCCGTCTCCTTGCGCACCGGATCGAGCGCCGTCCACAACATTTCCGCGGCCGACCCTTTCGGCACCGCGAAGAACCTCTCCGCACCGGCAGGCGTCACGTCCGCAGCAGGGATCTCGCCCGCCGCCGCGAGAATCGCCGCGGCCATGAACCGGTTGCCCGGCAGATTCGGATGGATGCGGTCCTCACCGGAATAGTGGAGTTCCGACTGCGCTTTCTCCACAGCCGTCATCGGCGCGTGGAGTTCCACGAGTCCGAGCTGCTTCTCGGCGGCGAGCCGGCGCACGATCTCCGCGCACCGCGCGAGTCCGGGTTCGTTGCAGAACGCGTTGTTCTCGCGTTTCAGATCCTTCGAATACTGGTCGTACGGCGAGGGCGTCATCAGATCGACCTTCAATCCCTTTGCGAGGAGCCTATCGACGAGCGCACGCAGGTTCTTCCCGAAGTTCGCCACCGCGTTCTCGCGGAACTTCACCTCGTCGGGATCGGGGGTCGCGTTGCGCCAGCGGTCGTAACCCACATCGTTCATGCCGAGCATCACGATCACGCGGTCCGGACTCATCGTCATCAGGTCGCAGTCGATCCGATCCTGCGCCGGACCGGCGGAGTCACCTGCGGTTCCGCTGTTCATGAAATACGGTGCCTTCACTCCGCGCCGAAGGTCCATCGCGAACTGCACGTTCGCCACGTAGTGGTTGAACGCGGTGATCGAGTCTCCAAGAAATGCTATGCGCTCGTTGTCCTTGAACGGCGCGATGTCCGCGAAAAGAGCGCTCGCCGCCACAAGCGCGAGCCCTATTGCCCATGCCCTATTCATTCTTCGTGCCCTCCATACCGAAACTCATTGGCCGACGCCGGGAAGCAGGGTCTTCACGTCAGGCCGGCCAGGCTCCGTGACGAGGCGGAACGCCTCGCTCGCCTTCACCCATCCGAAATCGACCAGCCCCTCCGGCGCGAAGAGCCGCGGCCAGAGAGGCTCGTCTTCCTGCGCGAACGGTGTGAAGGTTTTCTTCCCGATGTTCACGCGCCCGAGATGATAACGCTTGAAGAAGCTCGGCGTCCCGAGCAGCTTCAGGCGCCTCGTTTCGTCGAAATTCGTCTCCTGCGGCAACCCCGTCGGCTTCACCGAAACGAGAACGTCGTATTCGCCGTCCGTCTTCGGCGGAAGTTGGAGGTCGAACATGGAAGGGTGAACGTTCAAGGCCGAGTCGAACGTGCCGAGCAGATGGTCGGGCAACGTGTTGTTGTTCTCCGTGTTCTTCGGACGGACCAGCCAGAGGGAGAGCGTATAAGGGACGTGCGCCGCGCGGGAGGCTTGAGGGGGGTAGGGCTCGAAGGCGAGAGCGACGGCGATCTTCCCCTCGGCGGGAAACGAGACGTCCGCCTTCGGCGTGTAGGGCAGCAGCTTTGTCGTGCCGAAGGAACGCGGGTTGACGTATCGGACGAGCTTCCTGCCGTCGCGATACGAGGAACACTCGGCGACCTGCTTGCCGAAGCGAGCGATCATCGCCTCCGCGCCCGTCTTCCCGCTTCGCGCGAGGAACCCGTACTGCGGAAGAACGACTCCGTCTATGCGCCAATCTTCCGTGCCGCGGTTCACGCAGACCCGCATGCCGCCCGTCCAAACTACGATCTGCCGTTCGGGGTCACCGCCCGCGAACTCGACAGACGCGATGTCGTCCAACGCGATCTCGCGCACGATGTGCTGCGCGAACCAGTAGCAGCGGACCACCTGCCGCATCACGCGGGGCGTGTCGAAATCGCGCACGGTCTGGGACGAGACGTCCTTTACGTCCCGCGAATACGCGTCCGTCATGAGCGCGTGTCCCGTCAGCATCTCCACACTGAAGTAGTCATCGGAGTCGATGCCGTGGCAGTCCTCGCCGCGCCCGCCTTCAAAGCGGATCGAATACCCCGCCCCGTGCAGGGAGAAGCGGCTGTGCCACACGGCATCGAACCACGGCACCTTCACGATCTTCTCCGCTTCGGCGATCCGCATCCAGCGGTATTCGCCGGCTTTCGTCCCGAGCACCATGAACTGGCAGTCGCCGCCGTCGAGATGGCCGGCCATGAAGTCCGCCGCGGCCTCGGAGGACGTATACGCCTGCCGACCGACGGCCTCCGTCTGCCCGTCCCGGATCACGTCGAAGACCTGGCATAGGTGTTTCACCGCCGCGGAGGACGGATGGCGTTTCCCGTCTTTATCCCAGTAGGGAAATGCCGGAAAGCTGCCGATCACGTCCACGAACATCGTATCCGGTTTGAACCCGTCGTCGTTCATCTGCTTCATCACGCTCCGCATCGAGACGGGCGCGTAATCCGGCAGCATCCGGTAACTCTGCGCCTTCATGAACGCATTGTACCACGCCTTCTGCGGTTTCCCGTTCGCGTCCCTGGCGACGTTGTCGAACGTGAACGCCTCGGAGTCGTCGTAGAAATCGCTGGTGTTCAGATGGAGTCCGAACCCCCAGCCGTGCTTTGCTGCGGTCTTCAGGCAACGGTACAGGTCCTCCTTCGTCCCGAAACGGGGATTCGGCGGCCAGACGTCGGGGAGTTTGTAATCGTAACCCCATCGCTGCCAGTTGTGGGAGTAGAAGAGCAAATCGTCTTTCAATCCGTATTTCGTCGCCGCCTCTTCGATGAAGTCCGCATGCTGGCCGTATTTGCCGTTCCACGCGTCAATGCAGAATCTCCCCGCCTTCGCCTTCACCCCGGCCGCGGCCTTCTCCGTGAGGTATCTGTCCCGGAAACGGATCGCGCACTCGAACGCGCCTTTCCTGCCGGCGACCACGGTGAACGTCGTCGGCTCCACCGTCCGGATACCGTAACATCCCTCCTCCGGTTTCACGTAGAGTTCGTCGATCGGGAGTTTTGAAGCCATCACAAGCGAGGACCCGTCCGCGAGGTCGAAACCGTCGAACCGCGTGCCGTTCCGATGTCCGTTAGCGTCGACGGAGAAACGCCCCGGCTTTTTCACATACCATCCATTCCCGAAATACAGGCCGGCCGGCCGCTCCCCCCGTACTTCGCAGATGCAGTTCGTCGCATCCCCTTTCACATCGGCGCGCCACCCGTCCGGCGTCGTCTTCACGGCGACCTCCGTGTTCGGCCCGTCCGCCCGGAAAACGAGTTCCCCTCCGCCCGGGAGTTGAACCGCCGTAAAAGCGACGATCGATAACAGCAAGCTCATCAAACACCTTTCTTCGCAGCGAACGCGTCAAGTCCCCTGACGGCTCTCGGTCATCTGACAGACACCAGGGTCCCTCTCCTGACGACGCGAACACGCCCCGAGCCCGAATCGGCCGCGAAAAGCGCCGGGTGCGTCGCTTTCGAGAAGTCGCCGGACTTGTACGTCTGGCCGCCGAACGTGAACTGCTCCACGTCAAGCGAGACGCCGTCCGCAAGCGAGAGTTTGCCTTCGCCCGTCATTTCCACAACAACTTTCTTGTCGAACGGCGACCCCGCCCGCGTCTCCACGACGAGTTCGCCCGTTCCTGCCACCTTCACCTCCGGCGCGTTTTTCCAGTTGCCGTTCGCGGCGAAGACCAACTTGCCCGCCGTCACTTCGACCAAGCCTGTGGAGGACATCGCCTTCGCGATTACCGTGTTCTGGGTTCCGCTTTTCGAGAAGCCGGCACAACCCGTGAAATCGCCGAGCATCTCGTAGGTGACACTGCCCCCCGCCGCCAGGGACTGCACGGCGTAGAGCGTCGCGGGCGCGTCCGAATGCACGACCGCCGTCGCGTTTTTCACCGAGAGCGACGTGACCCGCGCAGGGTGCCCGTTCAGAAGGAACCTGTCCCCGGCATTCAGGCATGTGTACCGGGTGTTGTCGGTGCCGTTGTATCCCCACTCCGCGCGGACGTCGTACGTCGAATAGCTCCCGTTCAGATTGCCAAGCGAATTGTCCGGGCTTTCAAAAAGAACCGTATCCCCGATGAAATTGAGATATTGGGAGATGACCGAAGCCTCTCCCCGGAGAATCAGCGTGGCGTAGTTCGGCGCGGAATTGAACGTGAAGTTAGACAACGGAGCGAGTCCTTTCTCGAAGACGAAACACGTGCCGCTTGCCACATTTCCGCCGATGCGCTGATAGTCGACAATCGGCCGTTCTTTAAAAACGTTGGTCGCCGCAACGGTGGAGTACCAATAGCCGTTGCCGGCCCCGCCATTGGAGTTGAACTGGGCCCTTTTCGCGAACGAAACGCCGTTCAGGTAGACCGTGACCCTGTTGAACGTCACGCGGTCGGAGAGATCACCGGCCGCCGTGCCGAACAGGTTCGTGCCGTCAAGATGCACTTTAAAGACCGACGAGGTTCCGAGCGTGACGCTGCCCTTGTAGTCGCCGCGCCCGTATCCCGTGGCGCGGAACGTATTCGTGCCCGTGACGGTGACCGTCTGGTTGGCAGCCCCAAAGAGATCCCCCGCCAACACGACCGTCGAAGCGTCGAACGCCCACGACTGTGTCCCTTTTATCGCGATATCCACGTTGTTCGAGTAGACACCGCTCCCGGTGATCGCCACGCCGCCCGTGCCGACGCCGAGGCATGCGTTCGCGTCCGCGCGCGTGAACGTAAAACCGGCACCCGCGAACGTGACGCCGTTGACGGTCTGCGTACCGGACACGATCGCCGTCCGTCCGGGTGCCGTTTCCGGCACGTCCACCTGAACAAGTCCGAAGCCGAGATTCGGCGCGAGGCCGCCTTCCCAGTTGCCGTCCGTCGCGAAGTTCGCGTCCGCCCCCGCGCCCGTCCAGGTCGCCGACGTCACGAACCCGCCCCCCGCCGTCTGACTCGTCCACAACACGCCCTCGCAGAAACGCCGCCCTGAAACGCCTGTCACGCGGTAACCGTACATCACGCCGTTGGTGATGTCCGTCGTATTCGTTAACGTGAGCGTGGTGGCAGACAGCCCCGAAGCGATCGCGGAGAATGCGCCGCCATTTTCGCTGCGCTCCACAGTGAAGGACGTGGCATCGAGATCCTGCGGATTCGTCCATACGAGGATGAATCCGTTCTGCGTCGCGTTCGCCTGCACGGTCAGCACGGGACGCGCGGTCTCAGGCTGATCCGCGTCGGCGAATTCGAGGCCCAGCACGCTGAGCCATTCGGCGGTGTCGCGTAAAATCCGGATGTTCCGCGTTTCAACCGGTTCCGCGAAGACGATTTCGTTCACAGCCGTCGACGACGGCGTCCCGAACGTCGCGACCGTCGTCGGGGCCGTGAACGCGGCGTCCGAAGCGACTTGCACTTTCACGCCTGTCAACCTCGAGGGAAAGTTGAAACGGGCCACGGCGCGGACCGCCTTGATGCGTCTCGGGATCGAGAACGACTGCCCGAACCAGCCCTTGCCCAAGGCGACACCCTCGCCCAGCCCGTCCAATCGGCCATGGAAGCACATTGTTCCCGTGTAGCTGGCGTTCATGTCGCCGTTAACGAAAGTCTCCTTGAGCGAATAAGTCTTATACAGCTCGGACGTGTAAGACCAGTTGGACGCACCGTCCGCATTCACCGCACACACGCGAACGATCGCCGCACCGGAAAACCAGTCTTTCGGGATCGTGAAGCATCTGAAATTTAGGGTGTTGTAAGGGTAAACGAACGACGCCCCCCCCGAATAAAGCGGAACGAAGTCATCGTCCGCCGCGGTCTTGATCTCGAACACCCAGTTCGTCACCGTGCCCGTCGGCACCGCCAGGGCGAAGTCAAACTTGTTGTTGATGTATCCGGCAAACATGAATTCCGGATCCGTTGGCGCAGCCGCGTACAGCCCTCCCACCGTAAGTACCGCTATTGCGAAAGCAATCATTTTCATGCAGAAATTCCTTTCGTTCCGCTTTTTCAAGAAGAACCATCGGGAAAATAACACATCTCGGATTACAATAAGCAACTGATTTATATGAAAAAACAGAACCGATCCGGCAATGGATTGTGCTATTCTATTTGGCGTCATGACCCCGGTCATCCTCTTTTTCTTCGACATCTCCAGAAGTACGCCGTGGCGGAACAAGCTCGCGGGGGTCTATCGCTACGCCCGCGAAGCGGGTTGGCAGGTGCAGAGCGTCGATGTCAAAGCGCGCGATGTGCCGGTGCGGCGCCTGTTGGAACAATGGCGGCCTGTCGGCTGTATCGTGGACCGCGCTGCCACGCCAGGACGCCCGCCGCGGAATCTTTTCGGCGGAACGCCCGTCGTCTACATAGACCAGGATCCCGCGAACGGTGGGCGCGACATCACCGGCGTCCTGCATGACTGCGCCGCGACGGCTCGGCCGGCCATTGATGAACTCCTTTCCTCCGGTGTCGCCGACTTTGCCTACGTTCCACACGAGGCTCACCACCACTGGTGCGACGAGCGCCGCAACGCTATGGCCTCGGCGGTCCGGAGCGCGGGCCGGAAGTTCCACCCGGTCCGCCGGGAAGAGGATATCGCCGCCCAGCTCGAGGCCCTTCCGAAGCCCTGTGGTGTTCTTGCCGCAAACGACGCCACCGCCCTGCGCGTGGAGCAGGCCTGTCACCGATGCGGGCTGACCATCCCCGACGACATCCTGCTCGTGGGAATCGACAACGATGAATTCATCTGTGAGAATATGAATCCGCCTCTCTCCAGCGTGTTGCCCGATTTCGAACGTGCCGGCTACTGGGTGGCACAGCTTCTCGACGAGCGGATCCGAGCGCCTGACGCGCCACCCAAGCAGCTCGTTTACGGCCCGGCACTCTTCGTCCGGCGACGTTCCAGCCGGCGTTTCGCCCAAGCGGATCCCCGCGTCTCGCGAGCGCTCGTCTATCTTGCCGAGAAACTGCGCGACCCTTCTTTCAAGGTGGACAACGTCGCCTCTGTCATGAAATGTTCGCGCCGGCTGGCCGACCTCCGGTTCCGCGAAGTCACCGGACATTCCATTCTGGAGGAACTCCACGAACTCCGGTTCGAGATGGCGTGTCGGCTCTTGAAGAGCACCACCATCGCCATCGACGCCATCCCCTCCCAGTGCGGTTATTCATCGTCGCCGTTCCTGAAAAAGTTGTTCAAGAAACGCACCGGCCTCACCATGCGCGCCTGGCGTAAAGCAAACACCACAACACGGTGAACGTCATTCCCCTCGAACGTACAACAGACGGCCCGCACGGAGGAGGGCCCTCCAACGCGAGAATAGGCGTGACGAGGCACCTCGCGCTGGAGGGACGACCTCCCTCCTACGCCGAGGCTGCGTAGGACAAGCCGTGTCGTCCTTGTGATCCAGACCCGATATTTTTCGGCGTCGGCATTAATCTGGGCTCATCGTAATCCGCTCTGTTCGGGACACACTTCAGCGTTCGACGTTGGGCGTTCGGCGTTCCGCGTTCAAGTCAAACCTGCTCCGTGCGCAGGGCCGGGTCGAGCAGGTCGCGCAAGGCGTCCGCCAGATGGTTGAAGGCCAGCACCAGCGCGAAGATCGCGAGCGTCACAAAGGTCATCTCCCACCACACGCCCTGCCACA
>Ga0209066_10001650_pt1 | contig 29002 bp, 20 predicted proteins | sample All_14_2_FD_187198 | JGI IMG/M metagenome (GOLD analysis project Ga0209066, IMG submission 187198) | Freshwater microbial communities in response to fracking from Pennsylvania, USA - Allegheny Zone_MetaG_DW_15 (SPAdes) (version 2) ...
CCCATGCCCTTGCCCCCGCCGGCTCCGGCGGGGGCAAGGGCATGGGCAACGGGGCCGTGGTGGGAATTTCGTTCTTCTGCGCAATCAGGGTTGCCCGCTCCCGCATTCCTGCGACCCACTGGGCGAAAGAGTCGGGGTCGAAATTTTCCGCGTTTTGCAGGGTGAAGGCAAAGGTATGGTCCCCGGTCTTGAGGATCTGGCCGTCGCCCAGAATCGTGGTGGTGACGGGCTGGCCATCGAGCAGGGTTCCGTTGCGGGAGCCCAGATCTTCCACGTACCATTGGTCCTGGTAAAAAACCAGGCGGGCGTGCTGCCGGCTGACGGAGTCGTTGGTGCTGAGAATGGATGACGACGGGAGGCGCCCCAGGAAATATTCCGGTTCTGTCAGGGGAAAAGCTTCTGGCCAGAAATTTTCCTGACCGGTCAAAGGCACGAGCATGGCCACGCTCCGTTTTGGACACTCCCCGGACGGAATGCAAGGCACAAGGCGGGGGCCTTGGACGGGCTATTGCATTTTTCCGGGAAACTTTTAAACTGTGCAAGCCGTCCGGGGATCAGGAACCCCACCCCTGTATCCCTTTCCGGCGGTGCCCCCCCCGGGGCACAAACTTGTTGTCGCAGCGGACCTTTCCGCTACGTTTCAAGTCTCATTTCAACCCAACCAGCCCGAAATCTATGCCTACCGTGGAAGCCGCACGCAAGACCGCCGAGAAAGGATCGTTCGCCGATGCCCCGGTGAACAAATCCCTCAAGCCCGATGCAAAGGTGGAACTCCTGCGCAAAATGGTGCGGATCCGTCGCTTCGAGGAAAGGTCCCTCCAGGCCTACCAGGGCGGCAACATCGGGGGATTCCTCCATTTGTACAACGGCCAGGAAGCCGTCGCCGTCGGTTCGATCTCCCTCTGCGGGGAGCATGACCACATCATCACCGCCTACCGCGACCACGGGCATGCCCTGTCCGTCGGGATGACGATGAACGAATGCATGGCCGAGCTCTATGGCAAGGCCACCGGTTGTTCCAAGGGCAAGGGGGGATCGATGCATTTTTTCGCCCCGGACAAAAATTACTGGGGCGGCCACGGCATCGTCGGCGGACAAACCCCGCTCGGCCTCGGGTTGGCCTATGCCGTCAAATACAAGGGCCTCACCGGTTCCTGCCTCTGCTACATGGGCGACGGGGCCGTCAACCAGGGGGCCTTCCACGAGTCCCTCAACCTCGCCTCCCTCTGGGACATTCCCGTCATCTTCGTTATCGAAAACAACCGCTACTCCATGGGCACCAGCCTGGACCGCTCCTCCGCCTTCCGGGAGTGTCTCGCCAAGCGAGCCGAGGGCTATGACATGGACTGGCAGCAGTGCATGGGCCACGACATTTACGAAGTCCGGGCCGCCATCAAGATCGCCCTCGACCGGGCCCACCAAAAGTCCCGCCCCACCCTCATCGAGATCGACACCTACCGCTACGAGGGCCATTCCGTCGCCGACGCCAACAAGAAAAAATACCGCACCCCCGAGGAGATCGAGTCCTACAAAAATTCCAAGGACCCCATCCAGTTTTTCAAGAAACAGCTCCTGGGCGAAGGTCACCTGACCGAGGAGCTTTACGAGAGCATCGACAAGGCCGCCAAGGAAGAAGCCCGCATCGCTGCGGAATTCGCCGACCAGAGCCCCTATCCCACCCGCGAATCCATCCACGAGGATGTTTACTGGGAAACCGACCAGCCCGACGGCCGCACCTCCCACGGGCGGATTTTCTTCAACGACGAGATCGAATAACGATTCCATCCGAACGGCCATCCAACCATCCCACAATCGAACCATTCCCCATGCGCAAAATCACATACCGCGAAGCCCTCCGCGAAGGACTGTCCGAAGAAATCGAACGCGACGAGAACGTGGTCCTTATCGGTGAGGAAATCGCCCAATACAACGGGGCCTACAAGGTCACCGAGGGCATGTGGGCCAAATACGGGGACAAGCGGATTGTCGACGCCCCGATCAGCGAAGCCGGCTTCATCGGCATGGGCGTCGGTGCTTCCATGCTGGGCATCCGTCCCGTGATGGAATTGATGTTCTTCAGTTTTGCCTACGTCGCCTGGGACCAGATGATCAACAACGCCTCGGCTGTCCGCTACATGTCCGGGGGCAAGATCAACTGCCCGATCGTGGTCCGTGGTCCGGCCAACGGCGGCACCAACGTCGGCGCCACCCACTCACACACCCCTGAAAACGCCATCGCCAACGTGCCCGGGCTCAAGGTCGTCTGCCCCGCCACCGCCTATGATGCCAAGGGCCTGATCAAGTCCGCCATCCGCGACAACGATCCGGTCTACTTCATGGAGAACACCATCCTTTACGGCGAGAGCTGGGAAGTTCCCGAGGAGGAATACCTCGTCCCGATCGGCAAGGCCGATGTGAAGCGGGAAGGCACCGACCTGACCATCGTGGCCCACGGCCGCTGCGTCATCATGGCCCTCAAGGCCGCCGAACTCCTCCAGGCCGAGCACGACCTCAGCGTGGAAGTCGTCGATTTGCGTTCCATCCGGCCCCTCGATGAAGACACGATCTGCGAATCCGTCCGCAAAACCCACCGCGTCCTGCTCGTGGAGGAGAACAAACCCTTCTGCGGGGTCGATGCCCAGATCAGCCACATGATCCAGGAAAAATGCTTCGACGACCTGGATGCGCCCATCAAGCGCCTTTCCGCCATCGACGCCCCCGCGATATACTCGAAGCCGTTGGAAGATTTCCAAATCCCCAACGTCGAACGCATCATCAAAGCCGCCCTGAGCGTCGGTTGAGTTCTGTCTTGGAACTTAAAACGTAATACCTAAAACTTTATACTTCTTTCCCATGGCCACCATCATCAACATGCCCAAACTGAGCGACACCATGACCGAGGGCACGGTCGTCAAATGGCTGAAGCGGGAAGGCGACGCGGTCAGTGCCGGCGATGTCATCGCCGAGATCGAAACCGACAAGGCCACGATGGACCTCGAGGCTTTCGAATCGGGTACCCTCCTGAAGATCGTGGTCCTGGCCGGGGCCTCGGTGGCCTGCAAGGCGCCGATCGCGGTCATTGGTGAAAAAGGGGAGAAAATTGATCCCGCCCTCATTGCGGCACCTGCCGCCGTGGAAGCGGCGGCTCCGGCCCCGGCGGCACCCGCGCCGGTGTCCGCGCCCGCGGTCGAATTGCCCCCGCATACGGCGGTTACCGGTTTGTCAGGCCGGGTCAAGGCTTCGCCGCTGGCCCGCAAGCTTGCCGCGGAAAACGGAATCAACCTGGACACCGTGACCGGTTCCGGCCCCGGGGGCCGCATCGTGAAGCAGGATGTCCTCGCTGCCGGCCCCTCGGGAACATCGGCGGCCGGTGGCGGCGGGTGGCTCCACCCGACGGGTTTCATCGGCAAGGGCGACGAACGGATCCCGCTGACCAACCTGCGCAAGACCATTGCCAAGCGTCTGCAGCAGAGCAAGCAGACCATCCCGCATTTCTACCAGGAAATGGAAGCCGACATGGCGCCGTGCATGGCCCTCCGCACCGCGCTCAATGCCCGCCTGGAAAAAGCCCAGCCTCCGGCCAAGCTCAGCTTCAACGACTTCGTCCTCAAGGCCTGTGCCCTGGCCATGCGCAAGGCCCCGGCCGTCAATGCCTCGTGGGAAGAAGACGCCATCCGGTTCCATGGTTCGGTGCATCTCGCATTCGGGGTCGCCATCTCCGGCGGACTCATCACCCCGGTCATCGCCGATGCCCAGGACAAGAATCTGAAGGTCATCAGCCTGGAAGCCAAGGAACTGGCCGTCCGGGCCAAGGCGGGGAAACTCAAGCCCGAGGAATACACCACAGGCACCTTCACCGTTTCCAACCTCGGCATGTTCGGGGTGGAGCGTTTCGCCGCCATCGTCAACCCGCCGCAGGCCGCGATTCTCGCCGTGGGCAACATCGTGGCCAAACCGGTGGTCGATGAATCCGGCCATATCGTGGTGGGCCACCGCATGAGCCTGACCCTTTCCGCCGACCACCGCGTGGTCGATGGCGCCGATGCCGCGATTTTCCTGAAGGAAGTCAAAGACCTCCTCGAGACTCCGGCGTTGCTCGTGGGTTGAAGACCGGGCTTGGGCAGGCGGCATTCCTGTCTTTCGCAAGAAAGATAAGGTGGTTATGATTTGAGGGTGCGCTGGAGCATCGGAATTGCATGCATGAGAAATCTCCTCATCTGTTCCATTTTTTTGCTGCTCCTGCCAACTGCCCCTGCCCAGGAAAAAACGGATGAGACAAAATGGGTTGAGGCCCTGCGGGCCGGGATTTGGCCCAAATATAAACTCATGGGCCGGCCGGAGTGGTCCCATTTGGAAGGCGGATTGAAAGTCTGCTCCATACGGTTTGAGCATGTGGAGTGGCAATCCAAAAACCAAAGTCAGGGCTTCCCGATTGTCGTGGGACCTGACGGCAAACGCAGGGTGGACATGCCGGACCCCACCGTGGAACCCCCGGAGGGGGAAAAAGCAGGGTATAATCGTTTGGTTGATAGTGCGGAATTTTGGTTTGTGTCTGCGGGGAAAAGATCGGAGCAAAGACTTTCGGAAGCGGATCTGGGCCTGGAAGTGCGGGAAAACCGTTGGCCGTTGCGCTATTTCTATTTGGGCCAAGCCGGTGGTTGGCACGCGTATGCGCGGGCGAACCTGGGCATCGTATTAAGTACTTGGAAAAAAGGGAATTACCACAAGGGCGACGACCCTGTTGAGGCGTCTTTGGATGGCCTTGCGGTCAGGGATAATAACAACATGACCCTGGGAGTTGCCCTGGATTTCTTGAGAAAAGAAGGCCCGTCAAATCTTGCGGCATTGCAGCGTTCGTTGGAACGGGGGAATCCTTCGAGACAAGAAATCCTGGGTGTGGCGGCGTCATGGGAAAATCCAGAGGCGGATGCATGGCTGTTGAAAATGGCGGGCGGAGATGGAGAACTTTCGACCAAGGCCACATATGCCCTGATGAGACCCCCCAGACCCAAGGCTGAAATTCATTACATCAACATCTGCCGCAAGTTCTTGAATGAGCACAAGGCGGATTATTCCATCTACGAGGCATTGCAATGTTTGAAGAGCGTCGGCAGCGGGGCGTATCTTGGGCTGGCCAAGGAGGCTTCCGAAAAGGCAGGCACATTCCATGATTATGCCTATTTCCAGAAGTTGATCTACCGTGAGGAAAAGGGGGAACTGCCGCGGGATGTCATGAGTGCCATCGAACGGATTCAAAAGGCATGTTATGGAAGACCCCGAGGGCCACAATTGGAGATTATCAAAGTCGAAACCGAATGGCTGGCCGGGTTGTCCGACCGTGAGGTGGTCCGGATGGCCGCCTTGCGTTTGTTGAGTGAGGGAGGGAAGGGTATGGCCACGGCTGCCATCCGGTCCGGATTAAGATTGGTGGCCGGTGAAAGTGAGGATGAAATGCGCGGATGGATTAGAACCACGCAGGCCCAATACCCGGGGGACACTTCTTTTACACATAATATGTCCATTGGGCTGGTGGCTGAATATAATTGATGCGATTTCCGTCGATTATAACCCCATTTCCGCACTTGTCCTGTGTCCTTTCCAAGTGGAGACTGCCCATCCGCCCGGATTCCGGACCCGATTTCCGCGGCGGCATGTCCATGGAATCATTCGCCTACAAAATTGCCATCGTCGGCAATCCGGTTGTTCCCGACGCCCGTTTCGACGATGCCCAGATGCGGGCACTGAAGGAACTCGGCTTCAATACGGTGCAGCTCAATATCGCGTGGGGCTCGCGCCCTCCCGGCGAGGCGCTCAACCTGGAGGATGTGGTCGGACCTGCAGACCACGAACCGGCGGAGGTGGTCTCGCGCCGCGCGGAACTGGTCCGCCGCGCCCGGCAGTGCAAGCGGTACGGATTCCGGACGCTCTTCCATTTTGGCGCTCCCTTTGTCGGGGGATTATACGCCCTGCTGGGCGGGCCGTTTGAAAAGAACCAGGTAGTGGGGGCCTGCATTGAACTGGACGAGGTGGTGGCCCGTTATGGAAGGTTGGTGGAAAAGCTGGCGGAACTTTGCCCGGAAATAGACGACATCCTCGTGTACACCTACGACCAGGAGGCGTGGATCTGCAGCGAGTTCAGTACCTGTCCGCGCTGCCAGGGCAAGCCGCTGCACGAACGCCTGCCGCGCTTTTTGAAAAGCCTCCGTGACGGATGGGCCAAACACCGGCCCGGCGGCCGGATGTGGTGGGAACCGTGGGAACTTTCCGCCGGACAGGTTTTTGCCGTGCTGCCCGGATTGCCCCGCGACAATTTTGGTTTGATGCTGCACTCCAACATCGCGGAAGTGCAAATGACACGTCCCGTGGACATGTGGTTCCGCAATACCGCGCGCATGGCCGTCCGGCTGGGGCTGCCGGTTGCCGGGGAGGTTTTCCTCTGCAGCGCCAATGAGGAAGTGGGGCCGCTCCAGCATGTGGTGGCGCCGCAATTGGTTTGGAGCCAGTTGGCGGCCCTGGCCTCGGTGCCGGGCATCGCCGGGGTCAAAGAATACTTCGGAACCCGCCCGGACATCCACGATCCCAACCTCGCCATGGCCGGGTTGGTGTTCGCCGATCCGCAAATCCCCCTGCAAACCGCCCTGAAGAAACTTGCCCAGCCCCACGGCCCGTCGAAAACCGGCATTCTGGCCGCTTGGCAGGCCGCGGCCGACGGCCTGGAGTTGTTCCCCTGGGATGTGAGCTGGAGAATGCGCGGGGTCGACCGGAACCGGATCGGTCACGACTGGAAGGCCTTCACCATTCCGGGACATGTTGCGGATTCGCCCAGTTGGCTTTCCACGCGGCGCGCCCTCTTCATGATCACGGAAAATGAGGACCTCCATCCCTGGTTCCTGGAGGACTTTTCCCTCCGCTGCCGGTCGGCCGCGGATTGCTTCGAGCAGGCGGTCGCTTGCTACGGGCGTGCCCTGGCGGAATCGCCGGGACCCATGAAAGACGATGTCATCTTGTGGAGGGAGGATATGGCGGTCCTCCTGCGAACCACGCGTGCCTATGCGCTGCACAGCCGGGAGACCCTGGTGGCAGCCCACCTGCGGGAGGCCCTGAAGGGTCCGGATGGATTGTCTTCGCCGTTGCTTGGAAAAATGCGCGATCTATTGCGGCAGGACGCGGACAACCAGTCCGGGGAGCCGGGGGGCGAAAAATCCACGGTTCCTTCTGCACGGCAGATGCTCGTTGAATTCGACCGCGACCCGGCCCGGTGGCTTCAAGCCCATCTGCTCTGAATGCGGCGGATTAAAGCCCATTTCCGCACTTGTCCTGTGCCCGTTCCAGTGGGATATTTTGCGTTCGCACCAAGACCAGGGATTCCGGTTTGAGCTTCTTGTGTTTTCTTGCGGCAACCTTCCTTACCTATGAAATATGATTTGATTGTCATCGGCGGCGGACCCGCCGGCTATGTCGGCGCCATCCGGGCGGCCCAACTCGGGAAGACCGTCATGGTCGTCGAACAGGAACGCGCCGGGGGCACCTGCCTCAACTGGGGTTGCATTCCCACCAAGGCCCTCCTCAAGAGCGCCGACCTCTACCGCCACATGCAGCACGCCGAGGAATACGGCCTCAGCGCCAAGGAAGTATCCTTCAACTTTGAAAAGGTCATCGAACGCAGTCGCACCGTCGCTGACAAGATGGCCAAGGGTATCGATTCCCTCTTCCGCATGAAAAAGGTCAGCTACACCCTCGGGGTCGGCTCGATCCGCAAGGACAAGAAGGTCCTGGTCAAAACCGCCGACGGCAAGGAGCAGGTCATCGAGGGCGACAAGATCCTCGTTTGCACCGGCACCGTCCCCCGCCGCATCCCCGGCGTGGAAGTCGATGGCAAGATTGTCATGACCAGCCGCGAAATCCTCGCCAACAAGAAACAGCCCAAGAGCCTCGCCATCATCGGCGCCGGGGCCATCGGGGTGGAATTCGCCTACTTCTTCAACAGCTTCGGCACCAAGGTCACCCTGATCGAGATGCTCCCCCAGATCCTCCCGGTGGAGGACCACGAAATTGCCGAGCACCTTCTCAAGTCCTTCACCAAGTCGGGCATCGAGGTGCTGACCGAGACCAAGGTCGACAAGACCGAGGCGGGCAAATCCGGGGTCAAGCTCACGTTGTCCGGAAAATCCTCCCAAACCCTCGAAGCCGATGCGCTCCTCATCGCCATCGGCGTGCAGGCCAACGCCGAGGCCCTGTTCGACAAGGACCTGAAGGTCGAATTGGACAGGGGTTACGTCAAAACCAAGGACAACTTCGAAACCAATGTTTCCGGTATTTATGCCGCGGGAGACATCATCGGCCCGCCATGGCTGGCGCATGTCGCCTCGCACGAGGCGGTGGAAGCGGTGGAGGGGATGTTCGTCAAAGGCAAGAAGCCGCACAAGGTCACCGTCTTCCCCGGCTGCACCTACTGCCAGCCCCAGGTGGCCAGCGTCGGTTTGACCGAGAAGAAGGCCAAGGAAAAGGGCATCAAGTTCAAGGTCGGGAAATTCCCCTACCGCGGCAGCGGCCGGGCGGTGGCCTCGGGCGACGCCGACGGGTTCATCAAGGTCCTCTTGGGCGACCCGCATGGCGAAATCATCGGAGCCCACATTGTTGGCGCGGAAGCGACCGAATTGATTGCCGAGTTCACGCTCGGCATGACCCTGGAGGCCACGTTCGAGGAAATTGCCTCCACTATCCACGCGCATCCGACCCTGTCGGAAATGATCCAGGAAGCGGTTCTCAACGCCAAGGGCCAGTCGATCCACATTTAGGGAAAATTTCCTGTAGCGGCGGTGTGTCACCGCCTAATCCAGCTTGTGTCTCAATGTAGACACGAACGTAAGTTCGTGGTGCTTTAGAGTTTTTCAAAATCACACCGGCGATGCGCGTACGATCCCATTTTCATCCGGTAGAGGGCCAAAAGCTTCGGCGGGTAAATATTTTGGGAAATCCTCAGGTGTGGCTGGGATTGTCCACCCAAAGTAGCGCCAAACGTCGGAACTCGCCCGTTTGATAGGTGCCGGAGGAATAACAGGTAAATCATCGTTTCTAAATTTCAAGACGGCCCAGTGCTGTTTTGGTAGATGCCAAAATTGGCTCAGGCAGCGATCTGTCTCTAATTCCCAAATGCAAACGGTTTTGTCATCGCTAGTAGAGGCAAGTAATCTTCCGTTGGGGGACCAAGCACAGGATAAAACGCTACCTGAGTGCCCGGAGAGGGATTTAAGGAGTGTGCCAGATTCGGCATTCCAAATGCGTATGGTCTTGTCATCACTCGCAGAGGCGAGGAGTTCGGAATCGGGAGACCACACGCAAGAATTCACGCTACTGAAGTGCCCGGAGAGGGATTTGAGGAATGCACCAGATTCTGCATCCCATATGCGTATAGTCTTGTCGTCACTCGCAGAGGCGAGGAGTTTGGAATCTGGGGACCATGCGCAAGAATTCACGCTACTGAAGTGCCCGGAGAGGGATTTGAGGAGTGCCCCAGATTCGGCATCCCAGATACGGACAATTTTATCGTTACCTGCGGAAACAAGGCGTGTTCCATTGGGAGACCAGACACATAAAGATACTCTACCTGAGTGCCCGGAGAGGGAATTGAGGATTGTCTCAGTTTTGGTGTCCCAGATACAGACGATTTCATCATCACCCGCCGAGGCAAGGAGAAGTCCGTCAGGAGACCAGGTACATGAACTCACATTTTCAGTGTGCCCTATGAGGGATTTGAGGAGTGCTCCAGATCTGGCGTCCCAGATACGGATGGTCTCGTCATCGCCTGCGGAGGCGAGCAGAGTCCCGTCTGGGGACCAGGCACAGGAATGCACATCATCTGTGTGACCTGTAAAGGATTTGAGAAGGGTATCAGATCCAACATTCCAGATGTGGATGGTCTGATCATTGCCAGCGGAGGCAAGGAGGGTCCCGTCAGGAGACCAAGCACATGAATTCACTTTACCTAAGTGACCGGAGAGGGATTTGATGAGAGTCCCAGATTGGGCATCCAAAATGTAGATATTCTGGTCAAAGCCTGCGGAGGCGAGGCGAGCTCCATCTGGGGACCAAGCACAGGAAAATGCAATAGTAACGTGACTCATGTGAGATTTTACAAGATTCCAAGATCTAGTATCCCAGATGTGAATTGCTTCATCAGAACCAGATGATGCGAGGTACTTACTATCCGGTGACCAAGTACAAGTAGGGAAAATGCTTGAGTTTATGGAGAGGGTTTTCAGTTTATCCCAAGATTTGGCTTCCCAGATACAGACAGTTTTGTCCTCGCCTACAGAGGCCAGGAGGGTTCCGTCTGGGGACCACGCACAGGAAAATACGCGTGTAGAGTGTCCGGAGAGCGAATTGAGAAGTGCCCCTGTTTGAGTGTCCCAAATTCGGACGGTTTGGTCTTCGCCCGCGGAGGCGAGGCGAGTTCCATCTGGGGACCATGCACAGGAAAATAGGCGTGTAGAGTGCCCGGAGAGGGAATTGAGAAGCGCCCCTGTTTGGGCGTCCCAGATACGGACGGTTTGGTCAGCGCCTACGGAGGCGAGGCGTGCTCCATCTGGGGACCAAGCACAGGAAAACACGTTGCCATTGTGCCCTACTAGGGATTTGAGGAGTGCCCCGGATCTGGCGTTCCAGATACGGACGATCTGGTCATCGCCTGCTGAGGCGAGCAGAGTCCCGTCTGGGGACCAAGCACAGGAACGCACAAAACCGTAATGTGCGTTGAGGGATATGAGGAGTGCTCCAGTTTGGGTGTCCCAGATATGGATGGTTTGATCGCCGCCTGCCGAGGCGAGGTGAACTCCATCAGGAGACCATGCACAGCAAAATATTACCCAGCCGGAGTGTCCTAATTGAGGTGTAATTTGAGATTTGGATCTGTCGTTAGTTTCTTGATTGTTTTTGGGATTATCCCATGGGGTATCCGAATTGGTTGCTACAGTAGTTTGGCAAAGTGCCGTCATTGCCTGGCCCCATGTTTTTATACAAGAAACATTTCGCAGATCACACTTGCGTAGGAAACTTCCATTCAAGTTACTTGAATCAAAAATGGAGCCATGTAAGTTGCATTCATTAAATTCAGAATTACTCAAGTTCGCTCCACTAAAGATCGCTCCTTGAAGATGAGCATTATCAAAACGAGCACGCAACAAATTCGCTGCAAGAAAATCTGAATTAGTAAGAGGGAGTTGCTGTTTCTTGCCAACAAAATCCCAGCCTTCTAAGTTCAGGTTATTGAAATTAAGCTTCAGGGGTTTAGGGTAGTTCTTTTCCATTGAGGCTAATCGTAACCAATATTTAATTGCGACTTGACTACGTTGTGGTTTTGCATTTGCTAGCAATTCAAGAAGAGTCTCATCGCATCGTTGTGCTGATGCCTTGCTTTCCTCGGAATTTATTTCGCGCAGTTCTACTAGAAAATTAAAGGTTTCCTTGCTCGGCATGGGCAGGGTCCAAGCCTCAAGGTCTCCAGTATCAAGGGCAGCCATCAGGTAACGAGCGAGGAAATATTCTTGTAGGGATGTGTGGGCAAATCGGAAGGCTTCGCCATCCCAGCGTCCGAGTAAGGTGGCAGTTCGAAAGTCTTCCAAAAGCGATTGGCGTTCGGCAGTTATTTTGAATTGGTCGCCATAGGCCTGTGACCATACTGGGTCTTCCAGTAATACCCGTTCAACCCAAGTTTCCAAACGTTGTACGTCGATACTACGGGCTTCCTCACGCCATAAGTAGGCGGCCAATAGCTCCATCAGCCGGGTCTTGTGGTGGGTGGAGACTACATGCTTTCCTGTGTCTCGAGCAAACCAACGATCTACTACCGCGCGGTATATATCGACAGAGCGGATAAGTCTGCCATGCGCTAGTGATGAGTCCCAAGTTTCAAGCTCCGGACCAATGAGAGAAAGCAGATAAGGTTGTCGGGCTAACCCACGCAAGTCGTGGATGGATCGGATTACATCCAATGCCTTGTTGGCGTCAAGGCCGGATACGTTGGATGACAGATAATGGCGGATTTGGTCGTTGTTAAATGGCAAAAGACGCAGGATTTCCATCCGCGCTCTAGGGTTGGATAGGCTTTCATGGGGTAAATTAATGGTGCCTTTTTTTGCCCCAATACGAAGTCCTTCGCGATCCTGGCCTGTGAGTTGGGATATTTCCGCTGCCGCGTTACGGAAATACTGGGTACGGCATGAGAGTAGGAGCCTCCCAGCATTATTATGGCTGGTGTGACTTGGCGGCAGAGCTTCCAGTAGTTGCTTGATGAATGCGGCCCCTTCGCTTTCACCCAAATGGACTAAAACCTCATCCAGCCCATCCCAGATGAGCAGAGCCTTGCGTTTGCGTACTGCTTTGAGGATGTCTTCGGGAGTGGGTTGATTTTCCCCGCCGGAACGCTGAAGGAGACTGGTCAGAATTTCATTCAAATTTGGATTGCGGTTTTCTTTCAGGAGGCCTTCTTCATTGACGAGACGGAGATCAAGGTAGATCGGGAGGATTCCATTGTCTTCTTTGATCAGTTTGTCTGCCAATTGCATGCAGGTGGTGCTTTTGCCCGATCCGGTTTCACCAAGGAGAGCAAGATAGCCAGATCCTTTGGGGTCTTTGGTCCACTTCATCAACTCATCCAGAACCGGAACCCCTTGGTCGGGGGATTTGGAGAGAGAAGCTGATGACTCGACGAATTCTTTTTCATCAGTTTTAGCTTCCTCTTGTTTTGAGCGGTGCTCTTCGCGTGCCAGGAGAGGCGTGTAGCATCCGGTGAAATGTCGTTGGGCAGCCCGGTTGGTTTTGTGCGCAAAGTCCTGAACCCGGTCAGGGCTATTATCCGTTCGAGTGAATAATTGGCACAAATGCTCGACCAATCCCTCGATGAAGGCGTCTTTCTTGGCATCCGTCTTGCAGTCGGACCATGATTTTCCCTTCAGGCTATGTATCCAATTATCATTGATGGAAGGATGTTTGTCCTTTCCAGGTGTAAAGCTATTGAAGGCCACTGGAATGGGGCGGGACTTGGCGGTGGGGCCGGTGAAATAAGGCAATTCGACCTCTTCAATGAAACGGCTGTTGAAGTAGTCGGGACTGAGTAAGAGAAGGCCATGGGAACAGCGGGCCATATTTTCGAGAATGACTTCTTTGTTCCGTTCACCGACGAGAAGCCCTCCGTCTTCGGTAATTTCGTCAAAGCGCCACCATTTCACTTGGCGTCCAGTGGGCATCCGCAGGTGGAGGCGATTGCGGAGTTCCTTGAGAAACTGGGCGACTTCTTGTTTTTGATTGTCGGCAAGGGCAAAACTGACAAAGACACGTGGACTGTCAGGAATGGCATTGAGGATGGTTGGCGTTCCCACTTTCGACATCGGTTCGATGCCAGCCACAGTGAGTTCACGTAAGTATTCGTCGGCAAGCGAGTCTCCCTCGAAATGACAAATTATTTCCTCCATGCTGCGGTTGCGCATGTGAGGTTGGATAAGCTCGAACCGTCTTCCATCGGCCTCGGAGGTGGCTTTTAAAGTACTGCGAAACTCAGAAAATGCCGTGCGCACGGATTCGCCCGCCATTTTGGGAAATAGCTCTGTAGCTATTTGGGCTGTCGTGAGTTGGTGGGCGCCTGCCTTCTCCACCAAAGTATGCAACTTGGATGCCCGTAGAATGAACTTGGCATCAGTTTTCTTTGTTCCTTTGCCACGCTGGGATGCGGTGAGGGTGCGTTCCAAATGACGCAGGATTTCGTCGACGGCAGTGATCATATTTTATTCCTTGGGTAGGATTTTGGTGCTAAGAAGGTCTCGCAAAGGAAGGTTGAGGATTTCAGTCCAAAGTGGTGGATTGGCCAATCGGTGGATGAGTTGCCCGTTTTCAAAATAGGCCACCAACTGGAAGGGGGTGTCAGTCCGGCTGTTGTCGTAAAGGGTCAATCGATCAACAACATCAACCAATTTGGCTAAATTTTTCAGGGTGCGGGGAAAGCGGGTGGAAATTTTGTCGTCGGGTACATCGTGGCCACCGGCATCGACCCTTTGAATGACTCGCGCTTGGGAAAGTATCGGTGTTGCTAGGCCGATGAATACAGCTTCCACAAAGTACCCGTTGTTTTTGGCTTCGTGTAGGAATTGGATCTTCGCACCTTTCGAGTCCGAAAGAACGGTTTCGAAGATGAAAGATTGGTTGGCTTGGAGAAGTTGCTGTCGTTCTGCTTCGGCGATTTGGGCGGCCTTCAGAGCTTCTTCTTCGGTTTGGGCTGGTCTACCGAAAAGCTTGAGGGCTACGGCGTCTGCATTGACGAAGGGGAGGGAGAGCTTGGATAGAAATTGGTCGTAGAAAGTGGACTTGCCAGCCCCATTGGAGCCGGCAAGGACTATCACTAGTTTTTTTGGTCCAAGCACTACGACAGAATACGATAACAATACGACAAGTCAAGTGCCAAAGAAGCTCGTGTGCTGCTTCGGTCAGATGGGCTGGGGGACAAACTTACGATTGATCATTTTTCCCAGAGTCCTCTTGCCATTGCGATCAACCTGTATAAGCAGCTCGGGATGAATGGGATCTGACTCGTACAGGTGAGAGTGTTTCGACGCCAGACTTTGGGCAATCTGTGTGGAAGGCATATAAACGCGCAGAGCTTCCAAGATGTTTAAGACCAAGGCCTGATCTTGCGGAGCTAAGGCCTTTTCACTCGAGACGGCAGATTTCTTGAGGGCAATAGCGCTGGCTGTGGGAAGGTGATCTTCAATGGCTTTTCCCAATAGGGCCCAATGTTCGAGTTGCCCAGGCACTGAACGCTCGCTCCAAACGGCTATTTCCTTGGCGGCTTTGACCAATTGCGTTGAAAGTCTGACGGTGGTAGAGCTCATGGAATAATCCGAATAGGAACAAAATATATCTAAATGTGACAAAACGCAACATATTATATGCACAAATCAGAAGTGAAATATGTCTGCTCGTAAATTGCTGCCGCAATTTACTGCGGAATTGAGAACAGCAAGAGCTTAATAGACATCTTGATAGAGGCATCGATTGGCAATTTCGCAGTCACGAGTGCCAGCGTCATCGTCGAGTTCGCCAAAATGGAACAGGTAAAAGGGAAGTACCCTTTGAAGCCACTTTGGAGGGGTGCAATTGGGGCTTCGGCACCGTCGGCCACCGGTTGCTTCGTTCCCGGTGGCCGACGGCATGCTGGCTGCTGCTTTAGTCGCGATCTTCCTCTCTCCCGTGGGGTATTACGTCGTGGAATGATTTGGGAAAAAGAAGGGGGAAACACCCCCAATCGCCTCCGTCAGATCCCACCGCCTAGGGACCCGGATACGAAACCAACCTCGGTCTTGCTTACTCTTTTTCCACCCGGATGAAGTAGCGGTCCGTGAAGGCCAGGGCGCTTTCCGGGACGGTGGCCGCAAGGGTGAGGGTCGAATCCGTGCTCGGGTAGTTGCCGGAGAGCGCGTTCCAGGTCTGCAGGTTGGTTGACCAGGAGAGCCGGTATGCGGCATTGGGGTCCGTGTTCCAACGCAGGAAAAAACTGCCCGGGGTCCACAGGGACTCCGTGACACGGAGCTTCGGCGGGGCCGCCGGTTTTTCAATGCGGTAGAGGTGGGCCTCGTATTTCACGAAGGTGTCGGCCAGTCGCCCGTTGACGATGTCGACGGTGCGGTTTTCCCCGATGACCAGTGCTGTTTTCGTGCCGGTGAATCCAGCGAGGTCGAAGGTGGCCTGCATGGTCCGGTCCCGCATGCCCACGGCCAGAAGGTAGTAATACCCCTCGAATTCCTTTGCCACGAACCCCAGGCGCGCAACCTCCGGCGGGATGCCGGTGTCGTCGAAAGGCGTGTCGGGAACCAGCGACGCGAGGGTGGCCAGGTTGGTGACAGAGGGACGATAGAGTGCCGGGGCCAGATCCCGGATCTCGCGGTTGGTCCGGGTGATGGCGGCCATCATGTCGGGGTCCTGTCGCAGGGCGCTGGCATTGAACGGGGAAATCTGGTGGGCGAAGTAGTTGATTCCCCGGGCGCCATGGATGACGGCCATCCAGACCTCGGCACGCATTTCCGTCGTGGTGGGCTTGCGGCCTTTGGTGCTGTCGATTTGCGTGGTTTCGATGCAGCACCAGACGGGCTGCGCCGGGTTGGACCACTGCACAAGGCGCTGGACGCCGTAGGCCACCCGCCAGAATTGGTTCTGCACCGCACCGGTGGAGTTGGCCGGGTAGATGTCGAACGACGGGATGTCGGCGCCGCCGTTGATGTATTCGGGATAGTCCTCGGGATGGTTGGTGCGCACGCCGCGTCCGACCCAGCCGTCGTAGGCGACCCCCTGGCCGTAATTCTGGTAGACCGGGCGGGTGGAATCGGCCGCCTTGATGGCGTTGTAGCGGGTGTGCATTTCAGCCGGGGTGAACGGCGGCCCATAGCCCCCGCCGGTGAGAGGTTGGGCGTTGTCGGGTTCATCCGGCAGCATCCAACCGACGATGGCCGGGTCGTTGGCGAAGCCGCTCCATTCATTCTGGTCGGTGATCAGTTTGACCCCTGCATTGCGGAGGTACTGGAGGCCGGAGTTCTTGTCGTCGCCCACCCGCCAGAGACCGTCCAGGTAGACATAGGTGTTGATGCCCGCATCCGCGTATTGCTGGGCCCAGTTGATGTCCTGGTACCAGACCCCGATGGGGAAATGGGTGTCTGCAGATGGGGGGCCGTTGGCCCAGGGTTTGTAAGGATTGGCCTCAAGTGCATTGCAGGCAAGCAGGAGTCCGAGGCATGTGATGACCTGCCATCCGAAGAAGTGAAAGTGCCGCCCTCGGCCGGAACATTGCGGAGCCGTTTTCATGGAGCGTCTCCCCGCAACCATGCATCGGAGGGGTGGAGCCGTCAATGCGGCGGGGCATGGTTCACCACGCCTGCCGGTAGAGATCGACAATGTCGCCGGCCAGGGGAACCCTCGGGTTGTTCGCGGGGCTACCGGAGGCCAGGGCATCGGAGGCCATTTTATCCAGGTTGGCATCGAGCAATTCGCGGGTGACCCCACGACATTGCGACAGCCTTGGAACTTCGAGATCGGCGTTCAGCTTCTCCAGCCACCGGATCAGGGCACTGCAGGCCTCCGTGTCCGGCGTGCCGGCTTCCGCGCAACCGACGGTACGTGCCACGGTTGCATAACGCGCAGGAGCGGCTCCGGTGGAAAAAGCGGTCACGGCGGGCAGCAGCACGGCGTTGGAAAGCCCGTGGGGCAGGTGGAAAACCGCCCCCATGGGCCGGCTCATGCCGTGCACCAGGCAGACGCTGCTGTTGGAAAAGGCCATGCCTCCCAGGGTCGCCGCCAGCATCATGCCCTCGCGGGCTTCCCGGTTGCCCGGCTCATCCCAGGCCTTGCGGAGGTGCCGGGCGGTGAGCTCGATACACTTCAGGGCGAGGGGATCGGTCAGGCTGTTGGCCTTGCGGGATACATAGGCCTCGATGCCATGGGTGAGGGTGTCCACCCCCACCGCCGAGGTCAGGCCTTTCGGCATCGAGAGGGTCAGTTCGAAATCGACAATCGCGGCCCGGGGCAGGAGCGGGGCGCTGAGCATCATCATTTTGACATGGCGGGCGGTGTCGGTGATGACGGCAACTTTGCTGGCTTCGCTGCCGGTGCCAGCTGTGGTCGGGATGGTGATGAGCGGGATGCCCGCATTCGGGATCTTGTGCAGGCCCATGTATTCCGGCAACGGGGCCGGATTGGCGGAACGGATGGCAATGACTTTGGCGGCATCGATCGGTGAGCCTCCGCCAAGGGCCACGATGAGATCGGCCTTGTGGGCCTTCAGGACGGTGACTCCGTCGGCGACATTTTCATCGGTGGGGTCGGGCTGGACCTTGTCGAAGACCGCCACGGCCAGTCCCGCTTTTTCCAGGATGCCCGATATTTCCGCGACCACACCGAGTTGGACCACTCCGGGATCGGTGACCAGGAGCACGCGCGTGCCGCCGAGTTCCCGGGCCAGCGCGGCCAGGTTGTGGCGGGACCCCCCGCCGTGCAAAATCGTGGTGGGAACATCGAAGCGCCAAACGGGAGGGGTGTTGTTCATGGAATTATCCGGTTACCAGCCCATGGTGCGGACGTAGGCGTCGTCCCAGCGGCTGAAGACCACTTTCTGTCGCGTGTAGAAGCGGATGCCCTCCATGCCCTGCACATGGAGATCGCCGAAGAAGGAGCGGTTCCATCCGCTGAAGGCGAACACGGCCATGGGGGCGGGAACGCCGACGTTCACCCCGATCATGCCGCATTGGACTTTGCGGGAAAATTCCCGGGCGGCCCCGCCGTCGCGGGTGAAGATGACCGCGCCGTTGCCGTAGCCCCCGCCGTTGATCCACTGGATCGCGGCATCGAGCGAATCCGGGCGACCGATGGAGAGGACGGGCCCGAAGAGTTCGGTGCGGGCCAGGTCCATTCCCGGAGTGACATGGTCGAGGAGGGTAGGGCCGACGAAGAAGCCCTTGGAGGGAATTCCGTTGCGGCCGTCGCGGACAATGCTGGCCCCTTCGGAGCGGGATTTTTCGATGAGGGAGAAAAGCCGGTCCCTGGCGCCGCCATCGATGACCGGGCCCATCTCGCTTTCGGGGGATTGGTCGGTCGGGAGGACTTTGAGCGCATTGGTGGCGGCGTGCAGACGGTCCACGACCCCCTGGCCGGCTTTGCCGACGCCCATGACAATGGAACCCGCCATGCAACGCTGGCCGGCACATCCGAAGGCCGCGCCCATGATGGCGCGGACGGTGGAGTCGGGGTCGGCATCGGGCATGACCAGCATCACGTTCTTGGCTCCGCCCGCGGCCTGGACCCGCTTCCCGCTACCGCATCCGAGTTGATAGACCCGTTCGGCGACATTGGACGATCCGACGAAGCTGACCGCGGCGATGCCGGGGTGGGTGCAGATCGCCTCCACCACCTCGCGCCCGCCGTGGACGATGTTGAAAACGCCGGGGGGCAGTCCCGCCTCGGTGAAGAGTTCGGCCAGGCGGTTCGCCGTCAGCGGAACTTTTTCACTGGGCTTGAGCACGAAGCAATTCCCGCAGGCAATGGCGAGCGGGTACATCCACATCGGCACCATGGCGGGGAAATTGAACGGGGTGATGCCCGCACAGACGCCGAGGGGTTCGAGCGTGCTGGCGCCATCCATGACGGCCGCGATCTGGGGAAGGGTTTCGCCCTTGAGCAGGTGCGGGATCCCGCAGGCGAATTCCACCACCTCGATGCCGCGGCGCAGGTCGCCCTGGGCCTCGGCGAAGGTCTTGCCGTTTTCCCGGGTGATGAGCTGGGCGATTTCGGTGAAATGCTGTTCGAGGAGGGCCTTGTATTGGAAAAGAACCGTGGCGCGTTTGTAGACCGGGGTTTCACTCCAGCCCGGGAAGGCCTTGGCCGCGGTCCGGACGGCCTGGTCGACATCGGCTGCGGTGGAAAGGGGGGTGTTGGCGATGATTTGGCCGGTTGAGGGGTTGAATACCGGGACCGTCGGGGTGCCGGTGGACGGGGTCCATTGGCCGCCGGAATAATTTTGGAGGGTGGGTGTGGATGAATTCATAACTTTTAGAAGTTGCCCGCCCGTTCTTCGTAGTGGGTGGGCTTGTGGTGGAGGGGCATGCCGCGCTGCAACCAGTCGGCATTCCAGCGGATCATGGTGTCGAGATCCACCGCGGGATTGCCGAAGAGCCGGTGGGCTTCGGAACAATCGTTGTGCCAGGCGGTGGATTGCTCGGTGCCCGTGAAGACCGGGGTTTTCCCGAGGAGTTCGCCGAAGCGGAGGGCAACCGGCCGGATGTGGGTGGTTTGGGGGGCGCCGATGTTGATGGCCTTGGCCGGCGTGGTGCCGTGGAGAAGGCAGCGCAGGATCTGGGCGATGGCATCCCCCTGCCAGACGCAGTTGGCCACACCGGTGCGGATGTCGATGGGTTCGCCCTTCCAAACACGGAGGGCCACATCCATCAGGACGCCATAGCGGCAATCGATGGCATAGTTCAGCCTCGCCAGGCGTCCCGGGCTGTCGGTCTTTCCGGAGAAATATTGGAACACGCGCTCGCGCGCCACGCACGAGTTGGCGTATTCGCCCAGCGGGGTGGGCGGCGTGTCGTCCGGGGTCGCGCCCATGCCGGCCACGGGGGTGAAGGGATAAACACACAGGGTCGAGAAGGCGACAAAGCGGGTCCCGGAGAACCGTTCGCCGACATAGGCGGGAACCACGGCGTTCATCGCCCACGTGAAATGTTCCCCGCCGGTCGTGCCGAATTTTTTGCCTGCCATGAAGACGACATTCTTGGTTTGAGGAAGGCGTCCCACGGCATCGCGGTCCAACAGATCGCAGGAGATCGTTTCCACGCCTGCGGCTTCCAGGCGGCGTTTGACGTCGGGATCGGAAAAACGGGCCACGCCGATCACGCGTTTGTGGGGTGCGGCGCGCTTGGCCATCATGGCCAGCGTCGGGCCGACCTTGCCGGCCACGCCGAGCACGCTGATGTCGCCTTCAAGCTTTGCCAGGTCATCCACCAGCCCGCGCGTGGGGGTGGAGAGCAATTGTTCCAGGTGGGCCTCGTCGCGAAACGCGGAGGGCAGCGGGGTGTCTTCGATGGTGCGGATGGGGCTCATGGCAATGGGTGTTTTCAGTCGTTCAACCAGCGGTGGAGGTTTTCGCGGACAAAGTCGTCGTCGGTCAGGTGGGGATAGGCGGCGCAGACGCGGTCGATTTCCTCCATCTGGCCCGGGGAAAGGACCTCGTCGCGCTTCAGCGTCCAGACACCTTCCAATAATCCCTGGCGGCGGAGGATTTCATTCACTCCCGGGATGCTGCCGGCGTAGTTGTGCGACGGGTCGAACAGGGCGGCGTTCGCGTCGGTGATCTGGGCGGAGAGGGTCAGCAATTCGGGCGTGATGGATTCGCCGCTGTCGGAAATTTTCAACAGGCGTTCATGCAGTTCCACCGCCCGCTTGGTCCAGCAACCCCATTGGCCGAGGAGTCCGCCGCGGATGCGCACGGTCCGGCTGGATCCGGACGGACCGAAACGGTAGGGGGTGAGGAAGTCGTAGAGGATGCTGTCGTCGTTCCCGGTGTAGAGGGTGATTTCCCTGTCCCGTCCGGAATCGGCCAGGGCCCGGGCGACGTCGATGGTCCCGTAGCGGTCGAAGGGGGCGATCTTGATGCCGACGATGTTTTCGATTTCCGCCAGCTCGCGCCAGAAGGAGTAGGGGAGTTTGATGCCGCCGACGCCGGTGAGGAGGTAGAAGCCGAAGAGCGGCATGACCTTGGAAAGCTCCCGCATGTGGTGGATCATTTCCTGTTCCATCGCGCCCTGGAACGCCGCCATGGAGACGATGCCGAAGTGGTAGCCCAATTCCCGGGCGATTTCCGCCTGCTTGAGCGCGGTGGCGGTCAGGCCGCTGATGCCCGCGACCTTGGCGATGGGACGCCCGGCTTTTTTGGCGTAGCGGTCGATTTCCTCCGAGCAGACCCGCAGCACGGGTTGGAAAAGATCGATCCCGGGCGTACGGATTTCGAACTGGGTGAAATGCATGCCCACGGCCACGCCACCGACCCCGGCATCGATGTAATAGCGCATGAGCGCGCGCTGGCGGCGTTCGTCGAAGCGCCGTTGTGCGTTCAGGGCGAGCGGGGTGGCCGGGATGACCGTGCCGCGCCGGATGGTTTCAAGGATGGCGGGGGGGAGTTGGGTGCGGTTCATGGCGGTGGATGAAGTGGATGCGACACCTTAATGCCGGGGGAGGACGTTTTCAACGGCTGGAAAGCTTATCACGATAAGTTGAAACGGGGCCCGTAACCGGGCGCGGCCGGTCAAAGGGGCAGGGGAAGTGCCGGGCCTTTCCGGCGGAGGCTTTTCCCGTCCACCCAGAATCCCTCGATCAGGATCAACTTGGGGTGGGCCGGGATGCCGGATTGGTTGAAGGCGATTTTCGAGGCGACCAGTTCGACCGTGGCCGCACCGATGTGGTCGTAGCGGTCGTTGATGCCCGCAAGCGACGAGCCCGGGGGGCGGATGACGCAGGCCAGTCCGGTGTCGCGGGGGACGCGGAGATCCATGTCTTTCAGCCACTGCTTTTCGTGGCCGTACAAAGTGAGCAGCACATCGGGTTTCCACCGGGCGTGCCACTTGCGGAAGCCCGGGAGGGAATTTTCCTCCACCGATCCGACAAAGAGCGGGATGCGCCGTTCTTTGGGAAGTCGGTGCTGGCAGGTGAGAAAACCATCGACCCACCGGGCTCCCCGTCCGTGGGCGAAGAAGGAGGGGATGCTCATGCCGATGCGCGCGTAGCCCATTGCGGAGAGTTTCTGGAAGGCCAGTACCACATTCTGGTCGTGGTCGTGGGCGACCCGGTCGAACTGCTGCTGCGACCAGGCATAGCCGGTTCCGACACAGGCATAGCGGTCCCATTGCATGGCGAGCTTGCGGTTGCCCAGATAAGGCGGGGCTAGGATCAGCCCCCGGATGCCGCGTGCATAAAGGATGCGGTCGATCTTGGCGGCGTTCATGCCGGGCTCCTGCAGGAAAAAACGTTCCAGCTTGAATCCCAGTTCGGCGCTTCGGCGCACAACACCCCTGTAATAGACGCGGTAGGACTCGTGGCGGTGCCATTCGTCCTCGTGGTATACATCCACGAGCAGGGCGATGACGCCCTTGTCGGTGGCTTTCCGTCCGGCCCGGATGTGGGACATCAGGGTGCTGACGTAGGGATTCGGGCGGTAGCCCATTTGCCGGGCCATGGCCTGTACGCGTTTGCGCAGGCTGGCGGAAATGGAATGGTCACCCCGCAGGGCCAGGGAAACGGCCACCTGGCTCACCCCCATCGCTTGGGCGATGTCACGTTGGTTCGGCATGGAAGAGGGAAGGCAGCATCCGGAGTCGGCAAGGGTGCGACAAGTAAAAACGGTGCCGTTATCCGGGGCTGCCGGGGGCCAAAAAACCGTCTTTGCCAGCCGGGGTGGGGGTGGTAGCTTTTTAATCCCATGGAAACCGTTGCCGAACCCCCGCTGCGCAAGCCGTCCTGGCTCCGGGCCAAAGTCCCCGGAGGGGAGGCCTACCAGGAGGTCAAGGATCTGGTGCAGAAAAACGCCCTGCACACGGTCTGCGAAAGCGCCCATTGCCCCAACCTCGGGGAATGCTGGTCCCGCGGCACGGCCACGATCATGATCCTGGGAGACACCTGCACGCGCTCGTGTGGATTTTGCGCCATCGACACCGGCAAGCCCCCGACCACCGATTGGGCCGAGCCCGCCCGGGTGGCCGAGGCGGTCAAGACCATGAAACTCCGGCACGTCGTCATCACCTCGGTGGCGCGCGACGACCTCAAGGACGGCGGCTCCGAGATCTGGGCCCGTACCATCCGCGCCGTCCGGCACATGAATCCGCAGACGGCGATCGAAGTGCTCATCCCCGATTTCAAGGGCCACTGGGACGACCTCTATACCGTCCTGGATGCCAAACCCGACATCCTCAACCACAACGTCGAGACGGTTCCCCGCCTGCACAAGGTGGTCCGCCCGCAGGCGAAGTACGAGCGCACGCTGGAAATGCTCCGCCGGTCGAAAGAAAAGGGATTCACCACCAAGTGTTCCATCATGCTTGGGATCGGGGAGTGGGAGGAAGAAATCGATTCCACCCTGCGCGACCTGGCCGCCATCCGGGTGGACATCCTCACCCTGGGCCAGTATCTGCGTCCGACCCCGAAGCACCTCCCGGTGGACCGCTGGGTCACGCCGGAGGAATTCGCCCGGTGGAAAAAACGCGCCCTGCAGCTGGGTTTCGGGGTCTGTGAAAGCGGCCCGATGGTGCGCAGTTCCTATCATGCCGATGAGCAATCGGCCAAATACACCCGGCCGGGAAAAGACACTTAACAGGAGTTAACGGAGATAACTGAGCAAGGCAGGGGATTCTGTTTTGTGTATTTTCCGAAGACCGACGATTGCATTGCTCTGTTTCCTCTGTTCCCTCCTGTTCAATTTCCCCATGAAACGGCTTTGTGTTTATTGCGGTTCCTCCATGGGGCTTTTGCCGGAATACCGGGAAGCCGCCGAATCCTTCGGCCGCCTCTTGGTGCGGGAGAAGATCGGGTTGGTTTACGGGGGCGGCAATGTGGGGCTCATGGGAGTCCTGGCCGATGCCGTCATGTCCGGGGGAGGGGAGGTCATCGGGGTCATTCCGCAGGCCCTGGTTGACAAGGAGGTGGCGCACTTCGAAGTGAGCAAGCTCCATGTCGTGACCACCATGCACGAGCGCAAGGCCCTGATGGCCGAACTGGCCGATGGCTTTGTCGCCCTGCCCGGCGGTTACGGCACGCTGGAGGAATTGTTCGAGGTGCTGACCTGGGCCCAACTGGGTTTCCATCCCAAGCCAGTGGGCATGCTCAACATCCGTGGCTACTACAACCACCTCCTGGAGTTTCTGGACCAGATGGTGGGGCACGGTTTCTTGAAAGAAGACCACCGGACATCGCTTTGCATTTCCGATGAGGCAGCCGGGCTCTTGGAAGCCCTGCGCTCCGCCGTTCCGCCTGCGGGTGGCAAATGGCGGACAAGTGTGGAGTAATAAACAAATTGCTTGGTCCGCTGCGGGGGGCATAGTGCCCGTGAGGACACCTTATGAACCCAAACTGGTATTACGCAAAAGACGGCCAACCCGTGGGTCCCCTGGATCTTGCGGCTATCACGCAATTGTACCATGAGGGCAAAATCGCCCCCGACGGCCTGGTTTGGCAGGATGGATCACCGGACTGGGTCATGGCCTCTTCCGTGTTGGCCGGCCCCGGCGGAACTCCCGGGTCCGCTCCGCTCCCCCCGTCTGTCTCCGGCTCCGGCCTGATCGATTTTGAAGCCTGTTTTTCCGAGGGCTGGGCCGTATTCAAGGCCCAATGGCCGATGATGCTGGCGGCGGGCGCGATCTTCTTCCTGATTTCGGCCGTCATCCAGGGACCGTTCCAAGTCTTCCAGACTGTCATGCAGGAAAAACTCTCCAAGAACATGGGCCTCATGTTCGGAACGATGGGCTTGTCCTATCTGGTCAGTCTCATCTTCACACCCCCGCTGACCGCCGGTTTTTTCCAGTTCTGTGTCGAATCGCTGCGCGACAAGCCCCGCCTGGAAACCCTTTTCAAGGGATTCAAGGAATGCTGGCTGCAAACCTCCCTGTGCGCGGTTGCGATGGGATTCCTGGTCATCGTTGGATTGGTCTGCTTCATCGTCCCGGGCATCTACCTTGCGGTGGCCTATTACTATGCCATTCCGCTGATCATCGACCGCAAGATGGGTTTCTGGGATGCGATGGAATTGAGCCGCAAGACGGTCCACAAACAGTGGTTCATGGTTTTCGCCGTCATTGTGGTCAGCGGACTGGTTTCCATGGTGGGACTGGTGCTTTGTTGCATCGGGGTGGTCGGCTCTCTTCCGCTGGGTTATCTGATCGCCATGCAGGCCTACCGCCAGCTATTCGCGGCCTCGCCGGCGTCCGGTTCCTGAGGAGCCGCCCGGCCCGAGCAATTCAAGTTGTCCCTCCCTCCACCCCACGCTATCCCTAGGCTTCTATGGCAAGCGGAACCAGCGCGACCAAGGCCCCGCCCTTCTGGGCCAGTTACCTTCTCTGGGCGCCCCTCATTGTGGCCGCCGGAATCTATCTGCTCGGTTTTTTACCTTTCTTCCAGCGGTTGGAAAACCTCGTCCTCGACCAGCGCATCCGTTACCGGGCCCAGGACCAGCCCCCGCCGGATCCCCGGCTCTGCTTCGTGGCCATCGATGACAAAACCCTGTCCGATTTCGATATTGCCTGGCCGTTCCCCCGGAAAATCCATGCGCAGTTCACGCACTTTATCCAGCCGGGAAAACCGGGTTTGCTGGTATGGGATTTCCTGTTCGATGCCCGGACGGACGAGGCCAACGACCAGTTGTTCGTGCAGGTCAGCAAAGAGGCCCCCATGCCGGTGGTGACCGGTGTTTCGAGCGCCAAGGACCAGAAGGGATACCAAATCCCCCCGGATTTCAGCACCAACTGGCCCGAACCGCGAACGCTGGCAGGCGCCCACATCCCGCGTGGCAAGAACCTGATTCTGCCTTTTGCCGAATTAAGACAGGTCACACGGCCGGCCCTGGTTGATGCGATAAGGGACAGCGACGGGGTGATCCGCCGCATGCCCATGCTTTTGGAGGCCAACGGCCAGATCCTTCCGGGCATGGCGCTGGCCTCCCTGATGGCTTATTGGAACCTTTCACCCCAACAGGTGAAGATTATTCCCGGGGAGGCCATTTACCTGGATTCGCCCGTGGGCCGCCGCCGGATTCCGATCGATGCCGAGGGCTATTACCAGTTGAATTACCGGTACGAAGTGCCGGATTTTTTCAGCGTTCCCTATTCCCAGTTGGTGATGTCCTATGCCAAGCGGTACGAGGAGGGCGACACGGCTGTCACTCCCCCTGATATCGCCGGAAAAATCCTCCTCGTCGGCCAGAGCGCAACAGGCATGACCGACATGGGCCCGAGCCCGCGTGCGGGTGAAAGCCCGGCGCCGTTGACCCATCTGAACATCATGGACAACATCCTCAAGGAGGACTACCTGAAGTCGGTTCCAACGTGGTTGGTTTGGGTGGGCTTCCTTTTGTTCGGCTACGCCACCCTGGCGGCCCTCAACCGTCTCCCCTTCTGGGCCAGCGCGATTATCCCCGTATTCCTGGTCGCCGCCTTTGTCATGCTCGCTTTCCTCCTCTTTGCCCGGGGAAACTGGGTTTTGCCCGTGGTCGGTCCGGCCCTCGGCCTGACCGCCCTCCATGTCGGTGCCATCGGGGAACAGGTCCTCCGCGAACGCCGCGCCCGCCGGCAACTCCGCCAGTCCTTCTCCGCCTATGTCGCCCCCTCGATCCTCGAATCCATCTACAAAAATCCCGACCAGCTCAAGCTCGGGGGCGGGGTGCGCGAAACAGCCATTCTTTTTTCCGACATCCGCGGGTTCACTTCCATGACAGAGGCCCTGGATTCCCAGGAATTGGTCGGCCAGCTCAACGAATATTTCACGGAAATGGTGGGCTGCATCAACCGCCATCAGGGGTCCCTGCACAAATACATCGGCGACGCCATCATGGCGGTGTGGGGGGACATCACCAACGACGGCCCGGGCATCGATGCCGGCCAGGCTCTCCGCGCGGCGATTGAAATGCGGGCCACCCTTCCGGCCCTGAACCAGCGCTGGGAAAACCAGGACCGCCCCACGTTCCAGATCGGCATCGGCATCGCCCACGGGAGGGTCGTCGCCGGGAACGTGGGTGCCCCCCAGCGTATGGAATTCACCGTCATGGGGGATGCTGTCAACACTGCTTCCCGCATCGAGGGACTGACCAAGAAGTTCGCCCTGTCCCTGATTGTCGGTGAATCGATTTACGACCTGACCCACGAGAGGTTCGCCTTCCGCCCGCTTTCGAAGGTCCGGCTGGCGGGGAAAGTCCTGGCCACGCGGATCTACGAACCCCTCCATGAATTGGGACGGGAGTCGGACAGTCCCTACGATCCCGAATGGTTGAAACTCTATCTGGAAGCCTATTCACGCTTTGAGGAACAGCGATGGGACGTGGCCGCGCGGGTTTTTGAGGCCTGCCTCCACACCTACCCCCAGGACATGGCCACAAACATGCTGCTGGAATTATGCCGGGAATTGGTCAACAATCCCCCCCCGAGGGATTGGGACGGTGTTTTTGAGTTCGATTCCAAGTGAAATCATTCCTTTTCCCTTGTATGTCTTGATGTTGGATTATGGCCTCGATTTTGATCCTTGAAGACAGCCTGGTGCTCCTGACCAAGCTCACCCATGAGCTGAAGCAGGCCTTCCCGGACTGCCAGATCCTCGGCGCCCGCAGCGTTGCCGAGGCACACACCTTCTTTGCCGACGCCACCATCGACGTGTTCATCCTGGATATTTTCCTCCCCGACGGGAACGGGATTGATTTTTTGTGCGATGTCAAAACCATCAGCCCGGATTCGGCCGCGATCATCATGACGGCGCAGCAGGTGCCCGACCTCCGCCAGCATGCCGAGGAACTCGGGGTGGTGCGTTTCTTCCAGAAACCGGTTGATATCGCGGCACTCGAAAAAATCATCCGCCGGGTCATCCACCCGGATGAGGCCCCGGAACCGCCGGCGGCCGATCCGCAGAGCTTTGTCGCCTCGCTCGGCGGACTCACCACCATCGACATCATCCAGCTCAAGTGCCTGGCCCGCGCCACCCAGGTCCTCCGCTTCATCCTCCCCGGGGGCCAGAGCGGAAAGATCCATTTCCAGCGCGGCGAAATCATCCATGCGGAGACGAACGCCGCGCAGGGGCTTCCCGCCTTCAATGAGGTTGTTTCCTGGAAAGGGGGGCGGGTGGAGGAATCCACCGAACCCCTGGCCGAGCCCACCATCCAGCAGGGCTGGGAAGGATTGCTCATGGATGCCGTGAGGATCATTGACGAAAACGCCGCCCTGAAAGGTTCCTGATGCCCAAAATACTCGCCATCGACGACAGCCCGACGCTGCGGAAATTCATCTCGAAGCACATCGGGGAGCGCTTCCCGGACTACACCGTCCTCCTTGCGGCCAACGGGGCCGACGGAGTCCAGATGGCCCGGCGTGAAAAACCCGATGTCATCCTGCTGGATTATCTGCTTCCGGATTGCAAGGGCGAGGAGGTCTGCCAGAAATTGGCCGCAGAGCCCGTGACCGCCCCGATCCCGGTGATCCTGATGAGCAGCAGCACGCCGGACATCACCCGCACCGAGGGGATGTTCCCCAGCATCAAGAGGTCGATGGCCAAGCCGTTTTCGCCCGAGTTGCTCTGTGCCAGTGTGAATCTGGTGCTGCAGGGGGATGCCCCCGCTCCTGAAGCCGCAGCCGCCGCCCCGGCGCCTGCGTCCGAAGAATTTTCGCCCGAATCCGCACCCACCGTGCTGATCACACCCAAATTGCAGAAAGTCAGCCTGGCCCACCCCCGGCAG
>Ga0209066_10001651_pt1 | contig 28995 bp, 46 predicted proteins | sample All_14_2_FD_187198 | JGI IMG/M metagenome (GOLD analysis project Ga0209066, IMG submission 187198) | Freshwater microbial communities in response to fracking from Pennsylvania, USA - Allegheny Zone_MetaG_DW_15 (SPAdes) (version 2) ...
TCCCAGACGTCGTCAGTGCTCCACTCGGCCAGGGGAGAGAAGCACAACTCCCCTTGCTTATTGCGAAACGGCTCGTAGGCTGACTCGCCCCGCTGACGCATTTTCGAGCCACGGGCGGCACTCTCCGCAAAGCCAACGCCCTCTAGGGGTGGGGCAAAAAATGTTACTCCCGCACCACTACTGGTTTTGCGGCGAGTAACAGTTTCAAGCATCAGGAGCGGGGTTTACGGGTGGTTTCGGACGGAGCAATTCGCCAGTTTGTTACTGGCCGCGCCCGAGTCGTTCGGCCAATTTGTTGCGGTCATCGAGCAACTGGTCGTACATCGAATACACCTGCTGTACGTGTGACAGCATGGACTTGAACGCTTCCTCCGCCTGCCCGCTAGTCTCGGATTTCACCTTCTCTTGCAGAGCCTTGTTCTTGGCCAGCAGAGTTGAGATCAAGGCTTCGTCACTCTCGGTTTTCTGACGTGCCTTCTGCCCGGATTTCAGTTCCTTGATCTTCTCTTTGAGATCGGGGTAGCGGTTGTAGATCAGGGAGTGCGATACGTCACACTTCTCAGCGACGGCACTAATGCTGATGCTTTCCCCTGCATCCAGCATTTGTTTGATGGCTTGCTCGATCTGTTCGCGGGTATCCATTAGCTTGCTCTCTGGTTATCTTGAGTCGGCGGCAACAACCTGCCGATGATCTTGTTGGCGGCAAACAAGTTGTCTTCGAGAACCTGCCTGAAGGCCGCACATTGGGTTTGGGCGGTGTCAGGCATTGCCGCGATCCGCTCCAGCTTCGTTTCGCAGTTGGCCTTGATGGTCTTCCAGTATGGAAGATGTTTCGGCGTGGCAAAGTAGGTGTCGCAGTACAAGCAATGCGACGGGTCTGCGGCGTTCTTGATCTTGCATGACGGCCCCTTGGTGCAATACCCATGAGGGAGGCCGCGAATCGACTCGCTATGCCGAGTTGCGAAGGCAACGACATCCTTCGCACTCTGGAAGTGCGCTTGGTGTTCAGCACCATAGACAATCTCATCCTGACCGCCATTCAGCCCCTTCAGGAGCTTGACCAGGCGTTCGCCGCCGCCACCGGCCACCTGGCCTTCGACCGAGGACTGAACAATGTCGTCAATGGATTTCTGATTGACGAACGTCTCGAAGAACTCGATACACTCTTTCAGTTCACTCAGCGATTTGTAACCACGCTCTCCATAGACAAGCGTCATTGCCCGGTTGAGGTGCTTGAACTGATACTTGATGTCGTCGATGTCACCAAGGCGATTGGCGATGATGAACCAGGCAAAGGTATGACGGAACTGATGGGGAGATAGGTTGAAGCAAACCCCCTCATCGTAGGGAACGCCACGGCTGCCGCTATTGGCCGACACCGATTGGTAGTTGCACTCCATGCGCTCCAACTGCGCAATGTCAGCGCGAGTGACAGGTATTCTGTACTTGCGAAGCGACAGCATTACATTGACATCGCTTCCGGTGCCTGTCCAAATGAAAGCAGTGGTTGAGGCGGTCATGCGGATGCCGAATAACCGGCGATCCGACAGGCCAAGCTCTAATTCATGGCGATGTTCCGGTGTGAGACGGTCGCTCAGATGCTCAAGAAAGAGCCTGGCACGCTCATAGAACAATTCGTTGATCCGACTAAGAAGCAAAATGGCCTCATAGGTCAATTCGTTTGCTACCCAGTCTAGCTCGATAGTGTTGTCATCAGTTTTGGACAGAATGCTCTTGACGAAAAATAGTGGCTCGCCGTTTTCCTTTCGCTTGCCAGCGCAGCCGGTCTCAAGCGCAAAAGCCTCGTTATCTCGCATGCCGGTGAAGGAAAGCACCAGCATATAGACATGGCGAGGGAGATCCTTGAAGTAGCGCCTGATCAATTTACTGAGGTTGGCGTGCGCTTCTCGTTGCCGCGATGGGATAACCATGCGAACAGTCTTTACTGGACTGCCAGGAATGGCTGTATTTGTCAGCCGCACCAGCGCTTCAAGCTCCTGAAGCCGGGCACCCGCTTCTTTGATATAGGCATCTGCTTCTGCGATCAGCGACTTCATTACGCCAGTAGGGATGATCGGATGGCGCAAGCGGGCTTCCGCCTCGTGCTTGTCAATAGCGCCAAGCGTCAGATCGTCTAACAGATCACGGTAATCGCTTCTGACGACAAGGCCGTAGTCTGCGACATGCTTGAGGGCATCTCGGAAAGTCTTGTAACCCGAGGAACACTCTTGAGCGCTCAAGCCGCCATGCTCCTCACCAGCAAGCATGAAACCAAGCATCAAAGTCCGGAGACGCAATAACTCCATCGTCTCGAAGTCACGGAATGAGTGAACTCCGCGTTTCAGGAGATACCCTGCAAACCGGGTGAGGGTTCGGACTCGCTGGGAAACCGAGTTCCATTTGTAGGTAGTGCCGCCTTCCTGCAAGCCAAGGTGCAGCAAGGCGAGCATGATTGACTTGATTTCGAAGTCGAACAGCGTGCTGCCGGAATCAATCACGACAGCTTTATTGACGTGTTGCGGCCTAAACTCCTTGTCGCCAAAACGAACAACCGCCTGGATTGCTCTGCGATCCTGATACGCCCAGACCACCTTTGAGGCAAGCGTGGTTATTGCATCTTCGCCCAGTGGGAGCAACTGTACACGCCCATCAACAAGGGCAATCTGGTCAAAAAGATCGGAGAGGTCGGTGGCGATCATTCCTGGCCCAGCTTCCCGCTTCTACGGATAGAGAGTTTCATGGAGGGGTGCTGATGCGTGAGCAACAAAAACAGTTCCCAGGTAGCCAAGGGAATTGCACGAGCATTCACATTCTCTGTGTCCGTCGTTTCGTATCCAGACCAAGTACGGTATGGCTTCGTTTTAGCCGTGGAAACGAGTTCTGCTGCCTGAGCTTGTGTCAGTCCAGCATGCTCCCGCGCCATGCGAACCTCAGTCGGCGTAGGCTGAGTAATGCGTTCAGAAATCGGTTTCATCGATCAGAAATTGCCATCGACGAACTTGATCTTTCCCATGCCGGAGACATCGGTATCGCGCTGCTGTGGGTTGCCTGCAATCTTGATCTTGCCAACGCCGGACACACGGGCCACGACGGACGCGGTGGCCGTCGCCTTGATGTTGCCCGCCCCTGAGACGCGCAAGCGCCCATTGGTGGCGGAAAGCAGGTAGGCGGCAATATCGCCCGCGCCGGACACGTCCGCTTCAAGGCGATTGACCTTGCCTGTGACCTCGATGGTGCCCGCGCCCGAAACGTCGAGACTCAATTCATCCTGGTCGATGTCACGATAGGTCACATTTCCTGCACCCGAGATACGCAGGCTGGACACGTTGGGCAGCGTCACTTCAACGCGGAAGCCGAGCGGGCCGGTGCGCTGCTCCATGACGTTTACATTGCCACGCACCGAGCCAAAGTTACGTCCAACGTGGATCGAGCCGCCCTCGAAGTAGTCGCGCCCGGCGATCTGGGTATTACCGTGACCGGTGATGATTTGCGTGATGCCGCGACCGCTGCTGACGATCATCATTGGCTCGTTATCCACCGTCAGGCAGTCGGCAGAAACCGTCGTGAGAATTTTCGGTAGATCGGTGGCGTCGTTGGCGAAAACTTCCATCTTCGGTTCCGTTCCTTGCCGAACCACTACATCCACGGCACCGCTCAGTTTGATCTTGCGGATATTGGCCGGGATGGCGCGGGTTTCGCTGCCTGGTGCAGAAGCCACAGGAGGCTCCTTGCCGACAAGGGCATCAATCCCGCTGCAAATCGCCGTAGCGAGCCGATCAGGCGGCAATTGATGCCCAGCTACTCCGACGTGCTGCGCAACCCGCTGGAGCGCCGCATGGTAATCGCTGATGCGCTGTTCCAGTTCCGCCGTTTTCTTACTTGTCCCGAACATCCGTTTGATCCTTAGTTTTCGCTGATTGGGGCACCGCAGAACAACTTCTGCATGTGCTGCATCGCCGCCTCAGCCTGTTGTTCGCTGGTCAATCCTGTCACTTGAACAGAAACGCCCCAGCTACCATCCTCGTACTTCACGGGCTGCATCGAGAATGTCGGCATTGGGGCTTGCTGATGGAGCGTGCTCATCACTTGGTCAGCCCGTCGAATTGACCGGACATGCCAGAGCCAGACGGGGCGATGATGCATTCGTTGTAGCTTGGGCCGACATCGAAGATCATGGGCACAGCGCCGGGTGTCTTGCTCAGCAGTGAATCGGCGAGAACAGACATCCCCTGGCCGGGATAGGAAAAACGCTTGGTTTGCGTCTCCCCCTGTTCGTCCTCGTACAGTGCGTTAACCTCGCCGATCTCCCGTAGCAGTGCTTCCACGCCTTCGGGGTTTTCCCGCTGAGCGACACGTACCGCACTCTCCCAGATGTCGACGCCCGTACCAGAATCAATACCACTGAACGAGATGCAGGTTTCAGCCTCCTCCTTCTGTTGCTCCAGCCAGCCTTTCGTATTGCAGGCAGGGCAAGGCAAGGAGTGGTCATTGGGGTCAAACCCGTCACAGTCGGCATCCCAGCAGTAGCCGTCACCCCGGCATTCAATGGTTCCATGTTGGAAATTACACATTGCTTTTCCTTTCCGAATTACGAGAACATCTCGCCGGGTACGATTCCACCAGGGCGATGACTAAGGGCGTCCACTGGAGAGCCATACTCCGGCTCAACATAGATCACTGGAACAGAATACGAACGCAACATGCGCTCAACCTCTGAGACATCTTCAGACGAAATTACGCCGTCCTCGGCAAGTTGGGCAGCAAATCGGGCGGCATCAGCCTTGGCATGTTCAGCACTTCCGGTATAAGCCATACGGAACGAGGCTGGACGGGCCATCCGCAGCAATTTCTCTAATGCACCTACTTCCATGCCGCCCTTTGCTTCTCGCTCCTCATTGAGCTTGGCGATTATTTGCCGTAGTTCGCTAAGCTCAGCCCGGTATTTGGTTGCCAATTCACCATTCTGGATGGCTGTTTGCCGCCACTGATCAAGCTCTTGAGCCAAATCGTCGCTCTTTGCGTCTGTCATTTGCCTGTCTCCAGTCGCTGTTTTGAAGCCCGCAGAGCTTCATTGTCGTGGTTGTGTCGCATGTCATCCAATGTCCGCAATGCTCGACGCACCTCGCCGCGCATAAACTCCAACTGTTCCCACGAACCTTCTGCTTCAACCGTACGCAACATGCCTTTCAGAACATGCTTCAGGTTATGAGGCCGCAAGGATTCGATCTCATACGATGCCCGAGCGCGTTCCAGGCGATAGATGCCGGAGGCGAAGAGAAAGATTGCCAAGAGCAATACCACCGTCAGTACATAGTTCATCGGAATTACAGTCCTTTTAATCACTCGAAACAGTGCAGCAATGGCACCTTATAGGTTCGTTTCTCGGTTCCCGCGAGTTCCACGACATCGACCGCCGCAATGTTGCGTAGATCGCGTTCCAGGAGAGGATTGATATAGCTGTTGTAGCGCACGTCCATACCCCAACTCGTTCGGGCGCAGCCGAGAAGAAACGGGTAGCCATCATCGTTGACGACCAGGAACAGCCCCAACTTGGTATCCGGCAGCGCTGCATGGGGGTACGACAGCGTGACCTCAAAACGAGGCGGCTCATCCAAAACAGCAAGGTTTGACTCGAAGCCAAGACGCTGTGCCTGCAATCGCTCGCAGTCAGTCAGCGAAACAGCACTTCCGCTGGAAGTGCGGGCTACACGCTCCATAGGCTTCGCTGCTGCGCTAATCGGGATTACTTTGCCGTCAGCCATTAGCGATCACAGCCGAACGGTTTTCCAGAGGAAAACGGACGTAAGCGCAAAGGCGAGCACGGCAAAGGCGGGTTTCACCATCACCGGCAGGAAGTACGCAGCAGCACTCCAAAGCGCGGCATTGAACAGCAGGCCGATGATGAGGACCGGCAAATACTCGCGGTTCACCACGTCGCGGGATTCGGCTCGCCGACGTTGTACCTCGGGATCGTTCGCCAACCGCGCCTCATGCTGCTCCACCTCGGCCAAGAGTGTGCCGTCATCGAAGGCGTGCGGGTCACCAGCGAGGATGATCTTCTTGGCAATTCGCTGTCTCATGTTCATTCTGACCCCTTGATATGCAGCCCCTGCGACTTCATCAACATCCTCAGAATGAAGAGAAAACACAGTCCGGCAACTATTGCGACGATGATCCATCCGACCAACGTTTCCAGCATCGCTTCACGGTTCGCGATCTCAATGTAGGACGAGGTTGCAAAGAACTGCTGTACAACGAAATAGGTCACGGCGATGAACGTTACATAGCCAATCACGAACGTAATGACCTTGGTCGGCTTATGCCCGTTCTCGCCGGCCCAGCGTAGCGCACAAGCAACCGGAATAAGGAACGCGACAGCGTATTTCACCAGGTCGATTATTTCGGTACTCACGATTGAACCCTTTCTTACTGTTGCTCCACGCTCTTGAAATACGATGCATCCCGCGAACCGGGCTGGTCAGGATATGCGTCATAGCGCAAGCAGGCCGAACAGCAGCCCCACAACGGATTTCCATGCTCGCAGTCACCGCTATCCCCAGCGTTTGCTGGATGCGGTTTGATGGTTATGAGCGGTTCTTTTCTGGTTTCAGCCATTTTGGCTCCTATGATTCATTGCCTTCTACCGGGCCTTGATCCATCCCGTTGATTCGCCCCGTAGCGCTCTTCGCCGTTCGTGACGCCTGTACCCGCGCATGTAGTCCTCGATCTCTTGGCTTCCCTTCGGCCAGATGTCGGAAACATCCACGTCTAGCTCGCAGGCCATACGGGCGATGCGGATCGGCGGCGTAGGGAACAAATCAGCCAGAATGCCCTCAACGACAGCGAAGACGACGAAACCGGCAGCTAGGGCGCCCAGCATTCCGCCAAGCGTGGTCCATTCCAGCAGAACAATCACTCCCGCAGAAATTCCTGCTGCCCATGCGATCCGTTGCCGCAGCGCGTAAGGAAGCATGGGCGTAATCCTGGATTGCTCATCGGCGTAGCTCCGCACGTGCGCCCCGTCGATCTCCTGGCGCTTCTGCGCGAATTCCCAGAGGGTTTCGACCTCGACGCCCTGTTCCTCGCAAGCCTGTCGGGCCTGAATGAGGTTACGGCGTAGCTCGGCTATTTCCGCATCCGACACCTTTAAGCCGTCCCATCCATTGAGCGCAGCCAACAGGGTGTTCTCCGCCGCCCGAAAGCGCTCTTTTAGCGTTTGCTTCTGGCATTCACAGGGCTTGGCGTCTTCGAGCATGAGTCAGCTTTCCAGAAATTCAGTCAGCCGCTCATCCGGCGTACCGGGATACAACTGCTTGATGAATACAAAGGCGGCGCGGGCGGCATCATCGACGTTGGGGTAGAAAGTCGGCTTGGTGGCCACGTCCTCGCCGGACTGCACGACGCCTGAAAACTGGCTGTATTCTTCGCCGAATTCCTGCTGGACAAACCAGCGCCCATCTGCGCACTCGACCAACATTAAGCCTGAGCTTGGATATTCGAACTGGCCGGCTGCCGTCCGGTAACTGAAGTCGAAGTGATGGTGATCGACTGTGTTGTACTTCTCGTGAGTGCTCATGGCGTCATCGCCGATTGCTGGTAGAGGCCCATCAAATCAAGTATGTCGTTCGCGTGGTTGCCATACAGCCTCGCCATGGCACGCCCATGTTCGTCTCCGCCAAGACCGTTCGGATTCGATAGTTGATTGGACTGGAACGATACAACCGCTACTCGCACAGTCATTGCCTGCGCTTCTGTAAGCTGCACGCCGTTGATGATAATTTGAGGTTCGCAAGCCATAGTGTTCCTTTCTGGCTATCCGGCAAAATGCTTGAAGATTGCGAAAACAAGGCCGATTAACCCAACCACTACGGGTGCCCATGCGGCTGCTTTCCATGCACGAAGATCGCGCTCTTTCTGCCCCTCGATGACCGCCAGCGGAGGCTTGATGTTCAAGTTGTCTTTCTTTGGTAGGGTATCGGCCATAACCATTCCTTTCCGTCGACTCAGCGATTAAGGTCGGCAGCCATGAGCTTCGCAATAGCCGCTTTGGTTTCTGCACTAGCTGTTACTGGCAGGTGTACAACAAGCGGGCGAGCATTTTTCAGCACATCCACCAGTTCCACCTCTGGACTGTCCTGTACGTAAACTTCGAAGGAAAAATCAAAGCCATCCGGGTCACCGTGCCCCGCCCATTCGGCGTACACGGCCCGGCAGCGCAATTCGTCCCGGTAGAACCAAACGCGCTCGCCACCGTCTTGTCGGCGAAGCACAAGTGCGTGCCACTCTTCCTTACGTGGACGAAACAGGGTTTCAGCCGCATGCAGTCGAAGCACACCGGCAGCACACTGACGGAAGGCTCGGCGCGTTGTCACATACGGGGTATTCGTATCATCAAAACCAAGCCGGAAAAGTTTTCCAATAGACTGCTTCGGCTTTTCCCATACCTGTACGCTTTGCATTTTCACCTCCACCGTCACTGCTGACTTTCTTGGCCAGGAATCGCTTCCAGCGCCGCTTTTACCTGCTGGCACAACTCCGGAAGGTTGCTGTGTATCGTTTTCCAGACGATTTCGAAATCCACCTTGAAATACCCGTGGGCCACGGCGTTACGCATCTGGTAAGCAAACGCCAGTGGCAATTCCGGGTGGGCAGCGGCGAACTCGGGATAGTGCTTCTCGATGTTGTTGCTGGCTTCGCCGATGATCTCGAAGTTGCGGACCACGGCATCCTGGGCCATCTGGTTGTTCAGGAACGCCAGTTCGTCCATGTCCTCGGTGTAGCGGTCGATGCGCTCAATGGCTTCAAGGATGTGCGCCAGGTAGTCCGGCAACCGTTGCAGATCGCGGCTCATACCGGCACAGCCTCAGCCAACACGGCGGCGCGAAACTTCTCCGGCAATGCCTTCGGGGTTAGGACATCCACTGGCACGCCGAGCAGTTGCAACAGCTCGTGCCGAATCGCTCCGATGTCGAACAGGGTCGTTTCCGGCGTCGGGTCGATGAGGATATCCAAATCGCTATCCTCGGTGTCGTCACCATGGACGACCGATCCGAAAACACGGGCGTTACAGGCCCGGTGGGACTCAACCACACGGCGAATGTCTGCCCGATGGGCAGATAATGCTTGAGAAGGTTTCATCGAATAGTCCGTTTGCAGGTTGTTATGCAACATGCGTCAAGTATATACGCAATGCGTTCATTTATCAATTCGGTTGTGGCTTCGAAACAACGTAGAGTAAGTAACTAATGACTTGTATCATTTCTCTTCCTTGTTCGCGGCAGCAGCCCTACGCCGCAATTCGATTTCACGATTGATTCTGGAACTGCCTAAGCCATCTTCCGGCAAAATACCGGTGCCGCAGTGAGGGCAGGCCGGGACCATGGTCCGGCTACGCCAGACACTTTCCACCTTGCGTGCAGCCAGCAAATGAGTTTCGGCTTCCTTGGCCTTGGCCAATGTCTCACGATCCCGTTGCAGCTTACTGAGTGCCCGGTTGTATTGGTCTGAAAGCATCTCCAACGCCCAGAAGGCTGACAACTGGACGCCACACTTCACGCATCGCACGATATCGCCACGAGCGTCGAGTTCGATATGCTTGTGATCACACTCGCCGGGTTCGACATACCGGTTCTTATGCTTGTGCTGGAGTTGCCATTCGCCGATATGAATGATGTCAGCCATGGGGCTTCTCGCTCGTTGTCATCAAATTTCTCCGCTTAGGAGCTTGTCGCGCAGAGTTTCCGCTGCCTCAAAGCCGCTCATGCCATAGTTCTTCCAATACACCTTGGCCTTGGCAACGATGAAGTCTGGTGTGTCGGCATCCTGGGTGAAGCGGATGCGCCACTGCTGCATGAACCCCTCCCAAAAGGTCTGGAAATCGCAGCATGGTCCGGTTGATCTCATTGATCCCCTCGTGTCATCGCTGTCAATTTCTTGCGCCCAAGGGGTTGGATCAAGGCACTGATGGATGATGCCTCGCCCAGCCCAAAAGCCAGGTTGCCTCGAATCTGGTTGGACAGTTCCTTCAGCATTGACAGTCGCTCATGCATGGCAGCAGGATCGGCCAGATCAGCCGGTGCAGAATCGATCTCATCCAGCAATTCCGGGAGGGAGTGAAACTTGACGCGAACCACGCCGACTAGCTCACCCTTGAGGTTCAGCACTGGGGAACCGCTGTTTCCCTTATTTACCGTGGCATCAACTCGAAACTGATGGCCGGTATGGGCGGAGATGTGGGCCGACACCAAGGTTGCATCGGTCGAGGAAAGCGGGAACCCGATGATGACAGCCCCATCTCCGACCATCGTCTTCAGGCTCCAGTCCAAAGGGATGGGGTCGCCCACCTTCTCTGGTACGGAAATCAAGGCCAGGTCATTTTCCGGGTCGGTGTAGATCACCTCGCCGGAAACCGCGTAATCCTTCTCGTAGGGATGAACTGAAACTGAGTCACAATCATCAACCGAGTGAGCACACGTCAAAACATACGATCCGTCGCCGACCACGGTGCCGGTACTCTGAGCAAAGAACTTTTCCCCGTCGTGCTTGTACACGCGAACCACGCCGCTTTTTGCTTTGGCGAAGAGGCCGGTTGCAGGTAACACACCTCCCGTTCGCCGATGCTTCACGCTCAGTTTCCCAACGGCATTGGCCAATTGCTTGGCATCGATCTTGGTCTCCAGGGATAAAAGATCAACCGCATCCAATACGACATGGTGTAGAGCGGCCTCGCCGATCCCTCCTGACTGGTAAAAACCAGTGACCAGATAGCTGACATCAAAACCCAAACCTGCCAAGCCAACCAGCAAGTCAAAAGGGGCTGACTGCTGCTCTCGCATGACCTTCTTGAAGACCTTGCCGGTATCTACGCCGAGCGCCGCAACAACTTCGATCTGCGTCATCGACAAGCGTTTGAGTTCGCGCCGAACCTTTGTGGGGAACGGTGTCGCCGATGTTTCGGCATCCGCTTGCATCCGCCTCACCAAATTACGGCGCTGCTCCGGTGTCGCCTGCCGAATGGCGGTAAGGAACTGAAGTTCGTCGGCATTGAGCACGGTAGGCGAATCGGTTTCCATTGGGGTATCCAAAACAGAACTCACTGACCAGGCTGCAATAACCGCGCACGAAGCAAGTTGGCCAATTGAAGCAAATCACGATTCATCGCCTTGGTTGTCCATTCCTGGAACGGACGCCAATGTTTTTCCGAGACCCGCACATCACTTGTGGTCAGGGTGTAGGTCATCGAGGCATCGTCATCGAACTGGGCCAAAAGACGCCAACAGAAATTCAATGAACCATCGCCGTGCCCATAGGCCAGCATGCAGTGAATGCCGAAGGCAAGTTCAGCCGGGGCTTTGAACATCACAAACGGCTTGCTTGGCACAAACGCTCTGGGATGGCCCTCACAGGAATAGACCGTCCGTACATCCGGCATGGCGTTCAGGACATCGCAAACCGGCCTGACACCCGGCTCAATGGCTGGATTACTCATGGCAGGATTCTCTCTCCACCAAAACGGAATCTGGCACCACGAAGAACCCTTGCTTGCCAGTGAAGGGAATCGGCGTTTCCAGAGGCTCGTGCTCGACAAAATGCCATGCAAACCGGCCTGGCCAAAAGTTGCCAAAATATCCTGGCTCGGCCAGTTGCTCTGTGGGCAGAAAACCAGCCAGAACTGCTGTGCCAAGCAAACAACCACGGGGCATTTCCTTCAGATGACTGAAGCCCATCTGTTTCAGTGCCGCACAATATGCTTCCCAGGCAGCGTCAAGCGGCCCACCCTCAGCGCGTTCGCAGAGATATTCCATCATCTCTTCCAGATCGTCCGTAGCCTTCCCGGCATGAATCCAGATGCGCTGGCCAATCAGATTCGCCCACGGCTTCCATGAGCGCGTTTCATAGGGTTTGTGCAGGCCGGACATGAGCAAGGAGGCGTGTGGCTGCCAGATCGAGATCGCTTTCATCGTCCCTCTCCGAGAAGAGCTTCCATCATTTCAAGCGTCCGAGTCTTGGAGCCACGAAACTTCAGCGCTGATCCATGACCCTCATCCGCGACAGACGGCGACTGAACAGGGATCACAAAGGCGAGGAAGGTTGTTCCATTCCCATCTGCCGGGCGGCTTTCCAGCGCATCCACAAGGCTCCGATTGCCAATACCCAAAGGAACGGCAGCGCCGCCAATCCGAGCGTGCTCTTCGTCTTCGTAGCAGCCCCATGATTTACCACACTCGCAGGTACGCTGCTCGAAACGCAACTTGAGCACGTCTTGGCAGTGGGGGCAAAAGAGCAACTTCATCCGGGCACTTGCTCCGTAACGTTGCGGCTGAAAAACGAGGAGAAAGATTCGACATCGACTCGGAGAGGCACTTCTTCAACTGACCACCCGGCACCGTTGGTGCCAAGCTCAAGTTGTTTGTCGTGATCGACCATCAATTCCTCGATCTTTTCCCGTTCTGGGTAATCAAGTCCTGTTGTGCATCCTTCGGCCACTTGATCAGCAGCTTCTTGTAGTTTCGCTTCCAGGAAGGCGACATGAGCTTCCGCTGCCTCCTTGGTTGGCCACGAGGTCAAAGTCCAAGTCGTGTCTTCCTTGTAGCCATATCGCGTGCCCGTAACGATGAAAATCGATGCAGGCATCGCAGCCTTGCGCTGCTGCTCTACCGATAGGATGTGATCAATCCCCCAGCGAATCTTCTCTGCAAAGGCAACGCCATCCACAGTCGGAGCGTTGTAGCCTCCAACACCAAGGTAGATGGCCAATGCCCGTAAGGCATCTTCGCAGCTATCCAGGCGATGCCGCAAGGAAATTTCAAGGGGATGACGAACTGGGGTCGTGACGGCTTCCTCAACAGAGGCGCATTCATGCCATAGCGCATGTTTGCGAAAAACACGGCTCAGGCTTTCGCATTCACCTACGAGAAATACAGGCGTGCCTGCCATCAAGGCCGCGCCAGCCTCAAGAAGCGCTCCCTTCAAGATTTCGCCTGGCTGGCAAAACAACACGAGACGTTCGGCCTTGGCGATTTCATTCAGGCAGCGCTCAGACAGTTCCGCATAGTCTGCCGTCTGCCCCTCTCCGGCCTCATCAATCCAGGAAGATGACGTTGTAACGCCAGAAGCCCGAAGCGCTTGCCAGCGAGGGGCGTGTATTACCTTGGAGGCAAAATAGATACCGCTGCGCACCAGAGAACGATCCTCCCTGGAAGCGATACGCAAGACGGCCTCCGCTTTAGCCAAGTCGAACTCGTTATTCGTCCGAACCCCTGACTCCATGTCGATCCAGAAAGGAAGATCACGCCATGCCGTTGCCGCTTCGCGGATGCGCGGCAACTCTTCGTCAAGAACATCCGGCCCCAGCCCACCCGCGTAACCACAAAAGAGCGGAACCGAGCCAACAGTGGACATCGGAGGCCAAAACTCGGGGCGTTGCCCGGTGCCCTTCGATGCATCGTAAAGAAGGGCAATGCGGGACAGGCTTTCCGGAGACGCATCGGCAACAAACTTCTGAATGATTCGCCACGACCCATCGTGATGCTGAAGGATCAGGTGCAGACCAGCATCAAGCAGCTTGCGATAGATTGCCAACACCTCTTCGTCAGAAAACTCCGGACGACGGGCATTGATGTTCAACTGAATACGGCTGTAGCGCGACAACTCGGCAATTCGCGCCTCGGATGTTTCCGGAGTCAAAAGCTCACGAAAAATCTGCGTTCCGCACAAATGCGCCGCCGTATGCAGGCCCAATGACAGAAATTTTTCCCGCCATTGCGCCGATGGATTGCGTGGGGTTCCTTCTTTCTCGGGGAAAACAAGAATGGCCCACTCAGCGAACGGATACTGGGCCGAGAGCGCAGCCAATGATTCCGGGGTAACGTGGTCGTCCGCGCCGGTCAGAGATACAAGTTCGAGGCTCAATTCACTTCTCCTTGGCTGTGTCAGATTGTCGGTTCAAGGCAAGCTCCCAGCCCGCCTCACCCCAGGACGCTTGGCAATACTGACAGTAGCGCATCAAACCAGAAGCTGTTGCTTTCCACTGCGTCACGCCGTTTTTCCCGCAGCAAGGGCATAGGTGCCGTTTCGGTTTTTTGGCTCCATAGCCCTGTCCTGCACGAACACCCATACCAACCTCCTCAAATCCCGCACTTGTGGGTACGAACGATCTTCGTGCCCTCAAAGTAGTAGAAATACACATCGCCATAGCAACCATGCTTGTCGATCAGGCGGGAGATGACCTGACCACGCCTGATGCCCCAGCCCTTGTAGACGCCCTTTACCGGGCCGTTTTCGTTTTCGCCGACATAGTGAACCGACCGCAGCAATTCGAAACTACGATATCGGGTCGCCTTCTCATGGCCGAGCAGCCAGTCCATGTAGCGAGCGTGATTCTGCGGTTCAAGAAAATGCTCCGGAGGATGTCGGTCATAGAGCCGCCCATAACGCCGCTCCTTACCTTGCAGTCCAGCTTCCCAACCAAGAGCAATGTCAGTATTCCAGCGACCAACTTCGCGCTGGATGACATCGACGGAGGTGTGTTTGGCGTCCATGGGATTCCTTAATGCAATGCAGCCGCGATACGGCTCAAAACGTCCGGCTCGATGATTTGCGCTTCGTCAGCCAGCAGCCCTTCAACGGTCGGGTAATGAAAAGCCTGGAAGCGCAAACAGGAGGCCAGCCATTCATGCTCTTTCTCGGTGGCCACCCGGTAGCAGACACAGCGCTCCGGCGTCCATCCGCGATGCTTCAGTACGCGCTCAGGCCAATCGCCAAACGCGACCACGATCCCGGCATTACGTCCTGCCGGAATCCGGTAGTAGCGAACCATATGAATCACGGCTGAGCCGCCTTCGCTTTTTCGACACGCTCAGCGCAGCGCATGCCCATCGCAAAACCGAGCCACGTCGTATCGGTATCAGGGTTTGCGTAATGGCTGAAACTGTCATTGATCGTGATCGCGCCCAGCGGCGTATTGGCAGCAAAAGCAGGCGTCCCCTTGATCATGCCTTCGAAATAGGCACGCATGGTTTCGACTGAAATACAACCCGGATAGTCTTTGACGTTGAGCATTTTGACTCCTTGCACCATGGACTGTAGTATAAACGCATTGCGTTTATTTTGCAAGGTGCCAAATGCATACATCTGGCTGTTTATTGCATCGGTGCATCAGCGAGAGCGAACGACCAATCCGGATGCATTCCACGTTTTTTGAGCAACACTTCCCCTTGCTCGGTAACTCCCGGTGAAATCGTGTCCAGTCGGCCAAGCATCTCCGAGACACGGTTTCGGAGAATTTCGATATGGAACTGCTGATCGTCAGTTTCATCGCCCTCAAGTGCTGACGACTCCATACTGCTCAGTAGGTATTCGCGGTAACTGAGCAGCTTCCAGGCATGCTCAGGATCGGCCACAAGCCGGAAGAATTTGCACCAAACGCAACTCAGGAAGTCCGCGCAGACTCGTGATGCGGCACCTTTTTCGGTATGCAGTTTCTTGTGGTCCTTGTTGTAGCGATCAACTTCCGCGTCGTTGCCACTGGAGGCACATTCACCGACTGGGGTATGCTGCAAATCCGGGCCGGGTTCCGTGATGATGACAATTTCCTTGGCAATTTCTTTGCCGGTGAAATACTTACCCATCACGTCGACGGCCTTGCCCAATGTGTAACGCGATTGGTTTTCATCGATCCGGTAATAGTGCGATTCGAAGGTTTTGAAGTTGTGCTTCGATGCCGCCTCGTAGGCTTGCAAATCCTTCTGCACCTGGCGGTAAAGGTGGTTCACGCCACCCTTACGAATCTTCTTGGTGTCGAACGTAAGCGAGCTTCCCCGGCGTTCCAGGTAATAGGTGAGCGTCTTGGCGGCACTAGCCCCAAGCCTTTCAATGCCAAGGCCTTCCCTGTCCACAAGGAAAACGTAATTCCGGAACGGATTATCCAAGGGCAGCGAGTCCCGTAACGAGGCCGTTAGGGTGTCTCGAACCATCATTAGATCGGCGACCGCGCTCTTCATGGCAGCGGCATTCGTTTCTGGGTCTGAAAACGTGTACCCATCGGATCGATATCCAGCCCGTGCTTTTCTAAGCACCACGGTCACCACCCCGTTTGGATTGAGTGCCGAAGGCGCTCGCACGATATCATCGCACTCGATACCAAGCGTAGGGGCTAGGTTCCATCCGGTTTTCAGAAGAATTCGACCCAGCAGCAAAACAGCCTTGAAATCCTCCGTGGTCTCCGTATCCAACAAGCCACACTCGATGTGATAGGCAATCTCCCGGCATTGTTCGGCGCTGTAATAGTCGTCCGTGTTCAACCTTTTGAGATGCTTTGCCGTCTTGGTCTGCGTGATCGGGAAAGCTTCAACGACATGGAAACCGAACTTGTCCAGGAGCCATGTGACGCTGGATTTGTAGGTATAGGCCGTGGATGTCGTCAATACCCCTGTCTTTGCGGTGTTTTGCAGGAAGAGCCACAACACTTTTTGCAATTTGTGGCCAGGGAGGTCAAAAGCTTTCATCCCGTGGTTTTCCAGCAGTCCAAGATGCTCAGCAGAGAGCGATTCCTTGGCAAGCATCATCGCTGCCTTGAATTGTGTGAACTGATGATAGACGGTAGTGCTGTTGTATGACTTCTGGTCAATGGATTGCTTCTGATCTTCTAGGAAAGCGGCCATGTCGTCGTAGAGCTTGACCGAAATCTCACGAATTGGCCCGTAATCGCAGTAGGTCGGGCGAGCAGAAAACTCGTTATCGAACGTCAAGCGATAAGGAAGGGAAATTTCCGTCCATCTTGGAACTTCTGGGAACAGTTGCTCAATCAAATCCTTGATAGACGTGAAGGTTCGCGCTTCGACGCGGGTTTCTCCACTCAGCCATCGAAGCAATCGAAGGTTGTTATCGATGAAAACACAAACACCTTGTTCCTTTAGAGCAACCGCATCCTGATCAGAAAGATATGGGTAGCAATCGTGGATGGCCCGCTGAACCGCTGTCAGCTTATCCTTGAACGATTGAGGTTTGCGCCCCTTCAAGGGTGTCGCCGAGAGCAAATCACCGAATCGTTTCATGTCACCGAACAGCGTCGTTGAGAGATCGTAGGTCTCCGTCAGATCGGCTGCATGCCCATGCACCAAAACCCACTTTCGACCCCATCGCACGGGGTCATGCTGTTCCAGCACAGACTCCAAGGCAGTAGGCGATTGCCAGGTTCTAACTTCCTGCATCACCTTGTCGAGTAGGGCCGAGTCCTTTTCGAAGGCATCAAACCCATGAGCCTTCAGTGCATTTACAGCGGCCTCGTTTTTGACCAGGAGGGCAAGGATTGCATAGGAATGGTGCTTCACCGCCATCGCGGTCGACGGCAATTCTTCCTTGGCGTCCAGGGACAGAATCAACTGTTTGAAATACAGCAGGAAGGAAGGCGAAACCCGATATAGGTCACCCACGTCGGAGGTGCCAAAGCGCAATCTCAGAATGCTTGGCGGGATCAACCCAGGCTCATTCTTGTGAATGGAATACAAGAAATTGAAGGTGCGGGCAGTTGAATTCCCCCTCTGGGGTTTCGGGCCAGGCAGGGTCAGCGACTTGCCTTCAAGGTCCGCCCACACCGCTTCTATACTCAGCGCCGCTAACCCGTCCCGCGCCAATGCTGAAAGGTGTTCCGGCTCCAATGCCGCTGCCACCTCCGGTAACGCTGGCAAGAATCGTGACAGGAAGGTTCTTACCGTGGCAGGCTTCACTTGCCACCGATCCGGATCAGCCCGGTATGTTTCAATGGCTCGCGCTACATCGCTCGCAAAACGATGGGAAATATCAACAGCGCGTTGAAGGTTGATCGTGCCGCCATGCTTGCCACGATGGCTGGCGTCCAGATTTTCCACCCTCATGCTGACACTCCCTGCGCATGCGCCTTGGCTTCGGCAGACAGTGTTGGATTCAGGTCGCTGAAAATACGATCCACCCAATCTTCCATCTGGCTTTCAAACGTGACTGACCGAGCAAAATTGATGTATTTCAATGTCGATGAGAAGTTCTCATGCCCCATCAACGCCATGAGCTTGTACTGGATGAAGCCAAGCGGCAGATGCTTTTCCAGCATGAAGCGGGCAAGGCTGGTCGCAAATGTCGCCCGGAGATCGTGAAAGCCTCGTTCGAATGACTGACCGACCGTGAGTTGTTCTTCTACAACCTTGGATGCTGCATTGGTAATCGACTTGCTCTTGATGCCACCGCCAGAGCGGTTAAGGAATAACGGGCGGCGCTGCCCAGACCCCTTACGCAAATCCCACTTGGCAGCACGTCTCAATCGCTCCGGAGAATTCTTGAACTCCCAGAGGGATTTCATCAAAAACCGAGGAATCAGAATTTTCCGTTCCTTGTTGAATTTCCCAAGAATGGTCGCCTCGAACACCGTTTTGTCAGCCAAAGCGGGATCGACCACGATATCTTCTGGGAACCCGGCCACTTCCATGGCACGAAGGCCGCACGCCAGACCTAACTCACCCCAGAGTTTCCGGTTCTCAAGCTGCATGTATTTGCTATCGAAAAACACTCGAAGCTCAGCCGCCGTATATGGTGTCAAGGCTTCCCCAAGCGCCTCGTTTTTCGACTTGTACTTCTTCGGGATGGTCAGGTCGCTGGTCTGAATCATCAGTGCCTTTTCATCTTGGAAGGTGCTGAACAGGAGATCGAAATCTCCATCCTTCCGAGGCTTCTTGATCGCAACACGGGAATAGGTAAAAGGGATGCGCTCGATCCGGCGTGTCTTCAACGCCCACTCATAGAACTGTCGAATGTGACTGAGGTAGAGATTGGCGGTGTCCCGCGAGATATCCTCCCGCTTCACCCGCTCAATCAATACCGTCCTGTACCGGTAAGGGGGAAGCCATTCCTTTGCCTTTTCGCTATCGGCGACGGCATACACTTCCCGCCAGTCCGTGCTTGTCTCAGCCAGCCAAGCAAGGAAACCGCGCAGCGAGTTGGCAATACCACAGAGGGTATCGACAGTAACGCCACCGCGTACATTGCGCTTGCCGCCCTTCTTGGGAGGTAGAAACTTGCCACGGTAGCGATGCTCCATGAACAGGTTCATCTCAAGGCCGTCAATGATTCGGGCTGGGCAGAATAAGAGGGGGAACCCTTCCACCACATGATCGCGGTGAAAACGGATGTCACGAATTTCCGCCGTTTCACTCTTCATGGTGATCTCGGCCAATCCATCAAAATAGGGTAAGTCGCCGAGGTTGATCGAAACACGAACGACCTGAACCAACGACGACGGTAGAACTTGCGGAACGGAATCCATCAGCCGACCCCCCCGATTCCGTCTTCAGCGGCATCAAGGCAAATCTTCACGGCCTGCACAAACCCGAGGCCGGTGATGTGGCGAACAAAATCAACGGCACCTCCGCCGCCACGGTTCGGGGTGCCATCCGGCAGAAGCTCGTTGACGAACTTTTCACCGGTCAAGATAAAGCGGAAATCGCGGCCCTGGTAGCCGACTTGGACACGGATGCTTTTCCGACCAGGATCGAGTGGTTCATATTCACGATCAACCTTGTGGTACGCGCCAATGAAGTCCAGCACCTTCGAGAAACGCACGCGCCTGGCTTGGTTGATCTGGTCGGTATTCCACGGCCCCATGAAAAGCACTCCTGAACAGCACTACTGGATTTGGATATAGAGCAAGGCAAATAGCCCCGATCCAGTGTAACACTTTCAGTTCTTGATACAAAAGGACGTTAGTTTATAAATACCGTAGGTGGCACTAAGAAGCGAGACCCGGTGAGGGTGATGCACTCGCTGCCATTTCCCCATACAGGCAGCAACCGCTTACGAAGGGACTGCATGGGCTTTATCTTAAAGTCCTGTGAACAATCCCCATTTGTCATAGGGAAACTGGGTATAGCCCTGCCGCCGATGATGCGCGGCCCCCAGCTATCGAGAATCGTCGGAGAGGCAATCTCTACGCGCATCTCGATGCCCAATTTCCTTGCATACGCCCGGATCTTGTCCATCTCGGTTCGGGCAAGCTTGTGGATGATCGGGTTCTCGATTCGGGTATCCGAGTGCAGCACCATGAGCCGGGGCTCGATCCCTGCCTCCAGTGCTTTCTCGGCCGCCATGAAAAATACCACCATCATGGCGCTCGAGTCCTTGCCAGATGAGAAGGCTGCGCACAGTGGCGAACCCTGTCTCATCAGTCGCAGTAGCGCATCAATGGCTTCATCGATGCGCTGCTCGAGCGGAACGACCTTGCGAATTTCCGCGGGTACAAAGAGGTCCATCGTGGTTCTCCGGTGAAAGGGGAACCACGCCCCCGAGGGGAAGTGATCCCCCAGGGGTTTGAATGCTGATTGTTCAGGCGGGCCGGGCGCGGCTCGGGATGAGCGAGTAGGCGTCACCCCATGACCACTCCGGATCTTCGGGCGTTTCCATCCAGAGTTTCTGATAGGACACGTCGAGGGCCTTGGCCACGTAGTGACCGACTACAGCCGGATCTTTACCTTCTTCGTCCGCCTCAAGGGTCATTACCGCATCCCCGTTGATGTAGAGGGCGCAGTCACCGCTGGTGAGGGTGAGGACGATGATTGTCGGTTCTTGCATGATTTGCTCCGTTTCTTTCGAAGGGGGACTCCACCCTCAGCGGGGGAAGCCCCGCAGTGGGTGGTTTGTGAGATTAGATGCTCAGCGGCGCGGCCTGATCGACCCAGCCGGTACCGACGACATACTTCGCCGTGCGGTACTCGTTCGGATAGCACGACTCGGTCACGCCTTCGTCGGTGCGCTCCTTGTTCAGCGCGGCAAGCACATCGGCCGTCACAGGCTGGCCGATGTAGTCGGCGATACCCGAGGCGGCGATGATGTCGCGCTCGTACTCTTCCTGGCTGAGATTCCAGCCGTAGCCTCCGTTCCAGTCTCGGACATAGAACTCCGGCTTGAGGTAGCGCACGCGAATGCGCTTGTCCTTCATCGGCCCGCTTTGCACCTCGTAGGAGGCGCAGCCGCGGTAGGTGCAGATGAACTGCAGCTTCGCCGGTTTCACCGCTTCCTTGGACGGAAGCTTGTCGAGCCAGCTCTCGAAGCGCGACCACAAATGCGGACGACGCTCGATGTTGCGGGCGAGTTCCTCGCGGGTCATCCCCTCCTCGACTAACTCCAGAAATTGGAGGTTCGTCTCGGCGATCTGGCGCGAGGCTGCGTAGAACATCTGCTCTTGGGTGGGTTGCATGGCGGTCTCCAACTGAAAATGGGCCGCCATGCCCCACTCGGGAACATGACGGCCCCGGTGGGTGATGAATGTCCGTAACGGACAATGTGCTGGGTTCGGCTCGTGAGAGCCCGGTGAGACCAGCTACCGTTGCGGTCGAAGCGACCAACAAATCGACTCGGGATTGTGTCTGGATTGCACAATCCACAGCCGACTCAGCTTGGGAAGCCAACCCACCCCGTCCTTGTCGGACAGAGTGGGCTGCTGCCATTGGTTTGGCTTACGCGGCGACGGCGATCGTGTCGATCGTCGTCACCTCGATAGGCGTCACCTTGAAGTAGGACTTCACGATGCCGTACACCTTGTTGATGCTCCAGTGCCAGCGCGATTCACCGGCAAAGCCCGTCGCGTGAGGGGGGATCACCAGGTAACCATCGAAGGCGTCCATGTACCCTGCACCGTTGAGCACACCGTCGTGCAGACCGATATGCACCTTGCCCTGCGCAGTGCTCCAGAACATCGGCTTGGTGCAGTCGTGCTCGAAAAGCGCTCGCACATTGATCTGTGCATGCGCCATCGGGACGGCCCACTGGTAGCCGTTCTCGATGATCGCCACCACCTGCTCGGGCGTGAGCACCGCCGGACGCAGCGGATCAGCCTCGACCTTCCAGCGCAGATCCGCCGTCTCCTGCACGAAGATGAGACCGGTGGCCCCTTGCTCCTTGCAGTACCCGCGCAGCGCCTCGCTCGAGCAGTTACCCAGCTTAAGGAGCTCGACCAGCCAGCAGCCGGGCTGCACGTCTTCGAGGTAGTTCGACTTGGAGCGACTGCTGCGCTGACCGAACTCGTCCATCAGTTCATCGAGACTGACCCCGTTCCATCCCGGCACCCAGCACAACTCGCCATGCAGGCTGCTTGGGATGAGATCGAAAGCCCTTTCACGATTGGCCTGGATGTAGGCCTGGTGCATCTTTTCCTGCACCTCGTAAGAGACACAATCAAAGGTCATCCCCTCTTGGCGTGCCGCCTCCAGGAACTCGGCTTCCCATCCGCCGCTGAGTTCGATCACGAGATCGATCAGGGCGTCACGGAAACGGGCGTTGTCCCACTTGCTCTCGACCTGTACCCGCTTGAGCGAGATCCAGCCGGCGATGAGCTTGTCGGCCCACGCATCCGAGAAGTGATAATCCTCGGGGTAGATGCAGTACGCGGGTAATGCCTTTGCGGTTTCGATGTACTTGCGGAGTTTCTTGCTGTTCATGGTGTTCTCCAAATGAAAACGCGGAGACACCACGCCCACCGAATCGGGGAGCTTGGCGTCCCCGCGATGGGTTGATTGTCCTGATCGGACGATGAAGGCTGGGTTCGGCTCGGGTGAGCCCGGTGGAACCAGCTACCGGTATGGCCTCAACGACCACATGTCTGTGAATTGTGCCCCCAGGTGCAGCCTAGTGTCCAGCATATGCAAATTTATCGAACGGCCTGACCACTGAGCCGATAACGCACGCTCTCTCTTCGGCATGCAGCCCGATAAATTTCCGACGATCGATGCTGTCGGACGGCCTCGTGGATGTGAAACAAGTGCCAGGAAATATTCTGCGCAGCGATCTCATGCTCGATGCCATCAGCCAGAGGCATCTGGAGCCGGAAGACCCGATACTTGCGCTTCAGTTCGAGTGCAATGTGATGCACGATCTTTCGGTCGTTATCCTTGGCCTGCTCTTCCTCAGTCCGCAATTGCGCCTTTAGTCTGGCGTTTACTTTTGCGTGTGATCGCTCATCGGCCGGCATGCTGCCAAAGTTTCCTGTGCCGAAATGGTGCTTTCGGGCGTACGTCACGGCCAGATAGGCCGTCGAAAAAGTAGGCAACTGGATCTCGATGAGATCGCGCTTTTTTGCCTTGCTCCTCACGATCGAGGTGATGTCAAAGCTGCCGTCAGGGCGCCTGCAGACAAGCCACGGGGCCCGGTGGCTCAAGTGGTCGTGAGGTACGAAAACGCGCAAGCCTGCGCCCCAGGCCTGCCCGCTGACCTGCGTCACGGCGACGCCCCGGTCTTCGAGCTTGTGAAGCTTAACGCCAACCAGTGGCTCCCAGCCATCACGTTGCCATTCGAAGGCAGTTCCACCCACAACAAGACTCGCACCGGATGCGTTCGCCCGCACCGCTTGGAAAATACTCGCCCCTTGTGCGCTGAGACCGGGCACCCGCGACGCGGACGAGCGGCTGTGATCCGTGCACGGATGCTTTGGCCAGGGCGGGCCGAGTTCGTCGAAGAAAACGCGGGCACCGTACTCGGATTCGTAATAGAAAACCGACGCTCCACACACCGGGCAACGGGCGTTGGGGTTGGTGTAGCTCGACCTCCCGGATATCGGGGCATACCAAAAAGGACGGTATTCGCCAAAACCATAGCTCTGGGCAAGCGCGTTGCCGCGGAATCCCCCTGGGGGATGGCCGCTATAGCCCGCACCGCCCCAACCGCACCGGCAATCTGGCGGATGGTTCCAAGCATTGCACATTTGACCCCTTTATCATGACCCAAGCATGCACATGAACTTACCCCATCGCAATTGGACCGGCAAGGTTTCTATCGTGGCTTGAACGTAGTGCATCCATCCGGACGGCACGTAGATCCCCATTTGGCAGAGCACACCGGATCCATCGCTACCGGATCGAAGCGACTGTGGGCACACGAGCGCGGCGTACGCCCAATCGCGACCCCGCTTCCGAACGTCGATGCTCCCTTCGATTTAATGAAAATTACGCGCCTGCTGGTGGTTGTTCGCTGCCTCACAATTTTTTTCTCCTTGTGGATTCCCAACTTCTTACTGGCCCCGTGTCGACGTGAATGAAGCCACGGTCCTGGTAGAGCCCCACTCCACCGACACCAATCATCTTGGCCATGTTCGACAGCACATCGGTCTTCATCCCAGGAATGTGGACATCAACCGCACGGCCCTGCAGATGCATTGAGTTCTTGGCTGCGCCTTCAAGATTGGCGTTGTGCTCCGGTGTTCGGTAGCCGGAAAGAACCTGGATATCGTGAGGCCTCCCGTAGGCCATCAACCACTGCTGCATGATGTAGAGCGAGTCGAGTAGGCGCGGATCGATCTGGTGCTGACGGTCATACTTCACGTCACGCATCAAGCGACACACGGCAAGGTAACCCTCGACGTCCCACCCCTGCCCATGACGCCAGTAACACACGTCGATAGTCTCTTTCGACTGGGGTCGCTTGAGCTTGATGAAGCGATCGCGGTTGAGGAGATCTTGCCGCCAGTCACCTTGCGCTGACTGCACAAGGCGAGGCACTAAACCCAAGCCCCCTGCACCCAGCGTTGTAAGGAGTAGTCTTCTTCTGTCCATGCGCGGATTGTGAGCATGTCGGCACGCATCGAAGTCCTTGTAAAACACTCGTTTTCCCTCTTTTGTGAGACCAAGCTGCAAAAAAGAACCCCCCGAAACTGACACGGAGTGTCAGAACCGGGGGGCTCGATTGGGCAGTTGTCTCCAACGTGATGAGTCGGGAGCCGCCATCGGGGCGGCCCCTCTCTGTGCGGCTTGATGGATCAGCCGAACTGGTAGCCGTACTTCTGGCTCAGTTCGTTCGCATACTGAACGGCAAGCTCATGCGTGCACAGATCACCCACGCACTCGATACCACCTTCCTTACGGTGCAGATACACCGACCAGAAATGCGGAGCCTCCTCATCGACATCGACCAGAGACTTACCTGTCTGCGGATCGTGGCCAATTTCCCGCACACCGTGGATCTCGATGGCGTCGTAGTGATCGGGCTTGTTTCCGATGATGGCTGCTGCGTAGCGGCTATCTTGGCAACCGTTCTGCGCGGCAATGATGGATGCCTGCATCTGGGCAATCTCCGCCTTGATGACATCGATCGCCTCGACCAGCACGGGCAGACTACCAATCGTCTCGAGCGCGTTTTTTGCGCTCTCGACCGCCTTCTCCGCAGCTTCGATCTTCTCGCGAAGCTCGTTGACCGCCGCAACCTTCAGATTGCCCTCCTCGGTCACCTCGTAGCCAGTGAGCCGGTACAGGTCGTTCCATGCGGCCCCGCACGAACTGCAGGTCACCTCTTGATAGGCATCGGCCCCATCAATCTCGACCGGCCCTGCGTCGAGATGGATGCCACCGCACATCGGGCATGCGCCCAATGGGAGCGGCTGACTTGCCTGTGTCTGCGCGACAGAAGGCGTCACAGTGACATCTTTCTCCAGCTCCAGAAGCTCGTTCAGCCGCGTGATGGCTTGCGCCAACTCGGGGCTGATTCCGTACTCCGTTTGCGGGTCAACCTCGAAGCGACCGCACTCCGAGCGCATCGGCTGTACGATCTCGAAGCCTTTTGCGACAACGGCGAGTTGAAGCGCAGCCTCGTGATTGGTGGTGAAGCAGATTTGCAGCATGGTGTTCTCCAGATCAAAGCAGGAGAGCACCCCCGCAGGGGTGATCCCTGCGGGTGGGTAAAGCGCTGATGCGCCAAGTATTAGGCGAGACCTACTTCCTGCGCTGCTCGATGTAGATCTTGAACCGATCGTTGAGGCAAGGATCCGAGAACCTTCGCCTGCCCGTCGGCACAGAAAAACTCCTCGGTCAGAGGCAACCAGAATCGCTTTCTCAAGCAGAATCTGGTGTCCTTGGCGAGGAATGCCGCGTCGCGCTGCCGGACGGTGAATTGGCCGGGCCCGTTACGGCTTGTTTGCTGACTCGTTCCGAAAGCCACAAGAACCTCAAGGGTTCCATCGGCTCGCCGATCCTCTGCCAGCAGCAGTACAGGTCTGAACTTTGGACCGGGCGCGCAAGCGTGCTCGGTCTCGGGCATCCACGCCATGACAATAGCCCCAGGAAATGGGGCGAAGAGATCGTTCACGATTGCTCCTCGCCCCGATTGCTCAGGGCTTAATCTGTTGGTTTGTAGACTCCGGTCGCGATAAAGAGCTCGGTGAGCGTCTTAGGCCGGAAGCCCTCGGGCGGATCTTTCAATCCGTAGTCCCCGAGGTAGTCGTTGATCGCGCGCTTGATCAGGTCTTCGGGCGAAATCCCGTGTTCCTGCGCAAGCGCCGCGATGCGGTCAGGGGTCGTTTCGTTATCTTGGAACTCGATCTTCAGTGTCGGCATGGCCATCACCTCCTTCGAGTACAAGACTACGTCACTTCCCCTTTGTTGCAAGATGCAGCAGCCGATCACACTTCCCCCCGAACACGTTGGATGAGGCATTCGACCTTCCAGCGGAGCTGGTCGATCAAGCCCCAGTTGCGGGCCTTCGGGAGAGCGACGGAGTTGCTTTTCATGACGAGTGCGCACATGGTGAAATCTCCTGATGTTGAACCGGGAGACACCATGCCCCGAGGGACACGTGATCCCCCGAAGGTTGAAATGCTGATTAAGGTCAGCTTCCTGTCGTCGTGGTCCACAATGGACACACAAAGAACGCATGCGGCGCAAATGAGCGCTCAAGGCCAGAAGCCAGCTAAGGCTGCTCGCCTTGGGCGCCATGATGAGAGCGCATTGGACAGGTGCTAAACGTTGAGAGGCTGGGTTTGGCTCATGTGAGCCCGGTGGAACCAGCTACCGGTTTGGCGCGTGACCAGATTACAGCGAAACTCTACTGCAAGCTGGCCTGCGTGTGAACAGTCCCGAGGAGATGCCAGAAAAGCGCGACAAACCGAAGTTCGGGTTTGCCGCGCCTTTGGGTTCAGAGCGCGTTAGCCTTCTTGCGCTGCGTCTCGGCCTTCTCCGTCTGAGTCGTTTGATTGAACGACTTCATCAGCGCATCAGTGACGTAGCGCACTTCCATGGAAAATGACATGTGGGGCGCAGAAATCTCGATGATGGACCCACCTTTCCGTAGCTGCGCATAACCGTTGTTCATGAACTTATCGATCTTGTTTGAAATAACCTTGTACTTGGAGGACAGGGTCTTGTAGACACCCGATGGATCCTTTGGCATCTCGACGATCACCCCTGCCAGTACCTGCTTGGTATCGAAAATGAACAGCACGGAGTTCACGCCTTCCACATCAATCCCCGCTCCGTCTGTTTTGTACATGGGGCCTTCGGTGAACTTGTTGATGCCAACCTCCACCAGCCCCGACGTTGCCCCAATTTCTTCTTTCACCTGCTTCAATGTGGCGACGCCAACCTCCATGCCAAAGGGGGCAGCGTTCGTGGGCGCTGCATGCGCACCTGTTGCACCAAGGAACATAAAGGCTGCAGCGAAGAAAGCGATGATCTGAGTACGCATAATTTTTTACCGGGAGATTTACCGCGCTATATGGGAGCCTGCTGAGTCAAACTGAGCAGGCCCGATTGACTTTGCTTTAACCCGCCACTGCGTCTTTGAAGGCCTTGCCGGGTGTGAACTTCGGTCTCACCCCGGCTGGGATGGTGACCGATTGCCCCGTTTGCGGGTTGCGCCCCTGACGCTCCGCGGTTTTGAGCGCTTCGAAGGTACCGAAGCCGGTCAGCACGACCTTGTCTCCGGCGCTCACCGCCTTCTGGATGTTGTCGATCATGGCGACAACGGCCGACTTGGCACCCGCCTTGGAGAGGCCGGTATCGGCGGCGATGGCTTCGATCAGTTCTTCACGGTTCATGCTTTTTTCTCCTTGGAATAATGGGATGGCAACTGTTCGCCAACACGTCTTTTTATACCTGACGTTTTCCTGCTCGCAAGCGGGTAAAACCATGCAATCTGGCTTTATTCGCTGCCACACCAAAAAAAACCGGCCACCCCAACGAAAGGGATGGCCGGGCTCGATCGAATCGATCTTGTTGTGGTTAGCGCACAGTGCCCGCGAAGGCACCCCGGTCGACGCCGTCAAGGAGAGATACGCAGACCCAGGCCGAGCGATCGTTTGACCACCAGATCACGCGTGGGCGATCGGGAGACGGTACGAGGGCAGACCAGTCTCCTGGCATGGACCCGTTGTTTCGCCGGAATAGCACGAACGCGATCTGTGCTGCGGCCCTTGCTGCTTGCCGTCCGCTCGGGAAGATAATCCCGGGGCTGGAGGAGATCCCACACGGCGCTTCACCGTTCAGTGCTGCCTGGGGGATACCGAACTCAACAATAGCTTTCATGTCGGCGATCTCCTCAAGCATCTTCGCTTGCATACGGAGAGATATGCCGCGCACCGCACTCGCCGCAATCGTCGTCCACTTGGCAGTCCCACTCATCGTCCCATTCGCTGCTGCAGTTCGGGCACTTGTAGTGGTTGAGAAAGCGCTGGGCTTCCTGCTTTTCCTCATCCTCGCTGAAGGTTGCTTTGATCGCTTCGAGCTTTTGCTGCTCACTCATCGATCCCCATGCGGAAACACCGATGTCCTGATGCTCCTGGACACGGGCAAGCGCTACCGCAAGGGCTTCACCTCTGGCCTCGGAAGGATCGTCGTACGAGACATCGGAACCTTCCCCACCCAGGAAATACAAGAACCGTCCAGCCTGGTCTGAGTCTTCCCTGACTTCGATGGTGCCCCGCGTCTGCAGCGCTTGTACGACAGAGGCCGGTTCAGCCGCTGCGCTTTGGTACGCATCTAATGCGCGAATCTCGATTGCTTCAACGGATGTTTCAACATCGAGATACTCGTCCTTCGACGGCTCGAACAAGTCCTCCAGATACTGTTGGAAGTCATCCTTGCCAAAGGGAATGCGTATTCCGATCGTTCGTGACCGGTCAGTCCAGTTCGACGTGATCACCAGTTCCGATTCGTACTGATCAGTCGTCCCGGTGCTCGTGAGCACCAGGACGGCACCGTGACCGCTAAGCTGACGTCA
>Ga0209066_10001654_pt1 | contig 28992 bp, 22 predicted proteins | sample All_14_2_FD_187198 | JGI IMG/M metagenome (GOLD analysis project Ga0209066, IMG submission 187198) | Freshwater microbial communities in response to fracking from Pennsylvania, USA - Allegheny Zone_MetaG_DW_15 (SPAdes) (version 2) ...
CCATTGCCGAGGGTACTGCAGGATGCGCCTGTGGGAGAGTAGGACGCCGCCGGGTTTTTTGGGGGCCGCAGACCGAAAGGTCTGCGGCCCCCTTCTTTTTTTCCAGGACACGCACCGCGTCTGAACGCGTTCGGCGGTTGTCTCCGACGTGCCCTTTTTGCTACGCTATCCGCCCATGAGCATCCCTCACATCCCCGGCGACAGCCGAGCCGTTCCGAGGCGCACCTCCCAAGCCGAGATGCGGGCGCGCGACGCGCTCCGCCTGCTGACGCTGCGCGAGCGCTCGATCCTTTACCTGCTGGTTGCGGGGAAAAGCAACAAGGAAATCGCCGCGGACCTCGGCGTCAGCGTCAACACCATCGCCGTTCATGTTCGGAATGTATATAGAAAGATCAACGTGCACTCGCGGCGCGAGGCCGTGGCCTTGGCCGAGGCCGAGCCCAAGCGAGGCCTTCCCTTTGTCCACGGCGCGCCGTCCGCCCGGCAGCATGTTCTGGCGCTCGACCAAGGGACGACGCGCTCCTGCGCCCTCGTTTTCGACCGCAAGGGCCGGCCCGTCTCCTGCGCGCAGAAGAGAATCGGGCTCTCGTATCCCCGTCCGGGGTGGGTGGAGTACGACGGCCAGGCCATCTGGTCGACGCAGGCCGGCGTTGCGGCCGAAGCCATCGCCTCCGCCGGCCTGAACGGAAGCCACATCGCGTCGATCGGCATCGCGAGCCAGCGTGCGACCACGCTGCTGTGGGACCGGGAAACGGGAAAGCCCGTCTATCCGGCGGTGATGTGGCAGGACCGCCGCACCTCTGATTTCTGCGACCGCCTGAAGCGCGAGGGCTACACCGAATGGATCCGCTCGAAAACCGGCCTTGTGCCCGACCCTTATTTTTCGGCGACCAAGATCAAGTGGATCCTGGACCACGTCAAAGGCGCGCGGCGCCTGGCGGAATCAGGCCGACTGTTGTTCGGCACCGTCGGCACGTGGCTGGTGTGGAACTGCACGCAGGGCGACGTCCACGTCACCGACGCGTCGAATGCCTCGCATACGTTGCTGTATAACATCCATACCGGCGAGTGGGACCGCGAGCTGCTGGCGTTTTTCAACATCCCCGAGGGCCTGCTGCCGCAGATTCGCTCTTCCAGCGAGGTTTACGGCGTGACCCAGGCGCCTTTTTTTGCGGCCGGCGTGCCCATCGCGGCGCTTGTGGGCGATCAGCAGGCGGCCATGTTCGGCCAGCGTTGTCATGCTCCCGGCATGGTCAAATGCACCTACGGTGCCGGCTGCTTCATGGTGATGAACACGGGGACTAAGCTGATTCTTTCGAAAAATAATTTGCTGACCACGGTGGCTTGGCGCCTGGGCCGCGAAGTCACCTACGCGCTCGAAGGCAACATCTATGTCTCCGGCGCGGTGATCGATTGGCTGCGCGACGGCTTGGGCCTCATCCGCCAGTCGGACGAGGCGGAGTCGCTTGCGGCTTCGGTGCCGGATAACGGCGGCGTCTTCATGGTGCCGGCGTTCGACGGGTTGGGAGCTCCGCATTGGGATCCGCAGGCGAGGGGAACGGTGGTGGGCCTGACGCGCGACTCGTCGGCGGGACACCTCGCGCGCGCCGCACTCGAAGGCATCGCCTATCAGACGCGGGACGCGCTGAAAGCGATGGAGGCCGACTCCGGGATCCCGATTTCAGAGTTGCGGGTCGACGGCGAAGGCACGGCTAACCGGCTGCTGATGCAGTTCCAGTCCGATATTCTCGGCGTGCCGGTGAGCTGCCCGAAAGCGCTCGAGACGCGCGCGCTGGGGGCGGCTTATCTGGCCGGACTCGCAACCGGCTACTGGAAAGACCAGAACGAAATCAACAGCCACTGGAAGGAGGCGCGACGCTTCACGCCGGCCATGAAAGCGGAGTCGGTCAGCAGGCTCACCCAGGGCTGGATCCGCGCACTCGCGGCCGCAAAAGCCTGGGGGCAAGGGTAGCCCCTATTTCTCGAGGCTGTCCAGGTACACCGGCTCGCCTTTGCTGTTCACGCCTTTGAGCGACCAGCCGCTTTTTCCGCCGCGCGCGTCTCGGGTCGGCGGCAGCGCGTAGGTGTCGACAAACATCTTGCTGTCCACCAGCAGCTTCCTGCCGTCCACGCGCCACGTCCCTTGCCATTTGAAATTTCCGCCTTCGGCGGCGAACGCCCCGTCCTTTTCGAAGACGAAGAGCACGCCGTTTCCCATCCGCCATTTTCCGGGCAAAAAGTCGGTTCCCTTCCCGTCCGAGGGCCTGCCTTCCAGAACCTCGATCTCCGCGCTGAGATCCTGGATTTTTGCATCGAGCTGCGTTGCCGACAGCAGCTTGCCTGAGCGTGTTTCAGATGCCTTGATCGCGGTGAGGTCGGCGATCGCCTTCTTTTTGGCCGCGAGCACCGCGGCCTCCATCTTGTCAAGGACCTGCTTGGCGCTGTACGGCAGGTCTGGCGGATTCTGCGACCAGAGGTGTCCCGCAAGCAAGGCCGCGCAAATCGCCGTCAGTAATGTTTTCATCCGTTCCTCCATGGGTTTACTCCTGTGTACACCCGCTCAGGGGGCTGCGTTACAAGCGGTTTTTCATCCGTCTGTCATAACGCCTTTCAGCGGCCGCGCGCGGACCGGACAAAATATGAAGTCCCAAAGGCTCCGCAGGGGATTAGTCGGGCGCGCGACGAGGCCCCGAACAGGACGCACGACTAATTAAAAAATAATCCTAAGCCGGTTGCCGTTCGGGACAGCGTTTGTGCTATCCTCTTAGCCATGTTGGCTCGCGCACGACAGATTTGTTGTGCGTGCAATCAAGGGGAGGGGACGTATGGCGTCAGTCGGAGGATGGCTCACACGGAGAGAGGCACTCAAGGCGATGGGGGCCGCAGGACTCGGCGCCTGGGCCGGCTGTCGGGCGCCGGGCGCGCCGGCTGTTTCGGGGCGCTGGTACCGCGGCATGTTCCACATGCACACGTATTGGTCGGATGGCCGGATCTTTCCTGAGCAGGCGATCGACCTCTACAAGAAGCTCGGTTACGACTTCTTGGGGGTCAGCGACCACAATCAATTTCAATCCGATCCAAACCAGTGGAAAGAGGTGGCGGAAAAAGAGGGCAAGTGGCCGCCTGTGGTGACGAAACCGCTTTTCGACGCCTACCTGAAAGAGTATGGCCAAGAGGTCGAGACCCGGCAGGAAAACGGAAAAACGCTGGTCCGCCTCAAAACCTGCGCCGAGATGCAGCGCGCCTTCGACGAGCCCGGAAAGTTCCTGCTGATGCCTGCCGTGGAGATCACCCAGGTCCTGAACGGGATCAACGTCCACCTCAACTACCTCAGCCTGCCTGAGGCGGTCGCCTCCGTCAAAGGCGGGCCGCTGAGCAAAACCATCAAGGATGAGTCGCTGAGCGTGAGCGACCTGATCGGGCGGAATGCGGAAGAGGTCGCGCAGTTGGCCGCGCAGATGCGGCGTCCGACGCTGTGCATGTTGAATCACCCGCAGTGGGTTTACTGGGATATCGCGCCGCAGAACCTGATCGACAATCCAGCGGTGCGCTTCTTCGAGGTCTGCAACGGAGGCTCCGCTTTTGCGCCGCATCCCGACGCGAGGCGCGTGACCTGCGATTCGTTCTGGGATACGGTCAATGCGTTCCGGAGCCTCAAAGGGCAGCCGCTGCTGTATGGCGTCGGCTCCGACGACACACACTACTATCTGAACCGCACGCCGGACCAGCGCTTGGCCGACGCTTGGGTCATGGTGCGCAGCCCCGCGCTGACGGCCGATGCGCTCTTGGGCGCGATGCACGCGGGCGATTTCTATGCGACGACCGGCGTGATGCTGGAGGACGTCGCGTACAGCGCGGCCGACCGGACCTTGCGCGTGAAAGTCGCGCCCGAGCCGGGCGTGACGTATCGCATCCGGTTTGTCGCGACCAAGCGGGGCTTCGACCAGACCGTCAGGACGGTGGCGTGCCCGGCCGAGAAGGGCCGCGGCGCGCGCACGATTCCGGTCTACTCCGAGGACATCGGCAAGACGGTGAAGCTCGTCGAGGGCGCCGCGGGCACCTACCGGATGGCTTCGGACGACCTCTATGTCCGCGCCAAAATCGAATCGAACGTGCCCAGCGGGTACACGCGCCACTTCCACCCCGACGTGAAGGTCGCCTGGACCCAGCCGTACGGCGCCGCGTGAGATCAGACAACCGGACGTGAGGGACAAACGAAATGACAAGAGTCAAAAGGGTCGGGTGGCCGGCGCTCGTTCTGCTGCTCGCCTGGGTGGCGGGTGCGGAAAACGCGCCGCGGCTGCTGGCGCACCGGGGCGGCGCGAAGGAGTTCGACGAGAACAGTCTGGGCGCGTTCCGCGCCTGCTACGAGAAGGGGCTGCGCGGGTTCGAGACCGATGTCCGCATGACCAAGGACAACGCGCTGGTGATCCTGCACGACGACAAGCTCGACCGCACGACGACGGGGGCTGGCTCCGTTGAAAACCTGACGTCGGACGACGTGAAGGCGCTGAGGCTGAAGAAGTCCGGCGAACCGGTTCCGTTCGCGCGGGATCTCCTGACTTATTTCAAGGACAAGCCGGACATCTTCATCGAGCTGGAGATGAAGACCGGCAACACCAACCTCTACACGGCGGCGCGCCTTGAAACCTACTGCCAGGCCCTGCATGAGGCGGCCCAGGCCGCGCTGCCGCGCGGCGCCTACTTCTTCACCTCCTTCGACAAGCGCGCGCTGGGCACGATGAAGCGGCTCTATCCGGATGCCGATGTCGGGCTGATCGTCGGCGGGGCGCTGGACGAGAAGGCGATCAAGACCGCGCTCGAGCTGGGTTGCAAGCGGGTCGCGCCGGTCATGGACAAGACCAGCCGCAAAGCCGTCACCGACGCAAAAAAAGCCGGGCTTGGGCTGACCGGATGGCCCACGCTTTCCGAGGCGGACTACGAGCTTGGCGTGGCGCTGGGCTTCGACTGCCTGACCACCGATATTCCGGTCCAGCTGCACGATATGGTGAATCGGGGCAAGACCAAGTGAAGGCCGGATGCGATGACTGAAAGACTGGAAAAGGCGCTGAAATCCGCGACGGAGACGCGGGCGTGTGTGATCGGCGAACATGTCCTGAAAGACGTTCCTGAGTTGTTCCGCGAGCAGTTCCCGGATGCGAAAGCGGTCGTTGTGGCGGACGCGACGACGTTCCGCGTGGCGGGGCGCACGGTGCAGGAGGCCCTGGCGGCTGCCGGCCTGGCGGGCGTGGCTCCGGTCGTTTTTGAAACCGCCGGCCTGTATGCGGAGATGGCCCACGTCGAGCGACTTGAATCCGCGCTGCGGCCGCACGCCTGTGTGCCGGTCGCAGTCGGCTCCGGAACGATCAACGATCTGACCAAGCTGGCGGCTCACCGGTGCGGCCGGCCGTACCTGTGCGTGGGGACAGCGGCGTCCATGGACGGCTACACGGCGTTCGGCGCCTCGATCACCGCGCAGGGCAGCAAGCAGACCTTCACCTGCCCCGCGCCGCGCGCGGTGGTGGCGGATTTGGACGTGCTCTGTAAAGCGCCTCCCGAGATGACGGCGGCGGGCTACGCGGATCTGATGGCCAAAGTCGTGTGCGGCGCGGACTGGATGCTTGCGGACGCGCTGGGGATCGATCCGGTCGACGCGCGCGCGTGGGAGATCGTTCAGGGCGGTCTGCGCGCGGCGCTGGCCGATCCGGCAGGAGCGCGCGCGGGCGACAAGCGGGCGCTCGCGGCCTTGACCGAAGGTCTGATGCTCGGGGGTTTCGCGATGCAGTGGACGCGGACCAGCCGTCCGGCTTCGGGCGCGGAGCATCAGTTCAGTCACCTGTGGGACATGGAGCACCACACCTATCGAGGTGCAGCCCCGTCGCACGGGTTCAAGGTCGGGGTGGCCACGCGCTTCGTCGCCGCGCTGTATGAGCAGGCGCTCGCCGAGCCGTTCGAGGTCCTCGACGTGGCTGCAGCCGCCGGCCAGTGGCCCGACCCGGCCTCGGCCGAGGCGCGGGCGCGGGCGCTCTTTGCGGGCACGGACTTTCCGGAGCTGGGCGTTCAGGAGACGCGCGCGAAAAACGTGTCGCGCGCGGCGTTGGCCCGGCAGCTCGAAACGCTCAGACAGGGCTGGCCCGTGCTGCGGGAGCGGCTCCAGTCGCAGCTCTTTTCCAGCGCCGACGTCAAGCGGCGCCTCGAGGCTGTCGGCGCGCCGAGCGAGCCCGAGCAGATCGGCATCTCGCGCGCCCGCCTGCGCGGCAGCGTGCTGCGCGCGCAGCATATCCGCCGCCGTTTCACGGTGTTGGATCTGGCGGTGCGGACAGGCCGGCTCGAGGCGTGGCTGGAGGGGCTTTTCGGGCCGGGGCGTCTATGGGACGTGGTCGGTCAGAAGGCGCGGGAGAGCGAAGTCGGATAAGCTCGAAGGCGAGGGGGATTCTTGTGAATCATGAGACCGCACGGCGTTTCGCGTATTGGCAGTGGCGGACGATTCTCGCGACGATGATCGGATACGCGCTGTTCTACTTCGTGCGTAAAAACTTCAGCATCGCCATGGCCACGCCGGAGATGGGGAAGGAACTCGGCTGGACGAACACGCAGATCGGGCTGATCCTGACCTCCTTCAGCCTGCTGTACGGCGTGGCGCGCTTCGCGAACGGCGTGCTGGCGGACCGGATCAACGCGCGCTATTTCATGGTGGCGGGGCTCGTATGCGCGGCCCTGATCAACCTGCTGGTCGGCTTCACGTCCTCCGTCGTCGCGCTCGGCGTGCTGTGGGTCCTGAACGCCTGGTTTCAGGGCATGGGGTTCCCGCCCTGCGCGCGCTTGCTGACGCACTGGATTCACCCGGGTGAGCTGGCGACCAAGATGTCGGTCTGGAACACCTCGCATTCGGTGGGCGCGGCGCTGGTCGTCGTTTTCTGCAGCTGGATCATCTCGCTCTGCTCGCACGGGTCGATCCCGGCCTCGCTCCACCTGTTCGGCCAGGACATCGCGCTGCATCCCGGTTGGCGCTGGTGTTTCTATCTGCCCGCGGGTGTGGCGCTGATCGGCGCGCTGGCGCTGTGGATCGCCCTGCGCGACACGCCTTCGTCGGTGGGTCTGCCTGAGCTGGATGTGGCTGGCGGACTGCGTCGCGCCGCCACGGACCACGAGAGCCGCGCGGAGTTCAAGCGCTATTTGAAGAGCCACGTCTTCGGCAATCCCACGATCTGGGTGCTGTGCGCGGCGAATTTTTTCGTCTATACGGTCCGGTTCGGCGTGTTGGACTGGGGCCCTAAGCTGCTCAAAAACAGCGGCGGCATCACGCTGGGCCACGCGGCCTGGATGGTGGCGGGCTTCGAAGTCGCGGGCATCATCGGCATGCTGGCGGCCGGCTGGGTGACCGATCGTTTTTTCGGCGGGCGCGGTCCGCGCACGTGTGCGTTCTGCATGGGGCTCTGCGCGTTCTTCACGCTTCTGTTTCTGCTCGAATGGACGTCCGCGAAGCCGGATGCCCTGCTGTCGGCCGCGCTGCTGGCGGGGGCCGGCTTCTTCATCTATGGGCCGCAGGCGCTGATCGGGATCTCCGCGGCCAACCTCGCGACCCAGAAGGCCGCGGCCACGGCCAGCGGTCTGACGGGGACGTTCGGCTACGCCAGCGGTCTGGTGTCGGGCGTATTTCTGGGCTGGCTGATGGATGCCGGCGGCGACAAGGGCGTGTCGTATGTCTTGATCGCGTTGATCAGCCTTGCGGGGGCCGGCATGGCCACGTTTCTGTTGGCGTGGTCCGCCCGCCCCCATGGCTATGATGAGGATGTGTGAGAGGCGTGTCATCGGGTGGAAGGCAACATAAATGCGAGAGATCGCTCGGGAGGATTTGAACACCTTATTAACGCTGGTCTTGCACAATCGAGATCAGACAGGCACAGAGATAAGGCATGATGCAAAGAAACAGGAGTAGGACTCACGGAAGGCGATGGCTTCTTCTGAAAGGAGTGAATGATGGGTAAAGCGGCGATGGGATGCGTGTTGATGATTCTCGGAATCACGGCGACGGCTTGGGGCCAGAGCCCCGTTGTCCATTGGAGCTTCGATGGCGGCGCGGCGACTAACCTCGGCAGCGGGGGAGCCGCCTATGACGCGACGCTGTCCGGCGCGGTGGCCTACACCAACGGCATCGACGGCGGCGGCCTGCGTTTCCTGGGCGGAAGCGAGGGCTACGCGTCCGTCGCACACACGTACGGCGACGCGGGGACAGTGGCGTTCTGGTACAAGCCCGCGCGCTTCTACAACTACAACTCCGTCTTCGACAACAGCGTAGACCCCAACCGGTGGGAGATGTGGCTAGACTCTGGCGCGGCCGTCCGATTCAGGCTTGCGGGAGGACAAGGGGACATCAGCTACGGGAACCTGAACAGCCTGCACAACGGCAGCAATGCCTGGTACCACTTCGCCCTCACGTGGGACCGCAGCGCCGCCACCAATCACGTGTGGTTCTATGTCAACGGCGTGGCGCGGCAGTCGGCCAACATCACGGCGTGGGTCGTGCCCGGCAACACGGTCTACTTCGGCGGACACAGCGGCAACACCCCGGCCGAAGGGGTGCTGGATGACGTGCGCGTGTACAGCGCCGCACTTTCGGCGACGCAGGTCCAGTCGCTGCATGCGGAGATCGCCGCCCGGGCGCCGGTGGTGCGGATCTCGCTCGACGGCACGGTGACGAACACCGGCACGGGCGGGGCCCGATACGGAGCGGTTTTGCAGGGCAATCCCGCTCCGGCCTGGACGAACGGCTGGAACAACAAAGGCCAGTCGCTGTCCCTCTTCGGCACCAACGATTACGCGTCCGTGCCGTACCGGCTGTCCGCTTCGGGTTCGGTCGCTCTGTGGTACTATGCGCCGGGGCCTTGGTACAACTACAACTCCATCTTCGATAACTCCGGCGACCCGAATCATTACGAATGTTGGGTCGATGAAGGCGGGACCCTGACGTTCAGGCCTGCGGGCGGGAACTGGGGGGCGCAGGCGGGACGCTACAGCATGGGCAGCGGGTCCAACCGGTGGTATCACATCGTCGGCACATGGGACGCGCTCTCCAGCAACATCGTGCTTTATGTGAACGGCGTCGAACGGGGGCGCGGCTCGAATACAAACGGGGTGGCCTGGCCGGCCGCGGGGGCCAACTTCAACATCGGCGGGGGAAACGCGGGAAACACCAACGGACTGGGCATCGCTTCCGATCTCCAGCTCTTCGAAACGGCACTGCCCTCGAACCGCGTGGCCGAAATCTACGGCGAGTTCAGCCGGCGCGGCGGGCTCGTGGCGCACGTGCCGTTCGACGGTACGGCTGAGGATGTGGCGGGGAGCAACGCGGTGGTGCTGGGCGGCTCGCCGGTGTATGTGAAGACGCAGGGCGGGCTGCTCAAAGGGTTGAGCTGCGGGGGCACGGGCACGGTCGACAACGCGTCGATCTCCAACGTGCTGGGGTCGAGCGTCGGCACGATTGCGCTCTGGTACTTCGCGCGTGGGCCGTGGTACAACTGGCAGACCGTGCTCGACAATCCCGTCTACCAGGAGTACTGGGAGAGCTGGGTCGATAGCAACGGCTACCTCAAGTTCAGGGTGAGCAACAAGGCCGACGGGGGATTAGTGCAGGTCGATTTGGATGGGCTCAAGGGCTCGAACACTTGGTACCACATCGCGTATGTCTGGGATCGCGAGGCGCAGCAGACCCGGCTCTATGTCGACGGCGTTCTGCGGGCCAGCGCCACGCTGAGCCCGGCCGGCTGGGTGAACCCCGACCCCACGCTCAATCTCGCGGGCGGGCATCCGAGCAACACCAAGGGCAACGGGATCTGGGACGAGGTGCGCGTCTACGACCGGGCTCTGAGCGCGGCGGAGATCGGCGAGTTGATGGTGATTCCGCCGCCTCCGCCGCCGCGCGGGACCCTGATCACGCTGCACTAATCCGGCAAGCTGGCCTTCGCCTGACGATAAGGAGAACCTGTGAAGACGATCTCGACGGCACTCGGCGCACTGTTGCTCTGCGAGGCGGCGGCCTGCGCCGCTCCTCAGCCCCGCTTCATTTCACACCGGGGCGAATCGATGATCTGTCCCGAGAATACGCTGCCCGCTTTCCGTGCGGCGGCGGAGCGGGGCGCGGACGGCTTCGAGTGCGACATTTATCTGACGAAGGACAACGAGATCGTCTGTCTGCACGACACCACGGCGAAGCGCACGGGCGGGCTGGACGTGAAGCCGCGCGACGCCACGCTGGCCGAGCTGCGGGCCTTGGACGCGGGCTCGTGGATGGGGCCGCAGTTCGCGGGGGAGCGGATGCCGACGCTCGCCGAGGCGCTGGCGCTGGCGCGGGACGGCTCCGAGATCTACGTGGAGATCAAGTGCGGCACGGAGATCGTGCCGCGGCTGGCCGAGGTCATGGCGGCCGAACCCAAGGCTACGCCGGAGAGGGTCCTTTTCATCTGCTTCAACACGAACGTCGTCGCGGCCGTGCGCGAGCGTTTCCCGGCGCATCGCGCCTATTGGCTGACGGGTACGGGGCCCAAAAAGGACGGCCAGGCGGGGCCGGCCGCCGCGGCGATCGTCGAGCGGGCAAAGGCCTGCCGCGCCTCGGGCGTCGACGCGCAGGACTCGGCGGATATCACGCCCGACTTCGTGAAAACCCTCCGGACTGCCGGCCTGAGCGTCCATGTCTGGACCGTCAACAATGCGCCGCGCGCGCGTGCGCTGGCGGCCATGGGCGTGGAGACAATCACGACCGACTGCGGGGCCGCACTCAAGGCCGCCTTGTATGGCGGGCCTGCAGAGGGGCTGCCCGTGATTCATTGGACCTTTGACGGCGTGGCGACGAACAGCGGGGCGGGCGGAGCGCGCTTCGACCCCGTGTTGTCCGGCAGGCCGGCATACGCCGCGGGCGTCCTCGGCCAAGGCCTGCGTCTGGACGGTGTGGACGACGCCGCGAGCGTACGCTATCAGCCGTACGAACAGGGAACCGTCGCGCTGTGGTGGAAGCCCGAGGCGTTTTACAACTTCAACACGGTCATCGACAACGACGTGAGCCCCGACTGCTGGGAAATGTGGGCCTACCGCGACGGCCGGCTCCGATTCCGCATCGCGGGCGGAACAGGCGATGTGTCTTGCGACTTGAACGCGCTGGGGGGAGCGGGGAACTGGTATCATCTCGCCGTGGTGTGGGACGTCGTCGACGCGGGCGAGGTTCGCCTGTACGTCAATGGCGTCGAGCGGTCGGTCGCTCCCGCAAAGCGGCTCGGGAAGGTCGGCGGGACGGTCCACCTCGGCGGCGGCAACGCCGGGAACACCAAGGGCAAAGCCACGGTGGACGACGTGCGCGTGTACGGCGTGCCGCTATCCAACGCACAGGTCCTCGCGCTGGCCGCCGCTCGTGTCGACGGCGAGGCCGTCGTTCGACAACCCGCCCAGGGTGCGGCAGATCGATGAGGTCCGCGCGCGTTACGACGTGGGGCGCGGCAAGGGCGAGGCCGTCGCCTTTCCGCTGGTAGCCCATCGTGGCCGCATCATACCTCGCGAGGGTTCAGGCCTAATCTGAAAATACTCTGTTTGCGGAAACACGCGAGAACGGGCCGTCTGCTATAGTTGCCCCATCGATTAAACGAGGCGAAACAAGCAGGACATCCCCTATGCAGAGGCAGGCTTCACAGCTTTTTGACCGCTCCACCAAGCGAGCTTTCGTGTGCGACTTGGACGGAACGCTTTTCATGGGAAATCGCCCCATCGCGCCGGCGGTGCGGTTCGTCGTCGAGCACGAGGCCGAGTACGCGTTTTATTATCTGACCAACAACACGTCGAAGACGCCCGACGCCTATCTCGATAAGCTCAGCGGCGCCGGCATCGTGACGGATGCTGCACACATTCTGACCCCGCTCATCACGCTGGAGGCCTACATCCGCGAGAAGGCCTATTCATCCGTCTATCTGGTGGCCAACCGCACCGTGGAACAGCACCTGTGCGAGCGTATGTCCGAGGTCCGCTTCGGCTACGCGCCGGGAGAGAACCAGCTGGTCGCCCTGACGTATGATACGGAACTGACCTACGAGAAGCTGCGCCGCGCCGCCGTGCTGCTCAATGCCGCTTCCGGCGTGGATTTCGTGACGACGCATGGCGACGCCTGCTGCCCGAGTGAGGAGGGCCCTGTGCCGGACGTCGGCGGGATGATTGCGCTCCTGCGCACGACCAACGGCCGCGAGCCCAGCCACATCTTCGGCAAGCCGTCTCCCTCGCTGCTTGCGCCGGTGTTGGCGCGTTTCACTCCGGGAGAGATCGCGGTGGTGGGTGACCGCCTCTATACCGACAAGGCGATGGCGGACCATGCGGCGGTCGATTTCGTCTGCGTGCTTTCGGGCGAGACCACGCGCGAAAGCCTGGCCGCCTACTGCGGCACGCCGCCCGCCGTTGTCCTCGGAACGCTGGGGGACCTCGCATGACCGACGTGATCGTCATCGGCGCCGGTGTGGTGGGATGCGCGGTCGCACGCGAACTCGCGCGCTTCGAGCTGCGCGTGGCCGTGCTGGAGAAATCCTGCGACGTGGCTGAAGGCGCGACCAAGTCGAACAGCGCGATCGTCCACGCGGGTTTCGACGCCAAGCCCGGCTCGCACAAGGCGCGCTTCAACGTGGCCGGCAACGCGCTCTTCGAGCCGCTGTGCCGTGAGCTGGGCGTGCCCTTCCAGCGCAACGCCTCGCTGGTGGTGGCCTTTTGTCCGGAAGAGGTCTCCACGCTTGAGGAGCTGAAGGCGCGCGGCGAGACGAACGGCGTTCCCGGCCTGCGGATTGCGGGCCGCGACGGGGCGCGCGCGCTGGAGCCGAACATCGGGCGCGAGGTCTGCGCGGCGCTCGTGGCGCCGACCGGTGGCATCTGCTGTCCGTATGAACTGACCTTCCGTCTGGCGGAGAGCGCCGCCGCGAACGGCGTGGCCTTCTGTTTCAGCTGCGGGGCGAGGTCGGTCTCGCGGCGCGGCGACGCGTGGCTCGTGGAGGCCGAAGACGGCCGGACGTTTGAGGCGCGCGCCGTCGTGAATGCGGCAGGGCTTTACGCCGATGTGTTCAACAATCAGGTCAGCGCCGAAAAGCTGACCGTGCGGCCGCGGCGCGGCGAGTATCTGATGATCGACAAGCGCTACGCCGGCACCTTCCGTCAGACCGTCTTTCAAGTGCCGACCGCGATGGGCAAGGGCGTGTTGGTCTCGCCCACGGTGGACGGCACGTTGATCGTCGGCCCCACCGCAGAGGAGATCGGCGACAAGACCGACACGCGCACGACAACCGCCGGGCTGGCCAAGATCCGTCTTTCGGTGGAACGGGTCTGGAACGGCTTTCCGTCCAGCGGCGTGATCGCGACCTTCGCGGGCTTACGCGCGCACGGCGACCGCGGCGACTTTGTGCTAGGCGAACCGGCCGATGCGCCGGGCTTCTTCAATGCGGCGGCGATCGAGTCGCCCGGGCTGACGGCCGCGCCCGCGCTGGGTGTCTGGCTTGCGGAGCAGGTCGCGGACAAGCTGGGCGCGGCGCGGCGCAAGGAGTTCTCGGGCGGCTCTTCGCACTGGCCCCAGTTCCGTTCGATGAACGCCGCGGAGCGCAGCGCGGCCATCGCCCGCGATCCCGCCTACGGACGGATCGTGTGCCGCTGCGAGAGCGTCTCGGAGGCCGAGATCCGCGCGGCGATCCGCTGCCGCATCGGGGCGCGGACGCTGGACGGCGTCAAGCGCCGCACGCGCGCGGGCATGGGGCGCTGTCAGGGCGGGTTCTGCGCGCCGCGCATCGTCGAGATCCTGTGCGAAGAGCTGGGCATGGCGCCTGAGCAGGTGACAAAATTCGGAGGGGGATCGTGGCTTCTGGCCCCGACGCATGACGCGCGACAAGCGACGCGCGTCGGACCGCCCGCCGGTTCCGAATCGCTGGTCGCGAGTCCTTCATTATCCCATGACTGACCTTGACGTGCTCATCATCGGCGGCGGGCCTGCCGGTCTCGCCGCGGCGGTCGCGGCCCGCAAAGCGGGCTGCGAAAACCTGTTGCTGCTGGAGCGCGACGAGGCGCTGGGCGGCATCTTGCAGCAGTGCATCCACACGGGTTTCGGGCTGCACGTGTTCAAGGAAGAGCTGACCGGTCCCGAATATGCGCGGCGCTTCATCGATCAGGTGCACGCGCTGCGGATCCCGGTGCAGTGCGGCACGATGGTGCTGGAAGTCACGCGGGAGCGGGAGGTGACGGCGGTGAGTCCCGCGCACGGCCTGCAGCAGTTCCGCGCCCGGGCGATCGTGCTTGCGATGGGCTGCCGCGAGCGCACGCGCGGCGCGCTGATGATCCCGGGGGGACGTCCGGCTGGCGTCTATACGGCGGGCACGGCGCAACGGTTCGTGAACATGGAGGGCTGGATGCCGGGGCGCCGCGTGGTGATCCTCGGGTCAGGCGACATCGGCCTCATCATGGCGCGGCGCATGACCTTCGAGGGCGCGAAAGTTTTGGCCTGCGTCGAACTGATGCCGTTCTCCAGCGGCCTCACGCGCAACGTGGTGCAGTGCCTCGACGATTATGGCATTCCGCTCATGCTGAGCCACACGGTGACGGAGATCCACGGCCGCGAGCGGGTGGAGGGCGTCACGGTTGCGGAAGTGGACGCCAAGCGGCAGCCGTTGCCGGGCACGGAGCAGCGCTTTGACTGCGACACGCTCCTGCTCTCCGTCGGGTTGATCCCGGAGAACGAGCTCTCCAAGTCGGCAGGCGTCGAGCTTTCGCCCGTCACCTCCGGGCCCGTGGTGGACGACGCGCTGCAGACCAGCGTGCCCGGGATCTTCGCGTGCGGCAATGTTCTGCATGTGCACGATCTGGTCGACAACGTATCGGAGGAGGCCGCGCTGGCGGGACGCGATGCGGCTGAATTCGCGAGGGCGGTCAACGCCCAGCGCCCGGATTCCGGCGCTGAAGCCATGCGCGTACGCGACGGCGCGGGTGTGCGGGGCGTGGTGCCGCAGGCCGTCCACGCGGCCAAACCGGCGTGCGATCTGGCGCTGACGTTCCGGCCTGCGGCCGTGTACAGGGACGCGTCGGTGGTCGTGCGGATCGACGGCGCGGAGGTTTCGCGGCGCAAGCACCGTATCCTGACGCCGGGCGAGATGGTCAAGGTGTCGGTGCCCAAGGCGGAACTCCTGCGTCACGTGCGGGGAAAGGAGTTGACTGTGGAGGTGGCACCATGAGCGAGAGGGCGATCACGTGCATCGGTTGCCCCATGGGGTGCCGGCTGGCGGTCCGCCTGACGGCTGGCAACGAGGTCGATGCGGTGGACGGGGCCGGCTGCGGGCGCGGCGCTGTCTACGCGCGGCAGGAGTGTGTCTGTCCGACGCGTATGGTGACGACGCTGGTGCACGTCGCCGGGCGTCGGGCGCCGCTCAGCGTGAAGACGACGCGGCCGGTCCCGAAGGAGCGGGTCTTCGACTGCCTGAAGGCGATCCATCAGTCGGAACCCGCGGCGCCCGTGCGGATCGGCGACGTGATCGTGAAGGATGTCTGCGGAACGGGCGTGGACGTCGTGGCGACCATGTCGACCGAGGAGAACGGTTAACCCCTGAACGCTCCGTTTGGCAGGTTTCCTTCATGAAGCGGATCGCGAAGTTTGATACAGTACGGTCCATGAGACTCTCATCCTTTTTTCATCCGGCGCCGCACCTGCCGGTGAGCGGCACGCGCGAAGAGCAGGCGCGCAAGTACCGTCGGCTGCGCGTGAGCGCCGTGGGTGTGATGGTTGTCGTTTACGGCCTGTACTACGTCTGCCGGCTCAGCCTGAACGTGATGAAGAAGCCGCTGGTGGACTCGGGTTACCTCACGACCGAGCAGCTCGGATACATCGGTTCGGCGCTGTTTTTCGCCTACGCGGTGGGCAAGTGCGCGAACGGCTTTCTGGCAGACCGCAGCGACATCCGCAAGTTCATGTCGGCGGGCCTCTTCGTTTCGGCGCTGGCGAATTTCGCGCTCGGCTTCCCCATGCCCGCGCTGTTGTTCGCCGCACTGTGGGGCGTCAACGGCTATGCGCAGTCCATGGGCGCCCCGGCCAGCGTGGTGGGCCTTGCGCGCTGGTTCAGCAACCGCGAGCGTGGCTCCTACTACGGCGTGTGGTGCACGAGCCACAACCTGGGCGAGGCCCTGACCTTCGTGCTCACCTCGCTGGTCGTCTCCTCCTTCGGTTGGCGCTGGGGTTTCGCGGGCGCTGCGCTGTTCGGGCTGGTGGGCGTGGCGCTGGCGTGGGGCTTCTACCGCGACTCGCCGCAGAGCGAGGGCCTGCCCTCCATCATCGAGTGGTCGGGGGAGATGCCGACGCCGGGATACGAGAAGGAGCATGCCTCCGTGTGGGCCGGACAGAAGGCCGTCCTGACCAACTGGGCGGTCTGGATGATCGCGCTCTCGAGCGCCTTCATCTACGTGTCGCGCTACGCGATCAACAGCTGGGGCATCTACTTCCTGGAGATGAAGAAGGGGTACACCAACCTGGAGGCCAGTTCGATCATTTCGGTCAACGCGGTGTGCGGCCTGTTCGGCACGCTCTTCTCCGGCGTGATCTCCGACAAGCTCTTCGGCGGCCGACGCAACGTGCCCGCTCTGGTCTTTGGGCTGATGAACACTTTGTCGCTCTGCATGTTCCTGCTTGTGCCCGGGGCGCACAAGGGCGTGGATGTGCTGGCGATGGTGCTGTTCGGCATGTCGATCGGCGTGCTCTTCTGTTTCCTGGGGGGGCTGATGGCGGTGGACGTGGCACCCAAGAACGCTGCCGGCGCGGCGCTGGGCGTGGTCGGCATCGCCTCGTATCTCGGAGCGGGCATCCAGGACATCGTGAGCGGCTACCTGATCAAAGCGCAGGGAGCGGCAGAGGGCGGCAAGAAGGTGTACGAGTTCGCGCATGCGGTCTTTCGCTGGAACGGGGCCGAGTACGCCGTGGACTACATCGCGCTGTTCTGGATCGGGGCCTCGCTGCTCTCGCTCCTGTGCGCGCTGACGGTCTGGAACGTGAAGCCGCGCGAGTAGGGTGACGACCAGGGGACGAACGAGAGGGGGATTCATGCGGAAGGCGGTCGCTATGGCGGTTGCGGGAATGATGGCGCTTGCGGGTGCGGCGGAACGGCCGCAGATCATCGCGCACCGGGGCGGTTCGAAGGAGCAGGACCAGAACACGCTGGCGGCCCTGCGGAACAGCTATGCGGCAGGCGTGCGCGGCTTCGAGATCGACGTGCGACTCACCAAGGACAGGCGGATCGTGCTGATGCACGACGACACGATCGATAAACTCACGACGGGCACGGGGCGGGTGGAGGAGATGACCGCGGCGGAGATCGCGCCGGTCCGGACCCGGAAGTCGGGACAGCCGCTGCCAGCCTTGGAGGAGGTGCTCGACTTCATCAAGGGCGCGCCCGGCGCTTTTATCCAGATCGAGCTCAAGTGCGGCAAGTATCCCGAGCCGGACAGGTCGGCCCTCTGCGAAGGCGCGGTGAAGAGGGTCGCCGACCGCGACCTGGCGGACCGGGTGGTCTTCATCTGCTTTGAACCCCAGGCTTTGAAAAAGGTCAAGGAGCTGAACCCTCGGCAGGCGACGTGCCTGGTGTCGGACAAGGTCGGGCCGCAACTCATCAAGACCGCGCGGGAGATCGGGGCGGAATACCTTTCCGTCCAGCTCAACAACCTCTACCGGAGCTTTGTCCAGGACGCGCACGCGGCCGGCCTCAAGGTGACGGCGTGGACGGTCGGCAGCGAAGGGGACGCACGGCTCGCGATCGCGCTGGGCACGGACTATGTGACCACCGACATTCCGGCTGCGCAACTTGAGCAAAGAAGTGCCAGGCCCTGAGGCGCAAGCCTCGCTTGTTTCCTGCTGAACCCCTTCATGAGACTCGGGGGGCGGCCTGCATGCAAGAGCATGCCTTTGATCTCCGAAAAGACCCCATATCCACACTTCATGAAGTGTGGATATGGGGGGCAGCGGTTCTCCGGGGATGAAGGATAAAAAGGCCGTGCCGCAACGAATGCGGCACGGCCTTCAGAAGGCGCTTCTCGGAAAAAGAAGGCGCTTAGCGGCTCTTCTTGTAGGCCTCCATCAGCGTGTGGTACTTCGTCAGCATGTTCGGCACTTCCCAGGCCGGCATGTCGCGGTTCTTGAGGAAACCGAGGTATTTCTCGGCCACCTGTCCGAAGTGCGCCTCATGGCCGACTGCGTAGCTGGCGGGCACGAGGACGCGGAAACCGGTCTCGTGGCGCTCAAAACTGATGCCGGGATAGGTCTTGTTGATCTCGGCCATCGCCTCTTTCAGGGCCGCCTCGATCTCTTCGCTCTTGACGCCGGGGGAACGGCGAGGCTCGACGTAGAGCACCGGTTTGTAACCTTCGGCCTCGCCCTGCTCGATGATCAGCGAGGCGCGCGTGCCGCGCATCAGCGAGAAGTGCGTGTCGCCCGCGCCGGCGGGCGGCTGGAAGTTCCAGAGCACCGAGGCTTTGGCATAGACGCCCTTGATGGCGTAGGTGAACTCGCCGTTCGCCTTGCACTGCAGCACGCCGTCCTTGTCCAGTCCCTTCCTCAGGTAGTCCGGCCATTCGGTCAGGGAGGTCGAGGTCTTGAACTGCTCCAGCGTGACGGGCGTGTTCCAAGTGCGCGCCTTCACCACGTTGATGTCTGTCGGCGAGAGCGTCACGTTCGGGAAGGTCTCCCACTGGATCAGATCGGTCAGGTGCGTATTGACGTCCACGATCGCCTCGCCCTGCTGCGCGGTGTCGTAGTACCACGGCGGGCGCTGCAGCGGCTTGCCGGCCACCAGCTTGCAGAAGTGATGCACGCTCTCCTTGGTCACGGCCGGATCGTCGGGCGTGCCCTTCTCCTGCTCGCCGTAGACCTTCGGGAAGCGCGTCAGCTCGCGTTGCAGGATCGTGGTGATCTCGTAGCGCTCGGTCATGATGTCGTACAGCACGACGCCTTTCTGCTTGGCCACTTCAAAGGCCTGCTTGAGCAGCTCGAAGTCCTTGGGCGTGATCGCCATCGGCTTGTCGGCGAGCACGTTGTAGCCCGCCTGCACGCTCTTCAGGATGTACTCGGTTTTGCGCGAGTTGTTGCCCGCGAGCACGACGACGTTGCCGGCCTTGTCCTTGAGCATCTTCTCGAAGAAGTCCGGTCCGGTGTAGACGACGCTGTCCCACTTCGTGGGATTGTCGGCGCGCGTGTTGAAGCCCTCGATCCGGGCCATGTGCATCTTGAGGTCGTTGCCTTCCGGCGCGTACACGTGCACGGTCGGCGCGACGTTGGGATACATGCGCTTCTGCACCAGCGCGGCGTGGAAATGGCCCGGATCCAGCGTGATCAGCTTCACGGTGTCGCCTCCGCACGTGCCGCAGCACGCGTTCTTGCCCGTTTCGCAGCCCGCCAGCAGAACCGCGGCGGCGGCCGCACCCATCATCAATTTTTTCATGATCGATCTCTCCTTGCGTTACACGTTGACGGTGATGTTGGCGGCCTTCAGCACCTTCGGGATGCTGAAGCTGTCGCGCTCGGGGCAGGCCAGCAGTTTGTTGGCTTCCTCGCTGTCCGTTTTCTCGGTCTTCCAGTCCCACGCAAGGGCTTTGCCGGTCTTCATGCAGAGGTGCCCCAGCGTGCAGACCGAGGTCGAACGGTGCCCGATCTCGGCGTTGGTCACGGCGCTGGTGCGGCTGCGGATCGCCAGCAGCCAGTCCTTGACGTGGTCGTCGCTGACGTGCAGGCGCACGGCTTTGGCTCCCAGCGGCGCTTCGATCAGCTTCGCCTCGCTCGCGTCGAGCGCCTTCAGTTGTTTGCCGGGCATCGTCGGGTCGCTGGCCGTGACCTTCTCGGCCCCGCGGCTCACGAAGATCCAGCCCTCTTCGCCGATGAAGCGCACGCCGTTGGGATACTTGTAGCAGACGCTCACGTCGATGTTTTTCGGATACTTGTAAAGCAGGTCGAATTCGGCGTGCGCGTTCCACAGGCCTTCGGTCAGCCAGCCGCAGGTGCCGGAGACGCTCAGCGGGCCGATCTCTTCGGTGCCCAGGCCCCACTGCACGATGTCCATGTGGTGGGCGCCCCAGTTGGTGATCATGCCCCAGCCGTACGGCTCCATCTGGATCCAGCCCGGGCGCGACCCGATCTTGGCGGTGTCCTGGTTGTGGACGCGGTCCTCGGTGTAGGCGGCCAGCGGCGTGGGCCCCAGCCAGGTGTCGTAGTCCAGGTTCGCGGGCACCGGCATCTCTTCTTTGCGGCCGCCGTTCTTGTCTTTGCCGAAGCCGACCTCGACACGCTTGATCTGGCCGATGCGGCCGTTGCGCACCAGTTCGCAGGCCGTGCGGAACTGCTTGGACGAACGCTGCTGCGAGCCGACCTGCAGGACCACGCCTTTCTGGCGGACGACCTCGGCGAGGATGCGGCCCTCGTGGATGGTCTGCGAGAAGGGCTTCTGCACCCAGATGTCCTTGCCCGCGATCGCGCACTCGACGGCGCACAGCGCGTGCCAGTGGTCGGGCGTGCAGACCATCACGGCGTCGATCTCTTTGTCCTTCAGCATCTCGCGGTAGTTGCCGTAGGTCTTGACCGTGTAGGCGTCGGTCTTCAGGCGCTTCTTGTATTCGGTCTCCACGCGGTTTTTGGCGAACGCCAGGCGCTTCGAGTCCAGGTCGCAGAGGGCGACGATGCGGGCCATGTCGGTCAGCTTGAGCACGCCGGGCATCTCCATCGTGGAGGAGATGCGTCCGCAACCTACGATCGCCACGTTGATAAGCTTGCTCGGGGCCGCTTGGCCCAGCACGCGCGCCGGGATCAGGTTGGGCATCGCGGCCATCGCGCCTGCGAGGCCGCCCGCTTGCACAAATCCGCGTCTTGTTGTCGTCAGCATGTTGGTTCTCCTTTTGTTATTTGATCGTTATCGGCTGCCGGGGTGAGGCCGCACCACACGGCCCGCACCGGTTTATCCGCGTATGGCCCAGAGGAGGCCTTGGATCAGATGGGCGCGGAAGGCCTCATCTCTGTAGTGCTCGCGCTTGTGGCCGAGCGCGGTGTAGAAAACGCGCCCGGCGCCGTGCCGCCGGCACCAAGCCAGAGGGAAGCGCCCGTTCGCGAAAGCCGCAAACCGCTTTTCGCCCGCCGATTTTTTGAGCGTCGCGACGTCGGCGTCCAGCAGGATGTGCATGTCCGCGACCCACTCGCAGACGTAGGCCTCGTCTTCCCAAGCCCACGTTGCGCCCAGATGGGACGTGGCCGGGTGGCGGCGGTCGTTCACGAGGATCGTGAAGGGCTGCAGGGGCGGGTGCCACGCGAAGCGCGCGCCCAGCAGCCGCTTGAACGCTTCGGACTGGCGCTCGGAGCCGGTGGCCGAGTGGACGCCCATGAAGGCGCCGCCGCCGTACACGTAGTTCAAGAGCGCGTCGCGCTGGTCGTCTGTGGCGAAAGCCTCGTTGTTGCTGTTCGCAAAAACGACGGCCTTGAGGCCTTTCAGGGTCTCTCCGGTGAAGACCGCCGGATCGTCCGACGCCTCGGCCGCCAGACCTTCCTTGGCGCAAAGCTCTTTGAGCGCCGCCACGCTGTCGGCGATGTTGTCGTGGACAAAGCCCTTGCCGCTGGAGACGTGGTTGCGCGTGTAGATCAGGACATCCATGGTCAGAGGCTCCAGCCTTGCCGCTTCAGGGCGTTGCGCACCCCATAGGGCGCGCGTTCGGGGCGCGACAGCGTCGCGTTGGCCGCGTCGTCGCCGACGAAACGCTCGGCGGCGGGGTCCCACGTCAGCGGTCGCTTGAGGTTCATGGCCGTGTAAGCCAAGATGCAGGCCGACGTCGTGCGGTGCGCGGTTTCCGGCAGGGTGTTCGTGGGCTTGCGGGTGCGGATGCTCTCCAGCCAGACGCGGTGGTGGTTCTGCGGGTTGCGGGCGAGCGGGCGCTCGACTTCGCCCTCGATCAGGCTTTTCGCGCTCGCTTCCAGCGGGCGCCACCGGCCGTGCTTGCCGCCTGCGCCGGGGTCGCTCGACATCGTCTTGACCGAGCCGCGGCCGCAGAAGATCCAGCCTTTCTCGCCGACGAAGCGCACGCCGTTGGGGTAGATGCTTTCGTCCGCCACGTGGAGCACGGTGCCGTTGGCGTACTCCATCGTCACGTCCAGCCGGCCGTGGGCGTCCCAGAGGCGGCGCTTGGGGAAGTCGGCCTTGCCGCGGATCCTCACGGGTCCGGAGTTCTCCATGCCGAGGGCCCACTGCGCGATGTCGATGTGGTGCGCGCCCCAGTTCGCGATCATGCCCATGCTGTACTGCTGGATCACCATCCAGCCGGGGCGCCCGAAGTCGGCCTCGTCGCCTTTGCCCTGCGGGTGGGTGCGCAGCTCGGAGAAAAGCTCGGCCGGCGAGTAGCCCAGCCATTTGTCGTAGTCCAAGGTGTCGGGGACCGCTTGGATCAGGGGCGCGTCGGCGGGCTCAGCCGGGTCCTGCGGCAGGCCGACCTCGACCCGCTTGATGCGTCCGATCCGTCCGTTGAACACGTATTCGGCCGCTTTGCGGAACTGCGGGCCGAAGGTGCTCTTCCCCTCGGAACGCTGCTGCGTGCCGATATGGAAGATGCGGCCGGTCTTCGCCATGACGTCGACGATGGCGCGGCTCTCGAAGATCGACATGGCGAGCGGCTTCTGCACGTAGACGTCTTTGCCCGCGAACGCCGCTTCGATGCTCTGCTGCGCATGCCAGAAGTCGGGGGTGCAGATCATCACGGCGTCGATCGATTTGTCGGCCAGCAGCTCGCGGTAGTCCTGATACAGCTTGAGGTCCGGCAGGTCGCCCTCGAACATGCGGGCCGTCTTCTGCTTCGTGGTGCGCATGCGCTTGGCGTCGCAGTCCGAGAGCGCGACGAGCGTGGCGAGGTCCTGGTTCATCCAGACGCCGGGAATATCCATGCCGCCCGCGATGCGCCCGCAACCGATCACGCCGATCTGCAGCTTGTTCGAAGGCGCGTGCTGACCCCGCACGCGCGCCGGAATGAGAGTCGGAAAAGCGAGTGCCCCCGCCGCGATGCCGGCTTTGATGAACCCGCGCCTTGAAACCGTTGCCTGCCGCATACACCCCCCGTGACACTGTTGCCAGCAAAATTAAACGCAGAAACTATATCACGGCGCTTGTGGGCCTCTCAACCCTAGATTTAGCCTTCGCGGCGAGGCGAGAAGCTTCACGCGGCCGAGCCGTCCTGAGGGCAACAGCGTCTTCTCGGGGCCCCGTTTTCCGAGGGCCATGCGGGCCGACTCGCGGGTTCATTCCGGAGAGTGCCAGCAGCCGGTCTTTGCGGTCGGGCACGGCGAAGCCGACCGTTTTCATCGCCTCCAGGGCCCGCGTGATGCACGCCTCCGATGCTTCCTGGAAGATGCTGGCCACCACCAGGACTGCGGGCGCACGTCGCGCGGCGGAACCGCAAACCCCTCCTCCCGCGTTGTCCCGTGAGCGGCGGCCGCGGCACAGGCCAGCCGTAGCCATTTCAGCAGCGCCATGACGGCGAATTCACTTGCGCAGCGTCTGCTTCACGGGGTTGGGCGGGTTGTAGCCGTGCGTGGAGCCCTGCATGTACTCGATGGCCTTTTTGGGAGACCGGACGTTGGTGTAGAGCACCGAGACGCCCGAGGGCGGGCAGACGTAGTCGCCGAGTCCGGCGGTGATGAAGGTCTCGCAGACCACGCGCTTGCCCATGTTGGCCGTGTCGTAGTAGGCGATGCCGTCGGTGTAGTCGGGGCGCCAGCCGCGCAGGCGGCCCAGGTTGATGCCGCCGAAGTCGCAGCACCAGGGCTTGAAGGCGAAGCACTGGGTGACGTCGGGGTCCAAGGCCGCGGCGGTCACGGCTTGCAGGCCGCCTTGGCTGCCGCCCGAGGCGATCAAGACTTTGCCGTTCCATTCGGGGCGCGTCTTGAGGTATTGCAGGGCGCGCATGACGCGCAGCATCATGCCGTTGAAATAGGAGCTCTCGGGTTTGGCGTTCTCGTCGTTGCGGAAACAGTAGCTCTTGAGCTCGCCCTCGGCCAGCGCCTTGTAATACTCCGGCTCGCGGCCGTTCTCGATGCCGTGCGCGTTGATCTGGAGCGTCACGGCGTTGTCGTGGAACTCCTGGTCCGCCCCGCAGACGCTGTAGCCGCGGAAGCTGGCTTGGGCGTTGAGGGACTTGGGCGCCGCGCCTTTGGGCAGCGTCAGATAGCCGGAGACCGGCTTGCCTCCGGCGCAGTCGATCTTCACGTCGAACGCGTCGAATTTGGGGTTCTTGGAGTCGACCGGCGTGAGGACCGCCTTGACCGGGACCTCCGCGAGGCGCGCCTTCTGGCGGGACCAGAAGGCGTCGAAATCGGCCGGCTCGGGGTAGCCTTCGAGCTGCTGCGGCTGGACGCCCGCGCCGCCCTCGAACTTCAGCGGGTGCTCCTTGGCGTCTTTGACCGGCGTGCCGTCGGCGTTGAAAACGGAGACCTCGATGCGCACGAACCCGGGTTTTGCGGCCGCGGTCTTCAGCTCGACGGGCTGCGCCTCGGCGCTCACCCCCTCGCCGCTGGCCTTCTGGCCGTCGTCGCCGGTGCGGAGCCACTTCAGCGTCTTGCCGGCGACCGCTTTGCCGTCTTCCACAAGCTGGAGCTTGAAGGTCATGGTCTCGCCGGGCTGATAGGAAACCGGCTCTTTGTCCGTCGACCAGGTGAGCGAATAGGTGCCGGCCAACGTTGTGGCGGCAAACAGAATCCCGAAACAGGCCGACGCGAGGCTGCGCATGCTCATTTTGATCATTCCTCCCCTTGTGTAGGTTCGAAAATATAGCACACGCGGACAACCTGCGGTAAGCGATTTCGCTGTGCCCGCACTTGTGCTGAAAGCGGCAAACTCCTATGATGAAGGCTCTTTTGGATTCGAAAATGATCGGGGGACACGGGATGAACATCAGGGCTCTGGGGATCGCGGCTGCGGCCGCTCTGGTTTTGGCTTTTGTCGCGCGCGCGGCTGAGACGGCGCCGGCCATCGCGCCGCTGCCGCTGGGCAACGGCGCGAACACGGGCTTCGCGGACGACAAGGCGGGGGACCGTCAAGGCGGCTGGATCGACCAGGGCGGAAACGACCTGCATCTGATCAAGCCGGGCAAGCTGAAAGCGGCGGGCATCCCCTTTGAGATCCTGGACGAAGCGGCTGCGGCCGGCAAAAGCTGCATCGTGCTGGGCGGCCCGACGCGCGACCGTTTTCCCGTGAAGGCTCAGGTTCCTTTTGCGGTCGAGGCCGCGGGGACGAATCTGTACCTGCTGCACGCCGCGGCGTGGTGTCCGCCGGCCAAGGACCTCAAGATGGTCGGCGTGATCTTTGTGGACTATGCGGACGGCTCGACCTCCGAGCACCACGTGCGGTTCGGCCGCGACGTCGGCGACTGGACGCGCCCCGACGGCTACAAGAATGCGGCGCGCGGCTGGACGGTCTACAACGGCAACACGCAGATCTCGCTGTTCGTCTCGCGGTTCACGCTGAAGCAGCGCGCCCTCAAAGCCGTCCGCTTCGAGTCGAAGGAGGAGACCGCGTGGATGATCGTCGCGGCCAGCGTCGGCGAGGAGGCCAAGCTGGCTCCGATCAAGCCCGACCTGAAGCTGGACAAGCGCTATGTGGCGCCGGAGCTCGGCCAGCCGCTCGTGCAGCCGTCGGGCGATGCCGCGCCCAAGAACATCATCCTGCTCATCGGCGACGGCATGGGGCCCGGGGCCATCCGGCTGACGTCGCTCTATCAGCACAAGGAGGACGGCCGCCTGGTGTTCCAGCAGCTGCCGGTGGCCAGCTCCTGCACGACGCATTCGGCGGACAAGCCGGTGACGGATTCGGCGGCTGCGGCTACGGCGCTCGCCTGCGGGCGCAAGACCAACAACGCCATGATCGGCTTCACGCCGGACGGCGCGCGCCTCACCTCGCTGGCCGAAGTGGCCAGCCGCGAGGGGCGTGCGGTGGGCCTCATCACCTCCGATGCGATCACCGGCGCCACTCCCGGCGGCTTCTACGCGCATGTCGACAGCCGCGGCTCGTATCAGGGTGTGGCCGACGATGCCGCCCTCTGCGGCTTTGACCTCCTGATCGGCAACGCCAACGGCAAGGGGTGGTTCCTGCCCAAGGAGCTGAAAGGCCAGCGCACCGACGCGCGCAACCTGCTCGAAGAGATGGGCGCCAAGGGCTATGTCGCGGTGGAGAAGACGGCGGAATTTGCCGCGGCGCCTGCGGAGAAACGCGTGGTGGGGTTCCTCGACAAGGAGTCGCTGGAGCCGGAGCAGAGCCTTGCGGCGCTCACCGACATCGCGCTCGCGCGCCTGTCGAAAAACGACAAGGGGTTTTTCCTGATGGTGGAGTGCACGATCACCGATGGCGGCGGACACGGCAACAAGCCCGAGTTGACCGTCCGCGGCACCCTGCAGGTCGACTGGGCCGCCAAGCGTGCGGTGGAGTTCGCCCGCTCGCGCGGCGACACGCTCGTCTTGGTCACGGCGGACCATGAGACGGGCGGCCTCACCGCCGGGTTCACCAACACGCCGCCCGGCAAGCTCGTCATGGACTACGCCACGACCAGCCATACGGAGGCGCCCGTGAAGGTCTTTGCCTACGGTCCTGGCGCGCAGCGCTTCCAGCGCCCGCTCGACAACACCGATATCGCCAAGACCTTCTGCGCGCTCTGGCAGATCACCCTGCCCGAGCCGGTGCCGCAGCCGAAGGCCGCGGAGTCCGCCAAGGCGAAATAGCCGCGCGGGCGCTCACAGCCAGGCGCAGTTCAGGGCGCAGAGTCCGTAGAGGCATGCGGTCTCGGCGCGCAGCACATGGCCGCCCAGGCTGACCGGCACCGCGCCGGCGGCGAGGAGCGCCTCCAGCTCGCCGGGCGTGAAGTCGCCCTCGGGCCCGACGAACCACCCGGCCGTCTGCGGCGGTTCCGCGCAGCCGGCCAGCGCGTCGCGCAGCGGCTTGGCCGCAGGCGTGAGGGCCGCCACGAAGACAGGCGGACATCCGGCCACCTGGGGCAGGCACGCTTTGAACGAGACGGGCGCGCAGATCTCCGGCAGCCAGGCCGCGCCGCATTGGCGCGCGGCCTCCTCGGCGACGCGCCGCCAGCGCTCGGCTTTAGACTCCCCGTCGTCGGCGTCCAGGCGTACGACGGTGCGGTCTGAGAGGACCGGCACGAGCCGGCTCACGCCGAGCTCGACCGCCTTTTCGACGGTCCAGTCCATGCGGTTGCCCTTGCTGACGCAGGCGAAGAGGGTGATCCGGCACGGCAGGCCGGGGTGGGTGTTGACCGGCGCGTCGGAAGAGAAGGTGAGACCATGCTTCTCGGCGCCCGCGACGACGGCGAGGCGCGTGTGCCCCTGGCCGTCGAAGAGCGTCACCGGCTCGCCAGCCCTCACGCGCAGGACGGTCTGCAGGTGGCGCGCGGCTTCGCGCTCCAGCGTGAAGGTTCCGGCGAACAGCTGTTCTGAAGAGACGCGGCAGCGGTGCATGGCAACCCCCTCCGGCTTACTTGCCGGTGTGTTTGCGCAAGGCGTCGCGCCGCGCGAAGAAGGCGTCTACCGCCTGGTTCTGGCGCGCGGCGTCGGGGAACGTGTCGGCGGTCGTGAGCGACGCGAACTCCTCCAGCAGCTTTTTCTGCTTGGACGAGAGGTGCGTCGGCACCTCGATTTCCACGCGCACGTGGAGGTCGCCGCAGCCGCCGTTCAGGTTGGGCATGCCCTTGTCGCGCAGGCGGAAGACTTTGCCGTTCGGCGTGCCGGCCGGGACTTTGATGCGGGCGTGTCCGTCCGGCGTGGGGATGTCGATGTCGCCGCCGAGCGCGGCGGTGACCGGCGAAATGTGGACCGTGCAGACGAGGTCGTCGTCTTCGCGCTGGAACACGTCGTGCTCGCGCACGTGCAGCACGACGTAGAGGTCGCCGGCCGGTCCGCCGCGCAGGCCGCTTTCGCCCTTGCCGGAGAGGCGCAGCCGCGAGCCGGTCTCGACGCCTTTGGGGATGCGCAGCGCGATGTGGCGCGGCGTCTTGACGCGTCCGGTTCCGTTGCACTTCTTGCAGGGGTTGCGGATGATCGTGCCCTCGCCGTTGCAGACGGGGCAGGTCTGGCGCATCTGGATGAAGCCGCCGCCGACCACCACGACGCCGTGTCCGCCGCACTGGCGGCAGGTCTCGCGGGTCGCGCCGGCGGCCGCGCCCGAGCCGTGGCAGGCTTCGCAGGCGTCGTTGACGTTGAGGTCGACTTCGCGTTCCGAGCCGAAGAGCGCCTCTTCGAAGTCGATTTCGAGGTCGAAGCGCAGGTCGTCGCCGCGCTGGGCCCCGTTGGGGTTGCGCGAGCGGCGCCGTCCGCCGCCGCCGCCGAAGATGTCGCCGAAGCCGCCGCCGAAAAAGCTGCCCAGGATGTCCTGCAGGTCCATGTCCTGCATGTGGGTGAAGTCGCGGCCGAAGTCGAAGCCGCCGGGACCGAAGGCCGACTTCATGCCGGCGTGGCCGTACTGGTCGTAGCGCTGGCGCTTGTCGGTGTCGCTGAGAACCTCGTAAGCCTCGCAGATCTCCTTGAACTTCTCCGCCGCCTCCTTGTTGTCGGGATTGCGGTCCGGATGGTACTGCATGGCGAGCTTGCGGTAGGCCTTTTTGATCTCATCGGCTGAGGCGGTCTTGTTGACGCCCAGCACCTCGTAATAGTCGCGTTTGGTAGACATGTCAGAAAGGGAGGATCGTTAATGCTTGCGTGCGAGTGTGGAAGGCCCCTTGCGGCGGGGTGCCGGCGATCAGTCGGATACGCTGGCGTTCTCGGCGGCGGCTTGCGCCTCGTCGGGGGCGCCGGACGACACGATGACCTGCGACGGGCGGATAAGCTTGCCGGCCAGAAGCCAGCCGCGGCGGAACTGTTCGATGATCGTGTTGGCCGGCACGGTGGCGGAGCTCATCTGCGACAGCGCCTCGTGGTACGTGGGGTCGAAGGGCTGGCCCTTGGCGTCG